>Ga0256845_1000035_pt1 | contig 107410 bp, 81 predicted proteins | sample RiftiametaG_FD_189101 | JGI IMG/M metagenome (GOLD analysis project Ga0256845, IMG submission 189101) | Tube worm associated microbial communities from hydrothermal vent at the East Pacific Rise, Pacific Ocean - Riftia | ecosystem: Host-associated > Annelida > Integument > Unclassified ...
ATTATCCCATTATCTAAATCGGATATGATTTTTTCCTTTAAAGCAAAAGGTAATACTACTCTTTTTTTCTTCTTTTTATCCATTACAACTATAATTTAGTTGTATAGCTATTTCAGGACAAGACACATCAGCATCAGCGTTAACATTATTAATTGTCCAACAACCTTCAGTTGTAGATAACGAATTAAAACCTTCTTGAAAAGGAATAGCAAAAGCATTACATAAAGTACTCATTGTAATTGGTCCAACCCAAGTACTAAGATCTCCACCACCACAATCAGATTGTACATAGAAGTCATATGTTGTATTTTCTATTAATCCAGTAATGTTTTCAGTAGTATTTGTTGTTCCTGTAATTACAGTTCCTGTACCTTGAGTAAATCCAGTAACACCGTATTCAATATTTGAAGATCCACTAGCAGCAACATCAGTCCAAGTTAAGTCAATAGAAGCATTTGTAATGTTAGAAGTTAATAAACCAGTAGGTGCTAGACATGATGGTATAGCTTCAAAGTTTACTTCATCTATATATAGTCTCCAACCATCTAATCCAGCTGCAGGTACATGCCAAGCCACATAAACTGTTCCAGTGTAAGCAGATAAGTCAACCGTTTCTTGAATATACGTAGTATTATTATATGAAGTGGTTGCTATTAATGTAGTCGTGAAATCTGCAGGAGCTACTCCTGTTGTAGATAATAGTAATTCAAAGTCATTTGGTTCCCCTGAGCTTTGAACTCTATATTGATATTTTAATCTTTCATTTCCAGTTAAAATAATTCCAGGACTAATTAACCAATCATCATTTGCACCACCGTTACCATCAGTAAACATTATTGCTGATTGATTTCCTTCAAAAGGATTTGTAGTGTAATCTGTATTCCAAGCATCAGCATCAGCGTTAACATTATTAATTGTCCAACAACCTTCAGTTGTAGATAACGAATTAAAACCTTCTTGAAAAGGAATAGCAAAAGCATTACATAAAGTAGAAAATGAAATTGGTCCAGTCCAAGTACTAATATCTCCACCACCACAATCAGATTGAACGTAGAATTCATATGTTGTATTGGCTGTTAATCCAGAAATGTTTTCAGTAGTATTTGTTGTTCCTGTAATTAAAGTTCCTGTACCTTGAGTAAATCCGGCAACACCGTACTCAACAGTAGCTAATCCACTAGCAGCAACATCAATCCAAGTTAAATCAGCAGCAGTAGCTGTGATATTAGAGGTTATTAAAGTGGAAGGTGCAAGACAAGTAGGTGCCGCAGGTAAATAATCTGAAATGAAGCCTCCAATTCATCAGCAGGTGTTTCCCATGCGCTTGTTGCATCAACAGTAGTAAGATCAGAGGGACTAACTCCTCCATTGTCACCAAGTACAACTGAATAGGCAGTAACTGAAATTAATCCACCGTCCCAACCGTCAGAATATCGGTCATAGCAATTTACATAATAAGTACCTGGAGCAATAGTAATGTCTTGGTTGATTACTCCTTGCCCATCTCCATAAGTTCCGTTACCTTGACCCCAAGTTTGAGTCCCTCCGCCATCTATGGCAGTAGTTATACTTACCCATTTTTCAGTAGCACAACAAGTACCAGCTGTGGTAGTTATGTTGATAGTTGATTGTGAATTACCATGCCAAATAAATGCAAGGCAAAACAGTAATAGTAGTTTTGTTTTCATAATTTTAATTTTATAACAAATTTACAGCTTTTTCGATATTAAAGTGTTAAAATTTAAACTTTAGTTTAATGTTATGTTTATATTTAATTATAAGTAAAGGTTTACTTTTTGATTGTAAAAACATTAACTATTTGATTTTCAATAATTTATATCATTATTATTGTTGTGATTTATTGCTCAGTTAGTTTATTGTTGGGTTGGGTTGTTCTTTTATAAAAATGGATAATTGACTGCAATAAGACATTTTCTGTGAATTTATGTATAGGATAATTACCATTTAAAATATTACTAGGTTTAATGTAAAACAAAAAAAGGTGCAACCATTTCTGATTGCACCTCTATATTTTATAAAATTATGAATTATACTACACCTTGATCAATCATTGAATCCGCAACTTTCACAAACCCTGCAATGTTTGCTCCTTTAACGTAGTCAGTATAACCGTCAGTAGTTCCGTAAGCTACACAAGCTTTATGGATAGATACCATAATGTTATGTAATTTTTCGTCAACTTCTTCAGCTGTCCATGATAAACGTAACGAGTTTTGAGACATTTCTAAACCTGAAGTGGCAACACCACCTGCATTAGATGCTTTTCCTGGAGCAAATAATATTTTTGCTTCATGAAATGCAGTAATTGCTTCTGGAGTAGAAGGCATATTAGCACCTTCAGCAACACAGATACATCCGTTTGCAACTAAAGTAGCAGCCTCTTCACCATTCAATTCATTTTGAGTAGCACATGGTAAAGCAACGTCAGTTTTTTCAGCCCAAGGTCTTTTACCTTCAACAAATTTAGAACCTGGGAATTGTGCAGCGTATTCAGAAATTCTTCCTCTACGGTTATTCTTTAAGTCCATTACCCAAGCTAATTTTTCAGCATCAATTCCTGCAGGGTCAACAATGTAACCTTTAGAATCTGATAATGTAATTACTTTAGCTCCTAATTGAGTTGCTTTTTCACAAGCATATTGAGCAACATTTCCTGATCCAGATACAACAACCGTTTTACCTTTAAATGAATTATTTTTTGTAGCAAGCATTTCTTTTGCGAAATAAACAGTACCGTAACCTGTTGCTTCTGGTCTAATTAAAGATCCACCCCAATTTTTACCTTTTCCTGTTAAGATTCCAACAAATTCGTTTCTAATTTTCTTGTATTGACCGAACATATATCCAATCTCTCTACCACCAACTCCGATATCTCCAGCAGGAACATCTGTGTTAGCACCAATATGTCTTGATAATTCAGACATAAAAGATTGACAAAATTTCATTACTTCATTGTCTGATTTTCCTTTTGGATCAAAATCAGAACCACCTTTTCCACCACCCATTGGTAATGTAGTTAATGAGTTTTTGAATACTTGTTCAAAACCTAAAAACTTTAATATAGATAAGTTAACCGATGGGTGAAATCTTAATCCACCTTTATAAGGTCCTATCGCTGAATTAAATTCAACTCTAAACCCTCTGTTTACTTGAATTTCTCCTTTATCGTCTAGCCAAGGAACTCTAAAAATAATAGTTCTTTCTGGTTCAACCATTCTTTCTAATAATTTTCTTCCTTTATATTTTGGATTTTCATCCATAAAAGGAATAATAGCTTCAGCTACTTCTTCAACAGCTTGTAAAAACTCAGTCTCGTGACCGTTTGAAGCTTTTACATTAGCCATAAATTCATTAATTTCTTCTTGATATTTATTTGCCATGATTTTATTAGTTTATTGTAAGCGAAAGCAAATTTAATTATAAATTTACATAAAAGTAACATCAACATCAAAATTGTTTTGAAATTGTTTGAATCCTATACTTTTAATGGATACTATACCCAATTCCAATTTGAAAAACTTCTATTGCACCTATACCAGCTTTAAACATAACTCTTTCGCCTTTACCTTGATACCTATAACCTAAAAAAAAGTTTGGGATAATGTTTTGATAAGCTAATTCATCTTTATTATTTTTACTAAACTGAAATGAAAGCCCTAGATTGGCTTCAAAATGATGTGCTTTTTTACCATATAAGTAGATTGAGTTTACATTCGCAAGTAATCCAAAGTTGGAGTTGTCATATATTGAAGCTACCCATATTCCTCCTCCAAATGCAAATTTTAAAAAATGCTTATCTGATTTAAATTGACTCTCACTTTCGTAGTTTATTGCACCTGAGCTATACCTGAGCATAGTTCCTAATTCAAGATTGAAATTTGAATTTCTTGTATAGTTAGTAGTGTCTTTTTGTCCTTGTGCAAAAAGAGTCGTTGAAATTAAAAGTGCTAGTAATAAATTGATTAATTTTTTCATATTATATTTTTGGTTCTTGCCAATCACCATATTCTTTAATTAAGTTTACTAATTCGTTCACAGCTTCAGATTCGGCTATGCTCTTTTTAACTACGGTTCTTTCTTTATATAAATTAATTTTCCCTTTTCCAACGCCAACATAACCGTAATCAGCATCTGCCATTTCACCAGGACCATTAACAATACAACCCATTATTCCAATTTTCAACCCTTTTAGATGATTTGTTTTGTTTCTTATTTTTGCTGTTGTTTCTTGTAAGTCAAATAGAGTTCTTCCACATGAAGGACATGAGATGTAATCCGTTTTAGAAATTCTTGTTCGTGTTGCTTGTAAAATGCCAAAAGCAGTGCTTGTGTTTAATTGTGGGTTGGAACAGTTTTCAGTTTTAATCCAAATTCCATCACTAAATCCATCAATTAACAAAGCTCCAAAATCTGTTGATGCGTATAATTGAAAGCTTTCATTGTCAAGATCTGAATATTCATTAAAAATTAATACTGGATTCTTTACGTTTTGATACATTAACTCAATAAAAAATCGCCTTTTTTCAGCCATTCTATGAAAATTAGATGAAAAACTAACCAATACAATTGTTTCATCTAGTGCTTTTAATTGAAGTACCAAATCTAAATTACTAACATCAATGCAAACAAAGTTTAAATTGTCTGATTTCCTAATTGCATTTTTATAAGTTTCTAAATCACCAAAAATTGGATACGTTTGAGGTTCATTGCTCCAGATATTAGCATCACAAATTACATTTAATGTTCCAGGTAGTCCAAACTTAGGAGTTGTTTGTCCAGTGTAAATGTAATCTACAGCTTGTTCTTTAATGTTCCACTTGTCATCATTAACATTATAACCATAACCTACACCAAATAAATTTGCAGCCGTTATTTCTTTGAAATGCGATAAATCTGATATAACGACTGGATGGTTTTTCCCACCTATATTTTTAACTGTATTTGTTTTTCTTTTATTATGTTCGAAAGGGTTATAAGGTAAATCAAAATCAATTGGTTTAATATAATCATGAACTGAACGATTGGTGTACCTTTCTACTAATTTTCTTGCTACTGGAATTTCGAATTCAGGTTCTTCAGTTAAAGAGACACGAATAGTATCACCTAATCCATCTTCCAATAGTGTACCTATTCCAACGGCTGATTTAATTCTACCATCTTCTCCTTCTCCAGCTTCTGTTACGCCTAAATGCAAGGGATACACTCTACCACGGCTTAACATTCTTTCCGCCAAAATTCGATAGGCCTGAACCATAATTAAAGGGTTTGAAGATTTCATAGAAATTACAATGTTGTAAAAGGCATTATCTTCACAAATTTGTATAAACTCTATTGCTGATTCGACCATCCCAACGGCTGAATCTCCAAATCTGCTAGTAATTCTGTCTGACAATGAACCGTGGTTTGTGCCAATTCGAATCGCTCTATTGTTTTCTTTACACAATACTACTAAAGGAGTGAATTTATCTTTTATTCTAATTAATTCTTCTTTGTATGACTCATCTGTATATTCTATGTCTTCAAATTTCTTTTTATCGGCATAATTACCAGGGTTGACTCTGATTTTTTCAATATACAATGCAGCTACTTCTGCTGCATTTGGAGTGAAATGAATATCTGCAACGATTGGAGTTGTGTAGCCTTTGGAATCTAACCCTTGACGTATTGCTTTTAAATTTTCGGCTTCTTTTTTGGAAGGTGCTGTGTATCTAACTAATTCACAACCGGCATCTATCATTCTTATAGCTTGTTCAATTGACAATTCTGTATCCATAGTGTCAGTTGTTGTCATAGATTGTAATCTAATTGGATTACTTCCACCAAAGTTAATATTGCCAATATTAACTTCTACTGTTTTTAACCTTGAATATTGTGTTAAACTGTTGCAGTAAATGTATTCTTTTGCCATAGATGGTAAAGGTAATAATTTGATTTTAAAACATTAGACTGATTTTCCTTTAAAAACCAAATACTATTTAATTTAGTGAATAACACATTCAGTTGCATTTGTTTCTATACAAATTATACTATCGCAGAGAGAATAATTATTTTTTTACTCTAAAAACCATAAAACAAAAGTACATTTACAATAAATATCAATTAAATCAGTTAAATATAAATGAAATTAATACAATTTTTAATACTAAGTTTTTGTTTTGGTCCAACTGTAATGGCTCAAAACAGTATGGGTAATTGGCGCGTTCATTTTTCAGCTAATAATACTGTTGGCGTTGCAAATAATTCAAATTCTGTTTTTATGGCTACTAAAAATGGAGTAGTAAAGTTTGACACTGAAGATAATTCAATTAGTGACTTAACAGTAACAAATGGACTTTCAGATTTAAATATTAGTGCTATTGGAGACAATAATGAGGTGATTCTTATTGGTTACTTAAATGGAAACTTAGATGTACTAAAGGATAATGAAGTAATAAACGTTCCTTGGATTAAGAATGCTCAAATTGCCGGAAGTAAAACGATAAATAATTTTTATTTTAATACTAATAAAGTTTATATATCAACCAATATAGGAATTGTTATTTATGATATTGATAAAAATGAAATTGAAGACACCTACTATCCTAGTTTAATTCCTGAAATAAATGATCTTACCTTTTTCAACGATACCATTTTTGCAGCAACAAATAACGGCATTTATATGGCATCTACTTCTCAAAATTATTTGAATGATTATAATAATTGGGTAAAAAAAACAAATTTACCTTCCAATTTAATAAATGCAAAGTTTTCGGAAATAGAAAGTTTTAAAAATGATTTGTTTTTTAGTTATGATACAGATGTGTTTAATAATGATTCGTTATATAAAATGGGAAAAAGCAATGAAATTATTAACTTTTTTGAATCAATTCCTTCAACAATAGTTTCAATTAGTGAAGAAGGAGAAGAATTTGTGATTACAAAACAATATAGTTGCTTAATATTTGATTCAAATTTAACAAATACTAATAATATATTTGATTATTCTTTTGGTAGTATACCTTCTCCAATTCAATGCGTTAAATTTAAAGACTATTATTGGATTGCAGATGAAAACAATGGTTTGGTTAAAGCTAAATCATCTTGGAATAATTCAAATATTTTTTCAAATACACCTTCATCTGATGGAAGTTATAGATTGGATATCCAGTATGGAAAAGTCCTGGTTGCAAGTGGCGGTTTAACACATAATTTACATAATAATTATTTTAGAGGTGGAGTACATGTTTTTAATGATGAAACTTGGAAAAATATTAATTCAGGAACCGACACCAATTATCCTTTACTAATGTGGGATGTTATTTCGGTTGCAATCAATCCAAACAATATTGAAGAAATGGCATTTGGTAGTTATTCCAAAGGTGGAATGAGTATAGTCAATAATGGTAAAATTACTGAAAGCTATACTGAAGATAATTCTCCAATAGAAATCCAATTTGGAAATAATGGAACACATATAATTCCAGATATGAAATATGATGATAATGGTAATCTATGGATAGTTAATTCGGGTACAAACCCTTTGAAAATGTTGTCAAAAGACGGGGTGTGGTATACATTTAATTTAGGCAGTTCAGCTAAAAACAAATACCCATACCGTTTGATTATAGATAGTAAAGGTAATAAATGGGTTGCGTTTAGCGGTGCCGGTATTGTTGTATTTAATGAAAATGGAACATATTCAGATACTTCTGATGATGACCTGGTTAAATTATCAACGGCGGCTGGTTACGGTAGTTTACCGTCAGCAAGTGTAAAAGCGTTAGCAGAAGATGTCGATGGGGAAGTTTGGATTGGAACAGAAACTGGGTTAGCTGTTGTTTATGGTACATCCTCTTTATTTGATGGACAATATGGTGATGCAGATGCACAAGAAATTCTGTTAAAGTATGGTGAAGAAGTTGAGGTCTTATTAGGTACTTCCGCGATAACTGCTATTGCTGTAGATGGGGGAAATAGAAAATGGATAGGTACTAGCTCTTCTGGTGTTTTTTGTTTATCCGCGAATGGAACTAAAGAACTGTATAGATTTACAACTGAGAATAGTCCTTTGTTGTCTAATGGAATATTGGATATTAAAGTTGATCATGTTTCTGGTGAAGTGTTTTTTGCGACTGAATCTGGTTTAATATCTTATAGGGCTGATGCTACAATTGGAGACAATGAATTTAATGAGGTGAAAGTCTTTCCAAACCCAGTTAGACCAGAATATACTGGTTTAATTAGTGTTCAAGGCTTAGGTTATGAATCTGATGTAAAAATTACGGATGTTTCAGGTAATTTAATTTTTGAGACTCAATCAAATGGAGGTACTGTTGTATGGGATGGAAATAGATTATCTGGAGAACGTGTTCAATCAGGTGTTTATTTAATTTGGACGGCTTCTGTTACAGGTAAAGGTAAAAATGTTGCTAAGGTAGTCGTGATAAATTGATTAATATTTTCAAAAATTCAAGGATAGTCTGTATCGAATTTATAAGTTTGTAAAAAATTTATAAATGCAAAAGCGTTATTATTATTTAGTTCATATTCAATATTTAGGTTTTAGATTTCATGGTTGGGCAAAGCAGCCTAAAGTAAAAACCCTGCATGAAATGATTGATAAAACAATGTTTTTTATGTTTGGAGAGGGGACTACAAAAACAATAGGGTGCAGTAGGACTGATTCAAAAGTTTCGGCTAATCACTTTGTTTTTGAATTATTTATTAAAGAACCAATTACGGATTTTGGAGGTTTTATTGAGAGTTTTAATTCAAATTCACCAAGCGATATTAAGGGACTTAAAATTGAAGAAACAACGGCTGAATTTAATATTATTCAATCATCTAAACAAAAAGAATACGTTTATTTGTTTGCTTTTGGCGAAAAAGCTCACCCGTTTGCAGCCTCTTTAGTGACAACATTACCAGAAGCTTTAGATTTGGAATTAATGAAACAGGGTGCATTGTTGTTTGAAGGTGAACATAATTTTGTAAGATATTGTACTAAACCTTCTCCCAAGACAAATTTTACAAGGACAATAGATTTTTGTAAAATTGAAGTTAATACAAAGTATTCAGCCAATTTTTTCCCCAAAAAAACGTATTTGTTAAGAATTAAGTCAAAAGGATTCTTACGTTATCAAGTAAGGTTAATAATGGGGCAGCTATTTATGTTAGGTAAAAGTAAAATTACATTATCAGATATTGAGATTTCTCTAAGTGGAGAGGATACGTCCTATTTTAATGAAATAGCGCCTCAATCTTCATTAATTTTAGAATCAGTAGAGTTTGAATAAATAGATTATCTTTGAATCAAAAATACATTTAAATTGAAATCAAAATTACACATCTTTATATTAAAAGTACTCGTTGTAGTGTTTCTATTGTGTTATTTAGTTTATAAAATTATTACATCTTCAACTTTAGATTCAATGACTAATCTTGAATTAGTAAACCCTAATCTTATTGGTTTAGTGATAATTTTAATGATCTTTAATTGGGGCTTAGAAACAAAGAAATGGCAGATGTTATTAGGAAGTGTTCAATATTTATCATTTATTGATTCATTTAAGTCTGTATTAGCTGGTCTAAGTAGTGGGTTGCTTACGCCAAATCGAATAGGTAACTTTATTGGAAGATTAGCTTATGTAAAAAAAGAAAATCATAATCAAGCTATCGTAAATACTTTGGTCGGTAATTTGGCCCAATTCACTTCAACGTTATTGATGGGGAGTGTCGGTTTTTTAGTTCTTATAAGTTATAAGTTACAAATTCAAAATAGTTTTTGGATTTTATTATTTTCTGTGCTTTTTTCTAGTGTAGGTTGTTATATTTATTTTAGACCAAGCGTATTAAATTTTCGCCCTTTAAATAAGTTGTTTAGCGATAAAACTAAATTGTCAATTCAAGAAATAAATGATTCTTATTCAAACGTGAAAATTAAAATATTGGGTCTTTCTTTATTAAGATACATTGTGTTTTGCGTTCAGTATTTTTTAGTGTTTAAACTATTTGGTATACAAATTTCAATTGTTGTTTTGTTCAGTTTAATAGCTACAGTTTTCTTAATTACCACATTAATACCTTCACTTTTTTTTGGTAAATTGTTTGTAAGAGAGTCGGTAGCTGTATTTATATTTTCACTGGTGGATATTAATTTATCGTTAATACTAGTAGTAGTCTTTTTACTATGGTTAATAAATTTAGCAGTTCCTGCAGTTGTAGGGTCTATTTTTTGGTTAAAACAAAAGCACTATGCTTAATTATTTTATCTTCTTTTTTTGTACTCAACTAGTTGTAGTTATTACATTAATTTATAGTAAAAAACGTTTAAAACACTCTTTTTGTTTAGATATTCAACAAACTACGGTACTTATTCCATTCAAAAATGAAAAAAGCAGAATCTTACCGTTATTGAATTCAATTAATCAATCAGCTATTAATAATAAAGAGTCTAATTTTATGTCTAATTTCCAATTTATTTTCATTGATGATCATTCTACGGATAGAACAGGTCAATTTATATTAGATAATTTAGATGTGTCTTTCCAAATTGTGAAATTAAAGAAAACGTCTGGAAAAAAATATGCAATAAAATATGGTGTAGAGCAATCGAAATTTGATAAACTGCTTACATTAGATGCAGATGTAAGCTTTAATGACGATTATCTTCAAGAAATATTAAATATTGAATGCAAAGGTCTTACGATTCTGCCAGTTGAAATGAATGGCGTAAGTAGTATTCAAAAATTATTTGCAGTAGAATTTTGGTTTTTACAACATCTTACGTTTGGATTGGCCGGGTTAGGGAAGTTTGAATTATGTAATGGTTCAAATTTGTTATTTACAAAAAAAATATTTAATGACGCATTAAAAGTAAGGAAGGATGCAAGTATTCCAAGCGGTGATGATGTATTTTTATTAAAAGCAGTAAAAAAATTGAATCTAAAGGTTAAAGCAATTAATTCAGGATCTCTTTGCGTTTATACACCAGCATCTGCTACTTTTAATAATTTATTTAGTCAAAGATTAAGATGGATTTCAAAAACTAAAGATATTTCATCTATTGTCATGGGAAGCGTAGTTTTAGTATCGAACGGCATTTTTTTAGTTTGCATTTATTACACTTTGATGGGTAATATGTATTTTTCTATACCAATACTTATTAAGGTAATAAGTGAATTATTAAGTGTGAATAGTCCATTAAAATGGGTTATTGTAGTGTTACATCAGTTATACTATCCTGTTTATTTGTTAGTATTAATTGTAATGTTGAGCAGTAAGCGTAGAGTTACGTGGAAGTAATTTTTGTTAACCAGCACTTTTTAGTTCTAAATACGTTTTTCCTTCTACTTTACTTTTTACCCAAGTGGCAAAATCAAAATAATCAAATACAACTTGTTCAAATTGATCATTTTTTAGTTCAAATAGTTCTTTTTCAATTGGAATTAAGATGTCTTCAATATCAAATTTGTTTAAATCGGTTTTGGATATTTTCCCTATAATTTTTAAAAATAATTCTTCAAATTTGAAGAGTCTCTTTCGTCCTTTTAAATATCTTTTTGTAGAATTTAAGGCGTATGGTAAAAATCTACTATTCTTTAATTCAAAATGTAATATCAAATTAATGATTTGAGCAAAACAATATATGTCCTGTTTTTTATCTAAACCTTCAGCATTTAATATTTGGGTTATCCAATGTAAAGCATCTTCATATTTGCCAGTAGATAAGTAAACAATTGCGATTTTAAAATCTATATAAGCTTTTCTAATACTGTTAATTTGCGACCCAAATTGATTATACCCATTTACTATTTTGGGAATTAACAAAGTAGCCCCTTCATAGTCAGATTGTTCTATTTTTAAAAATAACTCTAAACTATAGATACTTGAAAAATACTTGATATCTAAATCGATAGTTGATATATACTTTTTTGATTCAGGAATAGATTTTAGAACTGCAAGAAACTCTGAGCTTTCTTGATACTTTTTTAATTTGGTTGCAATGTAAATTAAGTTTGTTATTAATGAAAAATAAGTGTTTGGAGTATCTTCAAATAAATGTGAATTATTTTCTACTAAAGCTTTACTTTTTAAGATATGAAGGTAACAATTCTGCAAATCGTTAAGTGCAAAGAAATATGCACTATTGGTATGATGGTATAAATATTTTATTTTGGCAGAACTAGTATTTGTTTGTACATTAGATATTTTGTCAATAATTGTCTTTAGACTGTTAATATCAGTTTCAGATCTTATTATGCCTCTTAAATTAATCTCGTTAAAAAGTAAACTTTTCGTATGCCATAAAAGATGGTATTTTTCAATTTCACTAACGAGTTGCTTTTCTTCTTTAAAAAGTAGTGTTAATTGATTTTTTTTTAATTCGGAGTAAGATTCTTTTTCGATTAGCTTTTTCTGCTTATCTTTAATTTCTAGAAGAAGGAGTTCCTTACCATGTTTCCTTGCAAGTTTTTCAGCTGAATTTAGAATTTTTTCAGATTGTTGATATAAGCCTTTATTGAATAGAATATCTGAACTATGTATTATTTTGTATAATTGAGCGTCAACTGAACTTGTTGAATAGTATAAATCCAGTGCATTTAAGATATGAGTATATAATCTTCCTTTTGTAATAGAGAATCTGTTTAAAAATGCTTCTCCTTTAAAGTGGATGATAATTAATTCTTCATCATATGTATCCATTTTTGTGATGAAATCAAACAATGAATTATAGTTGTTTTGTTCACCTATGGTATGTCTAGAAGAATAAAGTTTAAAGTATCTTTTCTCAGTTTTATTTAAACTTTTAATCAACTCATATAAATGGTTAGACTTTTTATTAGACATAATTTCAATTTTGGGTTAAAACTAAATTACATATAATAGATACGCTTTGTTTATAAATATATTGGAAATGAGGTAATTATTGAGTGACTGGTTTTTGTTTTTTTTGTTTTCTCCAATCTTTATATGATAAATAGGCTTCCATGGGATTCAATGAAATACCAAATGCGTAGAATGGTTTAGTAAAAGAAGCGGCTATTTTTTTATCTTTGGTAAATGCAAAACGATAACCAAGAGTTGCTGTTGGATATAGCCAAGAAAGAAGATAAAAATTTGTATTAATTCCTATTCCTATAACAGTAAAATTGTCTTTTTTTAAGGGTTTATAATTCCCCAAATTATTCTTATATTCTGAATTTAAACTACCAATACCATGATAAGCAGGTAAAGAAATTTCCCAACGTTTAGATTTTAAAAATACTTTTTCATAAAAAAATGTGGTAAAACTAAAGGAGACTCTTACATCAGAGTCTTCATTGGTATCAGCCATATCTATGTCTGCCCCTTCTATGATTATCTTTTTTTTTAATGAGTATAACCCAATACCAAAACGATTGACCCCTTTATAATTGGCACCAATTCTTATTCCGTTAATTTTTATTTGTTGTTCATTTAAAAATGATCTTCTAGCGTCAAAGTTAAAAAATACTTTCCACTTTTTTTCTCCAATATACTTGGGGAAAAACATTCCAGGTTCTTCATGTTGATCAATTTTATTCTGAGAATAAATATTGAAATTTAAGTTTAAAATAATAAGTAAAATTGAAATTCTAAATGACATGCTTTGATTTGTGACTACAAATATACTTTTTTATCTTAAAAGTGTTACATGCCCAACCAATTCATAAGCTATACCATTCAAATCTGTATATTTTATTTTCCAAATATATACATCATCTAACGCGTTATGGCCTTGATGTCGACCTGACCAATGTTGATCAATAGATTTACTTTCAAAGACTATTTCGCCCCAACGGTTAAAAATCAACATTTCAAATTCAGAAACATTATGAATTACTGCAAAGAAGGTGTTATTAAACTCATCTCCGTCTGGAGTAAATGTGTTAGGAACAAAAATTAATGGATCATAATTTATTAATATATCCTTAGATATTTTACACGTATTAGCATCTGTTAATGTTGCCGTATAAACAAAGTTGTTTGGTGGAGAGACTAACGCAGTGGCACAATTTATACAACTTATATAATCCGGAGGTGACCATTGGATTGCACCTTGTCCATTAGCAAATATCTGAGTAGTATCTCCAACAAAACCATAAACGGTAGGTGAGACGGTAATTGTTGGTTCAGTAAATAAATCGATATAGGTTGACAATATGGTTTGACAACCAAATTCATCAGTTATTTCGCAATAATAGGTCATAGAATTATGAGGGAATGCATTGGTTATTGAGTCATGAGGAGTGTTGAGGTGTATGTTTGGAAACCAGTCGTAGTCTACACCTCCACTGGCCCAAATAATTGCCGTATCTCCAGGACAAACAATTGTATCTGGAACAATAATACCTACAACTTTGATCACGTTAACATCAACTGTGTCATAACTAATCCCACAGGCATTTATAAAGGAGATGGCATAAGATATATCATCAACCGGATTAACGTAAGGGTTATATAATGTTGTAGAACTAATATTTACATCAGGGCTCCAAATATAATCGGTCGCACCATTTGCTACTATTTGTATACTATCTCCAAGACATAATGAAACTTCATCAATAAGGTTTGGAAATGGAATATCTTGATCTACATGCACTTTAGTTGTATCAAATATGTGACAACCTTCTGGTGTAATTATTTCGACCTGATAATAAGTTGTAATGAGTGGGGTTGCTATTGGATTACTTAGGTCTGGGTCATTTAGCGAGATTTCTGGTGACCAATGATAAGTATCACCTCCAGCTGCCATTAATTCAACACTTTCTCCAACACAAATAGCGGTATCTATACCTGATTCTGCGTCTGTTCCGAACACAAAAATTGTAATATTTAAAGTAGTAGAACCACATTCACTTGATATGTCAACGGTTAATTCTGTTGCTTGGTTAATGGTAACATATGGACTTGCAGAACTTGGGTCGTCAAAAAGTTCAGGTGGACCCCATGCAAAACCTGTACCCCCAGTGGCAAAAACTTGTACCGTTTCTCCTGGACATATTGTATCTGATAAGGCCCAAACTTCATAAACAGGTTCAATTATTACGACATCTACATAAGCTGTGTCAGGATCATAACAACCACTTGCGTCTGATACAATTAGGAGAACAGTATAATTTCCAGGAACGGTATATTGATGGGAAGGTTCAAAATCAGATGACGTTCCGCCATCTCCAAATATCCATTCATACGTATCTCCATTTTCACTGTCATTTTCAAAAAAGGTAGCATTTGGAATACAGGTAACTGGTGTTCCAGTGCTTAAAGTAGCCTCAATTTTTGATAATTCAAATAAAAATGCTGCCATGTTACAATTACTGCTGTTATTTGTTGTAGAGTAAACTCCAGGTGATGTAGGAAAGCCGTTACTGTTACCTCCACATGCTGCACATACTGCATGATAAACTTTACCAGATTTAGAAAATCGACTGGTTCCACCATCAACGTGGTCACCATTACCACTTAAATTACCGATAAATGTGGCGTATTTTAATGAAAGCATATTTTGTGTAAATAAAGCCAAGTAAAAATTACTTCCATTAGTTTCTGGTTGATAGGCATCAGTGGTAACTGGAAATCCATTTGATGAACTATTTGTTGCGTTTCCACTTGGATTATTTTGATTGGTTGCTCCTCCCCATCCTGCAATGTAAATTTCGTAACAATCACTTACTAAAAATGCTGTTGGAGAAATTTCAACATTTCCTGAGCCTGAACCAAATATGGATGACCATTCAGTTGTAGTTAAATTAGTATTTAGTTTGTGAATGAATTGACCACTGTTTGGATTTGAATATTGTGCTGATGATACAGGGTAAGAACCATTAGTTTGCCCATAGACATATACTTTATCGTCAATGTCTAATTGAACAAAGTAAGCTTGATCATATCCGCTTGTTCCTAAGTAACTTGATTTTGGATTATTATATGCAGGCGCTGTGAACTTTGTGATATATCCATCAGTTACACCTCCTTTATAAGTTGGGTTTAATTGACCAGCTGTAGATGGAAAATTGTTACTTGTAGTTCCTCCTACTGAAAAAATGTCGCCATTTGAAGCTAATTGTAAAGAATTTCCTGATTCCCAGCTTGTACCTCCAAGATAAGTACTCCAAAGTAAAGAATTTAGGTTGGATGATAGTTTAGCAACAATTGCATCTTGTTGACCTCCTAGTGAAGAATCAAAACCACCAACAATTGGAAAATCACTTGATTTTGTGGTTGAAGTGATAAATACATTTGAATTATCATCTACTATTACCTCTCCTCTTAATTGATCGCCATAATTATAATGTATGTTGGGGTTACCATCTGAAATTCCATCTGCAGCATTTCCGCCCAAATAAGTTGAAGCTAATAGGCTACCTCCATTTGCGGAGAGTTTAAATATGAAAATATCTGAACCTCCATTAAAGTTTATACCGTCAATTGTCATAGATGCTGGTCCTCCATTATGTGATGGTTGATAAGCTGATCCTGAAACTGGAAAATTGGTGGATGATGTGGCTCCCATTATATACAGTTCATTCTGTTGATTTACAATAATACTGTGAGGCGTTTCTGAACCACTACCCCCAATGTATGTAGAATAAATTAAGCTACTTCCGTCTTCATTAAACTTAGTTAATCCAATGTCTACCGTGGCATTAAATCCGCCTGAAGGTGAATATGATCCATCATAAGCCCCACTGGTGGTTGGGTATCCACTTCCAAACACTATTCCTGCGGCTATTAAATTACCATTAATATCAGGACAGGCAGTCATTCCCCAATTGTCTGAAGTTGATCCTGTAAAGCTTGAAAATGCTAACTCCGGATCTATTATTAATGTTCTTGTAGAGTCATATCCATTGGGGAATTCAAAGGACATTATATCATTTTCTAAAATATAGTTACACTTTACTTTTATTCTAATCCCATTGACAACTTGATAGGCAAATGGCTTTTTTTCAGTAATCGTTCCTAATGTAGTTGTTATTAACAATTCTTCTTTATGGATACTAATTTTGCTCTGGCCTTCATATCTAACTCTAAATAGAGTGGGGTTAGAATTAGGCTGAACTATAATGTCATATTTTAATGTTGAATTGGTTTGGTAAAAATTAAGATTTATACCGTGATATAATTCTACATAGTTTATTGCTTTGTATGAGTGTAATTGGTTAACCCATTTTGATTGATCGTTACCTAAAAAGTAATTCGTATAATGACTAGAAGAATCGAGTTCAATAAATTTAGGTTCAAGATTAGAATTTAGAAAGCTAGTTTTAACAACGTGGCCTTCAAACTCATCTTCATGTCTTTTGTCATGATGATTATGAATGTCTTTGTTATTAGTAAATGAGTAAGTAAATCCATTTTTTTCTAGAAACATATTTCCAGAAGGAATGTCTATTTTGTATTCAATATTTTCATGCCATTGACCTCTGTTTGGCTTTATCCATATATCTTCTTGTCCAAATATAATTGAAGTAAAAACTAAAGTAGAAATAAGAAAAAGCAACTTCATAATCAAGTAAATATATTATTTATAATTTAAATAATATATCAGAAACGTTTTAAATGTACAATTCGTCTATTTATAGACGTAATTATTTCAATTAAGTTGCTGTTGAGGTAATTTATTTAGTTTCAGTTGGTTCTGAAAGAACAGGTAATTCAATTTTATCTTCAAGTACAATGCTTGTTGGGTATTTCAAAATTAATTCTTGTTTAAATTTTTCTGCTTGTAATTTTGTTCTAAAATTTCCTACTCTAATTCTATAATTTGGTGCTAAATAATCAATATATGCTTTGTGCTCTTTATAGGTATTTATAAAACCCGCTTTTTGAGATTGGGCAGTTGACCTAGATTCTGCGAAAAATATTTGTATACGATACCCATCAATTATAGAGCCTTCTATGCTTTCGCTTTTACGGCCAATAAATTCTGTAATTTGTTCTAGTCTATCGTCTTTTATTAACTTTACTGACCCCTTGTCTTTTGTATTAAAATCTAATGCAACTGTTGTATCGTTTAGAATCGTGTCTTTTACAAAATAACCTAGACTTTTATCTTGAGCGAATGAATGAAATGAAAGTAAAGCAAGACACGTGATTAATAAAAATTTCATAAAGTATTTTTTAGGCAAAGTTAGTTGATTTTTAATCATTTTTACATAAATCATTCCAAAAATTGGTTTCATTTATTATTCGCTGGATTGTGACACAATTATGACAATTCTTTAATAATAAAGGATTTGGCGTATATTTCTTATTTAGAACAATTCTAAATTAAGACCTGGCGTCCTAAATATATTAACAAATATTAGTAAAACACTAGCAAAATTCTAATTTTGCAATCAATTAGATAAATTGTGTAAACAGCAAAACGACTAAAATTTTTCAAATGAAAATGTCAAAAATGTTAAATATAAAATCAGTAAAGCCCTTAGTTTTAATGGCTTTCTTCTTAGTTTTTCTAGGAGGTAAAACGTATGCCATAGACGGAGAATCCGTATTTAAAGTCAATTGTGCAGCATGTCATAAAGTGGATAAAGACTTTGTAGGTCCTGCATTAAAAGGTTCGCAAGGAAGATGGGAAGAGAATTCTTCTGCTGAAAACTTATATAAGTGGGTTCAAAACTCTAGTGAGTTAATTGATAACGGTGATGCTTATGCAAAGAAGTTATTCTCTAAGTGGAATAGTATGCCAATGCCTCCTCAAGCTTTATCAAATGAAGAAATTGATGCTTTATTCGAATATGTTGAGAATGTACCTGAAGCTGTAACTCCTGTAACTCCTGTTGAAGAAGTGGTTAAGGCGCCAGTTGAAACTTCAAATTGGTTATGGTATGTAATCATTGGTTTATTGTTAGTGATTATTATTTCTGTAAGTGCAGTAAAGAATACGCTTAAAAAAGTAGCTAACGAATCAGATGAAAACTTAGAAAAGATTGGTGCATTTGGATCTGTAAGAGCTTATTTATGGAGAAATTTTAACTACTCATTCTTTTTCGGATTTGTAATTGTAATTTCGGTATTAGTAATAGGCTATAAAGGTTGTAGCAGAAATATTGGTGTATTTGATGGTTATAAGCCGGATCAACCAATTGCTTTTTCTCATAAAATACATGCAGGTCAATTAGAAGTTGAATGTGTATATTGTCATAATTCTGCTGAGAAATCTAAACATGCTGGGATTCCTACTACTAATGTATGTATGAATTGTCATAAAGCTGTTTCTGAAGGTCCAATAACTGGAACAGAAGAAATAGCTAAGATTTATGAAGCTGCAGGTTTTGATGCAAGTACATTTAAGTATAGTGGAGAAACTAAGCCTGTAAATTGGGTAAAAGTGCATAACTTACCAGATCATGTTTATTTTAATCACTCTCAGCACGTTGTAGTGGGAGGATTAGATTGTAAACAATGTCATGGTGATATGGCAAAAGAAACAGTTGCAAAAGTAATGACTATTGAAGAGTTGAATGCAATTGAGGAAAATGATATCAAATTTACTAGACCTACTTTAACAATGGGTTGGTGTATTGAATGTCATGGTCAAAAAGAAATAGATATCCAATCTGAGGGAGTTTCTGAGTATTACAAAGAAATTCACGAAAGATTAAAGGGAGATAAAAAAACATACACAAAATATTTAGAGGATGACAAAATTACTGTTGCCGAATTAGGTGGATGGGAATGTGCAAAATGTCATTATTAATCTGAAGTAGGCTAAATAGATATGGGAACAAATAGAAAATATTGGAAAGGCATTGAGGAGTTAAACCAAACGCCTGAGTTTTTAGAAAATTCTAAAAAAGAATTTCCGGATGAAATAAGTGTAAACGAATTTTTGGCTGATGAAAAATTAGCAGAAGGTTCTACAGGAAGAAGAGATTTTTTGAAATTTTTAGGTTTTAGTGTTGCTGCTGCAACATTAGCTGCATGTGAGGCTCCAGTTGTTAAAGCTGTGCCTTATGTCGTTAAACCTGAAAATGTTACACCTGGTATGCCAACTTGGTATGCATCTACTTATTATGATGGTTCATCATATGCAAGTATTTTAGTGAAAACTAGAGAAGGTAGACCAATTTATATTAAAGGTAATAGAGATCATGGTTTTGAAAATGGGGCAATAAACCCTAGAATTTCAGCATCCGTTCTTTCATTATATGATAGCGAAAGATTACAAAGCCCAACTGTTGATGGAGAAGCTACTTCTTGGTCTTCTTTTGATGCTTCTGTATCTAAAGAGTTATCTTCTGCTGTTGCTAGTGGAAAGAAAATAGTTTTATTATCTGGTACTGAAATTAGTCCTTCAACTGGTTTAGTGATAAATGAATTTAAATCTAAGTTTGGCGGAGCAACTGAATCAACAATTGAATTAATTGATGGTGTTGAAGTTGTTACTGAAACTAGTTCTGGAAATGTTGAACATGTTCAATATGATGCGTTATCATTTAATGGAATTCGTCAAGCCAATTTGGAATCATTTGGAAAATCAGTAATTCCTGATTATGATTTTACTAAAGCTAAAACTATTGTAAGTATTGGTGCTGATTTTATGAATAACTGGTTGTTGGCTGGTCAATTCACAAATCAATATGCTAAAAGAAGAAACCCTGATGGTGAATGGATGAGTAAATACTTCCATTTTGAATCTAATATGTCTCTTTCTGGATCTAATGCAGATGTTAGAGGGATGATTAAGCCTTCTCAAATTGGAGAAGTTTTATCACTTTTGCATAAAGAGATAGCTGGTTCTGCTATTTCTGGAGTAACTTCTACTATAGATGCTAATATAAAAACTAAAGTTTTAGATGCTGCAAAAGAATTAAAAGCACATAAAGGTGAATCTTTATTAGTTTGTGGTTCAAACGATAAGTCAATACAAGTAGTAGTTAATTCAATTAACTCTGCTTTAAATAATTATAGTTCTACAATTAACTTAAATAACCCAATCAACTTATTCAAGTCTGAGGATGATAAAATGTCAGCTTTAGTTAAAGACATGAATGCTGGTAAAATCGGTGCTATTGTTATGTGGAATACTAACCCAGTTTATTCTTGTGCAAATGCAGAAGCGTTTAAATCTGGATTGGAAAAAGTTAAAACAACAATTTCAATTTCACAATTTGCAGATGAAACTGCTTCAAATTGTAAATATGTTGCTGCTGAGAATAATGCGTTAGAATCTTGGAATGATTTCAATCCAAAAGGAGACTATTATGCGCTTGCTCAGCCAACGATTAGACCTTTATTTGACACAAGATCTGCTGCAGAGTCATTAATGACTTGGTCAGGTGTGAGTGAGTATACAGATAAAGATAGTTCAGCTTATCATGATTTTATCAAGGCAACTTGGGAGAAATATGGATATTCTGCTCAAACTAAATATACTTCTTTCAAATCTTACTGGGCGAACACTGTTCACAACAGTACTGATGTTACTATTGAAAAACCAGCGACTGCAGTTGCATTTAATGGTAATCTTTCTATTGCAGCAAAATCTATTGCTGCTGTTAAAGCTGGTGCAGAATTTGAAGTTGTAACGTATACTAAAACGTCTATTGGAGATGGTAAAATGGCTAGTAACCCATGGTTGCAAGAAATGCCAGATTCTATATCTAAAGTGACTTGGGATAATTATATTACTATGTCCCCAGTTGATATGAAAGTTGCTGGCTATAGTGAATTATTAGGACAAGAAAGTCCGTCATCTTTGGCAACAATAGTTGCTAACGGTGTGACTATGACATTACCTGTTTTTCCACAGCCAGGTCAAACACCAGGAACAGTTGGTGTAGCTTTAGGTTACGGGAGAGGTCAAAATGGAGAAAAAATTGGAAAGTCTGCTTACCAAACTGGTGAGTATGGAGCATTCCTTGAAGGTGGAAATGGTGGTAAAGTTTCTATTGGAGCAAATGCTTATCCACTATTAGCTGATGGTGATTTTTCACCTGCTACAATTACAAACGCTAATGGTGTTTATAATTTAGCTTGTACTCAAACTCATAGTACAGTTATGGGTCGTAATTCTATTATTAAAGAAACGACTTTAGATATTTATAAAACTCAAGATGCTGGTGCTTATAATCATCAACATACTTTACATACAGGTTGGAATCATGACGAGAAACCTATTGCTGAATTTAATTTATGGGATGAACATCCTGTTGAGAATGTTGGTCATAGATGGGGAATGTCAATTGATTTAAATACGTGTATCGGTTGTAGTGCTTGTTTAATCTCTTGTCAGTCAGAAAATAACGTACCTGTTGTTGGAAAAGATGAAGTAAGAAGAGGAAGAGAAATGCATTGGTTACGTATCGATAGATATTATGCTTCTGACATTGAACCAACTGTTGGTACTAAAGGTAAAGAATACGCTCAAGAAGGATTTGCTGGATTGCAAGATGCATCAAATGATCCTAAAGTAGTTCACATGCCTATGATGTGTCAGCATTGTAATCATGCACCTTGTGAAACTGTTTGTCCAGTTGCTGCAACATCACACTCTAATGAAGGGTTAAATATGATGTCGTACAATAGATGTATTGGAACAAGATATTGTGGAAATAACTGCCCTTATAAAGTAAGACGTTTCAACTGGTTCAATTACCCATCTTACAGAAAATTCACTGAAGTGAATCCTGCTCAAGATGACCTAGGTAGAATGGTATTAAATCCAGATGTTGTTGTAAGAACTAGAGGTGTAATGGAGAAATGTTCATTATGTGTTCAGAAATTACAATCAACTAAATTGGTTGCTAAGAAAGAAGGTAGAGCTATCGTTGATGGTGAAATTTCAACAGCTTGTTCTGAAGTTTGTCCAACAAATGCAATTACTGTGGGTGATTGGAATGATACTAAATCTTTAGTAAGAAAAGAAACTACTGACAAAAGAGCTTATCAAGCACTTGAAGAAATCGGAATTAAGCCAAATGTTTGGTATAAAGTTAAAGTTAGAAATGAAGAGAATGAAGCATTAGCTGAATTACAAACTTCACATGATGATGGACACGATACTGAACACCATGAAGAATCTCATGATGAAACTTTAGAAACAGGAGATGGTCATGAAGACGTTCACGTACCTGCTAAACATTAATATAAATAGATTAGTTTAAATTAAACAAAGTATAATGCATAAGGAATCAGCAATTAGAGAACCTTTAATACTTGGTCACAAAACGTACCATGATATTACAGAGGATGTATGTAGATCCATAGAAGGAAAGGCACCAAGAAATTGGTATATCATGTTTGGTATATCGTTATTAGTTGGTCTTTACGGAGTTGGATGTATTTTATATTTACTTGGAGTAGGTATTGGAACATGGGGATTAAATAAAACCGTTGAATGGGCTTGGGATATTACCAATTTTGTTTGGTGGGTAGGTATTGGCCACGCCGGTACATTAATTTCTGCGGTATTAATGTTATTCCGTCAGAAATGGAGAATGGCAATTAATAGATCTGCTGAGGCTATGACAATTTTTGCCGTATTTATGGCTGGAATGTTTCCATTGATTCATATGGGTCGTCTTTGGGTTGGTTATTGGGTTTTACCTTTGCCAAATGAATTTGGTTCATTATGGGTAAATTTCAATTCTCCTTTACTTTGGGATGTATTCGCAATTTCTACGTACTTATCTGTATCTTTTGTATTCTGGTATATTGGATTAATTCCTGATTTTGCTACAATTAGAGATAGAGCTAAATCACCGGTTGCAATTAAAGCGTATAGCTTAATGTCGTTTGGTTGGTCTGGTAGAGCAAAGCATTGGAATAGATTTGAAATTGTTACTTTAGTATTAGCAGGTTTAGCGACTCCTTTAGTATTTTCGGTTCACTCGATTGTATCTTTTGATTTTGCTACATCTGTTATTCCAGGTTGGCATACTACAATTTTCCCTCCTTATTTCGTTGCAGGTGCTGTATTTTCAGGATTTGCAATGGTACAAACTTTAATGTTGGTATTGAGAAAAGCAATGCACTTAGAAAATTATATTCACACAAAACATATTGAATATATGAATATTGTGATTATGACGACTGGTTCTATGGTTGGTGTGGCTTATTTAACTGAGTTATTTATGTCTTGGTATTCAGGTGTTGAATATGAAGCATACGCTTTCTTAAATAGAGCAACTGGACCTTACTGGTGGGCTTATGCTTTTATGATGACGTTTAATGTTGTATCACCTCAGTTAATGTGGTTTAAAAAATTAAGAAGAAGTTTACTATTTACATTCTTTATATCAATCGTTGTAAATACTGGAATGTGGTTTGAAAGATTTGTAATTATTGTAACTTCAATTCATCAAGATTACTTACCATCATCATGGTCAATGTTCTACCCGACTTGGGTTGATATAGGAGTATATGTTGGTACGATTGGTTTGTTCTTTATGTTCTATATGGCATATGTAAGATACTTTCCTGTATTAGCTATTGCAGAGGTTAAGACAATTTTGAAATCTTCAGGAGAAAGTTATAAAAATGGTTCAGCTGAATTACATACTGCACCAAAGGCTAAAATTGAGGCTATTGTTACTGAAGAAGTTAAAAGTGATAATTCTGAAAAAATATCTTCATTGATATCTAAGTTAGGAGCTAGTGATGCTACTAATAAAGACGATTTAAAATTAATTTCTGGTGTTGGTCCAAAATTAGAAGATGTATTAAATGGAATTGGAATCTATACGTTTGATCAAGTTAGTAAAATGACTAAGCCAGAATATGACTTAATGGATTCAATTACAAAAACATTCCCAGGTAGAGCAGAGAGAGATGATTGGGCTGCTCAAGCAAAAGTATTAATGAGTAATAAAAACAATTAAGACATGGCAGATAGAGTTATATATGCAATGTATGATGATGATGATGTTATCAAAACTGCAGCTAAAAAATTAGTAGCGGATGGTATTCACATCACAGACGTATTTTCACCATTTCCTATACATGGTATAGATCCAATTATTGGTGTTAAGCATACAAGAATGGGGAACGTAGCTTTTTTCTTTGGTTTATTTGGATTAGGTTTAGCGTTATTTGGAATGAGATATTTCATGGTTGTTGATTGGCCAATGAATATTGGTGGTAAACCTAATTTTTCTTTAATGGAAAACTTACCATCTTTTATACCAGTAGCTTTTGAGTTTACTGTATTATTTGCTGCACACGGAATGGCAATTACTTATTTATTAAGAAATAAGACATTACCTGGTATGCCTGCTGATAATCCTTACCCAAGAACAACGGATGATAGATTCGTAATGGAGATATTATTATCTGATAACCCTAGTTTTACGGCTGAAGAGATTCAAGCAAAAGTTAAGCAAACGGATATCGTTCAAGTTGAAGAAAAAGAATTTAAAAAAATTAAATAACTGTCATGAATAAAAGATTTAAGACAATAACAATAATGGCCATTTCTGGTTTGGTATTAGGTAGCATTGCTACTTCTTGTCAATCAGATCCAAATTCACCAGGTGTTGAATATATGCCAGATATGTATAGATCACCAGCGATTGAAGCGTATGTTGATTACGGTTTGGTAAAGGAAAGATTAGTAGATTCTTTAAAGAAAGAAAATCCTTCATTAGTACCACCAAATGGTACAGTACCTTATTCAGCTAATGTATTAAATGATATTACTTACGAACATGGTGCTCCTTACGGTTTTGATAAATCTCACGGACTTTACGGTTTCGAATTTGATAGTACTGGTTATGCTGATGCAGCTTCTGACGTTAATCCTATCGTTTATAATGATGTGGTTAAGAAAGAAGGAAAAGTGTTATATGGTAATTTCTGTATACATTGTCACGGTGCTAAAGGTGATGGTCAAGGACCTGTAGTTGCTAATAGTAACGGTGCTTATCCACCTCCACCGGCGTTTGGTAAACAGTTAAAAGATAAACCAGCTGGTCAAATCTTTTTCTCTATGACTTACGGTAAAGGTTTAATGGGATCACACGCTTCTCAATTAACTAAAGAAGAAAGATGGAAAGTTGTTTGTCATGTGCAAACGCTTCAAGGTAAAGATCCAGCAGCTGTAGTTGTTGATACTGTTGCGACTGTGGTAGAAGCACATTAATAGAAATAATTAGAATAAAAATAGATACAAATGGAATTTCAAATTTCTGCAAAAGCTAAAAAAGTATTATTCGGTACAGCCGGATTAGGACTTATCTTATTCCTTATCGGAGTATTTACAGATCATTCTGAACAAGCTAACACAAGAATATTATCAAACTTTTTAATTAATGGTTTATTCTTCTTTTTCATCTCGTTAGGAGCCTTATTCTTTTTGGCTTTACAATACGCGACTGAAACTGGTTGGTCGGTAGCAGTGAAAAGAGTGGTAGAAGGTGTTGCGTCATACGTAATAGTTGGTATTGTTGTGTTAAGTGCAATATTTTTATACCTAACATTTACTGATGGTGGGTATACCGTTGCTGAAAATGGTCATCACGTTGGTCATATTTACCAATACTTTGATAAAGAAATGGTAGCTCATGATAAAATATTACAAAATAAGCAACCTTTCCTTACTAAAGGATTCTTTTGGGGTGCAACAGTAGTGTACTTTGCTGTATTCGCATTATTCTATATGGGATTCAGAAAGAGATCATTAAGTGAAGATATTGAAGGTGGTACTAAGTTACACTTCAAAAATTTTACTAAAGCAGCATTGTTTTTAGTGTTATTTGGATATATGAGTTCTACTTCAACATGGCATTGGTTAATGTCTATTGATCCACACTGGTTCTCAACTTTATATGGTTGGTATATATTTTCAGGTATGTGGTTAACTGGAATGGTTACTGTATTAATGATTGTATTGTATTTAAAAAAATTAGGACATTTACAAATTGTTAATGACTCTCATATACATGATATTGGAAAATGGATATTTGCTTTAAGTTTTTTATGGTCTTATTTATTCTTCTCTCAATTCATGTTAATTTGGTATCCAAATATTCCTGAAGAAGCTATTTATTATACATTTAGATTCGAGAATTATAAGGTAATTTATTGGGGAATGTTTATGGCAAACTTCATTATTCCTATGGTAATCTTAATGTCAAGAGAGGCAAAAAGACACATTGGGATTCTAATCGTAGTATGTTTGTTAATATTGATGGGTCATTGGACTGATGTTTATATGTTAGTTACTCCGGGAACAATGGGTGAGTATGGTACAATTGGTTTATTAGAAGTAGGTTTGTTTATGACGTTCTTAGGTTTATTTATCTATTGGATTTTGAATACAATTTCAAAAGCACCTCTAGTTCCTAAGAATCACCCATATTTGGATGAAAGTAAACATCACGATATTTAATTATAAATTTTAAAGATAGAAATAACGCACATTATGATATTTTGGATAATAACAATTTTAACTCTAATAACTGCAGCTCAATTAATGAGAACTGCAAGTTTATCTAGAAAAATTAGTAATAGAAAAGAAGAGGATATTAGTGATTCTTCTAATAGTTGGAATGCATTTGGTTTAGCTTTATTTGCGATTGGAATGCTAGGTTCGGTTGTATATATGATGTTTAAGTACGGAAACGGATTATTGCCTGAAGCGGCTTCTGAACATGGTCAAGAGATTGACTTTTTGTTCAACTTGAACTGGATAATAGTTCTTGCTGTATTCTTTTTAGTAAATGGAGCGCTTTTCTTTTTCGCTGTTAAATACAGAGGTAAAGAAGGTAAAAAGGCATATTATTTTGCACATGATAACCGTTTGGAAATGATTTGGACTGTAATTCCAGCCTCTGCATTAGCTGTAATAATTATTTTGGGGTTAAGAACTTGGAATGATATTACATCTGCACCTTCTGATTCAACTCAAGTTGTTGAATTATTTGGTGAACAATTTTCTTGGACTGTTAGATATTCAGGGGAAGATAATAAATTAGGGTATGCAGACTATAAGTTAATTAATGGGTCTAACCCTTTAGGTGTTGTAACACCAGAATCGATTGATCTAGGTATTGCTGAAATGGATAAAATTATTGATAAGTTATATTATAGATTACAAAGTGATTCTTCTAATACTGTCATGTTTTCTGAAGCTAAAGTTCATGAAATGACTTCTAGAATGGAAAAATTTATGAGGATTAAAGAAAGAATCATAAAAATGAAAAACCATTACACGGCTGAAAAATTAGTTGTAGCTAATGATGATTTTTATACTAAATCTGAATTACATTTAGTGATAGGTCAAGAATACCAATTTATATTTAGATCTAAAGATGTAATGCACTCTGCTTACTTCCCTCATTTTAGAGCTCAAATGAACGTAGTTCCTGGGCAAAGAACAAAATTTAAATTTAAACCGATTATTACAACTAAAGATATGAGAGTATCTAGAGATAATAAAGACTTTAACTACATTTTATTATGTAATAAAATTTGTGGAGAAAGTCATTCTAACATGAAAATGATTGTTGTGGTGGAAACTCAGGAAGAGTTTGATGCTTGGAAAAAAGAAAACACAAAGAAAGCAATCGCTCAAAAATAATTATTAACTAATTGATTATATAAAAATTATGTCAGCACAAGCACACGCACATCATAAAGAAAGTTTTATAACTAAATATATATTTAGTCAAGATCATAAAATGATCGGAAAACAATTCTTAATCACAGCTATTTTTATGGCTATCATTGGTGTATTCTTATCAGTTTTGTTTAGGGTACAATTGGGATGGCCAGGAGAATCAAATTCTTTCTTAAATATGTTTTTAGGTGATACTTGGGCTCCAGACGGAATTATGCATAGGGGGATGTACCTTGGTTTAGTGACTATTCATGGAACTATTATGGTTTTCTTTGTATTAACTGGTGGTTTATCAGGAACATTTAGTAATCTATTAATACCAATGCAAATTGGTGCTAGAGATATGGCTTCAGGTTTCTTAAATATGTTATCATATTGGATGTTTTTGTTATCATCAGTATTGATGGTATATAGTTTATTTTTGGAAACTGGACCTGCAAACGGTGGTTGGACTATTTATCCTCCTTTATCTATTTTTGAAGAAGCTATTTCTGGATCTGGAATGGGAATGACAGTATGGTTAATGTCAATGACTATTTTCGTTGCTTCTTCTTTAATTGGATCTCTAAATTATATTGTTACGGTTTTAAATTTAAGAACAAAAGGAATGAAAATGACTAGAATGCCATTAACAATTTGGGCGTTCTTTGTGACAGCTATTATTGGTGTATTATCTTTCCCCGTTTTAGTTTCTGCTGTAGTTTTAATGCTAATGGATAGACTATTAGGAACTTCATTTTATATCTCTGATGTTATTGTTGGTGGTGAAATGATGGAACAATCTGGTGGTTCTCCAATTTTATTTGAACACTTATTCTGGTTCTTAGGTCACCCTGAGGTTTACATTATCTTATTACCTGCATTAGGTTTAACGTCTGAAATTGTTTCTACAAATGCTAGAAAACCAATTTTTGGTTATAGAGCAATGATCGGTTCTATCTTAGCAATTGCGTTCCTATCATTTATCGTTTGGGGACACCATATGTTCGTTACAGGTATGAATCCATTTTTAGGTGGTGTATTTGTATTTACTACATTGTTAATTGCAATTCCTTCTGCGGTAAAAGTATTTAATTACATTACTACATTGTGGAAAGGTAATTTAAGATTTACACCAGCTATGTTATTCTCTATTGGTTTAGTATCATCTTTTATTACTGGTGGTATTACAGGTGTTATCTTAGCAGATTCTGCTTTAGATATTCAAGTTCACGATACTATGTTTGTTGTTGCTCACTTCCATGTTGTAATGGGAATGTCTGCAATTTTAGGAATGTTTGCTGGTGTGTATCACTGGTTCCCTAAAATGTACGGTAGAATGATGAATACAAAATTAGGTTTCATTCACTTCTGGATTACCTTAGTTTCTGCTTACGGAGTATTCTTACCAATGCACTTTGTTGGTATTGGTGGTGCGCCGCGTAGATATTACGATTATAGTGTATATGAAACATTCGATAATGATCAATTCGAAATGATTATGGATTTAAATGTTATCATTTCTATTTTCGCTATCGTTGGTGCAATTGGACAAATTTTATTCTTATATAACTTCTTTTACAGCATTAGAAATGGACAAAAAGCGGTTCAAAATCCTTGGAAAGCTAATACGTTAGAATGGACTACTCCTGTAGAACATATGCACGGAAACTGGCCTGGTGATTTACCTGTTGTACATAGATGGCCATATGATTATTCTAAGCCTGGTGCTGATGAAGATTTCATTATGCAAAATGTACCACTTAAAGATGGTGAAGAAGAACATTAAGATCTTTTAAAATAATTTAAAAACTCATTTCGTATTTTTCGAAATGAGTTTTTTTGTATATTGTATTTTTGTTTACTATTCTGTATAGAAATTCAAGCACAACAGATTATTTTCATACCTTTATAAAAAATACATTACATTGGAATCATTTGATTATAGAGAAGAAGAAGATTCTTCTAACGACAACGAGTTAGACAAAGCTTTAAGACCTAAATCGTTTACGGATTTTTCAGGTCAAAAAAAAGTATTGGAAAATTTGTCAATTTTTGTTCAAGCAGCAAAATTGAGAGAGGAAGCTCTAGATCATGTTTTATTACACGGACCTCCTGGTTTAGGTAAAACTACATTAGCTAATATTATTGCTAATGAGTTAGGAGTGGGTATTAAGATTACTACTGGACCAGTATTGGATAAACCAGGTGATCTAGCTGGTTTGTTAACTAATTTAGAGGAAGGGGATGTGCTTTTTATTGATGAAATTCATAGGTTAAGTCCTGTAATTGAGGAATATTTATATTCTGCAATGGAGGATTTTATGATTGACATTATGATTGATTCAGGACCATCTGCACGTACAGTTCAGATATCACTTAATCCATTTACTTTAGTTGGAGCAACAACTCGTTCTGGTTTGCTTACTGCACCCTTAAGAGCAAGGTTTGGCATTAATAGTAGACTTGAATATTATAATGTAAAAACACTATCTAAAATTGTTGAGCGTGCTGCGGAAATACTAAAAGTACCTATCGTAAAAGATGCTGCACATGAGATTGCAAGTAGAAGTAGAGGTACTCCTAGAATTGCTAATTCTTTATTACGTAGAGTGCGAGATTTTGCCCAGATAAAAGGGAATGGAACAATTGATATGGACATTGCTAAATATGGACTGGAAGCGTTAAATGTTGATAAGAAAGGTCTAGATCAAATGGATATCAAAATTTTGGATGTTATCATTGAAAAATTTAATGGTGGACCAGTTGGTTTAACAACTATTGCTACAGCTGTTGGTGAAAATGCTGGTACTATTGAAGAGGTGTATGAACCGTTCTTGATCCAAGAAGGCTATATTATGCGTACAGCAAGAGGTAGAAAAGTTACTGAAGCGGCTTACCGTCATTTGGGTAAAAACTTAGGAAGCTTTCAGCAAGGCTTGTTTGGTGATTAATGGTGTTCGGAACAATAGTTTGAACTGATAATTGTGTTGAGAACAAACAATTAATGACTAAACAACAAAAAATATCAAAAGCAATAAAGGATAAAGCCATAGAATTGGGTTTTATGACATGTGGCATATCTAAAGTTGAGTTTTTAGAAAAAGAAGCTACGTATCTCGAAAATTGGTTGAAGAGTGGAATGAATGGTAATATGTCCTATATGGAGAACCATTTTGATATGAGACTTAATCCTAGTTTGTTGGTAGATGGGGCTAAATCCGTTATTTCTGTATTACTTAATTACTATCCTGAGGAGGATTTATTCAAGGATAAGAATTACAAAATTTCTAAATATGCTTACGGAACTGACTACCATTTTGCATTAAAATACAAATTAAAAGATTTACTTAAATTTTTAGTAACTGAGTTGGGGGATATTAATGCCAGAGTATTTACCGATTCTGCGCCTATTATGGATAAAGCTTGGGCTGAGAAATCAGGTTTAGGATGGCAAGGGAAAAATGGAATGTTAATTTCTAAAAAAAGAGGTTCATTCTTTTTTGTAGGTGAAATTGTATTGGATGTAGAGTTGGAATATGATAATCCTACACTAAATCATTGTGGCTCATGTACAAAATGTATAGATGCATGTCCAACGGATGCTATTACAGAAGCCAATATTATTGATGGATCCAAATGTATCTCCTATTTAACGATTGAATTAAAGGATGAACTAATTCCAAAAGAGTTTTCAAATCAAATGAAAGGTTGGATGTTTGGCTGTGATATTTGTCAAGATGTTTGTCCATGGAATAAGTTTTCTAAACCGCATATTACGCCAGATTTTAATCCTCATCCGAATCTAAAAGATATTGAATGGACAGAGTTAACGGATGAAGTATTTAGAGAATTGTTTAAAAAATCACCAATAAAACGTACGAAATTGTCTGGTTTACAACGTAATATTAAATTTATTCAGCCAGAGAATTAAATGTTTTATAATTGAATGATCTTCACGTGAATTTTAAGATGATCTTTTACTGTGTATTATTACGGTCTTTATTTACTCAAAATTTTTGCATCTTAAAAAAAAGACTATCTTTGAAAACACCAAAAAATAAAAATGTCAAACTATACCAATTCATTAGAATTTGCACAACAAAAAGATGCAAATGATCCGTTAAAATCATATAAAGAAAAATTTTATATTCCAGTTATTGATGGAATTGAAACAATTTACTTTACTGGAAATTCTTTAGGGTTGCAACCAAAATCTACGAAAGAGTATATTATTAAAGAGTTAGATGCTTGGAAAGATTGGGGTGTTGAAGGTCATTTTCTAGCTGAAAAACCATGGTTTAAGTATCATGAATTTTTAACTGAAAAAATTGCTAATGTTGTTGGTGCGCTGCCTATTGAGGTGGTTGTAACACATTCGTTAACTACCAACCTTCATTTGTTAATGGTATCGTTTTACCGTCCAACAAAATCAAGATATAAAATTATTTGTGAATCAAAGGCATTTCCTTCTGATCAATATGCGTTGGAAAGTCAAGTTAAATTTCATGGTTATACAACTGATGAAGCTTTAGTTGAAATTGCACCAAGAGAAGGTGAACATACGGTTAGAGATGAAGATGTTTTAAAAGCAATTGCTGATTGTGGTGACGAATTAGCTATGGTAATGATTGGTGGTGTAAATTATTACACGGGTCAATTGTTTGACATGGAATCTATCACAAAAGCAGGGCATGAAGTAGGAGCAACTGTTGGATTTGATTTAGCTCACGCAGCTGGAAACATTAATTTAAAACTTCATGAATGGGGTGTAGATTTTGCGGCTTGGTGTTCGTATAAATATTTGAATTCTAGTCCAGGTGGAGTATCTGGTATGTTTGTGCATGAACGTCATGAGTTTAACCCTGAGTTGCCCCGTTTTGCAGGGTGGTGGGGTTATGATAAAGAAACACGTTTTTTAATGGAACCAGGATTCGTACCCATGAAAGGGGCGGAAGGTTGGCAATTAAGTAATGCACCAATTTTAGGAATGGCAGCACATTTGGCTGCTTTAGATATATTTGATGAAGTAGGGATGGATGCTCTTTGTAAAAAACGTGATGACTTAACTGCCTATACTGAATTTATAATTAATCAAGTGTCTGAGGAGTGCAAAGATATTTGTACACTTGAAATTATTACACCAAAAGATAAATCCAAAAGGGGTGCTCAGTTATCAATTTTAGCACATGGTATGGGTAAGTCACTATTTGATTTCATGACTAAAAAAGGAGTTATTTCTGATTGGCGCGAACCAAACGTGATACGTTTAGCAACTATTCCGTTATATAACAGTTATGAGGATAGTTTTAAGTTTGGTGAGATATTAAAAGAAGGAATTTTAGCAAATAAATAAGAATGATAGAAAGTTATTCTCCAGAGTTAATTTCAGAATTCCTTAATGGAAAAGCAAGCGATTTACCTTCTATGACTAGATTGATGGCTCAAGCGTTTTTTGTGCTATTTGCTGGTCTAGTGATTTGGAGAATAAGTGCTGCTTACGGTAGACCTAAAGAAGTACGAAAGCGAAAAAAGTTTATGGACTCTAAATATCAAGATCATTGGCAACGTTAAAATAATAAAGTTATGTTTCAAAAATTAGTTATCATTTTTTCTATACTTTTTGTCTCTTTGAGTGCAGTTGCACAAGGAGGTATTAATAAACGTCATAAATCTAGAAATGAGAAAAATCCATTTTCAACTGCTGGAGATAGAGGGCAGGCAATTTATAGCCATAGTCGCAGTCATTTCAAACCGTTTGGGTTTCATTTTTCTCCAGGTTTAACTTATATGGTGGGCTATACTAAAGAAGATGAAGATCAAAGTTATGATTTAAAACCGCTAGGTACCCCAGGTTACTATTTAGAAATCGGGCTAGAGCATTTTTTTAAAAGACGTAAAAAATTGTTTCATTACTTTGATTATAGTTTGGGTATTAAACATTTTGGAGGACAAGAAAAACTGATACTTGAAGATGGAACCGAAACTAAGACTAATTTCAATTTCGGTGCTGCCTTCGCTAGAATTGGTATTCATAACATATGGCAATTAAGTAAGTGGAATTTTATTGATCAATCAATTGGTTTAAATTTTGATTACACTGTTTATGGAAGTAATGCAAGTGATTATACACCCGTTGGTACTCAAGATTATCAACAAAAATTTTTAACTCAACTGCACTATTCAATAGGTTGGGGTATTAAACCGAGAGATGGTTTTTTTATTATTCCAACTCTTCAAACTCCTATTTTAACAGCTTGGAACTGGCGTGATTTTAATCCAAGTCATAGATGGTTCTCGAGTAAATATCAACCAATTATTTTTTCAGTTAAAGTGGCATGGTTGTTTGTTAAACGAGATTGTCCTGCTGTATATGATGAAAATGGTAAAAAATCATCAGAATCATATCAGAATATGTAATTGAGAGATAACAACAAAAAATCACCTACAGTTGTAAGTGATTTAATGTGTTTAATTGGTTTGTATTTCTTGTTTGTTAATGATTAACAAATTTTATGGGTAAATGATATCTAACATTTACGTTTTTCCCTGCTTGTACGCCAGGAGTCCATTTTGGCATTTTTGAAACAACTGCTAAACAAGCATTGTCATAATCTTGGTGCATATGGTTACTCAATTTTACACGAGTAATATCACCTTTTTTGTCTACAACAAATTCAACGTAAATTGTACCATTCAACTTTTCAGCATAATAGGGCAAATCAATGTTATTTGCTATCCAATTGTTCATGGCAGCTATTCCTCCTGGAAATTCAGGCATAATGCTTGGGATTTCAATTATTCTGAAGTCATCACCGTTATACGTAATCGTTCCATCAGGATCTCCTTCTTCACCTCCGGTTCCATCAATGTTAAGTTCTTTGATTAACTCTTCACTTATTTGAGTTGATTTTATTTCCTTCAGTTTTTTAACAGCTTTAACTTCTATTATCTGAGGTATTACTATTTTTAACTTTACTTTTTGCTGGGTTTCAACAATATATTCTTTTGGTTGTTCAGCCATAAGATTGGCATAGGCGTCCTTTTCAAGTTCTGTTTTAGCTAGTTCATCAAATCTAACACCTGAATATTCAAATGCTGCTAATGTTAATGCACCTGCTACTACTAGTCCTATCTGAAAAAAGGCAAATCGTTTACCTTCTAAGTCAGCTTTTTTTGTTTTCTTTTTTGCGATCATAATATTAATTTTTTAATTAAACACAATCACAAATTTGCAAGGAATATGCCACTAAAAAGAAATATTGATAAACGGTATAAGTTGTTGATTTAACTGTTAATAATTGTTAATTTACTTTTTAATGAATATCGAGATTCCATTAATAAATATAGTAGTTAAGCTTAATAATACCCATATCATACCATAATACTTGAAATTGTAATCTATTGGGTTAGTTAAAGTTAATATGTCAATTGTAAAAATTGTTAGGTAACAAATCAATGCTGTGATTGTTAAGTTTTTTAAACGTCTAAAATTTGTTTTATTATAAATATAGAGTTGAATAATAAAGCCTGGAATTAAAAATAGTAAAGTAACTAAAGCAGCTTTAAAACTTAATGTTGGAATTTCTTCAAGTGAGGCATAATTATAACCTTCATTATTATATAAATGCTCGTTTAAATGATTATCCCCTGCGTTTTGAATGGAAACTCCATAACCCAATGAAACCAGCATAGTAATAAATGATAAAAGTGCAATAATAATATGTAATTTTTTCATGGAACAAAAGTAATAAACTAGATAACTAATAACAACTAAAAATCTAATCAACTAAACTACTAAATAACTTTATTTTTTTATCTTTGTATTAAATTAATGGCAATGGCAGATAAAGTTGAAAAATATGATGTAGATAAAGCACCCAAACCAATGGGACTATATCCTCATGCTAAACGTGTTGGGAACCTTTTGTTTTTATCAGGTGTTGGTCCAAGAGCAGCAGGTTCAGGAAGTGAAGAAGCTAATATCCCTGGATTAAAATATGATAAAAATGGGAATTATGAATCATTTGATTTTGAAGCGCAGTGTAAATCAGTTTTTGAAAACGTAAAACTAATTCTTGAAAAATCGGGTTCAAGTTGGGAGAACTTAGTAGATGTTACTACGTTTTTAACCGATATGAAAAGAGATTTTAAAACTTACAATAAGCTATACGCTGAGTTTTTTGGTGAAGTGCAGCCTTGTAGAACTACTGTGGAGGTTAATGCGTTACCTTCTCCAATAGCTATTGAATTAAAATGTATCGCAACAATAGATTAAAAAAAAACTATGATTGAATTAATTATTAAAATAGGGTTATCACTTGCTGCATTTGTATTTGCAGTGTTTTTGTTTGTTTCTGGTTCTTGGGGTTGGGGAATTGTTATGGTATTTGTAACTGCTCTTATTGTGTTAACAATATTCAGAAATCAATGGATATTATTAGCTTTTAATCAATTGAGACTGCAAAATATTGAAAAGGCTGAGGGGTTATTGAAAAGAATCAAACATCCACAATACCTTGTGAAAAGACAAAGAGCATATTATTATTACTTAACTGCTATGACTAGTAGAGAGAGTCTTAAAATGTCTGAAACTGAAAAATTATATAGAAAAGCATTGAGTGAAGGTTTAAAACAAGACCATGATAAAGCTATGGCAAAATTAAACATTGCTGCGGTGTGTATGCAAACAGGTAGAAGACGTGAGGCTGAAACATTATTAGCTGAAAGTAAAAAATTAGATACTAAAGGTAACTTAACTGAGCATATCAAAGATTTAAAAAAACATATGGGACGTACTACATCTGCAAATCAGATGAGACAAGCTCAAATGAGTAAAGGTAAAAAAGGAAAAATGAAATAAATTTCTTAAATTATAAAATTAAAAAAGCGTTTAGATAATTTCTAAACGCTTTTTTTATAATTTTTTTAACCTGATTATATTTAATTAGTTATGATTACACTATGTTGACCATCCCAGCTAGTAGCATAGGATTTTAGTCCCCATTTGGCTGGTCCTTTAGTCACAGTTCCATCCATAATATTGTATTGTGATGCTGAACAACCATCATTTAATATGAAAAAATTAACAGAATCTACAGTTGCAATTGAACAATCGGCAGAAGCATCATAGGTTGAATGTCTGTCTAATGCAATAAAATTATCAAACCCTCTGTAAATTACAATTCCTTTAGAACCACCATCAATGTAAGCCCAACCACCCACGTTGTTTAAAGGTTGATAAGAAGGTAAATCTAAATTTATGATCAAACTGACTGCAACATTTGGAATAGGGTGTTGCTCCTTATCGCCACATGAACATAAAAAGATGTTTACCATAAAAATGGGAAACATTAAAAATCTATTATATATTTGTTTCATGAAAACTAATTTTATTTCAATATTAACGAAAATTTCTCTATTTATTGCATTATTCTTTGCTGTGCCAAATTTTGTGTACTCACAGGACAAAGGAGCCAAAACAGTAAAAACTAATCGTAAAGCAAAGAAAGCAAGAAGAAGTAAAGGTAGTTTTAATTCAAGAAAACGTGCTAAAAAGCGTTCATGGAGTAATCAGAATAAGGCTACCCGTAAAAGAATGAAGCGTGCTTCAAAAAACTCTAGAAGAAGACAAAAGGGAAAGTCAATGAAAAATAATAGACTTGTATAAAAATTGTTAATTTTTATTTTTTTACTCTTTTTTATTCTAAATCACGGTATTACATTTGTATTCGAGCATCAATATTAAATTTTTGTTAATTTTATTTGGTGTTTAAAATATAAAATATCTATATTTACGGACTTAATGTATTTTAAGATTTTTTAACAAATACGCTTACTTATGCTGAATAAATTCAAAGTATTACTAGTAACTCTCTTAATGTCAACAGGTTTGACGATTGCCCAAACTGGGCAAGGAACTATAAAAGGGTCTATTATTGACAAAAAAACAAAAGAAGAATTACCTTTTGTTAAAGTAGTTGTATACCAAAATGGTGTAAACAAAGGTTATGCCGCAACAGGATTCGATGGGAAATTCATTGTACCGTCTTTGTCTCCAGGTAAATATGATGTTGAAATCAAGTTTATTGGTTACAATACTATTAAAGAACAAGGGGTTATTGTAAACTCAGATAAGTATGTAATTATAAATTACGAGTTAACGCCTTCAAGTGAAATGTTGGATGTAGTTGAAGTTATTAGCTACTCTGTACCATTAATTGATAAAGATGGTGGTGCTTCAGGTGCAACATTAACAAGAGATGATATTTCAAAAATGTCTGCTCGTTCTGCTACTGGTGTGGCTGCTACTGTTGGTGGAGTTTATTCTGCCGAGGGTGATGGTGAAAACTTAAGTGTAAGGGGTGCGCGTAGTGATGCAACTTATTATTATATTGATGGTATTAAGGTAAGAGGGTCGTCTTCTTTACCTAAATCTGCAATTCAAGAAGTTTCTGTTATTACTGGTGGTGTTCCTGCAAATTATGGAGATTTAACCGGTGGTATTATATCGATTACTACAAGAGGGCCTTCAGCTAAATATTTTGGTTCTTTCGAAGGTGTAACTTCAGGTTTTTATTTAAAAGGAGATGATCCAGTAGGGTATGATGGTAAGGTATTTGGATTAGATAAATACGCATATAACTTATTAGAAGGGATGGTTTCAGGTCCTTTATTAATGAAAAAAGATTCGTTAGGTAAAAAAACGGATAAGCCTCTTTTAGGGTTTTTTATATCGGCTAACTTTACAGATATATTAGATAATAGACCACTTGCAAATGGTGGTGCTTATCGAATAAAAAAAGATACTAGAGATGCTATATTAAATGATTCAACTGGAATTGGTCCATTAAGACCAACAGGAAATGGTTCTGGTTCTTTTTATAATTCAAGTTTTTTAACTAAAGATGATTTTGAGCAAGTGAAATGGAGAATGAATGCTAGAAGAAAAACAATGTCTGCTGCTGGTAAAATTGATGTAAATGCTGGTCCAAATATTAATTTAACATTTGGTGGGTCTTTTAACTATAATACGGGAAGTCGCTATTCTTATAGAAATTCATTATTGAATTTTAGTAATTTTGGTGAGTCTACTAACTATGATTGGAGAGTTTACGGTAAATTCACTCAAAGATTTCAAAATAATGAAGAAGGTTCGACTTCTAAAATTAAATCTGCCTATTATACATTAATGGTTGATTATTCTCAATCTCATAGAAAAAGACAAGATGCTAGACATGAGAATAGAATTTTTAATTACGGTTATGTTGGTAAATTTAAAACAACACGTGAAGCAACTTATGAAGGAAGTGACGGTGGACTTTTTGGAGATAGTTTAATTCATAATGGATTCAAAGATATTTTAGTTGAGTTTACACCTTCTGAAGACAATCAACCATTAGCTGCCCAAACTTCACAATATTTTAATATATATGATGGTCAAGTAGAAGATAATTATGAGAATTTATTACAAATTCAACAAGGTGGTGGATTAAGAAATGGTGATAGTCCAACTAACGTTTATGGTATTTGGGATAATATGGGGACTGCTTCAAATTCATATTTTGTATCTCAAAATGACCAATTAAGAATAACTGGATCCGGTACAATTAACTTATCTGATCATGCTATATCTATAGGTTTTGAATATGAACAAAGATGGGATCGAAGATATCAAAATGGTGGAAGCTTTGGAGCATCAGGTTCTCAAAGTGGTCCTATTGGAATTTGGAGTGTAGCTCGTTTATATGCAAATAGTCATATTAAGGAGCTAGATAAGTCTAAAGTAACTTATGATTTTGATGGTACTTGGCCAAGAGCGACATATAGTAGGTTAAATGCTTCAGAAGGTAAGTATGCTGGTCAAGAAGGTGATGATGCACAATATTTCTTTGATTATAGTATAAGAAAGAAAATTGGAGAAAATAGAGGATATTCGGAAGCTGAACTAAATGCATTTATTGATGGTACTGAGTTTATTGATATTGATAATATCGATCCAAACTTTTTTGAATTATCTATGTTTAGTCCGGATGAATTATTAAATTCGGGTCAAAGTTTTGCATCTTGGAGAGGGTATGATCATACCGGTAAAAAGGTAAAAGGAAATACAGATATACAAAAGTACTTTAACGAATATGATGATAACGGTAACTTTAAAAGAGAAGTCGGTGCATTTCAACCGGTATATATTTCTGGTTATATAATGGATAAATTTGCTTTTGATGATATTATTTTTAATGTTGGTTTACGTTTAGATGTGTTTGATGCTAACCAACCTGTATTAAAAGATAAGTATTTAATTTATGAAGCTAAAACTGCTGGTGATGTTTCTAAGTTTGATAATGGAAATGCTATTGCACATCCTAAAAATATTGGTGATGATTATGTTGTATATGTGAATGATAAAGATAATATTACATCAATTAAGGGGTATAGAAATGGTGATGTTTGGTATGACGCTGAAGGTATTGAAGTAAATGATCCTTCAGTAATTGAAGGAAGTAAAGGTATTGCGCCTTGGTTAAAAGATGCTACTATTACAACTGTAAACGAAAATGCGTTTGAAGATTACACAGCACAAATTAACTTAATGCCAAGAATTGCATTTTCATTCCCTATCTCGGATGAAGCTTCTTTCTTTGCACATTATGATATCTTAACTAAAAGACCAACTACTGCTAATGTTTTTGATCCTGCTGATTATCAGTTTATGGAAAGTAGAAATATTATTTTGAACAATCCTAACTTAAAACCGGAAAAAACAATTGATTATGAAATTGGTTTCCAACAAGTATTAAGTAAAACATCTTCTGTTAAAATTTCAGTGTTCTATAAAGAACAAAGAGATAATGTTCAATTAGTAAATGTATTCCAAGCATATCCTAATACATATAGAGCTTATGGTAATAGAGACTTTGGTACTGTAAAAGGTGGTACGATTTCTTATGATATGAGAAGAACTGGGAATTTGAGAATGACGGCGTCTTATACATTACAATTCGCAAACGGAACTGGGTCGGATGCAACAACGGCATTGAGTTTAATTAATGCAGGTCAACCGAATTTAAGAAATATTTTTCCATATACTTATGATCAAAGACATGCATTTAGTTTTGTTATTGATTATAGATATGGTGGAGGAAAAGATTATAACGGACTAAAAATTGGTGATTTTGGTGTGTTTGAAAACACTGGATTAAATATAACATCTAACATTGGTTCTGGGACACCTTATTCAAGACAACAAGATATTTCTGCAGCTGCATTGCTGATTCCACAATCTTCTGGTTTGGAAGGAACGTTAAATGGATCTAGAAAAGATTGGTCTTTCAGAGTTGATGCGCAATTGGATAGAAGTTTTGATTTAGAGTTTGGAAAAACAGAAGACAAAAAGAAAGCAGCATATTTGAATGTATATTTAAGAGTATCTAATTTGTTCAATATTATTAATACTTTAAATGTGTATCGAGCAACTGGAAATCCTGGAGATGATGGGTATTTATTGTCTACAGTTGGTCAGATAGCTTCTGGTAATACAATTAATCCACAATCTTATTCTGATTATTATGGATTAAAAGCAAACACTCCTTTTAACTTTGGAATTCCAAGGACAATTAGGTTGGGTGTTAAATTCGATTTTTAAGTATAAATTGAATAGAAAATTATATTAAATAGTATTTACAACAAAAAAATTAATAGTATGAATAGAAGATTAATTTTAAGCGTTATTTTATTAGGATTTACCTTTAGTGGTTTGTCATACAATTGGAACCAAAATTCTAATGGAATGGTATCTCATGGTGATGGAAATAATCAAGACGATTCGAGAGCTGCTGGATGTGCAAATCCAACAGAGAAATTTTTTTTAAATTATAACAATGTTAAAGCACGTATTGAAACGGGTGGTTTAATGTGGCAAGACAGGTCTAATAATTCTGCCGATTATACAGTACCGTCAAATCAAGAAGTTTCAGTATTATATGCTGGCGCTCTTTGGATGGGTGGAGAAGATGTTAATGGTCAATTAAAATTAGCAGGTCAAACCTTTGGAAGTGGAAGAGATTTCTGGACAGGACCGTTATCTGCTAATGGAGGTCAATCTGGTAATTATGCTGAAGTAATAGGTGCGCCTATTACTGCTGATGTTAATGTGGTTAGAGCCTTTGGTGATGCAGAGATTACTCCTGAGGAATGTGCTAAGTATGATGACGTATTTACTGTAAGACGAATTGAAATTACTCAATTTATCGCATGGTGGAATTGTACTTATGGTACAGCAAATCCTGTTGATTGTGAAGATATTCCTGATTTGGATGAAGATATTAAACGAAGAATACTTGATTGGCCAGCACATGGTGATTTGGCATTAGGTCAAGATTTTTATTTAGCTCCTTTTTATGATAATCCAGGTGCTGATGGTTTAGGTAGAAACGGTATTTATGACCCAATCGGTGATGGTGATTATCCTTGGTATGATGTTGAAAAAGAAATAAATTGTGATAACGATAGACGTGTAACATTGTTTGGTGATGAAACTAAGTGGTGGGTATTTAATGATAAAGGAAATATTCATACAGAAACTGGTGGTGATCCAATAGGTATGGAAGTGAGAGCGCAAGCGTTTACATTTGCAACAAATGATGCTATTAATAATATGACGTTTTATAACTATGAATTAATTAATAGAGGAACTCAAACGTTATTTAATACATATTTCTCTCAATGGGTTGATCCAGATATTGGTGGGTCAAGTGATGATTATGTGGGTTGTGATGTATCAAGAGGTTTAGGGTATGCATTTAATGGTGCTGCTAGTGATGCTGGAAGTGGTGGTGCTACTTGGGGTGCTAATCCACCTGCAGTTGGTATTGATTTCTTTGAAGGACCTTATCAAGATATTGATTTTATTGATAATCCGATTACAAATGTGGCTGATGCTATCGCTCAAAAAGGAATCCCTTATAAAGGATTAGGTATTGGGTATGGAGATGGTTTTATAGATAATGAGAGAATGGGAATGAGAAGGTTTACTTATTATTCTAGTGGACAAACATCTCCTCAAGTGGATCCAACTTCTGCAGCTGAATACTATGGATTTATGAGTGGTTTTTGGGGTTCTTCTGGTTTAAATACAACTTATGGTGGAACAGGAATCAACGGTTCTATTAATGCTAATTATATGTTCCCAGGTGATTCAGATCCTCTTCATTGGGGTACTGCTAACGTAACAGTTGCACCTTGGAGTGAAGTTCTTGAAAACAATGATCCAGATGATAGACGTTTTGTTCAGTCTGCAGGTCCTTTTACATTAAAACCGGGTGCAGTAAATAATTTAACGGTGGGTGTAATTTATGGTCGTTCTTATGATGGTGATTTATTGGCATCTGTTAGAGCTATGAAAAGGGCAGATACTAAGGCTCAAGCGTTATTTGATGCTTGTTTCAAAATAATCGAACCTCCTATAGCACCAACATTAACAATTCAAGAATTAGAGAATGAATTAGTTTTATTCCTATCAGGTGAAAATATTGAAGATTATATTGAAGCTGATTTTGCAAATATTCCTGAAGGAGAAGATATTGATGGTGATGGTGATATTGAGGCTGGAACAACAGATATTATTTATGATAGATTTTACAGATTCCAAGGATATCAAATTTTTCAAATGATTGATGAAGTAGCTTCTATTTCTGATATTACTGATAACACGAAAGCAAGATTGGTTGGACAATGTGATTTACAAGATGGTGTGACAACATTAGTTAATTATGAGTTAGATGAAGCAACTCAAATTGAAGATGGTTCAATTATGGTTGAAGGTTCTGATGAAGGTTTAAGACATTCGTTTCACATAACGGATGATAGATTTGCAACTGGTGCATCAAGAAAATTAGTTAATCATAAAAAATACTACTTTATTGCCGTGGCGTATGGACAGAATAGTTTTAAAGCTTATGTTCCTGGTAACATTACTAATCTTGATGGTCAGAAAAAACCATATTTAGTGTCTCGTGCATCTAAAACAGGATTAATTAAATCGGTTTTAGGTATACCACATAATGTAACTCCTGAAGGAGATGGGACTATAATAGGAACTTACTATGGTTGGTCTCCTAAAATTACTCAAGTAGATGGATTGGGTAATGGAGGAAGATTTGTAAATTTAGATGCAGACTCAGAGTCAAAAATATTAAAAGACAACTTTGTTAATGATCCTGTTTATGCTTTAGGTGAAGGACCAATTGATATTAAGGTAATTGATCCGTTGAATGTAAAGCAAGGAAAATATACTTTGGCTTTTGCAAAAGATGCTGATGATCAAGCAGGTGGTGTTAAGGATGATGAAAAGTGGACAATTACTCGTACGCTTGGAGGAGTTTCTGAAAGTATAATCGCAGATTATGCTATTAATACATCAAATGAGCAAATTATACCAGAATGGGGTATTTCAATTAATATTAAGCAAATCTATTATGCAGGAGAGTTTGATCCAGTTTCTAAGTATACAATTGAGCCTATTGGTGGAAGATTGGAGTTTGAAGATTCATCAAAAATGTGGTTAAGTGCGGTCTTTGATACAGATTTATCTTATCCTTCAAATTGGATTAGATCAGGTACTGATACTAGATCTCAAATTGAAACTGCTGGTGTTTTCTCTGATAATCCAGCATGTAATGAAAGTTTTTGGTATAGAAATAGTTGTTACTATGATGATTATGGGAATGCAGGTTCGGGCCAAAATTTAGATCCAAAGCAATTATTTGAAGGTGTTTTAAATGGTAGTATTGCACCGTTTAAATTATGTGGATATCAAACGTATGGTATGCCATTAGGTTCTCCTGGTTCATCAACAGCAGGTATTTACCCTGTTGCGAATAATGGTAGATTTCCTATAGAACAAGTTCAAAAGGGAAGTTCAGTTGTTAATTTGAATGATATTGATGTTGTGTTTACATCTGATAAATCAAATTGGACTAGATGTGTAGTTTTCGAAATAAATGATAATGAAAGTCAAACAATTGGTGGTGCTGATGTAATGGAATTGAGAGATTCACCTTCTGTAAACAAAGATGGTAGTGCCGATGGTACAGGAAATGGGAAAGGTTGGTTCCCTGGTTATGCTATTGATGTCACTACTGGTGAAAGGTTGAATATGGCTTTTGGTGAAAACTCGTGGTTAGCTGGTGAAAATGGTAACGATATGATTTGGAACCCAACTGATAGAATGGATGATAATGTTGGTAATCCTTTATTTGGTGGTATGCACTATGTATATGTATTTGGAGCAAATGATGATATGCCTGTTTATGATGAAGGAAACTTTATTTTTGATAAACTTGATGGTTTAAGTTTTGCTAGTGATTATATAGATGTTTTTAATTCTTGTCAATGGGTCTTTGAACCAATGTTAGCAGCGAATCATTCTTTATTGGAAACTGATGTTAGAATTAAAGTGAGAGTGAGTAAGCCTTATGCTGAGAATCTTAAGAATCCTGGTATAAATAATGGCCGTCCAATGTATAAATTTGAAATTGATGAAAACTCTGGTGTTCAAACTAACAATAACGCACAGGCTGTTTCTTCTTTAGATTTAATTAATATAGTACCTAATCCGTACTATGCTTATAATACCTATGAAACAGGTAAATTAGATACAAGAGTTAAAATTACTAATTTACCTGAGGTTTGTAATGTTACTATTTATAATATGCAAGGAGCTTTAATTAGACAGTTCGCTAAAGATGATGTGTTAACTTCTCTTGATTGGGATTTAAAGAATCATAGAGGTATCCCAATTGCTGGTGGTATGTATATTATTCATGTAGATGTTAAAGGTGTAGGTGAAAAAGTAATAAAATGGTTTGGTGCGCTAAGAGCTCCAGATTTAGATAACTTATAATTTTTAAGAAATATTAATTAAGAATTTACAATTATGAAAATAAATAATATTTTAAATAAGACGTTTATTGCTGCTGTTACCTTAGGTTTATCTTTTGGTGCTTATGCAGGGAATGAGGATAGAGTTGGTTCTGCTGGTGCAACAGAGTTATTAATAAATCCGTGGGCAAGAGGATCTGCATTCGGAGACGCTGGTATTGCGAATGGAATTGGATTGGGAGCTACGTTTACTAATATTGCGGGTTTAGCATTTACTAAAAAAACGGAGATAGCCTTTGATAGAACATCCTGGTTGGGTGGTACAGGTATTACTATTAATGCGGCTGGTATTGCTCAACGTATTTCAGAAAGTACAGTAATAGCTATTTCACTTAAGTCAATGAGCTTCGGTGATATTGATATCACTACAGTTGAATTACCTGAAGGGGGAGTAGGTACATTTACACCATCTAACACTGTGATTAATGTAGGAGTTGCCCATGAATTTTCAAACTCGATATATGGAGGAATTAATTTCAAAATAATTAGTGAGTCTATTTCTAATGTTGGCGGAACTGGTTTTGCTTTTGATGCTGGTATTAGATATGTATCTGGTGAAAAAGATGAAATTAAATTTGGTATTACTTTGAAAAATGTTGGACCAACTATGAGTATGAGTGGTGATGGTTTAGCTATGTCTATTCTTTATCCTGAAACTGGTAAAACTGCTACACTTCAACAACGATCTGCTGAATTCGAAATGCCTTCTTTATTAGCTATTGGTGGATCTTATGATTTTCATATTAATGAAACTAATATGTTAACAATGGCATTAGGGTTTAGTGCAAACTCGTTCTCTAATGATCAATATAGAATAGGTGCTGATTATGCGATGGATATTGATAAAGCATCTTTTCATTTATTGGCTGGTTATGTTTATGAAAAAGGTCTCTTTTCTTCCGATATTCAGTACGGATCAAGATTAACTGCTTTAAGTGGATTTTCGGCTGGCTTGGCTGTTGATGCTAAAGTGGGTGAAAACAAAAATCTTTTAGGTATTCAATATACTTTCAGAAATGCTAAACCATTTAATGGAATACATACTGTTGGTTTAACAATAAATTTAAAATAAGAATTTTATTTAAAAATTTTATTATATTTGTTTAGCAAAAGAGCTCATTGAGCTCTTTTGCTATTTTTAATTTACATACATTATGTCTAAAATAAGTTATTATTCAGTGGAAGGTTTGCAAAAACTTAAAGATGAGTACAAAGAGCTAGAATCAGTTGAACGACCGTTCATAATTCAGCAAATTGCTGATGCAAGAGACAAGGGGGATTTATCTGAGAATGCCGAATATCATGCAGCTAAGGAAGAGCAAGGTTTGCTTGAAACTAGAATTGCAAAATTGTCAATCATTATCTCAAATGCGAGATTAATGGATGATTCTAAAGTGGATATCTCTAAAGTTTTAATTTTATCTAAAGTTAAAATTAAAAACTTAGCTAATAATTTTGAAGTAGAGTATCAATTGGTAGCTCCAAATGAAGCTGATTTAAAAGCTAAGAAATTATCAATGGAGTCGCCCTATGGTGAAGCACTTCTTGGTAAAAGTGTTGGTGATATTGCTACTATACAAGCACCAAATGGAACTATGGAGTTTGAAATTATTAATATTTCAAGATAATGTCTAGCCTATTTACAAAGATTATTAATAGAGAAATTCCGGCTTACATAGTTGCAGAAGATGACAATTATATTGCATTTTTAGACGTTTCTCCATTACAAAAAGGACATACTCTTGTTATTCCTAAAAATGAAACTGATTTTATCTTTGATGTAAAGGATGATGAATTAACTGGTTTAATATTATTTTCTAAGCAAGTGGCAAAAAAAATTAATGCATCTTTTGATTGTAATCGGGTTGGTATGTCTGTTATCGGATTAGAAGTACCTCATGCACATATTCACCTTATTCCAATTAATGCAATGGAAGATATGATGTTTAATAACCCTAGATTAACATTAAGTAAAGAAGATTTTTTAGAAATTCAATCGAAAATAGTTAGTCAATAGGAATTTTTAATTATTTTTGCAGAACTTATTTAGAAATTACCTTTTAAATACAAGATTGCCTGAGTGGCGGAATTGGTAGACGCGCACGACTCAAACTCGTGTGTCGCAAGACGTGTCGGTTCGATCCCGACCTCAGGTACAAAAACCTCTTTCCTTTTGGAAAGAGGTTTTTTTCATTTATTTGATTACTTTAGTAAGGTGCAAAATTCATTATATCAAATAGCTTTAAGTTTAATTCCGAAAATTGGTCCTATAAAAGCTAAATCACTCATTTCTCATATTGGTTCGGCTGAGCAAGTTTTTAAAGAGGATAAAAGCACATTGGGTAAAGTTTCAGGTGTAGGTTCTTTTTTTCTAAAGGACTTTAATCCTAAAGAATTGTTGTTAAGAGCAGAAAGGGAATTAAACTTTATTGAAAAGAATAATGTGAGCTGTTTGTACTATAAAAATGAAGATTACCCTTCTAAATTGCGAGAAGCAATTGATTCTCCAATTGTGTTATACACGAAAGGTAATATTGACTTTTCTAGAAAGAATATTGCTATTGTTGGGACTCGGAAGGCTACGGCTTATGGGAAATCATTAACTCAACAGTTTATAAGCGATTTAACCGAACATAATGTTAATATAGTTAGTGGATTAGCTTATGGTATAGACATTGAAGCACACAAAGCGGCATTGAGTTACAATATACCTACGATCGGTGTGTTTGCAAGAGGATTAGATGCGATCTATCCTGCTCCCCATAGACCAATTGCCAATGAAATGTTAGAAACTGGTGGTTGGGTGACTGAGTTTTTATCTGAAACCCCAGGGGACGCTTCGTTTTTTGTAAAACGAAATAGAATTGTGGCGGGTATTTGTGAGACTACCGTGGTAGTTGAATCAGCTCAAAAAGGAGGTTCATTAATTACGGCTGGTTTAGCTAATGATTATAATCGTGATGTATTTGCTTTTCCAGGTGACATTACTAGAGAATATTCCAAAGGGTGTAATATGTTAATTCAAAAAAACAGAGCACATCTATTGACTTCTGCACAAGACTTGATTGATATTTTAGGATGGCAAACGCCACTAAAACAAAATGTATTTCAAACTAATTTGTTTTTAGAATTAACCGAAGACGAACAAAAAATTATTGACATTTTAAAAGACAAAGGAGCGCTTCATGTAGACCCTTTAACTAATTTGGCAAATATGTCCATTTCAGTCATGTCTGTCAATCTTTTTAACCTTGAAATGAAAGGTGGGATTAGAGCTTTGGCTGGTAAAAGATATGAAGTGAATGGTTAGAGGTATGTAAGTTTTGTTTAACTTGCGTTTTTAATTAATCTAGTTCCCTATGAAATATTTATTTACACTGACTTTATTGCTAATTAACTCTATTCTGATTGGACAAATTCAGTTTAACGAGTTACTCCCAGTTAGTCCGACACCAACAAATATTAGTGATTTTATTGGTGTTAGAAATGGTTCATGTGCCTATGCGGATGTTGACGGTGACAATGATTTAGATGTTTTTATTTGTGGAGAAATTGATGCTACAAGTCCAAGTTATGGCGGGATTTCAAAGTTATATTTAAATGACGGGAGCGGAAATTTCTTTGTGGATTTGATTAATTTATTTCCTACACAATATGTAAAACAAGCTGCTTTTTCAGATGTGGACAATGATGGTGATCAAGATATATTAATTGGTACTTCATTATATTTGAATGATGGAAACGGCTTGTTTACGGAAGATATGAGTACTAGTTTTCCTGATTCTAATTTTGGATTCATATTGTTTTGCGATGTAGATGGAGATGTTGATGAAGATGTTTTGATTTCCGGTCTTTCATTAGGTCTACCTTTTACTAAGCTGTATTCTAATGATGGTAATGGTAGTTTTAATGAAGTTTTGAATGTTGGATTTGAGAGTGTTAGTGATGGTGCTTCTGATTTTTCTGATGTTGATGGAGATAACGACTTTGATATAGTTATTACTGGAAAGAATAGCTTAGGAGTTCCAGTCTCAAAACTCTATATTAATGATGGTAATGGTGTATTTGTAGAAAATATCAGTATTATATTTGATGGTGTTTATGCAAGTAGCGTTAATTTAATTGATATTGATGGAGATAGTGATGATGATCTTTTTATCAGTGGTAGTCAAAGTTCATCAATTAGGGTTTCAAAGGTTTATATAAACGATGGAGTCGGTGTCTTTAATGAACAAATTGGTCAATCAATACAAGGGTTTGGCGAAAGTTCGTCTTCATTTGGAGATATTGATAATGATAATGATGTTGACTTAATAATTTGTGGAAATATCGGTTACTCCAGTGGATCATATATTGTAAGTACAAAATTATATATTAATGATGGTACTGGTAATTTTACTGAAGAAACGGTAACTCCTTTTGAAGGAGTGAATGATGGATTCACTATTATGTTAGATTTGGATGGCGATTCTTATCTGGATATTATAATTGGAGGCGTGACAGATTACTTTTCTCTTCAACTTTTAACAAAAATTTACTCTAATACAGGAAATGGAGATTTTTTGGAAGCTTATAGTGGAATTTTTTCAAAAGTAAATCAAAGCTCTATTACATCTGCTGATATTAACAATGATGGAAATCAAGATCTCTTTATAACAGGTTATGATGGTGAAAAATTAGTATCAAAATTATTTGTTAATAATGGAGTTGGAAACTTTACAGAATCTTTAGGAACTCCTTTTCCTGAGCTACGTAGCGGTTCTGTGAAATTCTCTGACGTAGATAATGATGGTGATCAAGATTTACTGATTACTGGAAGTTCATCTAGTAATCAAGCAATAACAGAATTGTATCTTAATGATGGTACAGGAATTTTTACTCTAGAAACCAATTCTTTATTTTTTACGAGAAGGTTTAGTTCGATCGCTTTTGCGGATATCGATAATGATGGTGATGAAGATGTACTTATCTCAGGTGAAAGTCCTACTGGTGGATTATCGACTTACTTATATGAGAATGATGGAAATGGAGTTTTTAGTAAAATTTCAGGAACTTCATTCACTGGTGTTTCTTCTGGTGATATTGGTTTTTCTGATATTGATAATGATGGTGATTTAGATGTTTTAATTACAGGGAATTCAAGTACGTATAATTCAAATAGAGTTTCAAAGTTTTATCTTAATAATGGGAGTGGTTCATATTCCTACCATGCTAGTTTAGTTGGGTTAGGTACAAGTTCTATAGGCTTTTCAGATATTGATAATGATGGTGATGAGGATGTATTAATTACAGGTAGAACTAGTTCGTTAAATAAATTGACTTTGTTATATGAAAATGATGGGCTTGGAAATTTTTCAACTGTAACGGGTTTACCGTTTATAAATGTAATGGATGGTTCTGTTTCATTTTCTGATGTGGACAGTGACGGGTATGAGGATGTTTTAATTTGTGGAATGAGTGATGGAGGTCATGTTTCTGTGCTATATAAAAATAACGGTAGCGGTAGCTTTTCTGAGTTATCGTCTACTATGTTTACATCAGTTAGCTCTTGCTCATCAGCTTTTATTGATATAGATAGTGATAATGATGAAGATTTAATATTAGTTGGTAAAATTGATATTGTTGGATCAGATAATATAGCAAAAATTTATTCTAATACAACTTGCCTTGTTGGTATTGACAATTCTGTTACGTTAACAGGTATTACAATTCAGGCAACAGAAATTAATGCTGATAATTATATTTGGTTAAATTGTGATAATAATTACACTAGTGTACCTCTTCCAATTTCAATTTCAAGTTATGAAGTCCCATCACCAGGTAATTATGCTGTAGAAATTACTAAAAATGGATGTATAGATACTTCATATTGTATAATAATAACACATCAAGATTTTTATAATTTACCTGATTATTCTCCTTTAAGTGCAGAAGCGTTTGCGTTTCCTGTTACAGATTTAGATTCATGTAATGGGTTTGTATTGGGTTTTGGTAATGGCGGTTTTCCTCCTTATAGTTTTGATTGGTTTACACAAACTAATAATGATTTTTATTCTGAACTGGATAGTCTATGTGAAGGGTTTCATGTGTTAAAGATAGTTGACATGCTTGGGGATTCTGCCCTTGTTAATTATTTTGTTCCGGACTCTTCTAACTGGTTCAATTGGTATTTGAATAATGGTGCTTATGTGGATACCATTTATGCACAAGTAGACAACTGTGTTATCGATATGAGCTTACCACTAGATAGTGCTTCTGTGTCAAATATGACCTATTTATATAGTGGAATTGGAGTAAATGAAGATTATTATTATATTGAAATATCCTACTTTCAAACAGGAACTCAATATACATATGGAGATACTGTTTTAATGGAACTAAATGGTGTTTATTTAATTGATTTCTCAATAACGTGTCCTTCAAAAAGTACATCAAGAATTAAAACTTTACTTATTACTTTAGATTATCCAACCATTCTTGGTATACATACTAGTACTGAAAGTCAGTTTAAAGTCTATCCTAATCCAACATTAAATAATGTAACAATTGATTTAGGTGAAATGAATTCAAACTCTAACATATTAATCACAAATTTTTCTGGTAAAATAGTATACAATGAAGTTAACGTAAATAGTAAATCTATTGAAGTTAATCTAAAAAATTATAGTACAGGATTATACTTTGTAACAATTGAAAATAACAGGGGTAAAAGTGTAATGAAGTTAGTTAAACAGTAGTTTAAACATAAACAAGTCCCTTTTTCTTAATCTCTCCAACCACAAAAGAAGAATGTACATTACCAATATTGGCAATTTTTGCAAGTTCGTTCGTTAAGAAATCACGATAGTCATCCATGTTTTTTACTAATACTTTTAATAAGTAATCATGTTCACCAGACACATGATGACATTCAATGACTGCGGTTATAGATTGAACTTTTGTTTCAAAATTAAGTAAGAAGTCTTTGGTGTGTTCTTTTAACGATACGTTGGTATAAACCATTAAATCTTTACCAATTTTTTTGGCGTCAATATTGGCTGAATACCCTTCAATTATTCCAGACCTTTCTAACTTTTTAATGCGTTCATGTACCGGTGTGTTGGTTAAATTTAATTGAGCTGCTATTTGCTTAATACTTTGATTTGAATTCAATTGTAAGATTTCAAGTATCTGTTTATCTATAGTATCAATTTTATACATAGTGTCTTATTCTGATTTGTTATGAAATATATCTCAAAAGTATGTATTTGTTCTGTAGTATTGATTATTTATAGTGCATAATTCTTCATTTTAATTTATTGATAGTATTATTGCCTTGTTTATTTTATGTTTGTAGTGATAATACACACGAAATTTAAAAACAATTATATATTATGGATGATAAAACATTGAATCCCGAAAGCTTAATGATGTCTTATGGTTATAAACCAGAGTTATCAGAAGGTGCAGTGAAATGCCCAATTTTTCAAACCTCTACTTATGTGTTTGAAAATGCTGAACAAGGAAAGGCATATTTTGAATTAGCGTATGGGTTGAGGGAAGCAAATGAAGGTGAAGAAATGGGATTAATTTATTCAAGATTGAATAATCCAAATCTCGAAATTTTGGAGAATAGATTAACACTTTGGGATAAAGCTGAACAAGCTGCAGTTTTTGAATCAGGAATGGCTGCTATTTCAACAATATTAATGGAATTTTTAGCCCCAGGTGATTTACTATTATATTCTAATCCAACTTATGGTGGAACGTCACATTTTATTCAGCATGTTTTAATCAAATATGGAATTCATATTTTACCATTTAGTGCAGCTGATTCTAAGCAAGACATTGAAAACAGATTAGATGAGTCTGGATTGAAAAATAAATTAGCAATGATTTATATGGAAACTCCAGCAAATCCAACAAATGCATTGATTGATATTGAAATGTGTAGTGGTATTTGTAAATCATTATCTAGGGAAGATAAAGAAGTAATATTAACGGTTGATAATACTTTTTTAGGACCAATCTGGCAAAATCCATTAGAGCACGGAGCTGATTTATTAATCTATTCGGCTACTAAATTTATTGGAGGTCATTCTGATTTAATTGCTGGTGCAGTTTTAGGATCAAATGGGTTGATGGCAAGAGTAAAAGGTATGCGAACATTCCTTGGTAATCAAACAAGCCCCAATACAGCTTGGTTATTAATGAGAAGTTTGGAAACGTTAAAGTTAAGAATGGACAAACAAGAATCAAACGCTAAAGAAGTAGCTGAATTCATTGTAAATCATTCTAATGTAGAACGTATTCATTATTTAGGAATGTTACAAGACAACCCGCAACAACAAGCTATTTTTGAAAAGCAATGTAAAGGAACTGGTGCAGTTGTAGCATTTGAAGTTAAAGGTGGAGAAAAAGAAGCGTTTACATTCTTAAATAATTTAAAATTAATCAAGTTAGCCGTTAGTTTAGGTGGGACTGAATCGTTAGCTGAACATCCAGCATCAATGACACATGCTGGAGTTGATCCTGTTGAAAGAGCGCATCATGGTGTAACTGATAAATTAGTAAGAATTTCTGTAGGTGTTGAAAACGCTGCTGACCTTATTGCGGATATCAAACATGCATTAGAAGCTTAAAAAATAATCAATAATAGCTAAAAAGGAGAATTTCAAATATGAAACTCTCCTTTTTTAATGTGTAATTTTTTTCTCTATTTTATTACAACCTTATTAGAAAATACGACTTCATTTTCTTGAAGCCTCCAAATATAAACACCATTTTCTAAGTCATTTAAATTAATAAGTTTAGTATGATTAATAGTAATGTCCATTACCTTTTGTCCACTTGACGTGTAGAGCGTAAATTGACCATTATTTATTTTTTGACTTAATTTAAATCTATTGAATTTTGCTTGATACGTTAAGTTAATATCATTAGACATTGACTCTGTAATTGAATTTGTAAGATAATCGACAGCTACTTCCATAACAACGGGTAAATGATCACTCATATAATACAAGGCTTGGGATACCGAATCTGGTACAGAATTGTTAGTCGGGTTAATAATTGACCCATTAAAACGTAACCCATCTTGGCCTAAGGCTTGGTATGAGTTGGTCACATACTTAATTCCATTTGATCCAGTCATCACATCATTAGTTGAAAATATAAAATCAAACCGATCATCCATTCCTCCCCATGCACCATCTCCTAAATTTGATGTTCTTGTACTTTGTGTATGTAAATAAGCGAAGGAGCTATTATTATGCCAGTTTCCACTTGCATAAATGGGGTCAATTAAAGGCAAGGTAACTGATGTTTTTATGGTTGAAAAACCAGGTTCAGTAGATGTGTAAAAATTAAAATCGCCACCAACAAATACATTCTCAATGTTTGATTTAGTATTTAAGTAATTTCTTAGGGTTGTACATTCAATATTTCGTTGAAATTCGTCTGAATTTCCTGCTTTTAAATGTAACGAATACATATAGAAATAAATAGTATCAGATAATGTACTAAGTGTTGGATCTTTGTAATACAAAACATATTCATTAATATCTCTTAGCACTGTGGCAATTTTTTGCTGACTTACTAATCCAAACTTATTTGAATTGTAAAATAACATATTGTCGGTGTCAGGTCCGTTAATGAAAGCTGCCTTTTGGTAATAATTAATACCAAATTGATTCAAACTATTGGCTAAAATTAAATTAGCACCTTGGTTAGATTGTAATTCGTTCACTAAAAATAAATCTGGCTTAACATATTGAACAATTTTTCTCAAAGTGTCATGTCTTAGCGGACTTGTACTTGGATAATTCAATAAATTATAATACATTATATTAACTTGGTCTTGTGCATATAAAGATGTAGATATAAGTAGCGTTAAAAGAAGAACTATTTTTTTCATGAATAGAATTTAGTGAAACAAAAGTACCTATTTTATGTTAAAGAAGTGTAAATAGAACACTATCATTAGAATTTAGTTGTTACTTTAGACTTATGAATTTATTTACTGCGAAAGATGTTTCTAAAACATATTCAACTAATGGTTTTAAACTAAATGGTGTAAGTTTTGAGCTACAATCGGGAAAAATTTCGGGTGTAGTTGGAGAAAATGGCAACGGTAAAACTACTTTATTAAGAATTGTTGCTGGAGACTTATCATTTGATACTGGAGAAGTAACCTATTTTGGAGATCATACAATTGAAAATTTAGGATGGGAAGCTATAAAGGGTAGAGTTGCTTATATTCCTCAGAGAATTCCACGTTGGTATGGTGGGTTAAGAGATAATTTGATTTTTGAAGCTTCTATCAGAAATATAAAAGGAAGTAAAGCTGATGATGTTATAGATGACTTAGTTGAAAAATTAGGATTATCAAAATACATTCATTTAAAATGGTCTGAAATTTCAACAGGATATAGATTGCGTTTTCAATTGGCTAAAATGCTAATCGGTTCTCCAGATTTATTAGTACTAGATGAGCCTATTGCTAATTTAGACATTAATGCACAGAATAAATTTTTAGCCGATTTACGAGTAATCGTGTCTGAAGAAAACAGAAACGTAAGTGTTATCTTGAGTTCACAACAATTACACGAAATTGAAAATGTAGCAGATTCAGTTATTTTTTTAAAAGCAGGTGAATTAATTTATGCTGGTGATGTCAATAAAATTGGAGAATCTAGAATCGATAATGAATTTGAATTACAAGGTGATTTTGAAATTGATTTTCTTCAAAATCAATTTCCAACCATTATCATTAAACAAATTGCTAAAACATTTCATGTTAAAGTGCCTTTAGAAATAACATCTAGTGATTTTTTAAAACAAATAATAACTCACGGAAAGGCAGTGTATTATTTTAGAGACATTAGCTCGTCTACTAGAAAATTATTCAATCAATAAATCCTATTTTAATGAAACTATATCAAAATTTAAATAATTATTTATTACGTAATTATCCAAACATTTGGATAACAAGAATACACTTATTTGTGCCAATTGGTTTGGCCATATTTTTCCTTATTTTCGGATTAAATGTGTTAACAGGCTACGATCTAAATACACCTGTTCCAACCGGGGAGGATTCAATATTTTTAATGATAATTCCAGTATTAATTTATATGGTCTATTGGTTTGTTTTTCAAGCTAGGTATAATGTCGAAAAATCAGGTGGTAAGCTGACACTCCTTCAGGATTACCTAAATTATTTTAGTTACTTTTTAATATTTTTAATTTCCTTCCTGATAATAATGGTGATTCCATTTTCAAGTAATTATAAGGTTGCACATTCAGTTTCTAAACTTGAATTGAAAAACGATATTGATATTTTAGATAAAGGTCATAGCCTATTTAATGTGAATAGTAATAGCGATACCGTTTATGAGAATGAGTATATATTTAATAGAGTTAATACGTATGGCGATTACGATCATTACCAAAATAATAAGACGAATGATGTTATTCAAGTTAATTCAACTGAATTAGTAAGTATAGCAAAGCACTATAAGCGAACTTATAATAAATATGCAGATGAATATTCGCACATTACAGAATCAAATGATGAACTGGTAAGATATGCGTTGACATCTGATAATTTAGGATCTCCTTATAGTGGTTGGCGATCTTCAGTAAGTTATAAAATAAGTAAAATTAACAAGATGCATAATAAAGGCTGGTATCATGATTTTATGGAGGTAGATGCGGTTATGATATTAGGAGGGTTTTTAGCCATGTTTGCATTGTTAGTTTGGATTTTTAAACAAATTTTTTGGAAACACTATGTGTTTGGTTTAGTAGCTGTGTTCTTAACTCCAATGTTTGTAGCAATTGTCGGATTATTATTTTTTGAGATGTTTAATTTTGACGAGTATACAGCATTCACTCTGGTGTTCTTAACATATTTAATATTTGCAATTAAAGTGATAATAGGGGTTAGCTCTCCACAAAGAAATAATTCGGCGATAGTAATGGCTATGTACTTACAATTAGGGTTACCTTTTTTGCCTATAATTATTTTTGTGAGTACTGATCAGAGTATAAGATATTTAGAAGATCACTTTACTGCGGTGTACGTTATTTCTTGGGCAGTTGGCTTACTAAGTATTACTATTTTTAAATACGTGTATAAACGATTATCTATTTTGCCTTCAAAAAAGTAAGGCAACAAATTTAAATTAACTCTAAAATAAGGTGAGCATTTTTTGCGTTGTCAAAATACTGTTTAAACTCATTTTCACGTTTATCAATTAAATTTTGAGTAAATGGAATAGTCATTAACTGATTAATCACCCGATTAATTTCTTTAGGAGCATCATGTATTAAACACATGTCATTAAATACGTCAGAATCATTCATAAGTGAATTAATAATAACATGTTTCCCTTGCTGTAAGGCATTAATCAACTTTAGCTTTACGCCGGTCTGTTGAAATGTAAATAATAAATTGACCTGGGCAGTTTGTAATTCATGTGCCATTTCGGCTTCAGATGGGTTTTCAATTAATAGAACATTATTATTATTTTCTATTTTTGTTTTTAAGTCCTGAGAAGGGTTTTTACCAGCTATTTTAATGAGATACTTAGATTTAGGAGCAATTTCATTTAAAATAAAATTAACTGCATTACTATTTTCTGTGATTTCTAAATTTCCTTGAAACAAACAAAATTTAGAGATTACTTCTTTTTCTTGATGATTTGTTTTGGTGACTTGATCGAAAAATGGAGGAACATGAATCGTTTTTGAATAGTGATTAAAGTGTGAAACGTCCATTTTTGAAATCGATACTATGTAATCGGCAAAGCTAAGATTAGGTTCAAAGCGTTTTAACCGGTTACCTTCTCGTTTTAAATATAATCGTTTTAATAGGTTAGGCTCAGTTTTGGCTAATCCTTCATAGTAATCATGTTCAATATTGTGAGTACGGACAATTTTTTTTCTGTTATTTAAGTCAGTGTGATTTAAAAAATATGAACTATGTATCCCTTCAAATAATATAGGGTGATTGTCTAGTTTTAAATTAGCTAACAGTTTTGAAGCAGACCTACTACTAATGATGTAAGGTAGTTTACTAAATAGTAATTTATGAAATTGTTTTTTTCTTTCGTAATAATAAACAGTATCACAGTACTTGTTCAACTCATTAGTCGGCTGATTATGGCCACTATAATAGAAACAATGACAAATTAGTTTAATACCTAACTGATGTAAACTTTTTAACTTATAAAACACATCAATTATACCGCCATAATTTGCAGGATAGGGGACGTCAAAAAGAACAATATGTAAAGTTTTAGTTGCCATTAGAATTCAATAAACGAAATTAATAGAATTTTATGTGTTTTTAGTATTTATGGTATAATTTATTTTTATTAGCTAAACTATTTACAATTCCTATTTCATCTTAAAAAATAGTACAAACCAGAGTTCATTGTAAGAAATTATCAATTTATTTAAGTTACTGTATGAGGTAGTCAAGCTGTTCATCAAAATCATGTAAACCGAAAAATAGCAATTAAGTTTAATTTTCTGTTTATCAGTGTGGTTAGATGTTTTTAATGTTCCTTTCTAAAGTTGAATTCAGGTTACAAGGTTGAAAGTTATATTTGAATGTAACTATTCAAATAATAAAACTTATATTTATCGGACTAATTTTTGCTTTACTAAAAAGTGAAATTACTAATTGAATATAAATGAAAAACTTACTGACACTTTTACTAATCGTTTTAACGGTTTCTTGCTCTGTTGCCCAACCCGGAAATTGGAATACCGAAAATAAAAAAGCTATAAAATATGCTAATCAAGCTATTGTGAAATCAAGAGAGTATGATGCCTATGGTCGCTTTAATTATAAAGACGCTATTGCACTGTGTGATAAGGCGATTGAAAGAGATCCAAATTTTATGGATGCTTATTTAATGAAAGCCGACTTTGCAACATCATTGGGTGATTTAAAATTAGCTTCAAAGTCATACAGAGATGGAATTGCAATAAACCCAAACTTTACTAACACGGGTTTCGTTTATTTAGAAGCCGCTCAATTAGAATTTAGAGTGGCAGAGTATGATGAAGCACTAATTCATGCAAAGCATTATAAAACAATTCGTGGAGCAAATCCTAAAATGATGCCTGAAGCAGATTGGATTATTAAGAATTGTGAGTTTGCAATTGAAGCCGTAAAAAACCCAGTTCCATTTAAACCTATTAATGTAGGTAGTGGTGTAAATACACCTGATCCTGAATATTTCCCGACTTTAACGGTTGATCAAACTCAACTTTTATTTACACGTAGATTATCCGACTCAAGATTAAGAGCGGGTGCTCAAGAAGATTTTTTTGTAAGCCAAGGCGATAATAATTATTGGAAAGTAGGTGAGCCAATGCCTAAAAATATTAATACAACCTTTAATGAAGGTGCACCAACTTACGCTCCTGATGGTAGAACAATAATCTTTGTTGGTTGTGCTGATGAAAATCGTAGATATGGTGGAGATAGAAGAGGGTATGGAAGTTGCGACTTTTTTGTAACTAAGAAAATTGGTGGTAAATGGATGAATCCAATTAACCTACCTGGAGAAGTGAATACAGCAAATTGGGAAACACAGCCTTCCTTGTCGAGTGATGGAAAAACATTATATTTTATTAGAGGTCAAGTAAGAAGTTCTGGAGGTAAAAATAAAAGAAATGGTGATATATATAGCTCAAAGCTACAAAAAGATGGTAGTTGGGGTAAGGCTGTAAAATTATCAGCAACAATTAACACACCTTTCTCAGAATCTTCAGTTTTAATTCATCCTGATGGAAGAACATTATACTTTTCTTCAAATGGACATATTGGAATGGGAGGGTATGATTTATACATGTCTCAATTATTACCTGATGGCAGTTGGACTACACCAAAAAATTTAGGATACCCAATTAACACTGAAAATGATGAGAATTCATTATTGGTTTTCGCGGATGGTAAGTTAGCAATTTTTGCATCAGACAGACCAGGTGGATTTGGGGATTTAGATTTATATAGTTTTGAATTACCAAAAGATGTCAGACCAACTAAAACTATTTATTTAGAAGGAGTGGTTTTTAATTCAAAAACTAAGGCCAAACTAAATGCCGAATTCAGTTTACTTGATATTGAAACAGGGAAGGAAGTTGTACATTCAGAATCAGATTATAAAACTGGAGAGTTTATTGTGACTTTACCTACAAACAGAGAGTATGCGTTAATCGTGAATAAAGAAGGATATAATCCATTTTCTTTAAATTTTAATTTAACCGTTCCAGAAAAATCTGATAAACCTTACCACATTGATGTGCCTCTAATTCCTATGAATGATTTGGGACGTGAAGTGTCTTTAAAAAATGTATTTTTTGATTTGGATTCTTATAATTTAAGACCAAAATCGTATGTAGAATTAAATAATTTAGTAACGCATTTGAAAAATAATCCAGGTATGAAAATAGAACTTCAAGGTCATACTGATGCACAAGGTAACGCAGGTCATAATTTAGAGTTATCTAAGAATAGAGCAGAAGCGGTAATGAATTATCTAATAAGTGAAGGTATAGACAAATCTAGATTAGATTCAGATGGTTATGGAGAATCTAAACCTGCAACTATTAAAGATACAGACGGTAATGATGTCACGTTAACTGAAGAATATATCAATTCATTACCTTTAGCTGAACAAAAATCAGCACACCAAGAAAATAGACGTACTATTTATGTAGTTAAGTCGTTATAAAGATAGCTATCACATTATGATGAAATCAACTTATCACTTTTTTAGACTTATTAGAATTGTTAACCTAGTTGTAATTGCACTAACTATGTTAGTTGTGGAAGTGTTTTTATTAAGGTATAATTCTATTCCCCCTCAGGGATATTACGAATCATTTTGTTTTACGTGCTATTATTCAAATGAGTTGACCAATTTTTATTTGTTATTAATTTCTACGCTATTAATTGCTGGAGCTGGTAATATCATAAATGATTACTTTGATGTGAAGGCAGATAGAGTTAATAAACCAAATCGATTAATTATTGGAAAGTATATTAAAAGACGTTGGGCAATGGTTATGCATTGGTCCTTTAATCTAATAGGGTTCATATTGGCTTTGTATATCGGTTACGAATTGCAAAATATTTGGATTCCAATCGTTTCGTTTTTAAGTATTAATCTACTTTGGTTTTATTCGGCATATTTTAAACGAAAACCATTAATAGGAAATATAATTGTGGCCTTATTATTAGGTGTTATTCCAATTCATGTTTTGATTTTTAATCTACCACTTTCAGATGTTGAAATCATGGGTAGAACTATTTCTAATTACTTTTTTATTGAAGTTATTTTATTCTTATCGGTAATTGCTTTTTTACAAAATCTAATTCGAGAATTAGTAAAGGACATTCAAGATATACGTGGTGATTTAAGATTAAATGCTCAAACGTTTCCAATTAAATTTGGAATTAAAAAGTCAAAATTAGTAATTAGCCTTTTCTGGTTATTCGGTTTAAGTGCTATGTTTTTATTCTATATGTATATATGGAATTTTAATTTTAACATGCAAGGGTCGACTATGGAGAGTGGAATTAATCTATCAGATTATACCTCTTTTGATATAGATAAGTTTGGACTTCTTTTAGTGTTATCATTAATTGTTTTTGTGGGTTCATTTATTGTAATCATTAGTTCTCGTAAAATTAAATCATACAAAATGGCTTCTTTATTATTAAAGTTGTCCATGCTTTTAGGTTTGTTAACGCCGCTATTTTTGTAAATTAGATGTTACTTTTATAACTTATTTAATTTTAACTTTGATTTGAGTCAACAACAAAAATATTTCAGAATTCTAGGAATTAATCCTACTACGGATAAAGGAGCTATAAAAAAGGCATATCGTAAATTAGCATTTAAGTACCACCCAGATGTAAATGATTCACCTGAAGCACAATCAAAATTTATTGAATTGTCTGATGCATATGATGTGTTAATGGGTGTGAAAAAAGCACCAAAATCACGTAAGCCTAAATCTAATTCTGCTCAAAGCACAACTGCAAAAGATAATAATGTATCAAGAGAAGAGCGTGTAAAAGCTGCAAAAGATAGATATGAAAAAGCTAAACATAGAGAATTAGAAGAAGAGGCAAACTATTATTTTAAATTGATTAGTGGTTGGAAGTGGAGATTTATGAAGCTATTTGGTATGGTGAGTAGTGTGTTTGCATTACTTTTAATTTTAGATTTTATATTACCAACCCAAAACGAATTGTTTGTAGTAGAAAACACAACAACCAATGACTTGTATGGTCAAGTGTTTTTTGAAATAGACAATAATGTGCATTACTTTGATTATTTGAAAGCTAGTTTAATTCAAAGGTATCCTTTAATTGAAATCCATTTTACACCACTATTTAATGATTTTAAATCATTTTCTTTTGTTGGTGGTCCTGAAGCTAGTCAGTATGTTAAACCTATGTTTTGTTATTTGTATTTTTTTCCAATTGTAATCGTTTTATTATTACTTCCATTGTTGACAGTATGGTATAAAAGGCCAACACCGCTATTTTCTATAATGTATAAACTGAGTTACTATATTTCCCCACTTTTATTTTTAATTATTTGCTTGTCTAATTGGCGTATTTTTCAAATGTTTTTGTAATAAAATAAGTACCTTTGATTTAAAATAGTTAATTCCATGAAATATATAATCATTTTAAGTATATTGTTTTTGTCTAGTCATCTTTATGCTACAAAACATCACGATATATACAAAATTTACAATTCAAAAGGTAGTGAAGTGTCATTTAATAAAATGATGAAAGGGACTAAAGAAAAATCTCATATTTTTATGGGAGAGTATCATAATAATGCTGTTTCTCATTGGTTACAGGTGGAAATGATGACTGCGCTCTATGCCATTCATAAAAAGAAGTTACTGATGGGCGCTGAAATGTTTGAGGCGGATAATCAATTTATTTTAGATGAATATTTAAATGGACAAATATCAGCAAAAAATTACTAAACTGAAATGCGTTTATGGCCAAACTATAACACAGATTATAAGCCCTTAATTGAGTTCGCAAAATCTAAAGAATTAAAATTTGTAGCAACTAACATTCCGCGTAGATATGCTAATATGGTGTATAAAAAAGGATTAAAATCGTTGAATGAATTATCTAATATGGCAAAATCATTCATTGTACCATTAAAGGGGTTCAAATTTGATTCAACTGTAGCTTGCTATAAAGATATTTATGAAATGGAACATGGTGGAGAAGGTATGGCAACTGCACAAGCGATTAAAGATGCTACAATGGCATACTTCATTTATAAATATACTAAACCTAATTCTGTGTTCTTACATTTTCAAGGGGCGTATCATTCGGATAATTATCAAGGTATTATTCATTATTTAAAACAGAAAATTGAGTTAGAGAAAATATTAACTATTTCAACAGTAACACAAGTTGAAATAAATGAATTAGAAGAGGAAAATAAAGGTAAAGCAGACTTTATTATCTGTGTACGTGAAAACATGACAAATACACATTGATGGCATTAATTGAAATTATTCAACCTGAAGACGCAACGGGAGAGTTAAAGCAGATTTATGATAATCTTATTGAAACAAGAGGTCAAATTGCTGAAGTACATAAGATTCAAAGTTTAAATCCAAAGTCTATTATAAATCATATGGATTTATACATGACATTGTTATATGGGAAATCACCAATAAAAAGAGTGTTGCGTGAAATGATTGCAGTGGTTGTTTCTAAAGCAAACAAATGTGAGTATTGTCAAACGCACCACCTAGAAGCAGTTAATAATTATTGGAAGGATGACAGTAAAGCGAAACGTTTTAAAGCGGATTATAAATCAGTAGAATTAACAGAGGTAGAGGAACTTTATTGTGATTTTGCTTTTGAACATACCGTGAATCCAAGTTCGGATAAAACGATTGTAGTTAATGAATTAAAAGCATTAGGTCAATCAGATAGAGCTATTTTAGATGCAACAATGATTATTGGTTATTTCAATTTTGTAAATAGAATTGTTGGCGGATTACAAGTTGAGTTGGAAAGTGATAAAGGAAAAGGATATAAATACGATTAGAAAATGGCAAATTTAAATTATAATATTGAAACTGAAATTCCTTTAATGGAGGAGTTTTATTCAATTCAAGGAGAGGGGTTTCATACAGGAAGAGCTGCTTATTTTATTCGTTTTGCAGGATGCAATGTAGGATGTACTTGGTGTGATGTGAAAGACAGCTGGGATCCTAAAATACACCCGTTAGTTTCAATTGAATCAATCGTAAAAAACGTGGCGGATTCAGAAACTGATTTTGTTGTGATTACAGGCGGAGAGCCTGCTATGTACAATTTGCAGCCGTTATGTGATGCACTTCATGATGTTGATGTTCAAATTGCAATAGAAACTTCAGGTGCGTATCCAATTGTAGGTGAAATTGACTGGGTTTGTTTATCACCAAAGAAATTTAAAATGCCATTAGAAGGTAATTATGAATTAGCAAATGAGTTAAAAATAATTGCATTCAATAAACATGATTTAAAATGGGCTAAAGAATTAGAACCAAAAGTAAGTTTGGCATGCCAATTGTATATCCAGCCAGAGTGGGATAAAAAATCAGAAATATTACCTAAAGTGATTGATTTTATTAAGGAAAACATAGATTGGAATATATCCTTACAAACACACAAGTTTTTAGATGTAAGATAAAATGTTATCTTTACTACATAATTAACTAAACAATAAGAAAATGAAAAAAATAATGTTTGGAGCAGTTTTAGCTCTTGGTATGGTAGCTTGTGGAGAAACAACGCCAGTAGAAGAAGTGTCTACAGTAAATACTGAAGCTGTGTTAGAAATGGAAGCGGCAACAGATGCTGTAACAGAAGGTACTGAAGCATTAGATGCTGAGATGGAAGAGTTAGTTGAGATGGGAGATATGTTAAACGCACTTTAAAAATATAAATTATGAAAAATAAAATTATATTAGTTTGTGCTTTTTTAGCAGCATCAACGTCATTTTCTCAAGATTTTAATAAATTAAAAGAAGATGCAAAGAAAGAGATTAAAAAGCAAGAGAAAGAACTTAAAGTAAAAGCTAAAGAAGAGGCTAAAGATTTCGATCAAGAAGATGCTGAAGATCTTTTAGAAAAAGGAAAAGAAAAATTAAAAGAGCATAAAGACAAGAAAGCTGAAAAAGCAGCGGCTGAAATCGAAACTGAGACAGAAGAAATCTCAGAAGAGATTACGGAAGTTATTGAAGAAAAAGAAGTTGTAGTAGAAAAAAATGAAAACTTTGGTCAAGCTAGAGCTGATGAAGCAAAGAAAAATGCGGATTCTAAAAAAGCAGCTGCAGAAGCATCTGTAAACTCGGCAAATGAAAAAGTTGCTACTTATGAAGGTAAAATAAAAGCGGCGAAAGATAAAGTAATTCAGCAACTTGAAGCTAATGAAATTACTGATGAAGAAGCAATTTTAAAGAATGAAAAGATTCAACAAGCACAAACTAAAGTTGATGAAATGAAAATGAAAATTGCTGAACAAGAAGCAAAAATTACAAAATTAGGTAGCTTAAGTCTATAAAAAAACTTAAGTTTATAAAACTAATTAGAGCCCTGAATTTCAGGGCTCTTTTTGTTTTTAAGTTAGTTTATTGACATTCTATTAAAAAAAAGTATTCTTTTATTTGCTTATTCATAGATTAGCATTAATTTTACCATTCAATTATTGAATAAATAAAACTAAATATAAAATTCAAATGAATTTACACGAATATCAAGGAAAATCGATTTTAGCTAGCTTTGGAGTTGCCATTCAAAGAGGTGTTGTTGCTGATTCTGCTGTAGAAGCAGTAGTTAAAGCAAAAGAATTAAGTGCAGAGACAGGAACTGAATGGTTTGTTGTTAAAGCACAAATTCACGCTGGTGGTAGAGGAAAAGGTACTGTAACTGAAACAGGATCGCATGGTGTTGTTTTAGCAAAAGGAATTGACAAAGTCGAAGGTGTTGTTTCTGGAATCTTAGGTGGTCACTTAGTAACTGCTCAAACTTCTGAAACTGGAAAATTAGTAAGTAAAGTATTGATTGCTGAAGATGTTTATTACCCGGGTGCTTCTGAGCCTTCTGAGTTTTACGTGTCAGTTTTATTAGATAGAGCTAACGAAAGAAATACAATTATGTATTCTACTGAAGGTGGAATGGATATTGAAACAGTTGCTGAAAATACACCACATTTAATCTTTAAAGAAGAAATTGACCCAAGAGTTGGTTTGCAAGGTTTTCAAGCAAGAAGAATTGCTTTCAATTTAGGATTAACTGGTGCTGCACATAAAGGAATGGTTAAATTCATTTACTCTTTATATGCTGCTTATGATGGTTGTGATGCTGCAATGTTTGAAATTAACCCAGTATTAAAAACGTCAGATGATAAAATTATCGCTGTAGATGCTAAGGTAACTTTAGATGCTAGTGCATTATATAGACATAAAGAATATGCAGCAATGCGTGATAAAACTGAAGAAGATCCAATGGAAGTTGAAGCGGATGAAGCAGGACTTAACTATGTAAACTTAGACGGTAACGTTGGATGTATGGTTAATGGTGCTGGTTTAGCTATGGCAACTATGGATATTATTAAATTATCTGGTGGTAATCCAGCTAATTTCTTAGACGTAGGTGGTACAGCAGATGCTGAAAGAGTTGAAAAAGCATTCAGATTAATATTACAAGATAAAAATGTAAAAGCTATTTTAGTTAACATTTTTGGAGGTATTGTTAGATGTGATAGAGTTGCTCAAGGTATTGTTGATGCATACAAGAACATGGGATCTATTCCAGTTCCAATTATCGTAAGATTACAAGGTACTAATGCTGTTGAAGCAAAAGTATTAATTGACGAATCTGGATTAGATGTATACTCAGCAACATTATTACAAGAAGCTGCTGATTTAGTAAAAAAAGTATTAGCTTAATTAGCTAACTTAATATATTTAAAACCTCATTCGTCTTACTGACTTATGAGGTTTTAATTTTTAATCATAATTGAGTATTGTGATTGTTTAGTTTCAGTTCTTCTTTATCATTTTCGGGAGTCTTTTCGAATTGAATGAAAAGGGAAGTGTTAGTTCGAGTGAATTTTATTTTTCGTTAGAAAAATAAGAATTAGTATCGAGAACAGAACGAATAAAAAAGTAAAGAGAAATGATTATATATAAAACAGAAGAGGAAATTGAGTTAATGAGACAAGCTGCATTAGTAGTTTCTAAAACTTTAGGAGAGATTGCAAAAATCATTAAGCCTGGTGTAACAGGTTTAGAATTAGATAAATTGGCGGAAGAACACATTCGTGATATGGGTGCGGTTCCTGGTTTTTTAGGCCTATATGATTTCCCCAACACATTATGTATATCACCTAATGCTGAAATTGTTCATGGAATTCCAAGCCACAAACCATATGAAAATGGAGATATTGTTTCTGTTGATTGTGGTTCTATCTTAAATGGGTTCTATGGTGATCATGCCTATACTTTTGAAGTTGGAGATGTGGCACCAGAAATTAAACAATTACTTAAAGTAACTAAAGAATCTTTATACCTTGGAATTGAGGCAACAAAAGTTGGAAATAGAATAAGTGACATTGGTTGGGCGATTCAAAATCATGCTGAAAAACATGGTTATGGTGTCGTTAGAGAACTTGTCGGACATGGATTGGGTAGAACAATGCATGAAGATCCTCAAGTGCCTAATTATGGTAAAAGAGGAAGAGGAAAAAAAATTCAAAATGGATTAACAATTGCAATTGAACCAATGATTAATATGGGTACAGCAAAAATTAATCAATTAGATGACGGTTGGACTATTTTAACTGGTGACAATATGCCATCTGCTCACTTTGAACATGATGTAGCGGTTGTAGATGGTAAGCCAGTGATTCTTTCTACATTCGATTATATTTATGAAGCATTAGGGACTAAATAAATGGATAAATCACTTAAAATTGTTTTATCTGCTTTGGCATTATATGTCGTTTTAAGTATTCAGTTTTTAGTAGAAAAAGGCGTATTCATTATACCGTATGAGTTTAATCCAATAGTTATATGGACGGTAAGTGGTTTGATTGTTTTTACCAGTTTAAAACATCCTAGTTTTAAAAATAACGTAATTTATTTTATAGGAATTTCTGTATATTGTTTGCTGTCAGAAAGGACCTTAAATATCATCTATAATCAAACGGATGATGTTAATTTTTTTATGGACGTCATTCAGAATCCCTTTACGAGATTAATCTCAATAGTGGGATTACTCTTTGCTGTTTTAACTGTAGCGTTTAGATATAAAAATCATAAATATGGCATCTATCTTTTAGGATTAGCTGTTCTAAGTGGTGTCTTTGGTTTAGTTGATTTTCAGTATACTTATATTATTCTTTTTACAGGTTTTACATTTGGCTTTTTTTTAGCTGTAAACCTTAATAAAAAGTCAAGTGTTAATCAAGAGTTTTCTCCAGTCGTAAATCAATTATTTTTATTCACAATCATTGAAGGGATTTTTTCTTTTATTATCTAACTATTGCCAATCTAAAAGATTTAGGTAGCTTTGTTGTTTAATTAAATTGGCTATGAATAAAGTGTCATTAAAAGATATTGCAGAAAGCTTAGGCGTGTCTAAAGCTCTTGTATCTCTTGTTTTAAATAACAAAGGAAATGAAAGGGGTATTAATAAAGAAACGCAACAGAAAGTACGCGATAAAGCTAAAGAACTTAATTACTCACCTAATCAATATGCTAGAGGATTACGAACTGGTAAAACAGACACCTTGGGATTGATAGTGCCAGATTTATCAAATATATTTTATGGTAAATTATGTAAATCTATTGAAATGAAAGCCTCAGAATTAGGGTATGATTTAATCATTTCTAATTCGTATGAAGATCCTGAAAGAGAAATTAAATTAATTAATAATCTATTGAATAAAAATATTGATGGACTAATATTGGCTTCTTCTCTTGAAAGTTGTACAGACTTACAGTTTATGAAAGATCGTAATTTTCCTTTAGTCTTGATTGATCGAATATTTCCAGAATTTAAAGTCGATTCTGTGTCTGTTTCAAATATAGAAGGGGCAAAACAAGCGGTAGAGTATTTGCAAAAAAAAGGGTATTCTAAAATTGCATGTTTAACAATCTCACCAGTTTATGTAAGTTCTATTGCAGATCGAATTAAAGGATATATGGAAGGCGTAGATGATTCAGAAAATACATTTTTAATTCAAATCCCTCATGACAATATTGATAGTGGAATTGAAAATGCTATAAAACAAATTGAAAGCGAAAAGTATGATGCTATATTTTGTGTGAATAATAATTTGACAAAATCACTCTTAAAAAAAATAAATCAAAAAAATAGTGAGACTAATTACAAAATAATAAGTTTTGATGATTTAGAAGTTTTTGACTTTGCCTCTCCTAAGGTATCCGCAATAAATCAGCCGATTACAAAGATTGGAGAAAAATCGGTGGAGTTGTTATCTAATCATATTTCTAATAGAGAGAATCATATTTCGCAAAAAATTATTTTTAAAACAGGATTAATTGTAAGATAAGTACAAAAAAAAGTTTGAATTAATTGAAAAAAGTGTATCTTTGCACTCGTTCTATGAACAATCGGAGAGATGACTGAGTGGCCGAAAGTACTTGTTTGCTAAATAAGCGTACCTCACAAGGGTACCCAGGGTTCGAATCCCTGTCTCTCCGCAAAAAGGAAACCAAGTGTATAGCACTTGGTTTTTTTGTTTCATACAATTCAAGCTCGCTTGAAATTGGAGGTAACGAAAAAAATCAAAATTCGTTCGTAGAACTAATTGGTTTCTATGCTTTGAACGTTTTTTTATATTTGGGATCACTTTTGTAATCCCTGTCTCTCCGCAAGAAAAATTAAGGTCTAGCTTTTTAGCTAGACCTTTTTTGTTTTAAGATATTTGATGACTTCACTCAAGCGAATGTATTAAGAATAAAAGAGGAACAAATTGATATTAACTTTTCTATTCTTTTTTTGATGTGATTGACATCTAACTCTATTACAAGATATATTGATGATTATAAATGAAAAGTAGTACTATTTCTTAGCCTTACGCCTTTTAGAATAACGGAACCACAGTATACCACTTAGGCAGATAAAAAAAAAGCCTCCACTACCTATGTAAAGGCGTTTTTTCCAAATGGCTGTTTGTTCTTTTTTAAACAAAAATTGTGCGTATTGGTTGGACTGATTAAGCGGGGTGGGAGACTCTAAATCCCAATTCGTTTTATCATATCGATTGGAATCAATGTGAACGAGTGAAATTGAGATTAGAGAGTCTACCCTAGTTTTAATTTTTTTATACTTTAGAGAGTCAACCATTAACCCATCAATGTCATATAATTTAATATGCTCTCCTTTTGATGAGAGTCCAAATTTAAAATTACCAATGACTAAATTGGAATCAACAGAGTGAGTTAATAAAAAGTTAGTTTTATTCTTTGTTAAAATCACATAACTACTTGGAGTAAGGTTATAATCACTTTTAATAGTAAAACCTTTTGAATATTTGTTTTTTGTGAATCTAAAATCCTTTAAATTAATGGTAGTGTTAGAATGGTTAAATAATTCAATCCAATCGTCTGTAGAGTCCGTTTTTGATTGGTAGAAGCTTATTTCATTAATAATTAAACTATCAAAGTAGGCGCTTTTAGGTTTAGGCTTAAGAATAGGTTCTAATACTAAGTCAGAAGTTGGAATTATAGTTAATGATGCGGTTTTTTCTGTCCGTCCTCTCCACCCAATAAATTCATAATCATGTTTTGGAGTAACTGTAATTTTAATGGGTATACCTTCATAGTATATTCCTCTTAAATTGGCAGTTACATCTAAAGAGTTAAATTTAATTTTACAGGTATTTGGTTCAGGTTTTATTATTTCTACTGAGATTTCATTCCCTAAATTAAACTTTTCTTTTAAATGTTTACGCATATACCTAGGACGCTCTTTTACAAAGGTGTCAACAACATTTAAATGAAATCTCCAGTTTTCCATGCTAGAGCCCCATTTTCCTAAATGATATTGCATTTCAGGTTCAATAGCATTTGCCATTTCTTCTAATTTATTTGAAGCTACTTCTGGTTTTAAAACTGTACTAAAGAAGTCACAAAGTGTATTGATATATAAATACTCTAATTTTTTATTAGTTAATAATTTTCTAATTATAAAAGTGGACCACGCAGGGTCTGGCCATACTTCATGGTTTATAGAAGTGAATTTTTTTAGTGTATTTCTTTTATAACCTGAATAGGTGTTGTTAGCTAAACCTAAATCTAAGTCATAGAGTACCCAACGCCATTTGGCAGAATCTGTTCGTTCTCTAAAATATCTAATGTTCCCCCCAGCATCACGATTGTCAGAATATGTTTCCGCAATGTTATACTCAATAAAACCATTAATATCCATAAACTCTGATAAGCGTTCCACATGTTCATCTTTTGATAAATCATGAGATCTTAAGTAATTTAATAAATATTTGTAATTTTTTGAAGATCCATGTCTTTTAACTCCATTTTGGCGTAAAATGTCTACATTATCCTTATCCACATCAAAATTCTGAGCTAAGTAATGTTCACTAATTTTTTCTCTAATATTTTGAATACCCCAGTATTTTCCATTTAAGAAAATTATCGCAGGTTCATAAGCTTGAATAGCCATTCCCGTTGGAGCCATCAATTGTGTCATAAAGGCATCACGTAAGTGAGTTCTTAAAAAATCACCACCTGAATTTCTTAGTATGAACGACTTATACTTTTTATGTTTTCGTTCTTCAAATAGTTTATATTCAAACTTAGACTTTCCATATTTCTTTCTTGCAATTATGGCTAATGATTTTTGTGGTAATGAGCGACTATATCCACCAAATAAACTCATTCCAGCTGTTTGATTAAAACAAACCTCACCGTCTGTATCATACATTTCTATATTACAACTACGCTCCCAGCTTTTCCAAAAATTAGCACCTCTATATGGCTCAATAGTATCTGCACAACATCCTGTTACATAAATCCCCCTACTATAATCCCAAAAGTTATCTGGATTTGACGTAATTGATATAACGGGTAAAGAATAAGTTCTATCACAAAAATAAGACTGGGTAATGACATCTGTTTTTTTACCATCAATATAGGTAACTGCTCTAATCACACCAATTTTAATGACATCAATTGGAGTTGAATATTTTAATGAATGATTACTTGGTATTGAACCGTCTAACGTATAATAAATTGTTGTATTAGATTCCGATTTTAAAGAAACAGTAACGTTTTCAGTATAAATTCCACCTTCAGGTTCGAATCCAATAACTATGGGGTCGATTTGAGCCCATGTAGTAATTAAACTAAAAATAAATGATATGGAAAGTAAATATCTCACTCATCAAAAGTAATTTAATAAATGAGAACTTTTACATTATCCGTTTTCGTTTTATTAAAAGCTAATGTTTAACAATTATTTGATTTTGAAATTTTGATTATATTTGAAGTAAATAAAATTAAATGAATGTATTATTACTAGGGATTGAATTAACAGAGTGGATAGGTTATTTAGCAATGGCTATTTTACTAGTCTCATTCATGATGAAAAACGTAACTAAACTTAGAGTTATTAATACTCTAGGGTGTGCTATATTTGTGATTTACGGTTTATTAATTTCCCAATATCCAATTGTAATTACTAACGCTTCAATTATTTTAATTAACTTTTATTATTTGTTTTTTAAGAGGAATTAGTTTTAGTTATTCTATTAATAATTCAACTTCTCAGATGTTTTTTACGTCTATAATATATATATTGGTACTATGCAAAAAATTATAGGATTTGTTCTTGGGGTGTTACTGTCTGTTTCCGTTTTTGGGCAAGAGATTGAGCAACCTAATGGAATTTATAATTTTGTGCCAAATGGAGGTCAATGGCCAGAAGGTGTACTGTATAAAGCAGACGTTAATGCAGGAAAAATTTGGTTAGAAGAAAAAGGAATTTTGTATCAATTTAGCGACAATTCTAATTCACATCATGGAGATTTAAGTCATATCCATGAAAGTGAACCAGAATTAAAACAACATTTGGTGTTTGCTGAATTTGTTGGCGCAAATGTTCTTTTTGAAACCAAAAAAAATAACCCAACAACCGAGTATTATAATTATTTTTTAGGAAATGATAAGTCTAAATGGGCATCTGAATTATATGGCTATAATAAAATCGAATATATTAATTTGTATGCTAATATTAATTTAATTTTTTTTGAAAAGGAGCAGGATTTAAAGTATGAATACCATGTTAAGCCTGGTGGAAATTATAAAAATATTAGGGTAAAATACAAAGGACATTCAAAAATTAAAAAATTAAAGAATGGTAGCGTAGTTATTTATAATCCTATCGGACAATTAATAGAACAAAAACCATATGTGTATCAAATAAGAAATGGAAAAATAGTTGAAGTAGAGTCTGAGTACGTTTTATCGAATGATAGCGATTTGTCCTTTAAATTAGGAAAGTATGATAATTCTATTGATTTAATAATTGATCCGGTTTTAGTATTTGCAACCTACAACGGTGCAATTACTGATAACTTTGGAATGACAGCTACCTATGCCTATGATGGTAAAGCATATACTGGAGGAACTCTATTTGGAAATAATTACCCTACACCTTCTCCTGCGTATAACACAACTACAAGTTTTAATGGAGCTAGTTCAGCTGAATATGGAATAACTGATGTGTTCATCACAAAGTATACTGCTGATGGTACGACTATGTTATGGACTACTTTTATTGGAGGTGGAGATAATTTTCAAGGTACAGAAACGGTTCATAGTTTAATATGTGATACATTGAATAATATATACTTGTATGGGGCAACATCAAGTTTAGATTTTCCCATGCAGAATGCTTTTCAAAATTCTCATTCGGGTGGCGTTTCTGGTTCAAATTTTACACAAAATGGTGTGTTTTATGGGGCAGAAGGTACTGATATATATGTTTCTAAACTTAGTGAAAATGGAATGACTTTAATTGGATCCACTTACATTGGTGGAAGTAATAATGATGGAGTTAATTATAATTTAACATCTGGAACTTATCCAAATATTAATTCGTACGACTCGCTCACAAATTTTTATGGCGATCAATTTAGAGGAGAGATAATGTTGGATTCTTTAAATAATATATTGATTGGATCAAGTAGTAGGTCTTCCGATTTTCCATTTTTAAATGGATTTGAATCTACAATTGGAGGGCAACAAGATGGTGTTTTATTTAAATTATCCGCTGATTTCTCAAATTTATTGTGGTCCAGTTATTTCGGAGGATCTAATAATGATGCGATTTATTCAGTTAAAATAGATTCGTCATATAATATATTAATAGCTGGAGGTACATCTTCAAATGATATACCTGGAACTGTTGGTGGGTTGAATCCAAATTATTTAGGTGGTCAAGCTGATGGTTTTGTTGCTAAAATCTCGACAGATGGATCTAATTTAATTCAATCTACTTATTTTGGTACATCTACTTATGATCAAGCAATTTTTGTTGAAATTGACAGATGGGATAATGTCTACTTAGTTGGTGTTTCTGATGGAGATGTTCCTGTTATAAATTCAGCTTATTCAATTCCTGATGGAAAGCAATTTATTGTTAAACTTAGTCCTGATTTGACTTCTGTCCAATTTTCCACCGTTTTTGGTAGTGGAGGGAATGAACCTGATATATCTCCATCTGCTTTTTTAGTTGACGTTTGTGGAAATATTTATGTGTCTGGTTGGGGAGGTATGATTCTCCCTGGTGGAGTTCCAACTCAAGGAATGCCAATTAGTACAGATGCTTATCAATCTTCACATGAAGACGGCTACAATTTCTATTTAATCGTAATAGAAAGAAACGCTGAGAGTTTAATATATGGATCCTATATGGGAGGTGGATCGTCTAAAGAACATGTGGATGGTGGTACGTCTAGGTTTGATAAATTTGGTGTAGTTTATCAGTCCGTATGTGGTGGTTGTTGGGCCAATTCTGATTTTCCTGTTACCCCGGATGCTTACTCTTTAGTAAACGGTACTGGTGGAATTACTAATGCAGGATGTAATAACTTAGTTTTTAAATTTGATTTTGAACTAGTACCACATGCAGACTTTACTGTAAATAATTTAGAGGGTTGTGCACCATTAACATTAACATTCGACAATGAAAGTAATGATACCATTAATTCAATTTGGAACTTTCCAAGTGTAGCGGGTGTGACTCAAATTTCTGGAGGTGTAAATCCTGTTGTTGAGTTTTCAATCCCAGGTACGTATGAAGTGTTTTTGAATATTACGGATACTATTTGTAATCTACAAGATACTGCTAAAAAAGTTATTACGGTTTATCCTGCTTTGGAATTGGAAGTGTCAAACGATACTGTTTTATGTAACAATGCCAATACACCATTCGATATTATAGCTAATGCGAATGGATCGGCCACTAGTTTTACATGGGCAACAGATATTAATTTCACAGATATTATAAATACCGGAGCATTGGATTCTATAATTACGGTTAACCCAAACGTGACAACAACCTATTACGTAACAGCAACAAACGGTTGGCCGTTGTGCGATTTAATGGATTCTGTTCAAGTCTTGTTTTTAGATGATGCTATAACTTTAATGGGAGATACTACAATTTGTAGAGGGGATACATTGAATCTTTTTGCTGACTATTCTTTAGGAGGTGTTACAAATTTTGATTGGTCACCAAATACATATATCTATCAAGAAAATCAAAATGTTGCATTTGCGACACCAGTTAATTCACAGTATTATTATTTAACAGCTACAATTAATGGTTGCCCTTTTTACGATTCAGTATTTGTTACTGTTGAGTATTTAGACCCAACAACAGTTTATGCAACTGCGGATCCAGAAGGGGTTCCTGAGGGCGGTACAACCACATTAATGGGGTTTCCTGATTCATCAATTTATAACTATTCTTGGTTTTTACCAAACTCAGTAACCAATTCAACAAGTCAAACGACTACAGCAACTATTAATGAAGATACAGATTTTGTTGTGCTTGTAAATAAAGGGGTTTGTACTGTTCCTGCTTTTGTAAGTGTTAAAAAGTTAGAATTCGTTTGTGGTGATGTTTATATTTTTGTTCCAAACGCCTTTACACCTAATGGTGACAGTAAGAATGATAAAGTATTTGTACGTGGACAAAACATTGAAGCTTTAAAGTTTATGATTTTTGACCGCTGGGGAGAAGTTGTTTTTGAAACGAATGATCAAAGCATTGGGTGGGACGGAACCTTTAAAAATGAAAAATTAGACCCAGATGTATATGTTTATCATCTTAAAGTAATATGTTTTGATGGTCAGGAGAATTTAATTAAAGGAAATATAACTCTGTTGCGTTAGTTGCTAGGTACTTGATGCTTTTCTAAGTAGGGTAGTGAAGGACAGTGTCAGTTCGAGTAATTTCAACTTTTCTTGAAATTGTATCGAGAACAGAACGGTAATGTTAAAAGAAAAGTATGAGCGAAAAAAAGAGTAATTGAAAAAATAATAGTGTCAGTTTGAGTGATTTTGAAAGGTGATTGAGACGCGTATCGGAGACTCGAAATTAATTTTTAAACTGTATCGAGAACAGAATGGTAATAATTGAAAATAATTGAAAAATATAGTATCCATATTAGTAATCATAATGGTATTCCATACGAATGCTCAGGATATACATTTTTCACAATTTTACATGAATCCTGTTTATTTAAATCCAGCTTTAACAGGAAATTTTGATGGGGATTGGCGTTTTACAGGAAATCAAAAAAGCCAATGGCGTTCTGTATCTAGACCTTTTAATACGCTTGGGTTTTCGGCTGAAAATAAAGAAGAATTACTATTGCCTAGTTTATATCATGGGTTGAATTTTTATCATGATGCCGCTGGTGATGGAAATTATAAAACAATTGAATTTAATTTAACAAATAGTTATCAGTATTATTTAAATACGGATTCGACTCATAGTATAACAGCTGGTTTACAACTTGGAGTAAATCATAAAAGGATTGATATTTCTAAATTAAATTTTGATACTCAATTTAACGGGTATACCTTTGATGGAAGTTTAGGAACGGGTGAAGTATTTGATACGGAAAGTATAACTAATTTTAATTTAGCATTAGGTGCTATTTACACCTATAAACCTGAAAAAAGAAAGGAACTAGTGGCAGGTTTAGGTTGGTTTAATCTAACCTCTCCGAATCAAAGTTTTTCAAGTGATACAGAAATCAAGCGTAATAAAAGGGTAGTTGTTCATGTTAAGGTTAATTATCCATTAAACTATCAGCTGGATTTACAGCCTGCAATTTTTACGCAATTTCAAGGTAAGTATAAGGAGTTGGTAATTGGAACCAATTTAAAATATATTTATAAAGATTCTAAAGGAGAATATGTAGCACCTTACGCAGGTATTTGGTACAGAAATCAAGATGCGACTTATGTAGTGGCAGGGGTGTATTATAACAATTGGATAGGTGGAGTAAGTTATGATATTAATGTGTCAGAGTTATCACCCGCTTCAAATGTTAGAGGTGGTTTAGAATTTTCTTTGCAATACATTTTTCATGTATTTAAACCTTTGGATATTAAACATAGAATTTGCCCAGATTATTTATAAATGAGATCGATTAAAATCACATTCCTATTTTTACTAGTGATAATTTCAAAATTAGCATCTAGCCAAACTTATACTCAATTCGTAGAATTCGCAGATGAAAAAGTGGTAGAAGGAGATTTTTATTATGCGATACAATATTACAAAAGAGCCATGCAAATTGATTCAGCTTCAGTTGAGATAAATTGGAAAATGGCAGAAGCTCAAAGGCATTATAAAAATTATATATTAGCAGAATACTATTACAAAAAAGTATATGATAAAGAATCGGCTAAAATATACCCTAAAAGTATCTTTTGGTTGTCAAGTATGCAACATTATAATGGAAAGTATAAAGAGTCTGGTAGAAGATGGAAAGCGGCAAAAAAAATATTTAAACGAAAACGAAAAGAATATCCCTATAAAAAATCAATGCAAGAATTTAGGTCTTGTTTATGGGCAGCTAAAGCCGCTTTAGATACGACCGATTATATAGTTAAACCGATTGGAAATAAGCGTATCAATTCTCAAGATTCTGAGCTAGCTCCTTTTGTATTTGGTGATAATTTTTACTTTACATCCTTAAAAGCAGATTCAATAAAAAACAATGAAGAATTAATTACTGAAGAGTATTCGTTACAAATTTATGAGTCTAACTTAATGAATGATGAATTTGGTAATCCAATACAACTAGAAGGAATTTATAAATCAGGATCTCATGCTGCAAACGGCTGTTTTAGTCCTGATGGAAAACGCTTTTATTTTTCTAGATGTAATGAGAATTATCAATGCAAAATTTTTATTGGAAAAGTAAAAAATAATCAAATTACGGATATTGATAGCTTGGGGGGAATTATAAATCAAGACAGTAAAATTACGACTATGCCAAATGTGGCAATAATTGATGGACAAGAAGTTTTATTTTTCTCATCTAATAGAGAAAAATCAATAGGAGGATTAGATCTATGGTACTCAATTATAAAAAATGGAAATCAATACAGTAAACCACGAAATTTAGGACGTCAAATTAATAGTGTAGATGATGACATTACTCCTTTTTATGATGTAAATACAGAGCGTTTATATTTTAGTTCATCTTGGCATCCAGGTTTTGGAGGTCATGATATTTTTTACACAGAAAAGGTGAAAGATATCTTAGGGTTTTCACCTCCCATTAATGTTGGTTTACCAATTAATTCATCACAGAATGATACTTATTTTATAGTAGATAGTAAACATGATAAATTCTATTTTTCTTCCAATAGAATTGGATCGAATTCAGCAAAAACGCCAACGTGTTGTAATGATATATTTGTGGCTCAATTACCAAAAGATAAAATGCCACCTCCATTATATGCGTCTTTATTTGATTTGAATAAAAAATTACCTGTGACGTTATACTTTCATAATGATGAACCAAACCCACGAACGCGAGATACATTGACGAATTTAACCTATATGGAATCTTATGATAGCTACATTGAAATGGTGCCAAGGTACAAAAGAGAATACGCTAGAGGTTTACCAAGGGAAGAATATGAAGAAGCAAGAGAAGACATTGGAGATTTCTTTGTTGAATATGTAGAACAAGGTGTGTCTGACTTAAATGAGTTTACTAGGTTATTATTAATTGAGTTAGATAAAGGGTATAAGATCAAAGTAACTGTAAAAGGGTTTGCAAGCCCATTGGCGAAAACGGATTATAATGTGAGTTTAACAAAGCGTAGAATTAATTCGTTAATAAACTATCTTGGTATTTATAGAAGTAAAGAGTTTTTGCCTTACTTAAAACATAATGCGGCAAATGGTGGAAGTTTAACATTTGTACAGATTCCATTTGGGGAGTATACAGCCAATAAATTAATTTCGGATAATGTGAACGATAAACAGAATTCGGTGTACAGTAGAAAGGCTGCACTAGAGCGTAAAATTGAAATTCAATCGATTAGTTTATTGATTAAAGATTCTACGTACGCAGAAATGCACTTTGATTCTGAAATTCATGATTTCGGTAACTCTAAAAAAGGGGAAGATTTAATACATACGTTTAGTTTTACAAATTCTGGAAGTGATACCTTGTTAATTCACGGTGTTGAGGTAGAGTGTAACTGTACAAAAGCTGAGGTGTCAAAAAAAATACTCTTACCTGGGGAAGGCGCTACTATTAGTGTTGTATTGTCTACTGATACATTCAATGGTTTAACGGTTAAGAGTATTGTGGTTCATAGTAATATTAAAAGTGGTGAAAAAGTTCTGAGTTTAACTACGGAGACATTTTAGACCTGTATATAATTACGGTATTTTAATTAGTTCACAATAAAGGCTTTAGAACATTGTTTATATATTTGTATAAAACCCAATCTTATGAAACAATTACTGTATTTACTTGTATTTACGTTTGCAACCCCATCTATTTTTGCACAACAATTTTCTAATCCAATTGCTTTTATTAAAAATGAAGGGCAAGTTGTAAATCAAAATGGAAATTTGAATGCTGCTGTTAAGTATATTTTACCGACAAATAGAGGAATGAATGTTCAATTGATGAACAATGGTTTTAGCTATGATTTGTATAAAAAGCATAACAATGCTATCATATTTAATAGAATAGATATCACATTTGAAAATTGTAACACTAATATTGAAATTAGTGCAAATGAATTTCAACCACAATCTTCTAACTATTATAAAGCTGGAGTAAATTCTGTAAGTCAATCTGACGTTTCTCAATATAAAGTAATAACATATAAGAATGTTTACCAATTTATTGATGTTGTATTTAAAGTGACTCAAAATGGTGTGAAGTATGATATTATTTTAAATCCAGGAGCTAATATTGATGACATTAGATTCAAATACTCTGGAATTGATGGTTTTAATTTAATAGATAATCAAACTTTAAACCTTCAAACTCAATTAAGAGAATTACAAGAAACGATTCCTTTAAGTTTTTATCAAGATTCAAAAAAAGAAGTAGAAGTTAATTTTCAATTACACGAAAGAAATGCACATTCGATTTTAATTGGTTTTACATCTAATTCTAAATTAAAACCATCTAAAACACTAATTATTGATCCAGTTCCTGAATACGTTTGGAGTAATTATCAAGGGGATTCATTAACGACAACAACAACTGGGGTGATTACAGATAGACTTGGTTATGTGTATGTTTGTGGAAAAACATTGTCTTTAACAAATATTGCAACGTCAGGTGCTTACCAAGATACAATTTACAATTTATTTGATTCATACATTAAAAAATATAATAACGGGGGAGGCTTACTTTGGTCTACTTATTTTGGTGGTAATGATGACGATTTAGCAAATGATGTTTATGTAGATACGTCTTTTCACGTGTATTTATTAGGGACAACATTTTCAGAGTTTGGTTTGATAGATACGTTAGGGAATCAAGATTCTTTAGGTGGAGCTTCAGATGCTTTTTTGGCAAGGTTTACAACTAATGGTAGTTTAGTTTGGTCTACTTACTTAGGTGGGGACAGTTTGGATAGTGGAATAAAATTGTCTACAGATTTTAGTGAAAATATTTACGTGTCAGGTCAAACAGAATCTGTAGATTCAATTGCTTATGGAAATGCGTATCAATCTACTTTAAATGGTATTTCTGATGGATTTATTGCTAAATACAATTCAGCTGGAGTGTTACAATGGTCTACTTATTTAGGTGGAGCAAATGTGGATGTGGCTACAGGGATTTCTTTTGGAGATACTTCTGTATTTGTGACAGGTCAAACCAATTCAATAGATTTTCCAATTACTCCAAATGCACATAAAACAACATTGACTGGTTCAACAGATGGTTTCATTTCAAAATTCAATGCAGCTGGTGATTTTATATGGTCGACTTATTTTGGAGGTGAACTGGATGATAATGTAAGAAACATAAAAACAATTAATAATAATGTTTATTTTATTGGTACAACCAATTCAGATTCAAGTCTTGTGACACCTTTAGCATTTCAATTAACAAAGAATGATTCAACTGATGCCTTTGTTGGAAAAATGGATAGACATGGCGCATTAAAATGGTGTTCGTATTATGGTGGAGACAGTACAGATTTAGGTGTTGATTTGTTTTTTGAATTAGATTCGAATATCATAATTACAGGTACTACGTATTCGTCTGCTTTAGTTGGAACTGATGCGAGTACTTATCAATCGGTTAATGGAGGAAAGTCAGATGTGTTTGTTTCTAAAATAACTAAAAATGGCGAATTAGAATGGTCAACATTTTATGGAGGGGCTGAAGATGATCATGCAGAAGCTGTTGCTGTGTATGGAAACACTGCAATTTATGTAGTGGGTTCAACACAATCAGATACAGCTATTGTTGAAGATTATCAAATGGATCTGTCAAATGAATTTAACAGTGATTTAGAAGGTTTTGTGACAAAATTTAAACAACTTAAATCAACTAATGCTAATAATTGCGGAGGTAACTGTGGTACGGGTTCTTACATTGGGGATTACCATTGTATTGGAGATACTGTATTATTAACTGTTGTGGGTGGGGAGTTAGGTACAGATGCGCAATGGTATTGGTATGCTAACAGTTGTGGCAGTTCTCCTTATGTTGGTATTGGTGATTCAATTTATGTAGTCGTTTATGAAACAACAAATTTTTATGTTAGACCTGAATCGATTACCAATACAAATCAAGATTGTGCTTATGGTACTGTTCATGTAGCACCATATGAACCTATAATTATTACAAATGATTCAACAGTTTGTGATGGTAGTGAATTTGTTTTTTCTCATTCCACGAATGGTACCGTAAATTGGTTTGGACCTAATAACTTTTCAAGTACTGATTCACTAATTGCTATTGACTCAATTGACACTTCTTATAGTGGAATATACTATATAGATGCGATTGATATTTATGGTTGCCCCTATTTTGATACGCTTGATTTAATTGTTAATCCTTCACCATTCGTAAGTAGTGAATTAATTAATCCAACTTGTTTTGGGTATGATAATGGTTCAATGATTTTCACTGGTGATAGTTTGCAAAATTATACATTTGAATGGATGGTTTATGATTCGCTGAGTTCAACTCCATTAGCTGCTCAGGATTCTTTATTGAATATTGGTTCTGGAATGTATACTGTGACTATTTTAAATCAATATAACTGTAGTTATGTGGATAGTTTTGTAATTTCCCAACCAAATAGTTTGTTATTAGATACTACAATATACCCAACGCTTTGTTTAGATTCTACAGGGATTATTATAATGGACTTAGATCAAAATTATTCTCCTTACTCTATATTTTGGACACCAATATCCCAAAATAGTAGTACAGTTTCAGATTTAAATTATGGATGGCATAATGTGTCTATTATAGCTGACAATAAATGTACTGAAAACTATGCTTTTTTTGTGCCAAATTCTAATGATTTTGAAGCGAGTATAATAAGTAGTACACTTTCAACCTGTCCTGATGTCCCAACAGGGACTGCTACTGCAACAGGTATTAATGGTTCTCAACCATATACATATGATTGGGTAGGTTTAAATCAAACGTCAGCGATAGCTACAAATTTAGATACAGGTTATGTTATGGTTCATGTGTATGATAACAGCGGTTGTTATGCGTTTGATTCAGTTTATATTGAAGCAAAACATGTACTTGAAGTTAACGCAATCATAGCAAATTCTCAATGTGGTGATGCGAATGGAAGTATTTCTATTTCAGTTGATACGCCTTCTGAATATACAATACTCTTTTCAAATGGCGTGACCAACCAATGGTATATAGACAATTTGGTTGCAGATTTATATTCGGTAATTGTGACAGATACATTTGGTTGTAATTATCAATACGAATATGCCATTGAAGGAATAAATAATTTGGAAGCATGGATAAGCCCAACCGATACAACGTTAACTATGGGAACTCCCGTTAATGTTGGAGTAAATTCAAATTCTACAGGTAGTTTAACTTATAATTGGTTACCAATTACAGATTTAGAGTGTTCTACGTGTCAAAGTGGTATTATTACGCCAATGAGTGCTGGGAATTATTCTGTAATTGTAACTGATAACTTTGGGTGTGTAGATACAGCATATTTCAGTTTTGATATAATTATACCATGTATTGATGTTTTTATTCCTTCACTTTTTTCACCGAATAATGATCAGTTAAATGACAAATGGGTAATTATTGGAAGTTGTATTCAGTCAATAAACACAAAAGTATTTAATCAATGGGGCGAATTGTTATTTGAATCAAATGATATGACATCTACTTGGGATGGATTTTATAAAGGAAGTAAAGTCATGAATGATAATTATACGTATACAATTAATGTAAGCTATAATGATGGTAGGAGTGAAACGTTTAATGGCTTTGTTACCGTAATAGATTAAGTAATTGAAGTGCTTAGTTTACATATCAATTTGCTTATTTGGCATAACAGTGAACGCTCAAGATTTGCATAGTTCAAATATTCAATATTTGTCTCAATTGTATAATTCTGCATTAACAGGTTTAAATAATGAGCTAGATGCCTCAGTTTCTTATAGAACACAATGGCGAAAATTAGGAACACCTTTTAATGCATATAGTGCAACGGTTGGATCAGTTTTACAGCCATATAAAAGAAATAAAAAGGGTAAGTTTGCATTAGGTGCAAGTTTATTTAGAGAACAAACCGCTGTTAACTCATCAGTGACTTCTTTTACAGTAGCGCCAACTTATCATTTAAAATTGACTAAGTATTCGAGTTTAAGTTTGGGGTTTAATGTTGGTTATTTTGGATTAACATTTAATGAGCAAAACGGAAGTTGGGAGAGTCAACATAATGGATTATTTTATGATGAAACAATTTTGAGTGGAGAAGTGTTTGAAACTTCAACGAATCATTCATTTGATATTGGTTCAGGTTTAATATATACCTTAAAAAACAGAAGAGACATGAAGATTGTTCAAGTGGGTGGTTCGCTATTTCACTTAAATAAACCTACTATTTCTTTTACTTCAATTGAGGAAGATAAATTACCGATTAGAAAAGTAGCTTTTGCTTCTGTAGCCATTCCGTTTGGAACTAGTTATTCCTATGTTGAATTAAAGGGGTTATATCAAAATCAACAGCATTTTAAGTCTTTAACTTATGGTGCCATGCTGAAAGTAAAATTGATGGAGAAAGCGTTGTTTACAAGTTCAAATTCTAAACAAAATAGTCTGTATTTAGGGTTTGGTGCTTATCTAAGAAATAATGATGCCTTCATCTTAAACCTCTCTCTTCAAAAAACAAATTGGAAACTTGGAATTGCTTATGATATTACAACTTCAAAGTTAAAACAAGCCAATAACAAACAAGGGGCTACTGAAATTCAATTTTGGTATTCTATTCCTAGCTTTAAAAATAAAGCGAAATCTTAATTATTCTTGATTAGAAATGCTGGTTCAGATTAAGATTCTACTTGAGTTGAGATCTCTAAAGAAAACGTTTATCAATAAAAAGTGTGATGATAGGTGTTGTATTATCTATTGATTATTGTTTTGCTTTCATTTAAAATTAAATCAATTCTTCCCAGACTAGAGCTGTCTCGTTTTCTAAATAAGGTATTATTAGTCTTGCCGTAAAATTTACAAAAAAAGTTAGTTTATTTTTTTCAGTGGTCATAAATTCTGAAGCCAATAACCATGAGGATATGGTAAACATAAATTGATCTGCTAAAAAATTGATTTGTTCATTACTTACGTCCTTTTTTAATAGTCCATTTGATTTGTATAGATTTAGTAAGGTGACAAACTTTAACTTTTTAGCGTCTAAGAATGAAATTAATTCTATTTTTATGGCTGGTAATCTGCGCCATATAATTTCTTTATCTTTGAAAATAAATGAATATTTCTGCATGATTTCATAATTCAGTTTAATGGAATTTAGAAATATTCTTTCTTTGAAAGATATATCTTTAAATTTTTGACTTACTTTAATTTCTAGTAGAAATGCTTTAAATAATACGTTTATTATTACATTCTTTGTTGGATAATGATAATGTAAATTACCTTGACTAATCAACAGTTTAGCCGAGATGTGCCTGGTTGTAACGTTCTCCAAACCATCACTGTTAAATAAGTCTAAAGCGGTGCTAAGTATTTTTTCTTTTGTATTCATTAGTTCATTTGAGCTAAAAGGTATATCTTTGTCAAACAAAAATAGTTCAAATGCACTAATTATGAAAGTTTATCGGTATTTATTCCTGTTTTTTATTTTAGTATTGACTTTAGATAGTTATTCGCAAAATAATATGGGCTTAATTGGAAAGGTTGAAAACACTAAACCTATATTGATTAGAAATGTTTCAATATTTAATGGGGAAACTGATTCGTTAATGCGTAATAAGACTGTTTTAATTAGAGATGGAGTTATTGTAAACATTACTTCCGAAAAATATGAAGCTGTTAATAATGAGTTTTATATTATAGATGGTAAAGGTAAAACATTGATGCCTGGCTTAATTGATTCTCATGTCCATCTACAAGGGAATGGCGCTGTGCCTTGGAAGAAAGTTAAAGTAAGTTTTGAAAATAATTTAAGTGCATATGTGTATTCAGGTATCACAACAGTTTATGATTTGGGCGGTATTTCTTCAAGGTCAGAAAAACTTAAAACGTCAATTTTGAGTGATAAATTTATTGGTCCAGATATTTATCATAGTCATATTCCAATTACAGTAAAAAATGGTCATCCTATTCCATTGAATAAGGAGATGTTACCTTGGCCTTTAAAATCAATGGTTAACCTTGTTATGCCAACTATTTCGTCACCGACAGAGGCTAAAACATTAATCAAGTCGTACAGTAAACAAAAAATTGATTATGTTAAAATTATTTGTGACGAAATTCCGGTAGGCTCACCTCAAATGACTTTTGACGAAATGAAAGCAATTTGTGATGAATCACATGCTTTAGGATTTAAAGTTTTTGTTCATATAGGGAGTCCTGAGAATGCAATAGATGCAGTTAATGCTGGTGCAGATATATTGGCCCATGGAATTTGGAGAGGTAAATTAACGGACGAGCAAGCCGATATTATTGCGAACTCTGGTGTACCAATAATTTATACATTAGCAGGTTTTGTTAATGTAAATGAAATTAATCATGGGCATTTTACGCCATCTGAAATTGATGAATTATTAATACCAAGAGGTGTTATTTTACCTGTGTCTGATAGCAATGGATTAGATGTACATAATCAAAAAGTGATGAATGAATTCTTTGATGATGTTTCTAGAAATCAACCGTATTGGTTGAGTAATTTTAATTTACTCCATCAAAGAAATGTGCATATTATTGTTGGGACGGATAGCTCTTTACCTGGTACTTATGCAGGTAGTACGTATTATCAAGAGTTGGATGAATTGTCAGAGTTTGGTTTGTCCAATTTTGATATATTAAAGGGGGCGACTTCATTAGCGTCAAAATTATTTTTAAGGAACCCAAATTTTGGAACAGTGGAGATTGGTAAAAAGGCTAATTTATTATTATTAAATGGAAATCCATTGTTGGATTTATCTGTTGTTAAACACCCTGAATTAATTTTACTTAATGGAGAAATGATTATCAGAAATTAACATTTTTTAAAAAAAGTAGTGAAATAATAATTTGGTATTTTTCGTTTATTGAAAAACAATAATTATGAAAAATCAAATTGGAGTATCTATTTTATCAAGTGTAATTGGTGGCGGATTAGTTTTATTTGGATTAACTTTTTTTAATTCAAGTTCATCAACTGAAAATATATCATTTTCAGCAGAAGACGAAAATCATGTAAAAATGGTTTCTCTAGAGCATGAAAATAAAACATATGAATTACCTAACTTAACGTATTCTGCAAATAAAACTGTGGAAACTGTAGTTTATATTAAAACACATTTTGTAAAGGAAGAAATAACCTACGACCCTTACTTAAAATTATTTTATGGGAAAGATGCCTATAGAAAAAGAGAACGGCATGGACAGGCTTCTGGATCGGGTGTAATTATTTCTAAAGATGGATATATTGTTACAAATAATCATGTGGTTCAAAATGCAAAAAGTATATCCGTAACAATTAATAAAAAAACGTATGTTGCTGAATTAGTTGGTTCTGACCCATCAACAGATATTGCAGTCATAAAAATAAATGCTAAAGGCTTAAGTTTTTCTGAATTTGGAAATTCTGATGATTTAGAATTAGGTGAATGGGTATTGGCTGTTGGAAATCCACTCAATTTGCAATCTACAGTTACAGCAGGTATTATTAGTGCAAAAAACAGAAACATTGATTTATTAACTTCAAGTTATAACCCAACAGATAATGTATTTCCGATAGAATCATTCATACAAACTGATGCGGCAGTCAATTCTGGAAATTCAGGAGGCGCATTAGTTAATAAGAATGGAGAGTTAATTGGTATTAATACTGCTATTGCATCAAGTACCGGATCTTATTCTGGATATTCATTCGCGGTGCCTTCTAATATTGTTAAAAAAGTTACGTTTGATTTAATCGAACATGGTTCTGTGCAACGGGTTATGTTAGGTGTAAACATTGTTGAAAATAATTCTGAATTACAATCGGAATATAAGTTATATACAAATAAGGGAATCGTAATTTCAGGAATTGTTGAAGGTGGCTCTGCAGCACAAAACAATTTAAAAGTAAAAGATATTATTACTAAAATTAATGGTAAAACAATTAATTCTACTTCTCAATTACAGGCTGAAATTACTCAAATTAATCCAGGTGAAAATATTACTATTGAATTTATAAGAGGTAATATGACTAAACAAAAAGAAATTATGTTTGAATAATATGTAATACCGTTCAAATTTCATATTCGCCTTTAGAAATTGAATTATATTTTAGGAAGATGAACAGTGAAAATAAAAACTATTTATATAGCAGAAATTTGCTACTTAAATGGTATAATAGGGAGAGTAAATGACTACTTTCCCTTTTTTACCTATCTCCTTTTAAATAAAGCGAAATCTCTATTGGTAAATTTTAAAGAAAACTCTAAACCACCACCTCTGTAATAACTACCAAATTCAGCAATAGTAATATCATAAGATAGTCCAAAGTTAAAGTTTTTAAATTGAAAATTTAGGGTAGGAGCAATGGCATCTTTATATCTATAAATAAGACCCGCTGATAAATAAACATCTCTACTTAAACCTGTGATTTTACCTCCAGATCGTATTCTATATCTCATTAATAAACCAACTAAAGTTTCGTTGTGTGGACCTTGATTATACAAATTCACAAAAGCTTCTATACCAGCTTTGGAACCATCAAAATCTTTTATGATTGAAGAATGTATAACTAGTTTACCAAACAGTTCTTCAGATGAACCAAGTCTATAACTTAAGGTTGGTGTGTTGGCATGAAAGTAAGCAACTCCTACTCTAAAATCTAGTGAATTGTCTCTTGAAAATCCAAGTTTATTATTTCCGTATCTGTAAAATAGCCCAGCTGAAATATCACTATACATAAATGTGGATAAATTATTAGACTCTCCACTTGGATTAGAAGAATTGAATACTTCACCATCAAATTGATTGGCAAAATATAAAGCGCTAAAATCTCCAAATTTTTGACCGATTCCAAATTGTAAACCACCTGAAAGTTGCTGTTTATTATCTAAAGGTACAATTCCAGAAACTGAAATTAAGACTTGTCTTGTTCCAAATTTACTATCACCACCACTGTCATTATAAAATTGTAAACCCAATCCCATATGAGCACCATTTCCTCTTTGTGGTTTTAAAATATTTAAATCTGCGGCTATTGAGGTTGTGTAGAATTTTGTTCCAGAGCTAACCCATTGGCTTTTTTGATTGACCGCAACTCTTTCCCATCCATTAAAAACACCAGCCGCGGCAGGATTTATTAACATAGGAACTTGATTGGCTTGTGTAAAGTGTATGTCTTGTGCTTTGACATTATTAGATAATGTCAAAATAAACATGGCTATTGTTAATTTTAATAATTGCATTATCTAATTAATGTAATGTTTCCTGATTCTTTTAAGTATTGTCCTGTTGTCAAGCGGTAGTTAATAACATAAGTATAAATACCTGAATTTACTAGCTTACTTTTGTACCTACCATCCCAAAATTCAGATGATGAATCAGTTTGGAAAACTATATTACCCCATCTATCAACAATGATTAAGTCAAATGAACTAACATCATAGCCTATAAAATAATTTAACATATCATTAATGCCATCACTATTTGGTGAAAATGCATTTGGAATATGAACACCAGTTACGCCTGTTTGGGCAATAACTGGGTTGTTCGGATTGTCTGGGTCATCAGGGTCTAAAACCAGTTTAAAATGCGCAATAATGGTATCACTTGCAGTAAAATCTAAAGTGTCATCCACATTATTTAGATTTGAAAAAGTATGGTTGTTTGAAGACCAATAATCAAATTCATAATTAGTATTTGCGTCTGCTTTTAAAAGCGTGTTAATTCCACCGTATTGAATGGATGACCAAGGATAAAACGGTACCCATTCTGAATTAACCTTTACAATACCTGAATTAGCTGGTTCAACATCAACAACGATATCAAAGGGTCCAATTAAATCATAACAATCTATTAGACCGGCAGAAATGGCTGCGCATCTATCAGTTATATAATCTCTCAATGTTTGTACATTATCTTCCCATTGTGTCATTGTTCCTCCCCACTTATCAACTTGAGCTTGCATTTCAGGTTGAATATCATTAATCATGCTATCTAAGTTGTGAATCATTTGGTCACAAGAAAAGATACCGTTTGATAAATCAATGTACCTTGAAATATAGTGTTGATTAAATGTTTCGTTCTCAGCCAATTTGTTTAAAAGAGCAATGTGACCTTCTGGATCTGCTGAAGTATTTCCTGCTAAAGTTTCTACATTACAAGGATCCGCATCCGGATCAGTTGATGGTACACCAGTATAGTTGATATAATGACCGAATGTAGCATCCATATCCCATAAAGCATATCTGAATTTTTGTTTATCTCCTTCTGGTTCTGGTACATGGCCATGCCACCAAGCTGTATTCCAAACGAGCCAATCGGAACTAACTATATACGAGTTTAAGACAACGTAATCAATCAAGCTACCAACATTTAATCGTTCATCTACCCAATCGTAATTAGCAGCAACTGTCATGTCATTTGCATTCACATAGTTTACTAATTCGGTCCAATGATCTGTGTTTCCATATTCAGTCCAAGTCGTGCCCCAAGTTTTTATAAAATCTACTTCACTTCCAGGTTGATTGTAATAGTATTTAGTAAAATCACTGTCATCAACTTTCTCTCTTATTTCATATACACCCCAATACTCTCCATCTACATACATAACGCATGATCGATTTGTTCTTTCATCCATTCTTAAGTCTCCAAGTTGAGAAATGGTGTGAACGTAAGCATCCCTAATATGCGCTCCATTTTCAAATGATACATTGTCATTTGCAGCTGGTTTAAGCATTATTTTTTGGAATTTTTTTCTTGATTTGTTTACAAATATTTTATGTTGTATGGCATAATTGTAACCGTATTGATCTTTCATAATAAAGTCAATACCTCTTTGTCCATAGGCCCATGAATCATTACCATGTTTATTATAATAACCTTCTCCTTCATCTACTAATGAACCATTAGATTCAAACAATTCAAATGCTCCATCAAAATTTGAAGAGAACGCACCAGGCGCGTTGTCATTAATAAAATCAGTTATTTGGTCACCACAAATGGAAACGACTGGAATAGTATGAGTTGAATTTATGAAATATGAATTTGTTTCTGTAAATGATTGTGGTATACTAGCATTGGAAGATATTCCAATTGCTCTTAACACAGTTGTTGTTGTAATAGAAATCGGGCCTGTGTAGATTGTAGATGTGCTTGTTGGTGTTGTTCCATCTGTTGTGTAATGAAGTGTTGCCGTTGGATCGTTAGTTGTAATAGTTATGTTTTGTGTGCTGGGATAAAATCCTGCTGCTATGCTAAATATTGGTTTTGCTGAATAATAATTTACGCCATTTGTGTTCGCAGCATTTAAGGTTGGGTTTAAAAATAAACTCCATGCACTAGCACCATCAGTGGTTCTACCATAAGAATGATCTGGCTTAGTGACTTTTACTATTTTTAAACTATCAACATTAGACCCTCCAGGTTCGGTTAAGATAATCCATTCTCCCTTAGTTTGGGTCACACCAAAACTGGGATGAATTTGAACTCCATTAACAACACCTCTTCCAGAATAATAGACCGTTAAATAATTACCTGCTGCAATAGTTCCGGAAGGAATTGCCCATTTAGTTAAATTAGACGATTTGTCTGATAAAAAATAACCAGTTAAATCTATAGTAGTTCCTCCGGTATTATAAAACTCAACCCAATCTTCATTTTCTCCAAAGGCATCAATTGGACCGTTAATATTAGAAAATGAATATTCGTTAATAACTATTTGTGAATTAGAATTATAACTAATTAAAGTTAGAATTCCAATAAGGATTAATTTTTTCATGAGATAAATTAGTTTTTTCAAAAAAACAGAGATACAGTTTTTGTTAAAAAAATTTGTAATCCATGTTATAATTGTTAAATTTACATTATTAATTTATTAAAAACTAATCATTTTATGAAATATTTTGGAATTGTCTTATTAGCGTCATTGTTAATTTTGTCGTGTAATAAGATTGAGGGTGAGGGAGGTACGTCTTCAATCATTGGGACATTAACAGTAAATGAGTTCAAAAATTCAGATGGAACTTTAAAAGCAACTTACCCAGGTGCTGATGAAGATGTTTATATTATCTATGGTGGAGATAATACAACATACAATGATAAAATATCTACTTCTTATGATGGTAGTTACAGAATTGATAACTTAGTTGCTGGAACGTATAAATTATTTTCGTACTCTCAATGTAATCTTTGCCCAAGTGGTTCAGAAGAAATTATAGTTGAAGTAACTATTTCTAAAAAAGGAGAAGTCGTTACTGCTCCTAAATTAATAATTGAAAAATAATAACTTGAAAGGTTTAATATTAATAATATCCTTTGTTGTTTCAATATTCGGGTACTCGCAAATCAATGATGCTCATCTATGGACAGGTGCAGGTTTGGATGTTAAGGTAAATGATAAGTTTTCGGTAGATTATAAAATGCAAACACGTTTTTACAATAATGCTACTTCTTTAAGAGTCTATTTAAATCAAATTGGGGCATCTTATAAAATTGCTAGTGGACTAAAAGTAGGGTTGAATTATCGTTACTCTAGAAAAAAGAAAGACTATTACTTTGTTAGTGAGAATAGAATCATTTTAGATGCTGCTTATGGCTATAAAATAAAAGATATTAATACAAAAGTTACAGCTAGAGTGAGATATCAACATGCATTTGATAGACTAAAGACAATTAATGAAACTATCACACCTAATACGTCTGATGTGTTTAGATTTAGACTTTTGGCTAAATATAAAAATCCTGATTTTAAACGTGTTCAACCTTTTGTGGGATATGAATATTTTAAATCTTTAAATCCAGAGCCAATTAAATTTGTACTCAATTCATACAGAATTTTAGCAGGAATAAACTTAGATTTACCATTTAAACATGAAGTAAAACTAAATTATATATATCAAAGTTCTAATAAATCGACTCCTGAAGTAGATCATATTTTTGCTATTCAATATACTTATAATTTAGAAGGTTTATTTGGGAGTGAGAAGAAATTATATAATCTTAAATAAGTTTAGTATCGCTTTTTAATGAAATTTAAATCGTCTTTTTTAACTGTATTACTCTTATGTGTTTTTGGATTAACATGGTTTACTGTTAAAGAAAATGGATTAAAAAATGAGTCAAAGGAAGATTTAATAGAACTGTCAAACATTAAATACGAATTAGCTAATATTGATGTTTGGAAAAATATAATTCAAGACTTACTAGTTAAAAAAATTAATGAATTTGAATTGTCGGGGACTCAAAAAAGTAAAATAAGGCCCAAGCTAATAAAACTCTTCACTAAAATTCTGAGTGATTACGAAAAAAATTATAAGCAAGAACAAGGGTTTTTAAAAGTATTTGGCGCGTCTGTTTTTGATGTGTTTGGTACACTAAAAAAAGAGGTTCCAAATATGGTAGATTCTACTATCAAAGAATTAGACGGAAATAAGAACAAAGAATATTTAAAGAATATTTTGATAAGTAAAATTGATGAAATTGTAGATAGCACTTTTTCTAAAGTTGATTATACTGTACATAATGATATTGTATCTAAATATAGTTTAACTAACGGAGATTCAATAAAAACTACCTTAGCAACGAAAGTTGATAAACATGAATCTGCACTATATATTTATAAAGTGGCAATTATTATATTTTCTATACTGTTAGCTAGTTTTATAATACTCGGTAAAGTGTTTTCTAGGATAGAATTACTTGGTCTTGTAGCTATTGCCTCTTTACTACTGTTTATGGGTGTTATATTACCTATGATAGAAATTGATGCCAGAATTTCAGAGATAAAATTTGAAATGCTTGGGGAAACTGTTTCTTTTACTAATCAAGTGTTATATTATAAAAGTAAAAGTATTATTGAGGTTGTGAAGTTAATGTTAACTCAGGGAGGGTTTGATTTGTTGATTGTTGGTTTATTTATAGTATTGTTTAGTGTGGTTTTTCCAGTCTCAAAATTAATTTCTGCTAGTGTGTTAATTTTTAAACCAAATCTATCGTCAAATAAAGTAATCTATTTTTTAGTTAACAAAACAGGTAAGTGGTCAATGGCTGATGTAATGGTAGTTTCTATTTTTATGGCCTTTATTGGATTTTCAGGAATCTTAACTGAACAATTGGGTCAAATAGAAAATATGACACCTAAAATAGATATTCTAACAACCAACAAATCCAGTCTTCAAACTGGATTTGTTTCATTTTTTTGTTTTGCTGTTATAGGAATTTTAATTTCTTCAAAACTTAATTCTTATTTGAAAAAAGTTAGTCAACCATAGTTAAATCAACTTGCTTTTTAGCTACACTTACACTTGCAATTTTTACAATTACTTTATTACCTACGTTATAAATTTTTCCAGTGTTAGTCCCAACAATTGAATATAGTTTTTGGTCGAAAAAATAATGATCATCATCTAATGATTTTAAACTTACCATACCTTCACAGTTTAAATCATCCATTTCAACATACATTCCCCAGTCCGTTATTCCTACGATAGTACCTTCAAATGATTCACCTACCTTATCTCTTAAATAATAAGCTTGGAAATATTTTTGTGAATCTCTTTCTGCATTTATTGCTCGTCTCTCGGTTTTAGAGATGTGTTCTGCAATTTCACCTAAACCCTGATGTTGTTTGTTTTTATTGTTTATCGTTTCTAATAATATTCTATGTACCATTAAATCTGCATAACGTCTAATTGGAGAAGTAAAATGAGCATAGTATCTAAAGCCTAAACCATAATGTCCAATATTCTTGGTGTCGTAAACTGCTTTAGACATAGTTCTAATCGCCATAGATTGTATCATTGGAAATTCGGCTTCATCTTTCATTTCTTCAAACAAAATATTCATTTTCCCAGCAATTTCGTCAGGATGACCATATGTAAATTCTTTATTGAATTTAGATAAGAATATTCTAAACATTTCCACCTTTTTTTCATCAGGTTTATCATGGACTCTATAAATATTTGGAATTGTATTTTTACGCTTTGTCACATCTCCAACAAATTTTGCAACTTGTTTATTTGTTAAGAGCATAAATTCCTCAACTAATTTATTAGCGTCTTTTGTTGTCTTTTTAAAAGTTCCAATTGGACTTCCATCTTCATCTAATTCAAATCTAATTTCTGAACTTACAATTTCTAATGCCCCGGCTCCAATACGCTTTTTACGCATAATTTTTGCTAACCTATCTAAGTCTAAGATTTCTTTAGCTAAATCCCCCTCACCAGTTTCAATTCTTTCTTGAGCATCTTCATAAGCAAAACGTCTATCAGATAAAATAGCTGTTTTACCAAACCATTCATTTTGAATTTCAGCTTTATCATTTAGTTCAAACACTGCAGAAAATGTAAATTTCTCTTCATTTGGTCTTAAAGAACATACACCGTTTGATAAGTGTTCAGGAAGCATAGGAATAACTCTGTCAACCATGTAGACTGAATTACCTCTTAATAAAGCTTCTTTGTCCAATGCAGAGTGAGGTGTCACATAATGACCAACATCTGCAATGTGAATCCCTACTTCAATATTACCGTTTTTAAGGTATTCAATTGATAAAGCATCATCAAAATCTTTAGCATCAACAGGGTCAATAGTAAAGGTTAGAACATCTCTAAAGTCACGTCTGTTCTTAATTTCGTCTTGTGATAAAGCTAAATTTATGCGATTAGCTTCATTCATTACTTCTTCAGGGAAATCAATCGGAATTCCATTTGATAATAAAATGGCTTTCATTTCAGTATCATTAGATTCTGTCTTTCCTAAAATTTCAATTATTTCACCAAATGGGTTTTTAGCTTTTTCAGGCCAATCTCCAATTTTAGCTACGGCTTTGTAGCCATTTTTAGCTCCTTTTATTTTTGATAGAGGTACAAATAAGTTGATGTCAAGTTTTTGATTGTCCGGAATTAAAAAAGCGAATTTATCAGAAATTTCTAATGTACCTACAATCGATTTGTTGGCAGATTCAATAACTCTAACAATTTCACCTTCTGGCTTACCTGTTTTACTGAATAGTTTTACTTCAACTAAATCACCATTTAATGCTCTTTTTCTATTTTTTGATGAAATATAAATATCATCTTCATCACCTTCCATCACTACATATCCAGCTCCTCTTCTTGTCGTTTCAATTATACCTTGTAATATAGCTCGTGTTTCAATACTTTGAAATTTGCCATGTGACACTTCTTTTAATGCTCCATTATGAGCCATGTCAGTAAGTATTCCATAAATCATTTTACGATTTTGGGCATCATTTACTTCTAAAAAACTTGCAATTTGTTTGTAATTGTATTTGCTTTTTGGATTGGCTTGAAAAATTCCAATAATCTGTTCTGTTAGAATTGATTTCAAATTTACTCTTTGTTTTTTGTTTCCATCAGAGTTGCGGAATTTTCTTTTTTTCGTCATTTAATAATTTATTCAGTATAAAATTAGGTAAAATTTAGGATTAAACTTAAATTTGTTAGGTTAAATATAGAATATCATGAATAAAACAGTAGAAAAAGCATTAAACGAACAAGTAAATAAAGAAGCTGAATCTTCACAATTGTACCTTTCAATGGCTGTTTGGGCAGAAACTCAAGGGTTAGGAGGTATTTCTGAATTTTTATACACAAGTTCTGATGAGGAAAGACAACACATGCTTAAATTGGTTAAGTTTATTAACGAAAGAGGTGGAGTTGCTATTGTTTGTGAACTTGAAAAACCTTTTTCTGAATTCAAATCAATTGAAGATATTTTTACTCGCTTATTGAACCATGAAGTAATGATTACTAATTCAATTAATGAATTAGTGCACATTTGCTTACAAGAAAAAGATTACACGACTCATAATTTTATTCAATGGTTTGTTTCTGAACAATTAGAAGAAGAAGCGTTAGCAAGAACTATAATGGATAAAATAAAAATGATTGGGTCAGACAAAGGAGGATTATATTTATTTGATAGAGATATTAATAAGATTCAAATAGTGAATCAAACAGCAGTTTAAAAAAAAAGGTGTATTTTGGCATTGTTTTGGTTTTACAGCAAATAATATAAAATAGTTGAAAAGAGGAATCTATATATTGCTAATCGTGTTTTTGAGTTCATTCGGACTTACATCTGGTACATCTGTTGATGTTGATAGAGATACTAAATCAATGTATAAGGCTATTTTTATTTCAAACTTCACTAGTTTGGTTGATTGGCCAGCTGATTATAGAACAGGATTGTTTGTTATTGAAGTCTATGATAAAAGTGATGGTCTGTTTAATTTGTTAACTAAAAAGTATGCAGGTAAGGCTGTTGGTAGTCAGGAAATTAAAGTAATTAAATATAATCCAAGCAAGCCAATTAAGAGTCATATTATTTATGTTTCAAAAGAATATAGCTATAAATTAGTGAATATTGAAACTTCTATTAAAAATAAAAGTACACTATTAATATCAAATAACTTAGGTGACTTAAAAAGAGGTTCAACTATAAACTTTGTAATTAATAAGAACAAAAACAATAAATTAGCATTTGAAATTAATACGTTAAATGCAAAAAAACATAATTTAATTTTGGCCTCAAAATTAAGTACATTAGCATTAAAAGTAAGGTAATGAGTATTTTAAAGCACATATCGTTAATTGTTTTCCTATTCATAGGTTCGATTGCTATGTCTCAAAAATACACATCTGTTTCATTTGAGTTTTATAAAGAAAAATCGTATGATTCAGCTTTGGTATATATAAACAAAGCTATTGAAACGGATGAAAAAAATAATTCTCAAACCTGGCAATTAAGAGGTTTTCTTTACAAGGTTTTAGAGTTAGAATCAAACACTACTCTTAGAGAACTTTCTATCAATTCATTTATTCAAGCTTATAAAGCAAATGCAACTCATAAAGATAGTATTGAAATTAAAAAACATTTAACGCATGTGAATATTCGTTATTATAATGATGCAGTGAATCAAATAAGTAGTCATGAATTAGAATTATCTGTTGAGTCTTACAAAATATATAAAAATAATTGTGAGGTATTTGGTTTAGAGCATAAAGACTTTAATGAAATGGATGTGCCTTATTATAATGCAATTGCAGGAAGTTATATAGAATTTAACAAATCTAAAATTGCAATTGAAAAAATTGGATATTATACTAAAGCAATTCGGTATTATAATAAAATACTAGTAATCGATAGTTTAAATTATAAAGCAAATTATGGAATAGGTCTTAGTTATTATAATCAAGCTGTTGATTTAATTATGGCAATGGATCCTTTTGAAACTAATATAGAAGATATTAATGATATTCAAAATAGATCAATATTTTTGTTTAAAAAAGGAGAACCTTTTTTCTTAAAAGCTTATAGTTTGAAACCAAAAGAATTAGAAGTTTTAGAAGGATTAGCAGGAATATATAATTCTATGAATGAGAACGAAAAGTTCAAGTTTTATGAAGAATTATTAGAAGAGGTTAAAGGAAACGGAAATGAATAATACATGAATTTTAGATTTACTATAGCAAAAAAGATAGGGACAGGTTTTGGTGTCCTTATTTTGTTTATTATAGTTGTTTTCGGAGCTACTTTTTTCGCCGTTAACACAGGGATTGAAACGTTTAAAGAGAATGATAAAACGTCAAATGAAATCATTAATTCAATTACACCATCCAAAGAAAAGATAATCGAATTGAGGTTAATGGTTAATGAATCTAAGCAACTTGCAGTTCAATGGGCTAATACTCAAAGTAGAGAAGATACTCCGGATAAAGAAAAATTAAAAGAATTAATAAGTGAAAAAATTCCTTTATCGCAAAGAAAACTAAATGTGCTATCACAAGAATGGGGTGATAGTCTAGAAATAAAAACATTTAATAAAATTAATTCTGTAATTGAAAAATTATTTGATTCGTACGCAGATTTAATGATGTTTTTACCTGACTTAGAAAGTTATGATGAAGCAACTAGTTATCTTTTTGCAAGAGAATTAGTTGGCCAGAATGGTGATATTACTAATTACTCAATAGATGTAGATGTTCAATTTTTAATTCTTCAAAACAATTTTGAAGCAAAAGAGGCAAAAGCATTAAAACATCTTAAAGAATCTTCAATAAAATCTAATGAAAACTTAAAGTCGTTAAAACTTTATTGGTATTTAGGAGGTGCCTTAATCTTAGCGGCCATTTTTATTGCTATTTTCACGACAAATTCTATAGTAAGACCTGTTAGATTTTTAAGACGTACATTATTTTATTTGGGTAAAGGAATGTTTCCTAAAGAAAGCTTAGAAGTTTCAAATGATGAAATTGGAGACATGTCTGATGCTATGAATAAATTAGTTTCTGCTTTAAAAAGTACAACTGATTTTGCGAATATGGTAGGGAATAGTAAATTCAATAGTCCTTATACACCTTTAAGTGAAGATGATGAACTAGGTCATACTTTATTAAAAATGAGAACTAAGTTAGCTGAAAACGAAAGAATTTTAGAAGAAAAAGTGAAACTTAGAACGGAGGAAATTGTTAAACAAAGAGAAACTCTTGAAGACCTATACAATGATGTAACTGATAGTATTAAATATGCAAAAAGATTACAGAATTCAATTCTACCAACCGCATCAAAGATTACTGATATTTGTCCAGATTCTTTTGTTTATTTTAAACCAAAAGATATTGTTTCTGGTGATTTTTATTGGTTCGATAAAGTAGGCGATTTATCACTTTATGCTGCTGTTGATTGTACTGGACATGGAGTTCCAGGTGCCTTTATGAGTTTAGTAGGTGCAAATGGCTTAAATAAAATTGTCCGCGAAAATAAAGTAACGAAACCTTCTGAAATTCTGAATGAATTGAATAAGTATGTATCTGAGTCGTTAAATCATGAAGATAGTGTTGATGCCATACGTGATGGTATGGATATGACACTTTGTACAGTGGACTACAAACAAATGAAACTACAATATGCAGGAGCAAATAATCCATTGTATATTATTAGAGATGATAAATTCATAATAGTTAAAGCTGATAAATTTTCAATTTCTTCTTTTGATGAAAATGAAAAATCGTTTACTAATCACGAAATTGATATTCAAAAAGAGGATGTTATCTATGTCTTTTCTGACGGCTATGCGGATCAATTTGGAGGCAAAAAGGATAAGAAATTTATGTATAAAAGGTTTAGAGACTTGATTTTAAAAAGTCATAAAAAACCAATTGATACTCAGAAAAAAATATTGAATTCAGAACTTAATAAGTGGATGGGTAATACAGATCAAATTGATGACATTTTAGTAATTGGTTTAAGAATCTAAAAAATGAAAGCATTAATATTACTTCTTTTTATCGGATGTGTAGGGATTGTAAATGCACAACAAAAAAGTATTAAATTTAATTCATATTCAATTGAAGATGGATTGTCTCAAAGTCACGTTAATGATATTATTCAAGATCAATTCGGTTACATTTGGATTGCAACCCAAGATGGACTAAACAAATATAATGGTTATGAATTTGATATACTTAAACATAAGTTAAATGACAGCGAATCGTTACCAAATAGTTATATACATTCGTTAACAATAAATAGCCAAGGATTAATTTGGTTTGGTACAAATAGAGGGTTAGGAGCTATTGATCCTAAAGATCACTCTATTGTAAAATTAAACCGCACAAATTATCCAAAGTTAAAAGGATATTTGTTTTCTGATTTAGCATTTGACTCTACTAATAAGCTATGGGCGTTATCAGATAAACACGGAATAAATATTATTGATATTGAGAGTAAGAATATAGAAATTGTAAATAATATTAATGGTTCAACGGATTTTACAACTCTTCATATTGATAAGAGTAATACGCTCTGGGTGGGTACAAAAAGTGGTAAAGTTTTCTATTCATCAGCACCTTATACGTTATTTATAGAGATCGACAATTCTAATATTGATATCATAAAAAACGTAAATTCGTTTTATGAAAACAATGATTCAATTATATATGCGTGTACAGAAAGTGGAGTTTTTAAAATTGATAGGCAAAATAAGATTTCATTGGTCACCAACTTTTCTGAATTAAAATATCAAAACATAACATCTGTATATCAAGAAAATAAAAATAAAATTTGGATAGGTACGAAAGAGCAAGGGCTTTATTTGTTAAATAAAAAAGAAAATAAATTATATCACTATACTAAAAACCCGTATAATCCATTTAGTATAATTGATAATCATGTCACTAATATTTTTGCTGATAATTCGGGTTGTATTTGGATAGCTACCGAAAAAGGAATATCTAAATTTGATAAATTTAAACAAGGGTTTACGACCACTACAATAAGTAATAATCCTGAGAAAGGCTTAATTGATTATCATGTTTGGTCTTTTACTGAAGACAGCTTAGGTAATATTTATGTGGGAACAAAAAAAGCGTTAACAATTTATCACTCAAAAAATAATCTCTTTTCGCATTATAAACGAAAGGACGGTAGAAAACACTATCTATTGAGTATGTATGTTGAAAATACTAATAAAATTTGGTGTGGATTTGAGGATGGATTATATATTTTAACCATTAACTCTAAAAGTAACTATACATATGAAAAAATTGAATTTAAGGAGAACGGGGAAAATGAAAAAGTAAGAGTATATCAAATAGTAAAGGCTGACAATAACCGTTTATGGATAGGTACAAAAACAGGTCTATCGATTTTAAATAAAAATGACCTTACTTTTAATTTTTATTCACATTCGGATGACACTAAAAGTATTGGAGATGGAGCAGTTAAAGTTGTTTATAGAGATAAAACTGGTAAAATTTGGTTAGTGACCTCAAATCAAGGGATATATAATATTGTTGAAACAAGTAAAAGCACGTATTACTTTAAACATTATCCAATAAAAGGGTATAGCGAAACAAATGGTCATATTACGTCACTTTTGCAAACTGAAAAAGATTTTTTATGGTTAGGTACATATGGAGAAGGGATAAAAAAATTAAATCTAAAAACTAAAGAGATTGAGAGTTACACTGAAGATGAAGGTTTAGTAAATAACGTAGTTTATGGTTTGTTATCAGATGAAAATGATAACTTATGGATAAGTACAAATAAAGGGTTATCTAAATTTGATACAAAGAGTAAAAAATTTAATAATTATACAACAACCGATGGGCTGCAATCCAATGAATTTAATACGAATGCCTACTTTAGATCATCTGATGATTACCTTTACTTTGGTGGTATTAATGGGTATACTAAATTTAAATCATTTGATATTAAAATTAATCCCACTAAGCCTAAAGTTATTATATCAAAAATTACAACCTATAATCGTGAGAATAACAATTTAAAAAAGAAAGTAGTATATTCTAATATTGATAGCTTAATGTCAATAAAATTAAAATACTTAGAAAATGATTTATCTTTTGAATTCTTTAGTGTCCTATATTCTAATCCTGAAAAAAATGAGTTTAAATATATTCTAGAAGGGTATGATGAAAGTTATATCAAATTGATAGGTGATAACAAAGTACATTATATGAACCTTCAACCAGGTGATTATAATTTTAAAGTTTACGGTAAAAATCCTGATGGTATTTGGTCCACTTATCCTACAATTGTAAATATTGAAATAACGCCTCCGTTTTGGTCTACTTGGTGGTTTAGGATCATTGGTTTGATATTAATAGGATTATTCATTTTGTTTCTATCTAGGAAACGTACAGAACGAATAAGAAGACAAAAAATTCGACTTGAATTGGAAGTTGTAAAACGAACAAGAAAAATATCTTCACAAAATAAACAAATTAAAGAGCAAAATAAACAAGTTGAATTACAAAAAGCTAAAATTGAACATCAAAAAGAGATGCTTCAAAACGAAAAGAATAAGGTAGAGGGTATACTTCTAAACGTGTTACCTGAAGGGACAGCATCCGATCTAATTAATAATGGAAAGTCTAAGGCTAGATATTATAAGCGTGTCTCTGTAATGTTTACAGATTTTGTAGGGTTTTCGAAAATTGCAGAAGACATGAACCCTCAAGATCTTGTAGGAGAATTAGATGAATACTTTACTAAGTTTGATGAGATAATAGGTAATTTTGATTTAGAAAAAATTAAAACAATTGGAGATGCTTATATGTGTGCAGGTGGTGTTCCAATTAGAAATAAAAGTAATGCCATAGAAGTTGTTTTAGCAGGTTTGAAGATTCAAGATTATATGGGCGTTCGTGAAGTACGAGCTAAAAAAGAGGGTAAGGAGAGTTGGAAAATTAGATTAGGAATTAATACCGGAGAAGTTACAGCTGGTGTTATTGGTCAAAAACGATTTGCTTACGATATTTGGGGAGCAACAGTAAACCAAGCACAGAGAATGGAAATGCATGGTGAACCAGGAGAGTTGAATATTTCTGGGAATACCTATGATACAATTGGACCCTATTTCAATTGTACATACAGAGGGAAAATACAAACAAAACATGACGGTGTTATGTTAGATATGTATTTTGTTAAAGGTATTAAATCTGAATTATCTATAAATGGAGAAGGAAGAGATCCGAATAAAAAGTTCTGGAAAATTGTTGATTTGCATTTATATAGTTCAATAAACTATATTAAAGCTGAGAGGTATATTATTAACCTATTAGAGAAAGAATTATCTCCTAATTTACACTATCATAGTATTAATCATACTAAAGACGTTACAGAGGCAGTAGAACGTTTGGCTTTAATGGAAGGGATTACAGATGAAGATTTATTTTTATTAAAATCTGCAGCTACTTATCATGATGCTGGGTTTGTTGAGCAGTATGATAAAAATGAAGAAATTGGAATGCGTATGGCCAGGGAAATATTACCTAAATATGGGTATTCTCAAGAACAAATTGACGTGATTGACGGTTTGATTAAATCAACCGAAATACCGCAAAGTCCAAACACATTGTTACAGCAAATAATGTGTGATGCTGATTTAGATTACCTTGGTCGTGATGATTTTCATGATATAGCTAATTTGTTAAGGCGTGAATTACGTGAGCATGGTAAAATTGATTCTGATAGATTATGGGATGAAATTCAAGTGAAATTTTTAACTGCTCATACTTATTTTACCAAATCAGCAATAGACACAAGACAAACTAAAAAAATGAAACACCTTGAGGAGATTAAGGAAAAATTAAGGTCATATAGCTATAAAGATTAAAAATGGAATTCACGTACAAATTAAAAGCAAACGACTTCTTACTCTATCAACTTTTTACGGCTTCAAAATCAAAAATAATTGCTAGAAAGAAAATGTACGGTTGGCTAATCTTTACTTTAGCAGGAGCAATTTTCGCTCTATATTGTTATTTTTACAATAGTACAGCTTTAGCAATTTACTTTGGAACTATAGCTGCCGTATGGGGTTTGTTTTATCCAAAATATTTTAATTGGAAATATTTCAAGCATTACAACTCATTTATTAACGAAAACTATAAAAATAGATTTGGCAAAACAACAACCATTTCTATTTCAAAAGAGTATATAATCGCGACTGATGATTCAGGTGAGGGTAAAATAAAAACAAGTCAGATTGTAGGAGTGAGTGAAACTAGTCTACATCTATTCATAACATTCTCATCAGGTGTGTCTTTGATTGTTCCAAAACGAGAATTAGCTAATTTTGGTGAATTGAAAGAGGGTTTAATAAAAGTAGGATTTTCAATCAATAATGAACTATCTTGGAGTTGGAACTAAAATTCAACCTTATGAAAACTGTATTTATTTTATTATCTTCAATTTTAATGCTCATGTCTTGTGAAAAAAGATACACATGTGTTTGTGATGGGTATCAAGGTTTTTCAAGTGTAAAAAAAACTAAATATAAAAGGGGAGCTGGAGATTTCAAAACGCTTGAAGAGCATTGTAAAAAAGGTGAATCAAATGGGGTGTCAGAATGTCATTTAGAATAAAATATGAATAGGTACCTCACTAATCTTTCGTGGGTATAAATCTTAATTTAAAATAAATCAATAATTGCTATACATAAAAAAAAGCCCAGTTAAAAACTGAGCTTTTCTAATTTATATCGTGTTGTTTAATACTCTACTGAAAAACTGCCGTTTGTAATGGCATGGCTATCTGTAGCATTAGAGCCAGTAGTTGGTACTGCTGTACAATTAAAAGTTCCTTCTATTGTTTTACTCGTAGTATTATGAGCTGTAATGGTAATACTACCTGGGTTTCCAGTATATGATCCGTCTATATTAGTACTACCACCTGATATGTTGTAAAGTATTCTATTTGAACCAAAAATACTTGTTGCATATGTTCCAGGTGTAACGTCCTGAATTAACTATACAATTATTTAACAAAAGACTAAAATAACTATACACCATATATTTATAACACTAAAATAGCTATACATATACTTGAAAAGCTAAATTAGTTATACAAATTCATT
>Ga0256845_1000036_pt1 | contig 107011 bp, 94 predicted proteins | sample RiftiametaG_FD_189101 | JGI IMG/M metagenome (GOLD analysis project Ga0256845, IMG submission 189101) | Tube worm associated microbial communities from hydrothermal vent at the East Pacific Rise, Pacific Ocean - Riftia | ecosystem: Host-associated > Annelida > Integument > Unclassified ...
CGACGACGACGATCGGGGCCAGTTTGAGGTGAGAAGTCCGAGTGGAATCGACCCCTGGGCTGAGGCACCCGTGATCGTGAACGTCCTTTCGCGCGCGGATTCCCGCGGATGTTAGCGATCGGTAACACCATCCCCTCGGCACACAAGAGGATGAGTCTCGCTCGAAGGACGAGTTGGTGAGACACCGTTCGTCCTCGCGCCCAGCGCTCAAGACCCTCCTTCGGTTCCGCGGTCAGCGTGATGGGACGGGCACGGCGGCCTCCTCTCCGTATTTGTTCGCTCATGCCCTGTAGACGACACTTCACGTGCAAAATTCATCGTTCCGTACCAATCGGGTGGTTTTACGGACTCAGGACACTAGGTTACATGACTCACTTCTTCGACGAAGGGATCTTGCACCTGGTCTGGATCCCGTGCCATGTGAAGTGGCCTCCTGCGTGGAATCCGTCGATCTATTTTTTGACAAAACTATTCCCCTCAAGCACCACCACCTCGAAGCCCATCTTACGCTTGAACGACTTGATCGTTTGTAGAACCTCTTGGGGGTAGATCCCTGGGACCATGACAATGACCAACTCGACTTGAGATGATTCTAGGGTCGATGGTGAGACGATCGGTGTACCCATTACTGGGCTAAATTTTCCTTGTTTAAAGGGCGCAGAATCGACGATGAACTCGATACTTTTCTGACCGCTCACCGACAGTAGCGCCAGAGTTCGATGGCCCGCGCCCCAGACGGCGACAGGTCTGCCGGCGTCGACCTCCGCCGCGACGAGAGTATTCAAGGCGTTCGAGACATTGCGAAGACAAGCAGTGTCCGCCGAGAGGTTTCGAGGACTTCGGCGACGAACGATCATCAAGATATCATTGTCGTTGTTGATGATCCGAGTCTCCAGTACCGAAAATCCGTTGAACTCAAATGCTCGTCGCAGCGTGTCCTCTGTGAAATAGACCAAATGGTCGGCGACAAACTCATAAAGACATCTCGACTCAATTAGATAGTCGAGGTTTGGAACCGTAATATATCCCATACCACCCACGGTGATGGATTTCGCAAGATCACGAATAAAGGTGAGGATGTCCGGCTGATGTTCTAGGTAGTTGAAGCAGAAAAATACATCGGACTTGTGGGGGAGATGCCGATCGCCCAAATAGCCTCGATGGATAGTCGGAGCCGTCGAAGATGTTGGCGGACAGCAACTGAGATCACCAAATTCGAGTCCTTCTGCAACCAACCCCGCCGCCCCCAATACATTGAGCATGCCGCCTTTTCCGCATCCGACCTCAAGGGCTCGACGGCCGCCGAGTTCGTATCTCTCAACAAAGCGGACAATCTCGGCGAGCCGCGTGGCTTGGGCCCTCGAGGAGAGTGTTGCCGCGGTGATGACCTCTCGATAGTATCCGACAGGGGCTGATCGGAGCTGCACCAGATCGCACTGTTGGCACTGAAACACCTCTAGCTGAACTCCGATGTCTTCCTTTGTTTCGCTCCTGGACGGAAAATGCTGGGCCGCCTTGGGAAACGGGCCCATCTCAACGATGGGTGCCGATGGGAGCACTGACCGACATAGCCGGCAGTCTGCGATTGAGTGGTGATGTGGCATTGTATCAAAAAACGGTGATGTTTTGGGTGGAACTAGCACCGGTCTGTGCCGGACTTTTTGTCAGCGATTTCGATCCACTTCGATCGATTCAACCCCATATTGTAGGCCGGCAGACCATGGTGCTCACACTTCTTGCAGATCGAGCACCGTTCCTTGCCCGCGACAATCTCTTCGGGCGACGATTGGAGGAAGTTGATGACCGCGATGGCCTCGTCGCTACCAAATACAGTACAACAGACCGGAACACTTAGATTCCAGTTGACGACGACCTGTTTCGTCAAAAAATTGCAGTTCTCTACATTCGAAACTTGACTCGCTCCGATACCTTCGTCGATGTTGACCAGCAGCATCTTGTTGAGCGCACGAGTCTGAAGGTTGACGACACCATCGCAATGATCAATGACTCTCTCGAGCGGCATCACGAGTGCGTAAGTCGTCGACAGTACAAATCCAAGCTCGTCGCACAATCGCTTCATGTCGCGGAGATTTCCTCGACTATTGTGCTTGTAGAGGTGGTAATTGACATCAACAAGAGTACCCGCCGAAAACTTGTCGATGTAGTGTCTAAGCCGAAATAGATTCGATTTAACGAGATCAATAGATCCGCCCAAATGACTTTGATCATACGCGACTGCGTCGTAGCCGGAGAGTGAGATTTTGAGGTATTCGGGGGCTGATTTGATGACGTCGCGTAGGCGCGCATCCGACTCGAAAGATAGATTGGTGGAGAGCGCAGCGGAGATTCCCTCACGGTGAAGATGGTCGACCAGACGAGGTAGGTCCTTGTGTAAAAAGGGCTCTCCCCAACTGTAGAGGCTAATATGAGTTGCAAAATCACTGTCCCGCTTTATTTTATCGACCACGTCAACAAATGTAGAAAATGACATGGACCCACTGGGTGCCCTTACGCCATCGACACCATGAGCGCATGATGGGCATCGAAGATTGCATGCGCCCATGACGTCGATTGTGAAGAATATATCGGAGTATTCAGAATAAATCAGAACATCATCTGACGTGATTCCACATTTATGCAATTGGGTCTCGATGCCCTTACCCTTGACCGAGACGGCAACGATGACGCATAATCGGGGGCACTCCATCCGTAGCGCTCCCAGTTCCTCGGGCGCCAACACACGGACGCCACTGAGTTTTATGCCCACGAGTGCCGGGTCGGAGTCGACAAATCCCACGACATCGAGAGCATGATTTCGGGCAAATCGTTGAAGACCCATCCCTGTAGCCCGTGCGCCCCAAATAACAATCGGACGTCCGTCGATGTCCTCAACAAAAGTCGCTACGGATCTGCTCACGGACGCGACTCCAGCGTACGAAGTTGCGTCGAAATTGCATCGATATCGGGGCGGGATCGATACCATAAGTAGAGAGACTCGATCGACGACTCGAAGCTAGTGAGGTCGAGAGGGCCAAACTCCCGCGTGAATCGTGTGTTGTCACCGGAATATTCGCCTCCGTGCCCGTCATTCAACACACGAATGGGTTGTTCTGACCCGCTAACTCTATGAATTATGGCCGCAAGTTCCGCAAACTCTATGCCTCGACCGGTACATAGGTTGTAGTTACGGTGACGAATGGGTCCGCTGAATAATGATTGGGAGGCCGCAAGGAAATCACGAACATCAATGAAATCAAATCTCATGCCGCGATTCATACAGATGTCGAGTCCTGCGATCGCGCGGCAGATGTTGTTTGAGATAAATCGTCGCTGGTAATCTTCGTGCGGTCCGAAGATGCCGAACACGCGTAGATTGACCATGTCTTTGCCATTTGCGTCGATATCATTGGATATGATGTACTTCGAAAGTCCGTAGGTGTCGGCTGGAACGTGATCCCCGAATGCATTCTCCGAGAGATGAGGGACGTAGTGCCGGCGGTCGTACTCAGCACCGGATCCGACCGTGATAAGTCGTCCAAAATGGGGAGAACATCGGGCGACGTTGAGATACATTCGGACGTTGTCAGAGAGCGAATCTATGTTCACCGCCGCCAACAGGACAATGTCGACATGGTGTGCACGAAGATAGGAATCAACGGCGGGGGTGTCGGCAAGGTCGAGTTCATCACGTTGTGGAGCCAGGACCCTGTAGCCCGCCGATTGGTAGTGGCTCACTGCATTTCGTCCGATAAATCCATTCGATCCTAGAATCAATAGGCTTTGTTTGTCACTCATTGTCAGACCGTCGTTGTCGATGAACTCGGTCGAGGCCCGACCGAAAGTTTCACAAGCTGGGGCGACTTCTTTTGGATCCACTGGTTCGGGACCGTGCTTTCGTTGTCGGCCCCTAGTGCTCGAAGTACCTTCGCTTTGTGGGCATCCAGATTCTCGTCAACGCAGACCATCGGTGCGGAGCAGTTTTTACAGAATCCAATTTGGTTTCTTGAGCCCTGTAGCATAGCGATCCTAAGGTCCCGGAGTCGATTGCCATTCCATATCTCGTGTACGGACTGAGTTCGAACATTGCCTACGAGGACTTTTCGAGGCCAGTCCAAGGTGCACGGGCTGGCAGAACCATCGCAGTTGAAGTGAAGGTACATAAAAGTGAATGGACAAACATCCTTCTGCCTCTGAATTTTCTGGTCATACATTCCAGTGGCCGCGAGTTCATTTTGCTTGTTGACCTGAACCTCCGCCCACTGGGGCACGATCTTTTCGATAAATATCTCGTCGCAGATGTCTCCGTAGGTCGAAAAGAACAATGATCTCTCTTCGGAGTCGAGAACGAATGAGTCGGTCGATTCTTCATCAAGGGGCCGTGTTTGGTCTGCAATCTTTACATAAATTATCAGATCATTGCCCCGTATGCTATGTAAGTGGCGGACACCAGCAACGAGCGACTCGACGTTCTGTTGGACGCCTGTGACCTCAAGATAACGTGCAGATGTGAGCCCCTCGATCGATATGTTGATACGTTGCAACCCCGAGGCGACCAGTGATCTGTTGAGGTCCTGTGTTAGGCGTGATCCGTTCGTGAAGAGTTCGATGACATCGGCGACGTTGGCGTCCCGAGCGTAGCGGATCATCGCCGGAAGTTCACGGTGTAGAGTCGGCTCGCCGTGGTTTCCGATCTTGATCTTTTTGATGGGTCCTGAAAATTCTGCGAGATCGTCGATGATCTTTTTGAATAGTTCTAAGGACATCTTGCCACGCCTCAGACCAACTTCTTTCATAGCCTCGCTGTCGGCTTGGAAGCAAAAACTGCATTTGAAGTTGCAGACACTCGATACATCAATGTGTACTGAAAATGGCGCGTCGAGCGGTATTTGGTCTTCGATGGACGATTTTCTGGCGGAATAAATGCGTGGCTGAACCTTTGCCGTGACAGATGCGCTGGTCATAATAGTGGGTCTCATTGTTGTGAAATCGATGGCCGATATCGACGCCCTTTGTTAGGCGACACGGCGCACCGGACCACGCGTAACTGTGCGGGCGAGTCGCTCGGTGAGCATCTCGATTCGCGAGCTATCTTCCCTCGAAATTCTCGTGTAGTGGGCCTGTTTTCGTTTGAGCCACAACAATTCAAATTCAATCGCGCACTGGATGGCTTCTTCGCCGTGACGGATGCTTTCGGAGGCGAACACCACTTTTCTGGTCTCAAATTTTGAGAGCAGACCACGCATAACGAGGGTGTCGATGAAGGGGAGAGTGCGACTGGAGATACCGCCGCCGAGCGCGGTTTTCATTCCGTGGTTCTGACAGCGTTCAAATACGTCAGTGACAATTCGGTTGACCTCAGGACTGTCGATTTGGTCACGTGGTAGGCCCATCGAACCCACGAGGTCGACACGGCCGACGGTGACGCTGCCTAAAAGATCAATGTCTGGAAGGGCAAGAATGCGATCGAGATTCTCGATCGCAGTGATCGTTTCGATATTGATTGCGAACTCAATCGAAGATTGGTCGTCATCCGGAATAGAAGATCTGATTGCATTGATATATTTTGAGACCGCGAACGCGCTCTCGACCATTGGCGCAACGATTCCCGCGACACCGATAGCGAGCGCGTGTTGGATGTCGGTGATGGCCTCGGCGCCACCGATCTTTACGATGATCGGAAGTCTTGACGCGGATGTGACATCCTTGAGACGCATCATCTCCCCAATTCGGCTTCCCTCGGCCTCAAACTCGGCTTTGATTTCTTTCGCGCCATAGCGCGATTTTAGAGTGTTCAACAGGGGACTCATCTGTAGCTCAAGTTGATTCATGGGAGTGCTCCAAACGTTCGATGATGGCGATAAGCGTGGTGGTGGGGAGAGGCGTTCGGCCCGGAGTTGGTGGCGCAACGAACAGTGAGTCGCACCCGTACTCTTTCGCCATGGCGATATCGCTGTCGTAGTTGTCGCCGATGAACATAATGTCACGTGGTTGAAGGTGGTGGTCCTGTGCGAGAGCTTGGATCCCAAAGACGGAGGGCTTGCCGATAACCGTGATGTGACGGGATCCCAAGGCCGACTCGATCTGAGCGACGATTCGCCCAGAGCCAATTTTCGGTCCTGTGGATGTTGGAAAGTCTCGGTCGCGATTTCCACAAAAAATCAGGGTGTCCTGGTTGGCGATGCGAACGATGTTGGCGAGTGAACTGTCGTCAAAACCGGTCTCGAGGCCGATCGTTAGGACATCGATGGGAACTTTTGGATCGTCGAGGACGAGTACTCCAGATCGTTGGATTTCACATTTTAGGGATGATGTGCCAACGACGAATGTCTCTTGAATGCCATATCTATTGAGTGCGCGGCCCAAGAGCGACGAACCCGTGTAGATACAGTTGGCCGCGAGACCTAGACCTAGACGCTGAAGTTTCGAGTGGACCTCGTTGTGACTGTGACGAGTGTTGTTGGTGTAGACGAGGATCTTGTGTCCGTGGCGAGTCAGGCTACGGAAGAGCTGGTGTGCGCCAGTGAGCACATGCTCGTCGAGCCAAAGCGTCCCGTCGAGATCAAAGACAAAGCAGGGGTACGAGGAGAGCGGACGCGGAGTGATGTCGTAGCGTGGGCTCCCTCTGTGCGTATACTCCGCTGGACGATCCGTTCCTTGGCCAGTGAATCCTATCGAAGTTGGGTCGCCGCATTTTGTCCTACTCATTACCGGGGTCCCCTCCAAGGCATGTGGGGACGGCCCGCGAACGCTGCAAGGCTCGAAATCGTGCCGAGCGAGTGTCGACTCTGCGTCGCGTGGCCGGTATTGATGGCATTAGATCTCAAGCGGCGGGATGATCATGTTTTCGCGGAGTAGGTCACGGTCGATATGGGGATAGAGGTCCTCGAGCGGCGAGGATACGAGAGTTCCATCGTCCCGGACTCTTGATGACAACTTGGGGGCGACGACTTCGGATGGGTCAATCATTAACTCACACACATAGGGTCCCGAGGCCGCGAAAATTTCTCTGAGGTCCTTGAGCAGCGAGTCGGGCGTGTTGAGTCGGCGACTCGGCAGGCCGTAGGCATCGGCGATTTTGAGGGTGTCGGGAAAACTAAGTCCGGACTCGGGACCGGTTCCCACCGCAAAACCATCAAAATAGGCATTCTGAGTGTTCCGAATGGAGGAATATCCAGCATTGTTGAGCACAAAAAGTTTGATCGGGAGTTGATGATGAACAATGGTTTGGAACTCTTGTAGGTTCATCTGCATGCTTCCTTCGCCGGTGACACAGATGATCGGAGCATCGTTGTGGGCTCGGCACGCTCCGATGGCGGCTGGGAGCGCATAACCCATCGAGGCGCATCCCGAGTTCACGATCACTCGTTGGCGTCCATGGAGCGCCAGCGTCTGGTATGCAGAGACGCAAGCACTTCCATTGGCGAGGGTGAACACGGCATCCGGTCCCGCGCTGACACTGAGTTGAGAGAAAAAGTCATAGGAATTGATCTTGGTTTGAGATGAGGTCGTTCTGGCGATGGTAACGGGGAAATCCTTTCGAAAACGGCCGCAGCGGGTGGTCCATGTTTCGTAGCTCGGGAGGGAATGTCGGCGTAGCCGTTGGGTCAGCCTTCGGATGAAAGCTCCGGCATCGGATTCGATCTTAAGATCTGGAATGATTGTTCCTTTGTCGAGTTCATTGGGGTCGACATCAACGACGATTTTCTTTGCAGCGCGAGCGAATGTCTTCCAGTTGTGGCCGACCGCACGAATGTTAAATCGGGCGCCGATTCCGAGTACGAGATCGCTATTTTGGACAATGAAGTTCGCAGACCTTTGACCTACGCTTCCACTACGGCCGTAGTGAAGCGGATGGTCGTCGCGAACGATGTCGTAGCGAGCGAACGTGCTTAGTACAGGGATGCTGAGGCTCTGGATGAGTTCGAGGAAGTCATTGTTTGCCCCGGAGAGAGTGATTCCGTTGCCGGCGATGATGACGGGCCGGCTTGAGGCTTGTATCATCGATATGGCCGCATCGACGGAGGTGTCCAGCGAGCAGGTAGGTTCTCTGGGGGGGGGCGGTGAAAAACCACGGAGATGTTCTTCCGTAACATATGTGGATTGAACACAAAGAGGAACGTCTAGCCAGACGGGACCAGGACGGCCGCTTTTCGCCAAGTAGGCAGCCTTCTCGAGATGGTAACGAATTTCGTTCGCGTCGGTGACGAGTTGAGCGTATTTGGAGATTGGACGAACGACGCGCGTGACTTGCAGTTCTTGGTCACCGAGTTGTCTGAGGCCTTTGAGTGTTAGGGACTCCGTAGTTGTGGCGAACTTTACTTGACCGGAGATCACAATCATTGGAATCGAATCCAGCCAGGCGCCGAGGACTCCAGTCAGCGCGTTTGTTCCCCCTGGACCCGAGGTCACGACACATACGCCGGTTTTGTTGCTGAGTCGGGCTGCCCCTTCGGCTGCGATCGCGCAGGCCTGTTCGTGATGGTTTGACGTGATGCGAAGACCCGGCTGGCGGCCGAGAGAATCATTGATGTGCATCGCCGCACCTCCGGTAACCATGAATATTTCGTTGCCGATATCACTGCGCTGAGCGAGGAATCGGGCGATGTAGTCGCTAACCTTGATTTTCATGATGCGTCTTGGAGGGCGCGAGTGCCCTAAGCGGCACCCTCGAATCTTGTATTTTCCGCTGTACACGGTGTCGCGGCGAAGCCATGGAGCGAAAGGGCCTCGTACTCATCGATCTGGGCGTGAAGTACATCCGAGGCCCTATTGGGAGCCCGTTCGTAGTAGCTTTGGTACCATTGGGCGGTCCATGCGAGGCATCGCTGTAGATCATTCATGGGTTGCCACCCAAGCTCGGCGATGGCCTTGGACGGATCGATGCTCAGCCTACGCGCCTCGTGGATCGCCGTGACGTTGGGTCCTGTCGGTGCCCAGCGCGAACCCTCGTCCCAAAGTTCTGTGAACGCGTCCATGACATCACCGACGGAGGTTTCGCTACCGGTGGGCGGCCCAAAGTTCCAGGGTCCGGAGAAACGTTCGGGATGTTTCCAGCATCGCTCCGCGAGTTGGAGATAGCCCGATAGCGGCTCAAGCACATGTTGCCAGGGGCGGGTCGATGTTGGATTGCGAATGTAGAGTGAAGTGTTTTTTGTGAACGAGCGGATCGCGTCGGGGATGAGACGATCGGGACTCCAGTCGCCGCCGCCCAGTACGTTGCCGGCTCTTGCGGTGGCGACCGCGACACCCTGGCGGCGTAGATAGGACTGGTAGAAGGCATCTGTGATCAGTTCAGCACAGGCCTTGCTCGCGCTATAGGGGTCCTGACCCCCGAGGGGGTCCGTTTCGCGATAGGCTCGCGCCCATTCGCGATTTTTGTAACACTTGTCGGTCGTTACATTGATGACCACGCGAGTGTTCGCAGATTTTCGAACGGCTTCGAGCAGGTGGACGACCCCCATCGTATTCGTAGCGAAGGTGTCGACTGGGAATGCGTGGGAGTGACGTACGAGTGCCTGGGCGGCGAGATGAAAGACAATCTCTGGCCGGAATGCCACCAACTCTTTCTGGAGCCGCGCCGTGTCGAGGATGTTCGCCTCGATGTGCGTGAGTTCGTGGACGATCCCGATCGAGTGGAAAAGACTCGGTGTGGTGTTGGGCGGAAGCGCATATCCTGCGACCTCGGCACCCATCCTCGTAAGCCAGGTGCTCAGCCAGGTTCCCTTGAAACCCGTGTGGCCGGTAACGAAGACACGACGGCCTTTCCAAAAGTTAGGGTCGTGCATCATGAGGATGACCACACCTTCCATGGGGGGGCGCCACCTCGCCACAGAGTCTCGAGCATGAGTTTGTCTCTGAGTGTATCGACAGGCTGCCAGAATCCAGTGTGTTTGTGTGCGTGGAGTTCACCGGTTCGTGCGAGGGTCTCAAGCGGTGAGCCCTCCCAAATGCATGAGTCGTCACCCAAAAGGTCAAAAACGCCGGGGTTGAGTATAAAAAATCCGCCGTTGATCCAGTCGCCGTTCTCAGGTGGTTTTTCGAGAAACGACGTTACGGTGTTTGAACTGCCGAGTTGAAGCCGTCCGAAACGCGCGGGGGGTTGAACGGCCGTCAATGTAGCCAGTTTTCCATGATCGGTGTGTACGCGGCGGAGCGCGGAGATGTCGACGTCGCCGATGCCATCGCCGTAGGTCAGTGCGAAGGTGTCATTACCCACGTAGTCGCGCACGCGTCGAAGACGACCGCCCGTCATGGTTTCTTTTCCGGTGTCGATGAGACTTACCCGCCAGGGGTCGGACCTGCGGCAGAGAATCTTCATGTCGTTGTTGCGAACATCGAAGGTCACATCGGTGGTGTGAAGGAAATAATTGGCGAAATATTCCTTGATGACGTAGCCCTTGTGACCAAGGCAGACGATGAAATCGTCGATGCCATAGTGGCTGTATAGTTTCATGATGTGCCACAGCAGCGGGCGCCCACCGATTTCGACCATGGGTTTGGGCCGAATGGACGTCTCTTCGCTGAGCCGAGTTCCGAGGCCTCCTGCGAGGATTACGAGTTTCATCGGGGCGTCTCAGTCCGACTCGAGATGCCCCGGGATACTGGTGCCATCGAGCGGGCGATGTCGACGATAGCGTCGACGATCGTGTCGAGCATGGTGAAATTGAGGCCGGGCCAGCACCCGACCCAAAATGAGTTGCGCATCACGTGGTCGGTGTTTGTGAGGTCTCCGGATATTCGATAGTTGACATCGGAGTATGCGGGTTGGCGGGAGAGGTTTCCGGCAAAGAGGAGGCGGGTGCCAACCCGCCGCTCTTCGAGGCGAGTTACAAATTCGTTGCGGGATATTCCTGTCTCGGGGTGAATCGTGAGGGCAAACCCGAAACAGCTTGGTTGGGCATTCGGCAGCGAGCGGGGCAGGGAAAAATATCGGCTCATCCCCTCATCCTGAAGTCGTCGATACAAATAGGCGTGGTTGTCACGGCGCTTGGCGATAAAGTTGTCGGCTTTTGTCAATTGGCTGAGACCAATTGACGCCTGAAGGTCGGTCATTTTTAGGTTGTAGCCAACGTGCGAATAAATATATTTGTGGTCGTATCCTTCAGGAAGATCACCACGCTTTGTACAAAATCGTTTTTTGCAGGTGTTGTCGACTCCGGGAGCGCACCAACAGTCGCGGCCCCAATCACGCATAGAGACCACAATACGAGCGAGTTCGGGATTGTCGGTGAGCACTGCGCCGCCCTCTCCGGTCGTAATGTGATGCGCGGGGTAGAAGCTAAGCGTGGAGAGGTCGCCAAATGTCCCGACGGGACGATCGTCAAAATGGGCGCCGAGAGCATCGCAGCAGTCTTCGATTAGAAAGAGTTGATGCTTTGTGCAGAACGCCTTGACGGCGGCGATGTCGAAGGGGTTTCCGAGGGTGTGGGCCAACATGACCGCGCGAGTTTTTTGGCTGAGCGCAGCCTCGAGCTGGCGGACGTCAATGTTGTGAGTGTCGGCCTCGACGTCCACAAACACCGGAACACAACCGTGTTGAACAATCGGATTTACGGTTGTGGGAAATCCTGCGGCGACGGTTATGACTTCGCTTCCCGGCTTGATCCGTCGAGATCCGAGAGTGGGCGATGTCAGTGCCGCAAAGGCAAGCAAGTTTGCGGCCGAACCTGAAACTGTAAGCAGAGCACGCCTAAGTTCACAGTAGGTCGCGAGTGCGGTCTCGAAGGAGGCTGCAAATCGTCCGGCGGTCAGCCACATGTCGAGAGCGGCGTCGACCATGTGCACGAGGTCCTCCGCGTCCACGACCTTTCCGGATACCGGGATGTAGGTCTCCCCAGGGATGAAGGATGGGCTCAGGCGACGGGCGTGATATTGGCGAACGTCTGCGAGAATTTGGTCGCGGCCGGTGGACATGGTCCCCGCTTCCATGGGGGGCGGCGGCTCAAGCCGCAGTGTTCGGTAGCGCGCCTCAAGAAAGGGACGGCTCCAGGGCGGGGTCGCGGGGCTGCGGATAGGCCTTAAAATAGTCCATTACGGACTCATGCGAGCCGCAGATATAGATGATGTCGTGTTTTTGGATGGTGAATCCGGCACCAAACTCAACAAGGACGTTGTCGTCGCGTTCGATGGCGACGATGGCGCACCCTGTCTGTTGGCTAACTTTGGATTCGTGAGGGGTCTTTCCCGCGAGGCCTGTGGCGCTTACTCGGGTGAGCTTCACATTTGGTTCGAGGCTGATCGATTGTTCGCCGAGGAGTTGTTGCGTGAGAATTTGAGCGGCGATCTGGCTGATCGACATGGCAAAATCCACTCCGGCCTGGCGGACTCGGGCGACATTTTCGGCTCGATTGACTCGAGCGATGAGAAGCACCTCGGGCGCCAAGTCGCGGAGCATTGATGCCGCGAGCAGGGTTGGTCCAGCATCGAGGGCGAGAATAACTGCGCGAGATTCGGTGATGTTGGCCTTTCGCAAGGTTCTCGGGTCGAGGGCGTCGCCGACGACATCCACGCCTTCAATATCGCGGCGATCGATGACTGTGACCTTCTCTCCTACATCGCGGAGCATTTGGGCGACCTTGAATCCCACTTCGCCGTAGCCACAGATCAAGAAACCACCGCGCCTAGATAGCGGGGTCGCCAGCTTCCCGAGGCGGGCGATAGCCTCGTCGCTGCCTACGGCGAGGATGAGAGCACCGGCCTCGAGCACGGAGTCTGCTCTTGGGAGGGCGACAAAATCTCCGCGTCCCCAGTGGCCCACCACGGTCGCGCCGGTTCGTGCCCGGATATTGGCCTCGACCAGGGTTTTTCCCGCGAGCTCGCTATTCTTGTGGATACGGAGATCGGAGACTTCGAGGTGCGCGCTGAGGTGCCGGACGCCGCCCACGCGCGGTGCGATTCGTTCGCTTGCCTTTGCCGCCAAAGCCGCGGCCAGCACGTGACGCGGGGTGTAGGCAGCAGTTGCGCCCGCGAGGACCATCGGGCGCCGGTGGCTCGGTTTCTCCACAAAGGCGTAAATGGGACCCTTGTAGCCCTCTTGTCTGGCGCTGACGATCATGGAGGCGTTGTCGTGGTCCTTGCCGTTGGCGATGATCGCCCGGACGTTTTGCATGGATCCTAGCTCGAAGTCATCGTCCGTGAAACCACCGTGCACGACCTTGTTCCCGCGTTCTCGAAGGCGACGGGCCAACCCCTCGTCTTCTTCGAGAATGACGACTGGGACCTCGTGCCGCCCGAGTTCTGCGATGAGGGAGTTGACGGCTGGACCATGGCGATAAATTAGGACGTAGTCGTTTCGCTGCTCTGGCAAGGTCCGGGCGAGACGTTGCTCAAAATAGCGCTCGAAGAAGGGGATGAGAGCGAGGGGAAAGAGTACAAAAACCACCGCGAGCCCGAAAAACTGAATCGTGACGACAAACACCACCATCATCGGATGATTCCAGTGATTATCGCGGCCGTAGCCTGTGCTTGTCATGGTTTCCGATGCCCACTCCAGGCTCTGCCAGAAGGTGCGCGGATCGTGTTCGAACATCTGCATGCCGAGCATGTAGAGGACTGCAACAACCATCACGATGATAGGCATGGCCGCAAGCAGGAGGAGCAGTCGTCGCCAGGATGAACTCATCAGGAGGCGAGGGTACTTCACTCTTTCTCGTTGTGCTTGGGCTGTTTTCGTGGTCGATTCGCATCATCGCGCGAGGGAAGGTGACCCCATGGGCAAGGATGCCTGGGTGTGGATCACGAGTTGTGGGGGCTCAGTCGATGATTCCGTGCTCGAATCATCGTTGGCGAGGACGATCATAGTATATCCACACCATGAGACCGGAGGATTGGGTCACAAAATAGTAGTCCCGTTCCACCAGACGAGCCCACCATCCACCACTGATACGAAAGGGTCCGTGTATGTCTACGAGCGGGCGAGCATGATAGCGAGGAGGCCATGAGTCGATTTTGTGTTTGGGTGAGTGTGTAAGCGGGCGAGGACGAAAATGCACGCAGCGTACCAGAGGCGTGGGGCCATGATCTCGATCATTTTTTCGTGGAAATCGAAGGATCTGTGTCGGCTCCCAGTAAAAACTGGCTTCGGGGAGATGTGCATCACGAAGCTGTGCACGGGTGACACTGTCGCTACCGTAGGCTGCACGAAGACGGGCGAGGGCCTGTGAGCCCGCCTCGAGATCACGTTTTTGTTGAGTAGCGAAGAGTGCGAGTTGGCTGGAGGTTGCAGATGTGCCTTCGAACTGGAGGACGATAGCTTCCACGGGGGCGACCAAAGTGAGAGATGTGAGCCGTAGACGAATGAGATCAATAATTTGCAGGACGTCGAGGGTCGGTGCGGCCGGACTAAGGTTTTCAACAAGTGTGTCTGCATGATCGAGGACAATCTCGAGACGCATCGCCGCCATGGATGATCTCGAGCGGGAGAGGGCGTCGATCAGCGTATCCACCATGGGCTTGATACGAAAAATGAGACGGTCTTTGTTGTCTTCGGGCGGATCGAATTCGAGACGGGTGATGACAGGATCACGTAATACACAGGCCTGAAGTGGCTGCTGATAACCTGCGGAAGCCATATTGTGGAGGTTTTGAGCCTCTTGGCCGAAGCGTATGCAGAGCTCCCCAGCAGGAAGGTCAAGAAAGTCACCGAGGGTGATGATGTCCAACCCCTTGAGTTCGTCGCTTAGTTTTGGCGAGACGTCGAGCCGCTGGAGGGGAACTTTTTTCGCTGCGGAAGCCTCGATTTCGGGGCTTGGAATCACCCCAAAAGGGCATTTCGCGGACGTTGGCGACGACCTGGCTGTGACATGCTCCTGATTCCCGAGGGTTCGGGTGATGGCTTGGGTGCGGAACCGGTGAAAGCCGATCACGATGTAAGCTTGAAACCCTCGTGTTGCCAGATCGCTAGCAATGGCAGCGCTCCATTGTTCGAGGCTTCTGTAGAGTTTTACCAAGCCCCCGGGATCGATCCAAAAAGTACCGGGGTGATCACAGTGAGACTCAACGCGTGGTGAGAAATTGTGGAGTCGCGCGAAAATCTCCCCACGCGCATCTTCGATGCGTGCGGGAGGGACTGGGGCCGCGCGAAGCTGCGATGCGAGGGTCCGCGCGGTCGAAAAGCGCATTCCGGGGAGGACTCTGAGTCGTCTGGCACATTCGTTGACCCATAAGAGGGTCCCCTGGGCATGGTCGTCGTCGATCACTGCCGCGGGGTATCGTTGCCAGCGAGGCTGATCTTCGAGCAAAAGCTGGAGTGGAAAGGCCGGAAGGTCGACGCAGCCGATACGTCTGGGAGAGTTGGGGCCCATCGGACCTTTGATTGAACGCTGAACTGACTATCAGTGTCAAGGGGGCGGAATTTCGTCGATGCGACTCTCAAACTCGGGGCCAGGGCGCTTGAAGGCGTTTTGGCCCTCGAAGTTTCTTGATCGCAAATTCGGCGCGACTGGCTTGGCTCCGATCCAAGAAGGGGCCATAGACCGTGCCGAGTTTCCAGGGCCTCGAAGCCCGGGTAGATTTTGCGCCACCTGGTAGCAGGCCGTTGTGTTGGTTGAGCCGGCGCTCAACGACCTTGGTGATCCCGACGTAGGTTTTTTGAGCCGCGGTAGATTGCAATACGTAGACAAACCATGGGTCCGCGGCACTCGGGAGCCCTATGGCCCTGTGGCCACGGTCGAGATGCGGCTCGCTCATTGCGAGTGAGCATAGCGGAAACTCTCCCCAGGGGGCGGTTCGGTTGTCCGTTCGAGTGGGATCAACATCAAAAATATCACTTACGGGCTCAAGCAAGAGCCATGGCGTGCCGAAGCTGATTCTACCGGGTCAGACCTCGTGACCTCCCCGTTCGGCACCATGGGGCAGATTGAGTCGTGGTGACAGCGCGAAAGATTGAAGAGTTGCAGGGGCTTGGCGGCCGCCGGTCGGAATATTCGCTACCGTTGGTCTTGATCGTTGAAGATTCGGAGGTCGCTCGGGCTTCGTATCGACGGCGAATTTCGGTCGAATTCGGTTTTGAGGGTGTTGTCGTTCCGTCCTACGAGATCGCTAAATTCCGACTCCAGAGGCTCGACCCCGATCTCTTGATCATGGATCTTGCTGCTGGGGACCAAGACGCCCAGACGTTGATTCTTCGGTTTCAACAGCGAAGGGCGAAGCCGGTGCTCTTGGTTGCAGACGGCGAGAGCGATCCGTGGTCGTTGATGCGGTTGCGGGGGGGTTGGTGGGACCATAGGTCTGGCGCGTCCCGTCAAAGGCGACGAGGGGGACTGTGCCTTCCACGACCAAGTTGTACGTTGGGTGAGCTCTCGTGCACCTCGGACCGATGGAACCTTGGGTATCAGGGGATTCGATCGATCCTGGAATTCGGCCCAAATGTCGGGAGCCGCCGGGGCGATCGACCGCAACCTCTCGTCGCAGGTCGCAGTGGTCGCGGCCTGCGACGACGACGAAGATATCTTGTGTCGATTCGTGAGCGTCTTTACTCCGAGATCACCAGCGCTTGTGGTTACCGCGGACATGATTGACCTGGAACAGACAGCTCGATTGGCCTGGAGAATTGGACGATTGATAGACAGGCGAGTTGTCATGGCGGTCGATGGGATTTCGCTCAAACGCGGTCAGATCTACGTGGTTCCTGGGGGCATCCAGGCCCATGTCGTAAAATATTCGACGGGGCTTCACCTCGGGCTCTGCGAAATCAGAGGGCGTACTTTCTGTCGGCGCACGGACGTCCTCGTAGGCAGCGCGTGTCGGGTCTCGACGACTGGTTCTGTCGGGGGTGTTCCTTGGTGGCGGTAGGGACGAGGGCATCGCGACCTTGCGACGATCCAGTTCTCTTGTGAACGGTGTCGATGAAGGTTCTGCACTGCTGGCGGAGGGTCCGGGTGCGGCGTTGGGTCGCACCGAGATGTTCCCCGAGGATCAGGTCTTGGGCTGGACCGAGATCGCTGCGGTTATCCACGGCGAGGGTTGAGCGAGATCGCTCCCGTGGGCAGAGAAGAACATTGTCGCGTCATGTGCGCGTTGTCTATTCTGCCCTCTCTGGTATCCATGGCCGGACGGTTGCTGTGAATTCGTGTCGAAGGTAGTCTGTCCGAGATCGGGACCCCAATGCGGGGCGTAGCCCCTATCATCACGCCATCGGCGTCGCCATGAACTACGGCTTTTTGATCGACAACAAACGCTGCATCGGCTGCCATGCCTGCTCAACTGCCTGTAAATCGGAGAACGAGGTACCGCTGGGGGTGTACCGGACATGGGTGAAGTATGTTGAGCAGGGGGTCTACCCCAACACTCAGCGCAGCTTTCAGGTCACGCGGTGCAATCACTGCGAGAACCCCCCGTGTGTCCGGATCTGCCCGGTGTCCGCAATGGTTCAGCGCGACGACGGTATCGTAGATTTTGACTCGGAGGCCTGTATCGGCTGCAAGGCGTGCATGCAGGCATGCCCCTACGATGCGATTCACATCGATCCTCAGTCTGGGACCGCTGCAAAATGTAATTTTTGTGCGCACCGTGTCACGCAGGGCCTGGAACCCGCCTGTGTGGTCGTGTGCCCGACCCACGCGATTATTGCGGGTGACCTCGACGACCCGAACAGTGAAATTGGCAAACTGCTTCCGGTAAGCAAGACGACCGTACGCAAGCCTGAGCAGGGTACATCCCCAAATTTATTTTATATCGAAGGGGATTCTCAAGCCATGCACCCCACTGCGCTTCCCGACCAACCCGGACCACTCATTTTCTCGGAAGGACGGCTGCAGCTACAGGGGGTCTCGCCGGAGCCGATTAAAAAATCGGTCCAGGGTCTGCCGAAGAACGGACCGATCGCGGCTGGAGGCGCCACGCGTGCTGAGCAAATGGTTCAACTGGCGTACGATGTTCGCCGAGAGATTCCCTGGCATTGGCAGGTTCCTGCCTACCTGGTCACGAAGGGCATCTCTTCCGGACTGTTCTTGTTTCTCGCTGTGGGGCTCGTCTTTGGGTGGTTCGATGCTAGCGCGGACTTTATGGCGGCGGCAGGAGCCGTCGGTGTCGTGGCGATGTTGGCGACGCTCGGGCTGCTCGTGGCAGACCTTGAGCGGCCAGAACGTTTCTTTTACATATTGACCCGTCCCCAGTGGAAGAGCTGGCTGACCCGGGGGGCCTTTGTGGTCACCGCATTTTCAGCGGTGACTGGCCTGTGGTTTGCGGCCGAACTTGGGAGCGCGCTCGGATGGTTTGCACTCCCTGATGTCTCGCGGCTAGCGATGGCATGGTTGACGATTCCACTGGCTGTGGCAGCCGCGGTCTATACGGCCTTCTTGTTTGGGCAGGCCGAAGGGCGTGACTTGTGGCAGAGCCCGTTGCTGCCAATTCATTTGTTGATCCAGGCGACGATGATCGGGGCAGGTGCGGTGTTTGTCTTGACTCTTTTTGTAGACGCGAGCGTCGCGCTGTCTTCTGCGGCTCGTTTGGCTTTCATGATCGGCATCGGCCTCGATTTGTTTGTGATTCTCCTGGGTGAGTTTGGGATTCCACATGCTTCGGAGGTTGCGGCTCGCGCAGCACACAGAATTACTCACGGACCGCACGCGAGGACATTTTGGGGAGGCGCGATGTTCCTAGGACATCTCGTCCCGCTGGTCCTCCTGGCCTTGGAGGGGGTGCCCGATGCCGGGGCCGCGGGGCTGGGAATCGGCAGCGCGTTCGCGGTTGCGGCCGCGCTCGTCGGTCTCTATTGCTACGAGCACGTTTTTGTCATGGCACCACAGGAAATTCCGAACTCATGAGTGATATTGCATCGAGGGTAGCAAGTCTTCTTGGAGCGATGATGGGTCGCAGCGACCGCCGCGATATTGATGACGGCGACGAGCAAACCAACGCGGCAGGCACGGCTCTACCGACGTTTGGTGAGACCGATCGGCCGGCCGTGAAGCTGACTCGCGTTGAACATCCGGATGGGAGGATCAGTTCCTATCCACCGCCCGAGATGTGGAACGACTGGGTAGAACTGGACGCAAAGGCATGGCCGCGTCGCAAGAGCAGACACTACAGTCTTGTTCCGACGATTTGTTTCAACTGCGAGAGCGGCTGTGGGCTCCTGGCCTATGTCGACAAGACCACCTACGAAATCCGAAAGTTTGAGGGCAACCCAGTTCACCCAGGGAGCCGTGGTCGAAACTGCGCGAAGGGGCCAGCCACCCACAATCAGGTCTATGATCCCGAGCGAATCCTGTACCCGTTGAAGCGGGTCGGAGAGCGTGGGGAGGGTAAATGGAAGCGAATCTCGTGGGAGGAGGCCCTCTCAGAGATCGGTGAGAAGATGCGTGCGAGTCGTATGAAGCGGCGTGATGGTATTATGTATCACGTCGGCCGACCAGGCGAAGATCACTACACGAATCGATGTATCACCGCGTGGGGCGTTGACGGCCACAACAGCCACACGAATATTTGCTCGGCATCCGCGCGTGTCGGCTACTACCTGTGGGGGGCTGGGGATCGCCCGAGTCCTGATCATGCGAACTCACGGGTCATCTTGCTGATCTCCAGCCATCTTGAGACCGGGCACTATTTTAACCCACACGCCCAACGGATTATTGAAGCCAAGGAGCGAGGCGCGAAGATCATCACCTTTGATCCGAGGCTCTCTAATACGGCATCTCGCAGCGATGTCTGGCTTCCCACCTGGCCGGGATCGGAGACTGTCGTGTTGTTGGCGATTGCCAACTACATGATTCAACGGGGTAGTTACGACCGAGAATTTATCCGTAAGTGGGTCAACTGGGAGGAGTTCCTCTCGATGGCTCCGGATACGCCGAAGATGCCGAATCTTCCGGTGGGGGAGGGGTCGTTCGAAGATTTTGAAGCTTGTCTTCGTACCTTATATTCCGATTACACCTTCGAACGTGCCGCCGAAGAAGCTCAGGTGCCGATCGAACGAATCGTCGAAGCGGCAGAGATCATCGAGCGAGCTGGAACTCGCCTGGCGACCCACACGTGGAGGTCTGCATCGATCGGGAACCTCGGTGGGTGGCAAGTGGCACGTTGCCTGTTTTTCTTGAACGTACTGACCGGAAGCGTCGGGACGGAGGGGGGGACATCGTTTAATGCGTGGAATAAATTTGTCCCCAAACCATTCAAAACTCCACCGCCGCTTGAAAACTGGAATGAACTGCATCTTCCCCACGAGTGGCCACTTGCCCACTTTGAGATGAGCTTCTTGTTGCCACACTTCTTGGAAGAGGGGCGTGGCGAAATCGATTTGTATTTTACGCGGGTTTACAATCCAATGTGGATCAACCCCGATGGTTTTATGTGGCTCGACGCCTTGCGAGACGAAAACAAGATCAAGTGCCACGTTGCACTTACCCCCACCTGGAATGAATCGGCATGGTTTGCAGACTATATTCTTCCGATGGGGCACGCGGGGGAGCGGCACGACCTCATGAGCCAAGAGACCCATGCGGGGAAGTGGATTGGATTTCGCCAGCCGGTCCGCCGTGTTGCGCTTGAACAAGCGGGAAAGAAAATTAAATACACCTACGAAGCGAACCCTGGAGAGGTGTGGGAAGAGGCTGAGTTTTGGGTCGAGCTTTCGGGGCGCATGGATCCGGATGGTAGCCTGGGGATCCGTCAGTGGTTCGAGAGTCCTAAACGCCCTGGGGAGTTGATCTCGCAGGACGAGTACTGGGGATGGGTCTTTGAACACAGCGTCCCGGGTCTTCCGGAGGCCGCTCAAAAAGAGGGCCTTAGTCCGCTAGCCTATATGCGAAAATATGGCTGCTTCGAGGTTGAGCGCGACAGCTATGTCCCTTACGAAAAAGGTGTCGATGACGCGGGGGTTCCTGGTGTCTTGTTGGATGCACAACGCCGTCTCGCCAAGGACGGAAAAGTTTTTGGCGTTGAGATCGATGGCGTCGCTAAGGTGGGATTCGGTACCCCAAGTCGGAAACTCGAATTTTTCAGCCCGACCATGCGGGACTGGGGCTGGCCGGAGCGAGAGTATGTAATCCCTTGGTCGCTCAAGAGCCATGTTCACCCGGATGAAATCGATCGAGAGAAAGGGGAGATGTTGCTCCTGCCAAACTTTCGTCTGCCGACGCTGATCCATACTCGTTCGGCGAATGCCAAGTGGCTCTATGAGATCAGTCATGCCAATCCTGTGTGGATGAACCCGATCGATGCAGACCGCCTTGGGGTGGGTCGCGACGATCTGGTCCGCGTGGAGACTGAGATAGGTTGGTTTGTCGACCGTGTGTACGTGACACAGGGCATCAAGCCTGGAATCATCGCCATGAGCCATCATCTTGGCCGTTGGCGACTTCAGAAAGACCTTGGCGGTGGTGCAGGCATGATGGCGCTAGCGACCCTCGATAAGGAAGGGGAGGGAGGGAACCGTCTGAAAATCGTTGAGCCAGGAAGGCCATGGTCGAGTATCGATCCTGATACAAGTCGTATCTGGTGGTCCGATGTTGGCGTGCACCAAAATCTGACACATGCGGTGCATCCGGATCCGGTCAGTGGCGCACATTGCTGGTTGCAAAAGGCGATAAGTGTCCGCAAGGCGGAGCCCGGTGAAAATCACGGAGACGTCTACGTTGACACACGACGATCGATGGAAGTCTATCGAGAGTGGTGTAAACTCACCCGCTCCGCGGTCGACCACAGCCCGGATGGGACCCGACGGCCAGGCTGGCTAAAGCGTCCACTTCGTCCAACGGCAGCGGCATATCGCTTGCCAAAGAAGCCGTTCGGGAGAGAGACCTAAAATGGCACGTACAATGGAACAGGCCAGGACGAGAAGTGATGCCTGGGCTCTTTTTTCGGGCCTCATCGAGGAGGGACTCGATGAAGACTCTCTCAAGCGCGTTCGGTTGATTCAACCACTGGCAGAGGCGCTGCCGGAATCCATCGATCTCGATGATCTCGCCGCCCAGCACTATGGGCTTTTCGGCTTGGAGGCACCTGCTTTTGCCGGTGCATTTCTCGATTCAAAATGGGGGGTCGGCGAGAGCGCATCGCTTGAGGATTTTTACGGGCACTATGGCTTCGTGACTCGGAGGAATGTGGCTTCGATCGACCACTTGGGAGTTGCCATGTCTTTTTTGTCCTACGCGGCCGGTCATGAAGCGAGGGGGGGCGCGAGCGCTCGAAAGTGGACGGAGGCCCAGTCCGCGTTTTTAGGAGCGCATCTGCTCATTTGGCTTCCAGCCTATGTTGTCAGCTGCGGTGGGAGTGGGCTTTGGCCGGAGGTGCTGCGGCTTGCTTTGGAGTTTGCGGCGAGCGAGTTCTCCGAGCTCGGAGGCGGCCATCCGCCCAACTACCGCCTCCCGGGTGGGTTGTCTCTCGATGATCCGAAGATCGGTCTGCGAGAGATTGCAGCGTTCATTGCAGATCCGGCCCAGAGCGGTGTTCTGTTGACTCGAACAACGATCTCAGAGTTGGCCAATGAAGCGGATATCCCCGGAGGATTCGGGGCCCGCAGCGAACGCCTCGAGGGTATTCTCCGGGGGGCTGCCGAATACGGAGTGCTTTCGAAACTCATCGGAGGGATCGAGGCTCGCTTTCGAGATCAGCAAGAGCAGCTTCAATCCTTGGGGCGACGGTGCGCTTTGGAGTTTCAGGTTGCCCCGTCGCTACGGCGTATCGAGCGAAGCCTGGACACGATGGAATGGATGCGTAAGCGCGTGGACGAGACGCCGACGCTCGGTGCCTCCTGATCGGGGGGCCGAGCGTCATAAGGTCAGTAATCGCGCGGTCGACAGTGCTGAACGATTTTTACGGTCAACGCGCACCGGCGCTTCGCCCGTGCACTACGATGCGATACACGTGCAATCGAACGATGAAAATGGGTGATGTTGCGGGCTCTAGCGGCCGTATGGATCGCTAGTTACCGTATTCGGGGGGAAGAAGAGTTTTTTGCTGTCGGAGCGCGTTGGCCTGGATCGCGTGTTGTCGGGAGTTTTCTTGCCATCATCTCTCACGCTTTGTACGGTTGATAGGTGAAAACGAAGATGGCAACGATTGAGTTATTCTCATTGGTACTGGGATGCGTTGTAATCAGCGCCTGCGGAGGCGATTCGCGTGACGAGAGTGGGGAGACACCGATCGCGGGGCCGAACGCCTCAGGTGGTGGGGGCGGCAACGGTAGCGAAGGCGAATCGGGTTCAGGAGACGGAGATGGAGACGGAGACGGCGATGGGGTCCCGTCGGTGATATTTGACCTTGGTGAAGGGGAAGGCGGCGGAGGCGGAGACGGAAACGGCTCGGATGACTGCGAAAATATCGATTTCCTGTTTGTGATCGATAATTCCTCCAGCATGGGGGATGAACAGGCCGGATTGATCGCGTCAGTTCCCCAGTTCGTGGACTCGATCAAGAATTCTCTGGATCTAGAGAGCTACAACGTCGGCATCGTAACGAGCGATGTTTACGAGGGAAACAGTGCACCGTGCAATCAGATCGGCGGGCTTGTGACGTCGACCGCTGGCAATGAATCGAGCAACAGCACCTGTGGTCCCTTTGCAACGGGAAAAAACTACATGAGCAATGCCGACGATCTCACAGCCGGGTTCGTGTGCGCAGGAAAGGTCGGGATCAGTGGCGATGGGAATGAGCGACCGATGGAAGCAATGATGTCGGCGATTACACCTGATTTGGGAGTCGCGGGGGCATGCAATGAAGGGTTTCTTCGCGACGATGCGTTGTTGGTGGTTGTTATTATTACGGACGAGGAGGACAATCCGAAACAGACTCGTATCCTTGAGGGATCACCTGGAGACCCACCAGATTGGCATGAAGCCGTCTTGGTCGCCAAAAATGGATATCAGGAGAACTCAGTGGTCTTGTCCTTGATAGGCATCGGCAAACCAAACGAGTGTCCGTCAGACCAGTGGGACGGCTATGAGGGTGCAGAGATCAGCGCCAGGATTCGCCATTTTACCGAGTTGTTTGAAGATCACGGTTTTTTGGGTGATGTGTGCGCATCGAGTTACGGGGCCTTCTTTGAAGAAGCACTTACCGTGGTCGAGAGCGCCTGTGATGATTTTGTGCCGGTCGGCTAGGCCAAACGGCGGGAGCGATCGAGTCTGAAGTCCCCGTTGGCGGCCGGCTTGATAGTACCGTTTTGGAACTTACTCGACGGAGCCGTTGAAGCACGGTCGGTGGCCGAGGGCGATAGAAGCCCGACAAGATAGTTTGTACTGGCATTTTTTGAGGTGATCTGTGCAGGATCAGCGCAGTGGCGGGACCAGGTACGAATCGAGAACCGAAAGTTCTGCGTGTGGGCGTGGTCGCACCGGTACAGGGCAACGACCCCTATGATGCGATGGACTGCATGTCGGGTCTTATCTGCGATCAGGTGTTTGATGCCCCCTTCACGTTAAGCGGTGGGGGAGGGCAACTGCGGGCGGCTGCCTTTGCTGGACGCCTTCGAGCGGAAGGCGACGCTTGTTACTTGGCGGAACTGCGCTCCGATCTGTGTTTTTCGGATGGCACTCCGTTGGCGGCAACGCACGTCGTCGATTCGTTGTCGAGAAGTTGGAGTCGCGAGACGGGTGCCAGGGTCCGAGCGGTTGGGAACGATCGGGTGCGGATCGAACTCAATCGGCCGAGTCGACGGATCGAGATGGCGCTGGCCAATTCATGGGCTGCAGTGTCTCTTGAGCGCGATGGCGCGATGATCGGAACAGGACCCTATTGTTTGGCGGAGTTGGAGGAGGGCTCGGAGGCGATTGTACGGTTGGTTCGGAACCCCCATCATCCACGGGGGCAGGGCGGAGCGCCGATCGATGAAATTCATTTTTTTCTGCATCCTCCGGATGAGAACGGGAACTTTGGCGGATTGATACGTGCGATCGGCGAAGGAAAAATTGATTTCACGACGGCCTTGTCCCGCGATGATGCTCAAAATCTAACCGGCGTACGAAAGCTCTTTCAACCCGGAAACAGCACCTCGATCTTGTTTTTTAACACGACGCGGAGATGCCTGGAAGATGCGGGGGATCGTACGGCGCTCGCTTGTTCCTTAGATCGCTATTTGCTGGCCAAGGAGTGTTTCGATAACCCTGCGGCCTTCGTCGCGCGTAGTCTCCTCCCTCGTGGAATGGCCGAATATAGCGATGGAATAAACTTTTCAGCGGAAGCCGGCGAAGGGGTCGTATTGCCGGAGACTCTGCGACTTCTGACCATTTGGGGGCCGCGTCCCTACGTGCCCGACCCGTTGGCGGTGGCGCAGACGATCGCCAGACAGCTGAGGCAAGTGGGTGTAACGGTAGAGATTGAGACCACGCGGGATTCTGAGGACTATTTCGAGAAGATCAACTCGGGGCGGTATGATATGGTCCTCGCCGGATGGATTGCAGATACTGAAGATCCTGCAGATTTTTTGATCGCTTTGCTTTCCTCAGAAGCGATTCCCGATGGGATCCGTTCCGGCGCTGCGTGCTCAAACATCTCGCGGTGGAAGGATCCCCATATGGAGCAGCTATTGCAGCGCTATCGACAGGATCAAGGAAAGACCGTTCTCAACGAAATCCTTGATCGTGTCCGTGACGAAGTACCCCTGTTTCCGTTGGCATACGGTTCCGCGGCGACTTTGGTGTCGTTGCGGGTTCAGCACTACGAGCAACACCCGTTAGGGTCCTTTCCGAAATTTTGTGAGTTGGACCTGACGCCGTGATCATTGAGGTTCTTGAGAGTTCATCCAAGGTGCCAGACCGTAGTGGGCGACGGGGTCGATGGGGATACTTGATTTGTTCTTGAGGATCTCGTGATCGATACGGAAGCTCGTAGATCCCGTGGGGGATCGTTCTTCATGACGTCGAGAGTCGACACGTAGAGCGATAAGTGGTCCGAGCGAACTTTCGTGCTGGGTGCTTCGCGTAAGAATGAGAATGCGGCTGGTGTGTTGGCGAGCAAGACCCAAAAGTCGTCCCTGCCAGGCCGAAGGAGAACCGGGAGGAATGTCCTTTGAAAGATCGAGAACGATCAGGCCATAAGCCGTGGAACGAAGAAGAATTTCCGCGGCGCGAATTTTGGCATGAGGGCCTGCGAGTGCTGGGATATGAACGACGATAAGCGCATCGAGGTCGACGCCGCAGTCGGCGAGATCGGGAGGGAAAAGTGAGCCGTTCCGAGATTGAATCCAGGCCGAGGTTTCTCCACGTTGTTGAGCGTAGCGAAGTAACGAGACCGCTGTGGAGGTGCGAGCACTGTTGCCGCTCCCACTGAGTTCGACCAATCGACCCGGAACCACGAGATCCGAAAGTGATCTCTGAGTTGGAACAGGGGCGGATTCCAAAGATCCTGGAGAACAGAGACCTCGCGCGAATTCAGCCATGATTGCAGCATGCTGTACAAACGAGCAGTTTTGTATGTGCGGTCACGGCGGGCGGTCTGGTGCGAGCGATGCGTCCGGAACTTGCTACTATGCGCTCATGTTCGAGCCACTACCCGACTTTCCTCCGGACGTAGAAATCGCTCAAGGGGCCACACTGAAGCCCATCGCCGAGGTGGGGGCTGCGCTAGGTCTCGACGAACACGAGCTAGAACTCTACGGGAGCAAAAAGGCAAAGGTTCGGTTGGAGACCATGGACCGGCTGAAGGCCGAGGACGACGGCAAGTTGATCTTGGTGACGGCGCTCACAGCGACTCGTTCGGGAGACGGAAAGACCGTGACTTCGATCGGTTTGGCGCAGGGAATGGGCAAGCTAGGGATCAATCACGCGCTTTGCCTTCGTCAGCCCTCGCTCGGGCCGACTTTTGGCATCAAGGGCGGTGCTGCGGGGGGTGGCTTCGCACAGGTTCTCCCGATGGAGGACATCAATATGCACCTCACCGGGGACTTCCACGCCATCACCTCGGCCAACAACTTGATGTCGGCAGTGATCGACAACCACGTTTTCTTTGACAACGAACTGGATGTGCACCCAGAGAAAATCTTGTGGCGACGAGTGATCGATCTTTGCGACCGACAGCTTCGCAACTGTGAGGTCGGTCTGGGAGGATCAGCGAGCGGATTTCCTCACTCCACCGGTTTTGATATCACAGCCGCTTCCGAGGTGATGGCGGTTGTGGCGATGGCGAGCGATCGAAAAGACTTGAGAGAAAGACTCTCTCGGATGGTTGTCGCGGAGGATCGAAGTGGAAAGTTTCTTCGGGCGGAGCAGTTCGGATGCATAGGCGCACTGGAGGTGCTGCTCAAGGATGCGATGCTCCCCAATCTAGTGCAAACCATCGAGCATACACCGGTGTTGATTCATGCTGGACCTTTCGCAAATATCGCTCATGGCTGTAATAGCCTCATAGCGACCCGAATGGGGCTGAAGCTGGCAGATTATGCTATCACGGAAGCCGGGTTCGCTGCGGATCTTGGAGCAGAAAAATTTCTCGATATCAAGTGCAGAGAACTCGGAATCATGCCTGCTGCTGCGGTGTTGGTTGTGACCTGTCGCGCTTTGAAACTCCACGGAGGGGTCAACGCCAGTATCCTCAAGGAGGAAAATGTGGAGGCCGTCCGTGAAGGTTTTGCGAACGCCCGTACGCACATCGAAAACTTACAGAAATTTGGAATTCCGGTTGTTGTTGCCATCAATCGCTTTGGTTTTGACTCTGAAGGTGAACTTCGTGCCGTGATCGACCTGTGTGACGGCATGAAGGTGCGCCATGCCATTTCAGAGGTGGCACATCGTGGTGGCGAGGGGGGGGGGCAACTTGCACGAACGGTGATCGACGCGGCGAGCGACGGCAATCGGCCGCTGAGGCCGATCTACGACCTGAAGACCTCTCCGCGAGAGAAAATCGAGACCGTCGCACGTGAAATCTATCGGGCGGATGGCGTCGATTTTGATGAGGCGGCGCTCGTGCAACTCGATCGTCTCGAATCCCAGGGATTCGGCGAACTCCCGGTGTGTATGGCGAAAACTCAACTGTCTTTATCGGACAATGCCAAGCGGATCGGCGCACCTCGAGGATGGCGGCTACGAGTTCGGGGCGCTAAAGTCTCAGCGGGAGCTGGATTCATCGTGGTGATGACCGGAAAAATGTTGCTGATGCCAGGTATGCCTCGGGAAGGAGCGGCTCAGAAAATCGGTCTGGATGCTCGAGGTCGAATCTTTGGTCTGTCCTAGACCCGATTTGAGCCTGATTCGACCACCGTAGAGGCGCTTCTTGCACGGTGCGTTGGATTCGTTGTGAGTGCGACCTTATCGTGTACGGAATCGGCCGCAACAGGCGTGGACACGGACCACGAGGACGAGGAGCGAGATCCTCGTGGATAGTGTCTATTTGTAGCAGAATGGCTTCTGAGCGACGTAAATGCTCTGTTCATCGGGATGTGAATGCTATGCTCCGCGAAGCCGACTGTGAGTGTTTTTGGACCATTATTCCATCCGTCTTCTCGTCTTCTTGAGCCGTGGGCTGTGCCGCGTTGTGCTGGGGACCTTCGTCTGAACTCAATGTCGAGAGCTCTCGCTTCGAGGGGGGAGCTTTGGGGAGGACCCGACGAGCCAAGAATGCGGATCTGGAGAGCCTATGGCTGCCGATAGAGAGTTCGATCCGATGGCCGAGGCGGAACGACACGCGGATCGATCAAGCCGCGTTCGAGTCCTACGTATTGTAGCGATCACCGATGGGCAGGTGTGCGATGAGTTGTGGCAGACCAAGCCAGCCAGCGTGCAGGCGGGTCACGGACTAAAAAATCAGATCATCTTGCATGACGATCACCGCCACGCCACAGACTATCGTCGTCGTGCGCCACTTTGGATTTTGCTCGGACTATTGATGCTCGGGATCGGTGGCGGCTACTTCGCGTCTGAGGTGACTCGGCATGCGCGCCGAGTCGCGCAGGCCGATACACAGGGGATTGAACTCTCCAGCTTCGTGTTGGATCCGAAGGAGGCCGGAAACGGTGGTTTTGGCTTTGCTTTGCTCTTGCTCGGGTTGGTGCCGCTTGTTGCGGGTGGGCTCGGAATGCGCGGCAGGCCTGTGCGCAGGGCCCGGCAGTCCGAGCGGAAGGGAGCGAGTACCCCAGATCATCATCCGTTGTTTGTCTACAGCGATGGCCACTATTCATTGGACCTCCCACCAGGGGCTCGCGGAAAGCTATACCTCGGTAAAAGGACGGCGACGGTTTCGCAGCTTCGAGAACGTTTTGGCCAGAATTCTGATGGGCGGCTGCAGATAAAATTGACCAGGGGGGCCAAAGGGAAATTGATTTTTGGTCAGACCCACCTGCTCTTTCAGATGTCGCCGCCCATGTTGGCGGAGCGTCGGGCCCAGTTCCCCAGCCAGTATCTCGATCCGATGGGTCATCTGCTGCCGGAGCGGGCCGAGTTTTTGCCTCGACTGCTCGCCGCAGCACTCATGATGCCGGTGTTTGTCGCGCTTAGCCTCATAGAAGGCAAGGTTACAGGACCTCCTAGCGATCGTTTTTTGCGAGCGATGGAAATTCCATCCGCTCTTTACGAGAAAACGGATCCTGATTCCGCGGACGACGTCGCCGTAGAGGAGGAGCAGGTGCTCGCGGTGAAAGAGGAGAAGGAAGTCGAGAAGGTCGAAGACAAAAAAGAAGAGGTGGTCAAAGACCAACCTCAAAGTTTCTCCCAGCAGTCGGTCGAGAAGGCTCGCGGAGTGGGGATCGCCCGGGTGCTTGGTACATGGGGGGGACCTGGAGAGGGGACTGTGCTCGATGTGATCCAAGGTACCGAGAACAATCTCGGGGAACTCTTTGACGCGGGCATGACCCAAACCGTTATGAGCGCGGGGGGGGATATTTCTGCCTTTGTCGCCGGGGGTAAAGGGATTTCGGAGACGGGTGCACTTGTACTTGGTTCCGGACTTGTGACGGATGTGACGGTCGGGCAAGAGATCGGTCGTACGGGCAAGTCAGAAAAGAAAGTTCGTGGCCGGGTGAAGAGCAGCACGGCCGACATTTTCGGAGATGTCGACAAGAAGTCGGTGCGCGCTACGATTCGCCGCCGGATGAGCGCCCTGCAACATTGTTACGAAAAGGCGCTTCGCACATCGCCGAGTCTTCGCGGGAAAATGACGATCACGATCACGATCAGTACCGTGGGACGCGTGACAAAGGTCTATGTCGAGGAAGATAGCTTGGGATCAGCGGCCGTGAAAACCTGCACGAAGGCGAAGATCAAAGGCTGGAGGTTCCCTTCGGAGGGGGCCGAGGAGCCCGCGGAGGCGACTTTCTCCGTGGTGTTTTCGGGGGCTTCGTAGGCTGGAGGGAGCGCGCTGTGAACTATTTCTTCGGGTCTGGCCACAGCGTGAGAGAAGACCCGAAGAGGCGTAGGGCTCCGACTCGACGCCAAGCGATCACGATAACGGCAGCGTAGACGATAAGAATGCCTAGGCTTGTCAGCAGAGACTGCAGATAGTTCTCCGCGAAGCCAAACACAGGGTAGGGCATAAGCATGAGTAGCGGGCCTGCTAGGAGTGTCGCGGCGCTGGCCGCGAGTACGAAATTACGCGCGGCCGGACCACGGAAATCAGGATCGACCAGGCGGAGCAAAGCCAGCCCGGTTGCGGTGGTCCCGGTCATGGCCCCGAACACGATCACTGCATGTTCGAAGGGGCTCTCTGGGAAGGCGCGTCGCGCCAACCATAGCGTGGCGAAGGCTGTGAAGACCCCTCCGAGGGTGCTGACGAGCACAACCGGACCCCACCATTTTGCAAGAATCCCGAGCTGTACGGCCGCTAAGGCGGATGCGGTTGTGAGTTCGATGAACACCGAGCTGGAGCGCACGAGAAGCTCGTCGTTGAGTGGGCTTCCGTTGGGTAGACGGTCGAGCAAATGGCGCATCAACAGCGCGAAGACGCCAGCGATGACGAAATGCAGGCCCCACAGCGTGGGTTCATGTTTCGCGGGGAGGAGAGGCGCGATGCCGTCGACAAAAAGGTAGGTCGCGTAGTAAACGACGGCGATAGCGACGGCCTGGGCGACGAGGGGTTCCATCGACCCTGCGGCCGCGGCCGTGGGCTGGGCAGCGGTGCGTATCGAGTCGAAATTCTGATTCGAAGAGTGGGTCGTTGGAACCATCCACTGACGTTTCTTACCCATCGAGATGATCACCAGACCGCCTGCGCAGCACCAGATGAAGCCCGCGGCCGCCATGATCAAGCCAATCTGCGCGCCGTCTTGCATCCCGGCCCCCGCCTCCCAGGCCCCCCCAAGAGTCATCGCTCCGCCCGGGCCTTGGTTGAATCCTAGCGGAAGCACCATGCCCAGGCCCGTGTGTACGACCTTTCCGGAAACGGCGTTCCATCCGAGAACCACCGAGAGGCCAATGATGCCCTGCATGGCCGCCATAAAAGGAATTACAAAGATGCAGGACAACATTCCGTGTCGCGCACCACGGGGTGGGGGCGACTGAAGTGTGATGGCCGCAAAGATCAGCCCGACGCCATGGTAGACAACAGACTCAAGATTCGCGCTCGAAATAGGCAGAAAATCGAAGCCCGTGGGCCCGAGAACGAGTCCCAACATGCCGGCGAGAATGGAGTCTGGCAGGCCCAGCCTCTTAAGAGGCGCGATGCTTCGGCGAAGTAGAGCGGCCACGCCAAGCAGGCAGATGACAAGCAATATGTCGGGAACAAAGCCGCCTTGCCAGTACTTCATGGGGCCTCTTCCCACAGTTGATCGTGTTTGCCGATCGCCATGATGCGCATGACTTCGAGGTGAAGGCAGGACGGATTCATCGGGCGTAGCGAAGTGGCAACGCGGTGGTGTACTTCATCTCTTCCATGGCGAAGCTTGAACTCACGTCGTAGAGATCGATCGTCTCTATGAGTCGTTTGTAGACAAGATCGTAGGCGGCGATGTCAGGCACCAGGACCTTGAGCAGATAGTCACTTTCACCGCTCATTCGGTAGAACTCCACGACCTCGTCCATCGTCAGAATGGCGTTTGTCATGGTCTCTAGCCATGCGGCGTTATGCTTTCGTGTCTTGAGTGTCACGAAAACTGTGAGTCCGAGATTAATCGCGGTGGGCTCAAGTAGGGCAACACGTCTTTTGATAGTTTTTGTCTGCTCAAGTCGTCGAATTCTCCTCCAGCAGGGGGTCTGGGAGAGTCCGACCATGTTCGCAATCTCTGCCACGGGCCGGGTAGAATCGTTCTGGAGTAAGGACATGATTTCGAGATCGATCTCATCTGGAGCATATTTTTTCTCTTTTTTCTCCATGCATAGGACATTATTTCAAAATCGGTCGTATGTCGATTGGATTTTGAAATCACATTCCGAGAGGAACGCGGTAGTCTGATTTTGTCAAAACGGTGTGCCAATACACCAACAATGGCGAGTCTCGCGCCCGTTTCAATAGGTATGGCCGGTTTTTGGGATCTCGTAATGAAGGAGAAACGATGGGAAGTGCGATAAAAGCGGTAAGACTGAATCTCGATAGCGCCTTTTTCGGTGGGTCGGATTTCATGCTGTTCCATGCCTGGGGGGACAACGGGCAGAGCCCCCAGGATATGCATTTTCACGATGACTACCTGATCTCGGCTCAAATTGGCGGGACCGATCGCTGCACCGTCGGCCTTGATCACTACGAATTTACGCCTGGAGACTTGGTGCTGATCAATCCGGATCAGCCCCACACGGGCAATGAGGATGGTCCGCTGGGCAACGAGTACGTATCTTTGTACGTGAGCCGTCGCATGGTCCACAGCATCGCTAGTCAGATGGGTGGAGACACGCATCTCGTGCAGTTCACCGAAGTCATGGCAAGAAATGCCAAAGACATTTTTGAACGCATGATCATGCTGTTCGAATCTTCACGTGTTGGTTGTGACGGGACAGTTTGCTCGGTGAGCGTGGTCGCCTTGGCAGAAGAAATTGTACAAGAGTGTCTGCAACGGCATTCGAACATTTTTGAGCCGCGAAAGCTCGGGACAAAGCGTATTCGATGTTGGCGAATTGCCAAGGTTGTCAAAGAGCTGGAGGAGATGAGCATGACAGAGTTGAGCGAACCGATTTCGTTGGTCCACCTGGCTCGAGTGGCTGGTGTGTCTCGGTATCACTTCTTGAGGCGGTTCTCGGAGAATGTGGGCATGACGCCAGGGCGCTATGCGCGCATGCTTCGTTCATGTCGAGCAGGCCGGCAGCTTCGACAAACGGACGCGTCGATCACTGAAATTGCTTTAGGGGTTGGATTTTCGGACAACACCGCCTTTAGTCGTTCGTTTACGAACCAGATGCACATTACGCCCTCGGACTATCGTCGTTTGGGTCGTGTGGGCGATGGCGCTACGGCAGACTGAGCCATCGTCGTTCAGTGGCTTTGGGACCACAATAGGGCCATGTGTGAGAACGTCATGCCCGTCGGTGACTGCTAGAATCGGGGGATGTCGAGGCACGATGGCACGATGACACAAATCGCCAGGGCGCTCGCGGTTGGGGTTCTCGTGGCCATTGGGTGTAGTGAAGCTCCCGGTGACTCGCTGAAGAATGTGGTTGTTGAATCTATTGAGCCGCCAGTGTCGTCTGTGATGCAAGGGCCTCCTGTCGACAGATCCGCAGGAGGGCGGGCCTCGGCCGAGATCGTTCGAGGCGAGCTGTACCGCGTGCCCGCGCACGAGGTGATCGAGGTCGTCGACGCGGCCCCGTTTCCTGAACTGAGCGTGAGCCCGGATGGCTCGACGATGGTGCTGCTGTCTGGCCGCGCCAACGTGCCGATAGACCGTCTGGCTGAGCCGATGCTCGGGCTCGCAGGTCGTCGCCTAAATACGGCCCGCAGCGAAACATGGATCCAGGGGAGCAGCGATGGCTTCGATAGTATGCTCCTGCTGTTGCCCGGTGGAAAACGATTGTCGTTGGGAGTTCCGGGCAAGAACCTCGGTTCGCCTCACTGGTCACCCGACGGCTCGATGTTGGCATTTTCGTCGAGTACAAAACAAGGAGTCGAGCTATGGTTGGTGGATACGACCCATCCAACTCCGCGTCGGCTTCTCCCGCGGGGACGGTTTTTGAACGGGGCCTTCGGAAGTTCGTTCGCTTGGCTTCCGGACAGTTCAAGTCTCATCGTTCGACTCGTGCCCAAGATGCGAGGAATGGCACCCGTGTCGCCCAAGGTGCCCTCGGGTCCAACCACGCACGAGAGCGATCCCCGGCGGCGCATTCCGAGGCCAGGGCAGGACCTTTTGGGGTCCGCTTTGGATGAAGCTCGATATCAACACTATTACAGCTCTGAGATCGCTCGGGTGGGTATCCATCCGGGCACGATAGAGCTGCAATCCCTCGGTGATCTTGGGATTTTTTGCGACGTGAAAGTTTCGCCCGACGGGCATCACCTCCTTGTGACTCGAATCGTTCCCCCATTTTCGCGGAGGGCCGGCGATCGACAATTCGCCCGTGATATTGAAATCTGGCCTGCGCAGGGCGGCGAGGGGCCGTACCCACGCGAACTTGTTCACAGTTTACCGCTTGCGGACGAACTGGAGATTGGCCAGGTGATACAGGGGCCTCGGCTGCACCGTTGGCATCCTCTGTCGCCGTCGACGCTTACTTGGGTCGAAGCCCTAGGAGCGGCTCCAGAAGGGACGAGGGCGGGCGGACAGGGTGACCGGATGATGTCGGCATCCATGCAAGAGGGAGGGGGGATCGCGGGCGACGAAGCCAAGGAAGTGACACGGCTGAGGTATCGATTTCGGAGCGTTGATTGGTTGGAAGATGGAGACCGCTATTTGATCGCTGAATACGATCGGAGTACTGGACGAGTCTCCACGTACCTGCGCCGAGCCTCTAGCGAGTCGTTCGACCAAATATTTTCAGATCGAGCGATCGACGATGGCTATGCGGACCGTGGAACCCCAGCCTATCTCTTTCGGGAAAATGGGCAGCGCGTTGTACGTGTTTTGGATGAAAGCATTTTCCTCCACGGAGTAGGGGCAAGCCCAGACGGCAACCGACCGTTTTTAGATAGGGTCGCCCTCGATGGCGGTCCCACCGTGCGTCTGTACCACTCGGGGGAGGCCGAGTTCGGTCAATTTGTACGTTTTCTCGGTGAGGGCGAGATTCTGCTACGGGAGGAGGCGCCGGGTAGGGTACCTAATTATTTTCGGCGTGTGCTGGATGGGACCCCGAAACTCCGCGGCGATCGAATCACTGATTTTGGAGATCCGTATCCGCGATATCGTGGTGTTGGCCAGGAGCTTCTCCGCTACAGTCGCGCGGACGGAACCCCGCTCTCCGCCCTGCTCTATCTTCCACCAGGCGCGAACCCGGGGGATGAGCTTCCGTTGGTGACATCGATCGACCCACGTGCCTTTGATGATGCAGTGCACGCGGGACAAATACGGATAAGCGCCGGAAAATTTTTGTCCCTGAGAAGCAGCGCCGTGACGATGTTTCTTACTCAAGGATATGCTGTGATGGATCAGGTGTCGATGCCCATCGTGGGAGGAACATCGATGACCGCGAACGATTTCATGGCGCAGATCACCGAGTCGGCTGAAGCGGCGATCGATGCCGCGGTGGCCACCGGTTTTGTTCGCCGAGATCGCATCGGTGTCGTGGGGGACTCGGAAGGGGCTTTCGTGGCTGCAAACTTAATCGCTCATACGGACCTCTTTGTGGCCGGTGTCGTCCGCTCGGGGGCCTACAGTCCGTCGCTCACGCCCTTCGACTTTCAAGGTGACACGGCATCATTTTGGCGGGTACCTAAGGGCTCGGTGGACCTATCGCCGCTCTTTTCGGCCGACCAGGTGGATGACCCGCTGCTAATAATTCACGGGGCAATGGATAATAGTTTGGGCACTAATGTGGCCCAGTCCCGCAGTTTGTTTCACGCGTTGAGAGCGAATCACGCTATCGCTCGTTTGGTTGTGCTTCCGCGCGAGTCACACGAGTACCTTGCACGGGAGTCCGTGCTGCACGTGCTCGATGAGTCCTTCGCATGGTTTGAAACTCATTTTCACGCGCGTTGATCGCTCGCCAATTTGTTCGACGATGGCAGCTCGCGTGGTGCGCATTATTGCCTCTGTCCAGATTGGTGTCGAGGGAGATTGGGTCGGTAAATGTCTCTGATGGCCAGGGAAGATGGGCGCAAATGGCGCTGCCCCACCTTCCTTGGTCGCGTATTCGGCGCTTCCGAGTCGCGCGGGAATGGCGTCGTCGATGGCGGTTCAATGGCGCTCGGGTGCCTGTTACCCTTGGGCAGCACCGATGGCCGACGACAAAACGAACAAGGACAAAGCTGCCAGCGATCACTCGATCTCGTCTGGGGTCATCGACGATGCTTGGGGTGATTTGCTCGATGGCGCGCCTGGGCCAGTCCCAACGCCGACGACGGTTGTCCCGGTCTTGTCGTCGCGTGCGTCGAGTTCCGTGAATCCTCTATCGGCCCCCCATTTGCCCGCCGTCCCTGGTGTCATTCCGACGCCGCCGCCGTTGGCCCGTCCGCCTTCCAGCGAAGAGATGCTCGCGGACGGATCGTTTTCGCGTGCCCAGCCCAAATCGGAGACGGAGACGGAGACGGAGTCCAACGTTGATGAAGAGACACCGGGGGGCGAGCAGGTGAGCGATGGCGCTCGCCCTGGCAGTGATGCGGACGTTGGGGGTCCTGAAAAAACATCGAGCCGGGACGCCACTGGCGGCAGTGAAGTGGGCGGGTCATCAACGGGCTCGGACCGTGAGGACGAGGATGGATCCTCGAGCCAGCTGAGAGCGCTTGATATTGAACCGAGCGGAAGACCCCCTGTCGGGAAATCACGCGGCATTGGCCCAGTATTTGTTGTGGGCTCGCTGGTGGCGCTGGGCGTTGCGATGGTGATGTTCTTGGTCCCTCCAGCAGACGACCGTGCTTCCGTGACGGTAAAGGCGTCGTCCGAACCTGGAATGCGGGCGCCCGTGAAAGACAGTCGGAACTCGTTGCCCACTGAGAATCGTCCACGGGTCGGTAATCCCGCGGCCGTGAACGTCACGGCAGAGCAAGCTGGCGAAGATTCGAGAAGCGGAGAGCGCCGTATTGTCGAGGTGGCGCAGGTCGGGCTGATCGAGCGGGCAGGGGAGACAGAGCGGATTGGGGAGACAGGGGAGACAGAGCAGGTTGGGGACACCGGAGGAGATGTTGGCGATACCGGCGGCGCGGCAACATCGCCGGTGGTGGATTCCACTGCCGATGAGGCCGCCGCGTATCTAAAGCTCGCGCGGGTGGCTCTGGCTGGCGGTGACAATACGAAGGCCTACAGATCGGCCTACAGGAGCCAACGTATCGAGCGAAGCAGTGCCTCGCGCCGGCTCATGGGCATCGCGGCTTGTAGGATGAAGAACAGGCCGATGGCACAGGCTACACTGCGCGGCATGAGGTCCTCGAAGGTCGAGCAGGTCGTCTTCGAATGTAAAAAAGTAGGGATCACCTTAGACGCGGGAGGCACAGAGTGAGGGGCGGTGCTGGGCGGCTCGGCCCGTCGCTCTTATCGGCGTAGGACGGTCAGGCTATTCGCAAGAAAAAGGGGCCAACGAACGGTAGTTCGAGGCCCCTTTCACGACCCGCACCTCAGCGTGGCGCGGGATTGGATCGTCGTCTGCTAGCGAAGGAGTGACGCCATGGAGGTCCCGATATCGCTCGGGGTTTCTGAAATTTTCACGCCCGCGTCCCGCAATGCATCAAGCTTCGCGGTGGCTGTTCCCATTCCGCCCGAGATGATGGCACCTGCGTGGCCCATGCGTTTTCCGGGAGGGGCTGTGAGCCCTGCGATGAAGCCTACAACTGGCTTCTTTACGTGGGCCTTGATGAAAGCAGCCCCATCTTCTTCGGCGGATCCTCCGATTTCACCGATCATGACGATACCTTCGCAGTCGGGATCTTCGTTGAATAGCTCCAAGCAATCCACGAAGTTCGTTCCGTTTACCGGATCTCCGCCGATGCCGATTGCGGTTGTCTGGCCGAGACCTAAGGTCGTCAACTGGTGAACGGCCTCGTAGGTTAGGGTTCCTGAGCGAGACACGACACCAATCTTACCTGGTTGGTGGATGTAGCCCGGCATGATGCCAATACGGCATTGGTCGGGGGTGATAATTCCCGGGCAGTTGGGGCCAATCAGTCGGCTAGTCCGTCCCTCAAGGTAGCGTTTTACCCGGATCATGTCGGCGACCGGGATACCCTCGGTGATGCACACGATCAGAGGAACCTCTGCAGCCGCGGCTTCCATGATCGCATCGGCTGCGAAAGGAGGGGGGACAAAAATGACGCTGACGTTTGCGCCCGTGTTGTGGAGCGCGTCCGTGACGGTGTTGAAGACCGGCACCTTGCCGAGCACGGTTTGGCCGCCCTTGCCAGGGGTGACGCCCGCAACAACCTGCGTTCCGTGATAGCCGAGGGACTGCTCCGCGTGGAACATGCCCGTCTTGCCGGTGATGCCCTGGACCAGGATTTTTGAGTTCTTATCGACGAGAACGCTCATTTCGTCAGCTCCACAATTTTCTGAGCGGCGTCTCGAAGGGAGTCGCCAGTAGTGATGGGTAGACCGCTTTCTTGCAGCATCTTACGCCCGAGTTCGACGTTGGTGCCTTCGAGACGCACGACGAGGGGAACCTTGAGTCCAACCTCTTTTACGGCCGTGATGACGCCGTCGGCGATGGTGTCGCAGCGCATAATGCCGCCAAAAATGTTGACCAAGATCCCCTTGAGATTCGGGTCGCTCGTGATAATTTTGAAGGCTGCGGTGACGCGCTCGGCGGTGGCACCACCGCCGACGTCGAGAAAGTTGGCAGGTTCGGAGCCAAAATGCTTGATGATGTCCATGGTCGCCATCGCCAGTCCGGCACCATTGACCATGCAGCCGATGCTTCCATCGAGAGCTACGTAGCTAAGTTCGTGCTCCGCAGCAGCCAACTCTGCGGGGTCCTCCTCGTCGTCGTCGCGCAGGGCTTCGATGTCTGGGTGCCGGTACATGGCGTTGTCGTCGAATGTTGCCTTTGCATCCAAGGCAAAGACTTCGCCCGACCCCGTGATCAACAAGGGGTTGATCTCAAGCAGCGAACAGTCGAGATTGATGTAGGCCTTGACCAGCTTGTCCAAAAAACTCACGAATAGCCGAGCGGTCTTGCCCTCGAGGCCAAGCGCATAGGCGAGTTTTCGGCCCTGAAATGCACCGAGTCCAATCGCCGGGTCAATGGTCTCTTTGATGATTTTTTCGGGAGTCTCCTCGGCAACCTTCTCGATCTCCATGCCGCCTTCGGTGGATGCCATGACGGTGACGCGACCGCTGACGCGGTCGAGAGTGGCGCCCAGGTAGAGCTCCGTCTTGATGTCCATGCCCTGCTCGATGAGCAAACGCTGAACCTTGGTGCCCCCTGGGCCGGTTTGAACCGTGACCAGGGTACTACCGAGCATCTGTTGGGCGGCTTGCCGAACCGCATCCGCTCCCTTGACGACCACGACACCGCCGAGATCAGGGTGTTCATTGAAGCGCCCCTTGCCGCGGCCCCCCGCATGGATTTGGGATTTTACGACGAGAATTTCGCTGCCCGTTTTCTTGATGAGCTCATCGGCGGCGCTCTTGGCTTCGTCGGCACTGAATGCGACCTGAGAGAGGGGGACAGCAACGCCCTCCGTCCGCAGCAGGTCCTTGGCTTGGTACTCGTGGATTTTCATAGTTTTGCTCTCCGAGGGGATCAGTAGGGGAGAAGTTTGACCACGTCCCGAACGGCCTGGGCGGAGACTTCGAGCATGGCCTTCTCGTTGTCGTCGAGCTTCATCTCGATGATGCGCTCAACACCGTTCTTGCCCAAGACGGCCGGGACGCCGATGTAAACGCCATCATATCCGTATTCGCCGCTAAGCATGCAGGCCGTGGGTAGCACTCGTTTACGGTCACGAACGATGGACTCGACCATGGCGCAAACGGCGGCTGCGGGGGCATAGTACCCTGAGTAGCCCAGCAATCCGACGATCTCTCCACCGCCCTTGCGTGTGCGTTGAATGATCGCGTCGATGGTTTCTTTTGGGAGCAGCTCTGTGAGCGGAATGCCACCGACCGAGGTGCGGGAGGGAAGCGGCACCATGGTATCGCCGTGGCCGCCGAGAACCATGCCGTGAATATCTTCAACGCTGACACCGAGCGCTTCGGAAAGAAAATATTTGTAGCGTGCGGTGTCGAGAACGCCAGCCATGCCGATGACTCGTTCCTTGGGAAATCCGGACTCCTGAAAGGTGACATGGCACATCGCATCGAGCGGGTTGGCCACGCAGATCAAGACGGCGTCAGGGCTGTGCTCGACGACTGCGCGAGTGACTGCGCCGACGATCTTGCGGTTTGTGTCCACCAGCTCATCTCGGCTGGTGTATTCGCCCGTCTTGGGGTTCTTTCGTCGGGGGACTCCCGCGGTGATAACAACAACGTCCGAACCAGAAGTGTCGGCGTAGTCTTGGGTTCCGCGTAGGGCACAGTCGAATCCCATGATGGGGGAGGCCTCGGCAAGGTCAAGCGCTTTGCCCTGAGGCATGCCCTCCTGAATGTCGACAAGCACCACGTCCCCAAGGTGTCTTTGCGCGGCCCAGTGGGCCGTTGTGGCCCCTACATTTCCAGCTCCGATGACGGTGATCTTATTTCGGCGTGACATGCAAATTCTCGCGTTGGCGGTATACCGAGCGCAAGAACTTAGATCCATAGGGTGGACCAGATTGAGGTCGATTCGATTGGGCCGGGGGGTCTGGGCTCTGGGAGCGATGACCTATGCGGTCGAGGTCGCAGGCACTCGTCGTACATGCCCCAGGCGCGCGTTGGCGCAACTGACGTACTCACAACGGCGCTGGGCCGAGGTGACGTCTCAGGGCCAAGACGGTGCCGATGCGGACCGTCGAACCGGTAGCGATCGTTTCAGCTTGGTACCATCGATCGCGCATGGTCGTTCAGCACACTGCCTAGATCAAAAAAAAGTATATGCGCGATATGCTCGTTTGGGTCGATTTCCTAACGCTGAGGGCCACCGTCTTCGTCGACGGACCGATGGAACTCGTCGACGGGGTCGCTTCACCGGTTTTTTTGGTGCTCTTGATGGCGGTTGCTAGCCTGATCGCGTTCTCATGTCGCTTCGCCGATCTTATTCGCAAATGCTTCTGCCCTTGGGCCCCTCCCTTCTGCTTTTGATCGGCATGAGCGTGGGGTGCGCCCATGGGGGGGGCGCGGGGGACCATCCCAGCTCGATCGAACCCGATCCCGATGCCGAAATCGCTCGTCTGCGGCATCAGAACGCGACGCTGAGAAAGGCGCTCAAGAATGCCGAGGAACGGGTTCGACTCGCCGAATACAGCTCGACTGATGTGGCAAATGCGCTCCCTGAGGGGCGGGCTCTTCCGATCATAAAATTGGAGCCCAAAGGCGGCGAGGCCGGTCGTCGGCATCGAGAATCTGTGAGTCTTCCAGAAGTGCCCAACTCGGGGTTCGTCGACGACGCCTCCCACGGGCAAGCGTGGGAGGCAACGACCGTGCTCGCTACTGTCGTGCGAGGATCCGAGGATGGAGCCGAACATGAACTGGCCGATCGTTCGGCGGTCTCGCGAACGGGCTCTGGCGAAGAAAAAACGCGTCGTTTTCGTCTTGTGGGCAGCCGGTTGGTGGCGGAGACAAAACGGCAGCGCAGTCGGCCCAAAAGAACGGTTTCGAAGAGACGAAAATCCACCATCGTGTCGGAATATGATCACGCCATGAAGATCTATCGATCGGGGCAGTTTGGGGAGGCGGAGCGGGGATTTGAGCAATTCGTGCGCGCCCACCCAAGCCATGATTATGCGGACAATGCGCTTTACTGGAAGGGGGAGGCAGCCTATGATCAGGGACACTTTTCCGACGCTCTCGCGGCATTCACCGAGGTTGTGGAACGCTATGGCGGAGGAAACAAGGGGGCCGATGCCCTGCTAAAAATCGGTCTTTGCTACGGCCGTCTCGGCGATGCAGCGAACGCCCGGGATGTGCTCTCTCAGCTGATCTCCGCCTACCCTAACGCGCGGGCGACCGGGATCGCACGAGCGAAATTGGACGATCTTTCCGAAGGACAACCATGATGATGCAGCGCAGCTTTTTCCTTGGATTTCCTCTGCTTGTCGTTACGGGTACGGCAGCAGCAGCCCCACCTGCGCTCTCCTCTGGAGGCGGGCCTTCCGAACTCGGAGCGGACGGCTCCGCGGCGGCATTCTACGACGCGCGTGGCGGCCGGGAGACCGGACCGACAGGCGACTTTAGCACGGGGGCCGGTACAGCACAGCGCCCTCAAGATACGACCTACGGACCCGCTCGAGGGCCTGGTTCGGCGGCTGACGGGGGGCCGAGACGGGGAAATGACATCTACGGTGATGGACTTGCCGAGGGCGATGGCACGTGGTCGAACGCGACGCCTGACTATCATGTGGTCGCCGATGGAGACACGCTTTGGGGAATTTGCGGAGACTATTTTCGAGATCCGTACATGTGGCCGCAAGTTTGGTCGTGGAATGACCAGGTGACCAACGCTCACTGGATTTTTCCGGGGGATCGTGTGCGCCTGAAGAATCCTATCCAGGAGCCGTCTCGAATCGCGGATACCTTCGCGGATATCGACCAGGTCTACGAAGCGCGGGTACCCAAAGGGAAGGACTATTTGCTCAACCGATACGCGTTCGTAGATGCTGAGGAATTTGAGCGGTCGATGGAGGTCGTTGGCGGATCACAATCTAAAGTGATGATGTCGACGCTCGACACCGCGTACATTCGCTACGAGCCGGAATCACCTCCTGTCGCTGGCGAGCGGCTAAGTGTCTATCGCCCACAGCAAGAAATCTACGACATCGAATTTAAGGGACGAAAAAGGCGCCAGCGTAAAGGCAAGAAAATCGGGTACCTCGTCGAGGTTGTGGGAGAGGTCGAGATCGAGCGGGTGGCAAAAAAGACGGCGGAGGCCACGGTCGCAGACTCGGTGCGCCCCGTGGAACGAGGAATGCGGGTCGGCGAGTTGAAAACTCGATTTGTTCGGGTCGCTCCCGTCGATGCCGAGACCACCGACAATGGCCTGGTGGTGGAAACGATTCGAGATCTCGCGCTCAGTGGAGAGGAAAATATCGTCGTCGTCAATATGGGCTCGAACCGAAAGATACGTCGTGGAAATATCCTCGATGTTGTTCGCAAGGGCGATGAATATTCGCCGAGCCACAGATTCATTAGCCCCTACGAATCCGGACATCCGCGGCGAGTTGTCGGTCACATCTTGGTGCTTCAGGTACAGCCGGACGCCGCGATGGGGGTTGTTCTCGACTCACGTCGTGAGGTGTTGCGGGGTGACCATGTCGAGATTCGCGGACCGAAGGCCGGCGAGACCGATCAGCCGGCGATGCGAAAGGCGGGCAGGCATCTGTCGGCCGACGCGCATGCCGAAATCGTCGGCGATGGCGGAAACGTCGAGGGGAGCGCTGGATTTCGAGTGGGTCAGTAATGGTTAGTGGGAGACCTCCCGTTCTGTGCCATTTTCATGAGATACGTGACGACCGGGGCCTGGCTGATTCGGGGGGGGCAAGGCGCACAGACGGCTCGTATGTACCGAACAGTCCGGATTGTCCGGACCGTGGAGCTTTCTGTGCCGTGTATCTTTCGTGAAACACCAGTCGGGTGTGGGTCGACCGAGGGGGGTGAGAGCGCAGCCACGACGACAGCAGATAGGATCGCAGCATGTGGGGCTGCCTCCTGGGAGGTTCTTCGACTTTCTTGGCAATCTTCCACCCGAGCCGCGATTGGCAATCGTCGGCAGCCGGGCGGCCTCCGTTGCGACGTGTCAGGCACTGCTTTTCATAGTCGAAGCTTGTCGATCGAGCGGCTGGTCGCTGGTCTCAGGGGGCGCATTGGGTATCGATGGTGCAGCTCATTGGGCCGCTTTGGCATTGGGCGTACCGCAGATGTGTGTGCTTCCATGTGGTATCGATCGTCGCTACCCAGAACGGAACGCAGATCTGTTTGCTCGGCTGGAGGCGAGCCCCGAGGCGTCGTTGCTGTTCTCGCTCTCGGAGCGGGCTCGGGGGGGCCGTGGAGTGTTTGCGAGTCGAAATCGGATCGTCGTCGGCAGCGCGCAGGCCGTGATCGTTGCACAGGCGGGTCGGCCGTCGGGGTCTTATGGGACCGGAGTTTTGGCTCTACGGAAAGAGCGACCGCTCGCGGTTCTTCCTGGCAGTTCAGGCTGTTCGGTGCTGGCTGGAAAAGGTGCAAATATTTTACCCGATCCCGGGGACGGAATAGGATGGGAGCCTCGCCTGCGCGAGGCGACGGCCGACTGGCTACTCGCGATTGTCGAGGGCCGGCCGCGACCATCGTGGCGTCGTTTGTGGCCGAAAGATCTCCGCTGGCTGGAGTCGGAAATCCGTACGAGCGGACCTTCCGGAATCGCCGTAGATCAACTCTCAGACTCTCTACGAGGGATTTGTGGATTGGTCGAGGCCGAAGCGTTGGAGCTTGTCATCGAACTTTCTCCGGGTCGCTGGGGGTTACGTACCGGATAGAGGGCACGCCATGAAGCATCCCCATGCTGGCGCGTCCGAGTATGCCTATTTCCTCCACCCGAGTGCGACAAATTCGAAGGATATATTGGCTTTTGCACATCGAGGTGGCGCCGGCCTGTGGCCTGAAAATACCGTATTGGCTTGTAAAAATGCGCTCTTACTCGGTTGTCGATATCTGGAGATCGACCTTCAGCTAACGCGAGATTGCCAGCTTGTGGTATTTCATGACGTTGGGCTCGAACGAACGACGGACGGCCGCGGTAGGCTAGATGTTCAACCATATGACGCGCTACGTCGACTCGACGCTGCCTTCAAGTTTGCTCCCGATCGAGACTTTCCGCTCAGAGGTCGGGGCGTGGCCATTCCGACGTTGGAAGAACTCATTGAGATCGATTCTGACGTACGCTTCAATATCGATCTCAAGTCGCGTCGTTTCGATGTCGCCGCGGCCTTGTGGCGCCTGATCGAGAAGCACGGCCTCCACGATCGGATTCTCGTCGGATGCGCTCACATCGAAGCAATTCACCATTTTCGGAAATTGAGTGGAGGGACGGTGGCGACTTCGGCCTGTTTCGACGAATGCCTTCGATTCTTGCTGGCCGTGAAGTTGAGGTCAACTCGCTGGCTCGCCACGCCGTTCCAAGCGCTTCAAATTCCTCGACAGTGGAAGGGGATTCGAGTCATAAGTGAGCGCTTTATTGAGTCCGCTCACGCGCACGACCTGCATGTCCATGTCTGGACTGTTGACGACCTGTCAACGATGCAGGAAATCTTAGGGATGGGGGCCGATGGAATCATGTCGGATCGTCCTGATCGCCTTCTCCCGTTGGTCTTTAGACAAGAGGTAAATCATGTTGATTAGTTTGGCGCTCTTTCAGTGTGAACTCGCATCGGAAGATGCTGATCTTTTGGTTGGAGCCTGCGGGCACAGCGTTCTGCATCCGATCGCTGCGAGCGTTCCGGCACGGGAGGTCATCGGGCATACGATGTCGGCTGACCCGAACCACGAGGTGGTCCGAATCGCTTGTGACGGCGGATGGACCGTTCTTGCAGACGAGTCAGGCCGACTTCCCGAGGCGCGCAAGCTCTGGAAGCGCGAGACCCAGTCGCGTGGAGTACGGAGCTTGTTGATGCTGGCTGACGATGAAATCGTAGCCTTCGCTCTGCATGAACCAGATGGAAGTGCGCGTGCGGTGGCGTCGTGCGATGGCCACTATCAGGCGAAGGGGCGGCCCCTGGCAGTGGAGGGGGCCTTCGCACCGAAACGTCTAACCGCTGGTGATCTCTTGCTGCTCGCCCAATCTGTAGGTGTTGACCTCGAACGCCTCAACCACGGGATCAACTACCGATTGTTGGCGTGCCGGCGCGGGCCGCTCGACTTCCATCACTCGAGCGCTGCGGAATCCTGAAACCCACAGGTAACATGTGCGTCAAATGCGGACCGTTCCCTCATGAGGGACTGCCATTAAGAGCGGCTGTCCACCCGTCGTTGGCCAGCGTATAATCTGAATATGAGCGAGCAAAGAACTCTAACGAGCGACGATAGGGCGGATCCGAAGCCGTCGCCAGAGTCGGGTCGGGCGCACGAGGCTGGTGCTGTCGACGATGCAACATTGATGAGCAGTCTTATCCGCAAGATAATTTTTGCGACCGTCGTGCTGGGGATAGGAACGGCGGTCGGGCTGGGTTCAGTCTACTCGTCCGCAACCGATGCCTCGGGGTCGGGGAACTCGAAACTTGGTATCGAAAATACTGCGGAGCGGGATACTGGTGGCGCTCATCGCTGACCATCGTCCCGGAGATTTCGCCGACTATTCAAGCAGGCGCACCCGAAAACGGCGGCCTTTGAGTTTTCCGTCGGCCAGCTTTGCAAGAGCCGTTTGGGTGGCCTCGCGTGCGATCGCTACATAGCTTGTGTTTGCGAGAATATTGATCTTTCCCACCTTTGTGCCCTCGATGCCGCCGAGACCCGTGAGCGCGCCGAGGATGTCCCCTGGCCGAATTTTGTGTTTCTTGCCGCCCGCGATCTCCAGGGTGACCACCGATGGTTGTGACTGGACTGGGTCCAAGGCCGCCCTTGAGGGCAGCGGGGTCATCTGCAGGTCATGGCCGAAGTGCGTGGAAAGACGCTGAATTTTTCGGCCCTCTTTCGGTCCGACTAGCGAACAGGCGATGCCTCGGGCACCGGCTCGTCCGGTCCTACCTATGCGGTGCACGTGAACTTCGCTTTCGCGTGCGATGTGAAAGTTGAACACCGCGTCGAGCGCGTCGATATCGAGTCCGCGGGCGGCTACATCTGTAGCGACCAGCACCCGCACACTCTTGTTGGAGAAGCGGGCCAGTGTTTCATCCCGCTCATATTGTTCGAGGTCGCCGTGTAGAGCGAGGACGCTGACCCCCTCCGCACGCAGTGAACACGCGAGTTCGTGTGCATCCTTCTTTGTGTTGCAAAACACGAGGGCGGATTCTGGATTGTGTTTCTGTAGCAGTAGTCGGAGGGCGAGTCGCCGGTGGTCGTCACTGTTGACGGCATAGAACTCCTGCCGGATCGAATTTTCATCGTGGGTTGAATCGACCTCGACCTGTACGGGACGATTCATAATTCGTCCTGCGATGTCGAGGATCTGCGGAGGGAAGGTCGCGCTGAACAACAGCGTTTGGCAGCGCTCTTGAAAATGATCGAAGATGAACTCGAGGACTTCTTGAAATCCCATATCGAGCATTCGGTCGGCCTCGTCGAGAACAAAGACCTCGCAATGCTCGAGTTTCAGCGTCTCGCGTCGGAGGTGATCCGCGACTCTTCCAGGGGTGCCGACGACGACATGAGCGCGATGTTTCAGTGAGATTAGCTGCGGTCCCACGGGTTTTCCACCGCAGAGTGTCAGCACCTTGATGTTGTGAATTGTCCGAGCGAGTCGTCGAATTTCTGTGGCGACCTGCTCGGCAAGTTCGCGCGTGGGGCATAGGACAAGCGACTGAATTCGAAATTGGTCGACGTCGATTCGAGAGAGGATGCCCAGCCCGAATGCCGCGGTCTTTCCAGAGCCAGTCTTTGCCTGGGCAATGACGTCGCGACCCGCCAAGACCGCTGGCAGGCTTTGTGCCTGAATGGGGGTCATGACGTCATAACCGAGTGAGGTAAGGTTCGGGAGAAGCTCGGGGCGAAGCTTCAGTGAAGAAAAATCCGTGGATGTGGGGTCGGTCATCGTCGCCATGCCGCAGTCGGTTTGCGAACCTATCAGACGCCAGCGAAAGATGTTCTAGCGTTGTTGACGCGATTCGTTCGACCGGTTGTCAAACGGTCGGTCATGAACTAGCGTCCTTCGCCAAGCAGGCGCTTCTTACCTGCTGTATCCGCCACCAAACGCCGTGATGAGCCCACCGGCCTCGGGGCGTAAATGTACAGGAAACCAACATGCTGACTATCGGCGACCAATTCCCAGATTTCGATCTTGCAGCTTCCGTGAAGGCTTCGGCCGACACCGAGGCGGCCTTCACCAATCTCACCAACGCTAGCTTCGAGGGCAAGTGGAAGGTCTACTTTTTCTGGCCCAAGGATTTCACTTTCGTGTGCCCCACCGAGATCCAAGGCTTTGGTGAGATCGCGGCGAAGGTTGAGGCGGCTGGCGGTCAACTCATTGGCGCGAGTCTAGACTCTGAATTTGTGCACAATGCGTGGCGTACCCACGAGCCACGGCTGACCAAGAGCCCCTTCCCATGGCTCGCCGACATTGGCGGCGGACTGACCTCCGCACTTGGAATTTTGCGGGCGGACGCTGGCGTCGCTATGCGGGCGGTCTTCATTGTCGATCCCAAAAACACTATCCAATGGGTCTCGGTGAACGGTGCCGAAGTCGGGCGAAATCCCGAGGAGATTTTGCGCGCCCTCGAAGCGACAATGGGATTTATCGATGACGGAAACCTCATGCCTTGCGCGTGGCACAAAGGCGACCCCACTCTCTAGGCCTGGGCCCCCCCCAAAGAAAGAACAATCAGATGGCAGCGACTTACGAATGTAAAGCATGCGGTATGAGCGTCAATGCGACGTGTGGTAAGTGCGACGTGGCTCTTGTGAACAAGACCCTAACGAAGCTCGACAAGTCGACCGTGGATGTTTCTGAATGTCCAAACGGTCACGGAAAAATCAAGTCGCCCATGTGCTGTGGAACAGACATGGCGGCTTGTTCGATCGCGTAGTAGAGGCGCGTCTGCGGCCTAAAGAAAGGAGCCTAGGCCGAGTGCCTGGGCTCCTTCTTAGGTTGCGGGACGTTCGAGAACCGCGCTCAGACTTTTGGGGATGAAGCTTCGTCGGTCTCACGTTGGCTGGCCAGCTGCCTCATGAGCTGCGAGACACTCCATGGTGGAAGCTGCGCCAAAAGTTTGTCGACGGTCGTCTCTCCGATATCATCCCCGTCGCGGGCGCGTACATTTATTGTGTTTGCAGTCGCCTCCTTCTCGCCGACGACGATGATGTACGGGACTTTTTGCATCGTTGCGTTGCGAATCTTGTATCCAAGGCGTTCATCGCTTCGATCGATTGTCGCGCGGACACCAGATCTACGGATCTGGTCTTCCACCTCACAAGCGTAGTCGTTGTATTTTTCGGAGATGGGTAAGATCCGAGCTTGTTGCGGGGCGAGCCACAGTGGAAATGCCCCGGCGACGTGCTCGGTGATGATCCCGAAGAAGCGTTCGACGGAGCCATAGCAAGCGCGATGGATCATCACGGGCGTGTGGCGTTCACCATCGCTGCCGACATACTCGAGACCAAATCGCTGGGGCATCGAGAAATCGAGCTGGATCGTTCCGCATTGCCAGGAACGGCCGAGCGAGTCACGAATATGAAAATCGATCTTCGGGCCGTAGAAGGCTCCATCTCCTGGATTGATCGTGTGTGCGCGACCGGCGCCCTTGAGGGCCGACTCAAGCGATGACTCTGCCTGGGTCCACATCTCATCCGATCCGATCGATTTCTCTGGCCGCGTCGAGAGTTCAAGGCGTACATCGCCCAAGCCAAAGACCTGGTAGACCTCAAAAAAGAAGTGGATAAGCAGTTCGATTTCGGCCTTGATCTGGTTGGGGGTACAAAAATGATGGGCGTCGTCTTGGACAAAGGTCTGGACCCTGAACATACCGTGACGCACGCCAGAGGGTTCACGCCGGTGCACCTGGCCCATCTCGGCCATGCGCAGCGGAAGCTCGCGATGGCTATGAAGCCGATGCTTGTAGATCATGAGATGCCCTGGGCAGTTCATGGGCTTGACGGCCATCGGTCGATCCTCAGCCGAATCCTCGATGATCTTGGAGGGTTCATCTTTCGACCAGAGCTTGCGCTTGGTGAAGAACATGTTCTCCATGTAGTGATCGTAGTGACCGGAGGTGTGCCAGGTTGACTCCGGCAAGATCAAGGGCGTTCGAACTTCTTGGTAATCTCGCAGTCCCAGCTGGGCGCGCATGAACTCCATCAAGCTGTTGTAGACGATGGCGCCGTTGGCATGAAGAAAGGGAAAACCTGGCGCATCTTCTTCGAAGTGGAAGAGATCCAATTTTTCGCCGAGAAGTCGATGGTCACGCTTCTTCGCTTCCTCAAGCATATAGAGGTGGGCATCGAGATCTGCCTTCGTGAAAAATGCGGTGCCATAGACCCTGACAAGTTGCTCGCAGTTTGCATCTGCGCGCCAATAGGCGCCGGCGACCTTCATCAACTTTATGTGGGTCAGCCACTTGCTGTTCGGAACGTGTGGACCCCGACAGAGGTCGATGAATTTTCCGGTTCTATAGAACGATAGCTCCAGCGCATCTTCGGCCCCAGAAAGTGCTCCTTGCTGTTTTAGCCCCTCGACCAACTCACTTTTAAATTTGTTGCTGCCTCCGTCGAGGTCCATGTATTCGCGGAATACGGGGTCTTCCTCGGTGGTCGCCACGCAACGCTCGAATTTGTGGGCGGCTTTTGCCAGCTTCTTGATTCGAGCCTCGATCCTTGGAAAGTCGTTGTCGCCGAAGGCGAGCCCCTCTGGGAGAAAAATATCGTAGTAGAATCCATCGTCGGTGGTTGGACCAATTGTGAGTTGGGCGCCCGGAAGCTCATCGAGCAACGCTGCTGCCATGAGGTGAGCGGCCGAGTGACGAAGAGTCTCGAGACCCAGTGCATCCTTTGTGGTGACGATCTTGACTCGGTCGTCGTCGGCTAGGCGGTGGCCGATGTCGACAGTGACGTCGTTCACAACCCCGAGAACCGCAGATTTTGCGAGGCCGGGAGCGATGGAGCGGGCGAGGTCGAAGACGGAGCTTCCCTCTGGGAGAGTTTTGCTGGAGCCGTCAGGAAGGCGGATGCTGATATTCATTGTGAATCCTGAGAGAAGTTGGGGGAGGAGCGACTGGCAACAAAAAAGCCCCCGGCGGTGGCCGGAGGCTTTGCTCACGGGCGACCACCGGTCACTAGGCCGTGTTCGTCGTCGCCGTGTGCTGAAAATCCAAGATGCTGTGACTATATCTCGCAGCGAATGCTTGGCAAGCCAAAAAGATTCTAGTGTTCCCCGGCGGATCCGGCGCGACCGTTTCGTAGTTGAGGACCTGTTTTTCCGGGTACACTGACGTCCGATGGCCTCGACTGTCCTTCATTGCTCCGATATCCACTTGTTGTCTTTGGAAGGCGTCGGGCCTCTTCGATTTCTCAACAAGCGAATGACCGGTGGCGTGAACTTGCTGATGAAGCGGAGAAGGCGGCATCGGGAGGCGCTCTTCGACCGAATTGTTGAGCATGCGCACCGATTGAAGGTCGATCGATTGATCGTGACTGGCGATCTGACGAACCTCGCGCTGGAGTCGGAATATGAGCATGTTCGAGCGGTGCTTCGTACCGTCGAGGTTCCTGTCACGGTGGTTCCAGGAAACCACGATGTGTACACAAGGGGCGCGGAACGTAGTGCTCGTTTCGAGCAGTATTTGGGCGAGTTTATGGAGGGAGACCGCATCGGAGACGCGGCGTATCCCTTTGTTCAGCGGTTGGATGATAACGTTGCCTTGATCGGACTGTCGACCGCGGTGGCGACCCTGCCGATGTTTGCGACAGGGAGCCTCGGGGAAGGTCAACTCGATCGTCTGGCAACGCTTCTGGATCATCTCGGATCCGAACATTGCATGCGTATCGTGTTGATCCATCACCCTGTCGTGAGTGGTGTCTCTCATGCTCGGCATGACCTGCTTGATCTCGATGCCTTCGGAGCCGTGATTGCGAAACACGGAGCGGAGCTTGTACTTCACGGGCATGAGCATAGCGAGATCCTTGGCTCACTCGTGGGGCCCGGGCACTCCGTTCCGGTGCATGGGATTGCGTCGGGTACCAGTATTTCGTCGCAGCTTGGGCGCGAGGGCGCTTTCGGTCTCTATCGACTCGAGGGACAGTCAATTCTGCGGACGCGCTACGTGTGGACCGGATCGGACTTCGAGCCCGCCAATATCAACTCACTGTAGCGCTCGATGACCATGGCCACGATGTGGCGTGAACGGAGCAAGCGATCGGGACGGGTCTCCGGCATGGCAGGCACCCAGGCACCAAGAAAGTGCTATTGTGGCGAGGTGGGATCCTCGTGTCCGTACCTGAAGATACGGCCACTCGGTGAAGGAGCGGTTGGGGACGTCTATTTGTGCATCGGTCGGGAGGACCGCCGGTTGGCGGTCGTGAAGTGGTTACAAGCCGAAATCCACGAATCGAGCGAGGCTGCCCGTCGCTTTCTACGCGAGGCAGAGCTGCTGTCTTCGATGTGGTTCGAACAGGGCATGATACAGGTGGCGCGGTTTGGTGTCGATGACTACGGCAAGACCTGGATGGCGATGGAGTTCGTCGATGGATTGGCACCCTCAGTGGTAATATCTCCAGGTGATGGTTGGTCCTTACACCGGCTTCTCGAGGGCGTCGGACGGAGTCTGGACGAGATGCATGGGCTCGGAGTCGTGCATGGGAACCTGAAGCCCGACAATATTTTAGTTCGCGATGGTCATTCAGGTTGGGAGCCGGTGGTGATTGATCTTGGGATCGCCAAGTGGCTCCCAGAAGAAGTGATGATGGCCACGGGCTCGGTCGTCGATGCCTCACACTACAGGAGCCCGGAGCAAGGACGAGACTTGAAGAGTGTTGGGCCGGCCAGTGATCGCTATGCCCTTGCAGTGGTGTGTTTTGAGCTCTTGAGTGGTAGGCTTCCCTTTGCGGCGAGCACTCATAGTGAAGTGCTTCGGCAGCCGATGACGATCCCGCCACTTTCAATTCCAGCGAGGGGACCGTTGGTCGAGCGGGAAGCTGCAAGAACTACGGAGGGCGATTCGATGAGGCTAGCGACACCGCGGCTGAATCGCTTCATGCGGCGTGCATTGGCGAGGCGTCCAGACGATCGATTCTCGAGCGTAGAGGTGTTGTCGGAGCAATTTAGGGCCGCCGCGATGGCCGACGGGCTGTGGGAGGAGCGGGTTTTGGGGAAACTCTACGACCCGATTTTTCATTCCATCGTCGAGATCTCAGCCACCGCCGGCGCGAAACGTTTTGATTTGTCCAGCGGTCCAATCGTGTTGGGCCGTCACGACGCTTGTCACTATTCCTTGTCGTCGCCGCGATTGAGTCGAATGCATGCGCTGCTCTATATTCACCGTGGTCGGCTTTGGTTCGCTGACCTTCACAGCCAAAATGGAAGCTCATGCTACGGTCGCAAGCTGACTCCGGGTGTTCCCGTGCCCTTGCCGACTGACGGGACCCCGGTGAGCGCTAGACTCTATGACCGAGACGTCGTGATTCGTACATTTAGAAGTTGAGATGGCTATCCGCTGACTAGAGCAGTGGGGCCAAGAGCCGGGCACTGTTCTCGAGGAGCCGTTGCCAAGAGGGGAGTTGGAGTCGGTCACCAAGCATGACCTCGACCGCATCATCGAGATCACGATGGAATACCGAGGCGAGTTCGTCTGTTATCTTTTCATCGTAAAACATCGCGGTAACCTCGTACATCAGATGCAAGCTGCGCTCATCCAGATTTGCAGATCCGAGGGTGGCGATCTTTTGATCGACGAGCATGTATTTCGAGTGAATCATCCTCGGCTGATACTCAAATATTCGGCACCCGGCCCGCAACAGGTCGTCGTAGTAGCTGCGGGCGGCATACCCGACTACGCGACTGTCGTTTTGACCGAGGACCGGGACGAGGATCCGCACATCGATGCCGCGCATCGCCGCCGTGCCAAGGACCAGAAGTAGGGCCGAGCTTGGAATAAAATAGGGCGTCGTGAGCCACACTCTCGTTTGTGACATGCCAATCGCAGCTGAAAACTGAGCCGCGAGTACAGAGGCAACGGGAAGATTGGGGCCGCTGGGAATGATCTGAAGCATGGGCCCAGAAGAAGTGATCGGCGTAATCGGTCGCCCTCCACAGACAAGTCCGGTTTGCGGGTGCGGAAGATCGCAGGATGGGTCGAGCGTAGTCCCCGTGGCGAGTTGCCAGTCCTCGAAAAATATGGCTTCGAGGGAGAGCGTTGCATCGCCATCAAAACGGGCCCAAAGATCGTTCCACGAAGGCCCATCGGGGTCCGCGCCGCTGTATTCATCGCCGATGTTTAGGCCCCCAGTGAACGCAATTTTCCCGTCGACGCAGAGGATTTTTCGGTGGTTGCGAAAGTCAATTCGAGTGTTCGACCTTCGAAATCTGAACCGAAGGGGGCCAAAGCGAGCGACTGTACCGCCTGCGTCGATGAGTTCTTGGAATAGCGACCGCGGAGTCCCGAAGGTCCCGAGGCCGTCGATCAAGACTCTGACAGCGCAACCTTCGCGGGCCCGCTTTGCGAGCTTCGTTGCGAGGTCCCGGCCGGTTCCGTCGTCCCGCCAAATATAGAACTCCGCATGGATGCGGTGCTTCGCTGAGGCGATCGCTCGGGTCATGGCCGCGAAGGCTTGTCGTCCTCCTGGCAACAGCTCCACGGACTCCGCCCGGCGAAGAGGTGCGGATGCAGTGTTGAGCGCCAGGTTGATTAGACCCCGCGTGATCGGATCGAGGCCTGGCGGGAGAGCATCGATGTTGGCCATCTCACGGGTAGCCTCGGTGTGGCGGAGCCGCTGCCGTTCGCGTGTTCGGCGGCTGCGCCGTACTCGACGGCGCCCCAGCATGAGGTAGGCGAAAAATCCGATGACGGGCATGAACGCAAAGGCGAAGATCCACGCGATCGTCGCTGCCGGTCGCCGCCTCTCGAGAATGACAGTGGGTATCGCAGTCAACAGGAACACGATGAAAATGGCCTCGTAGAGCCACAATTGGCCGTCGTTGCCCAAGGTCCACATCGCCTGTGAAGGATAGCGGACCTGGCCCGGTCTTGCTGCGAAGCGCGGTGCAGAGCTGGAAAAACTCCGGTCGCCGACTACACTCGCGCCTATGTCCGGATCGATTGTGTCGTTTCAGCCCTTGAACCCCGCGACCGAAGAAGCGCTCCCGGCGCTCTCTTGGTCTTCCTCGGAGGAGATCGATGGTGTGGTGGCGCGTGCACGTGCAGCTCAGCCGGCTTGGGCTGCGCTCAGCGTGGAGCAACGCGCCGAGTATCTTCGCCAGTTCGCAGCGAAGGCGGCGGACCCTGTGACCGTCGAAAGACTCGCACGCAGCGTGACTCAAGAGATGGGCAAGCCTATTCGGTTCTCGCGGGCTGAGGCGAAGACCATGGCCGCCCGAGTGGAGGGGTTTGTCGAGCGAGCTCGGGAGGCGGCAGAGGGCGAGACGACGGGTTCCTCGACGATCTCGGTCGAGGTCGAGTGGCGACCGCTGGGAGTCGCCGCGGTCATCGCCCCTTGGAATTATCCGCTGAGTACGCCGAACAACCTTGTCCTCTCCGCTTTACTGACCGGGAACACCGTCGTCTTAAAACCGTCGGAGTTCACACCACGGACGGGGGCAATCTATTGCGATCTGCTCGCCGAGGCGCTCCCCACTGGGGTGATGGGGGTGATTCAAGGCGGGGGATCTGAGGGCGCCCATTTGGTAAAATCAGACGTGGATATCGTTGCGTTCACTGGCTCGATCGCCACGGGGCAGGCGATCATGCGCGCGGCAGCAGAGACTATGACACGTCTGGTCTTGGAACTTGGAGGGAAGGATTCTATGATCGTTCTTCCAGGTGCCGACCTTGATGCGGCAGCAAAACATGCCGCGGAGCAGTCGCTTCGGAACAGCGGCCAGGTCTGTGTTTCCGTGGAGCGAGTGTTGGTTCATACGTCGATCTCCGCGGAGCTCGAACGACGGATATGCGCGTGGGTCAAAAAGTTCTCGGTGGGGGACCCCATGCTGGAGGAGACTGAGATCGGCCCTATGGTGAGCGTCCGGCAGCGTCAGCTCGTGCTTGATCAGCTCGATGAGGCGAGGAGCGCAGGGGCGCGATTCCTGATCTCCGGAGAAATTCGTGGACCGGGGTTCTTTCTGACGCCGTCGGTTGTTGCCGATGTGACGGATGCCATGCGGCTGGGTAGCGATGAGACCTTCGGCCCGGTCGTCGCTCTATCGACGGTCGCTGACGCGGATGAAGCCGTACGACAGGCGAACGGCACCTGTTATGGCCTCGGTGCGAGCGTCTGGGGTCGAGAAGGTCCTGAACTCGATGATGTCGCGGCAAGGATCGACGCTGGAATGATCGGCATAAACCGCGGTTTGAGCGCCGCCGGTGGGGCGCCATGGGTGGGTTGGAAACAGTCGGGATTTGGCTATACGCGGAGCACGGCGGGCATGCGGCAATTTATGCAGCCGCGGACCGTCGCGCGGGATGTTTTGAGCCACTCGCCGTCCTAACACGGGCCGCCTGGGCAAGTTATGCGGGATGGATCTTGGTTGATCGATCTAGATTCATTCTTGGTCTAAAGCGCGCTGCGGGCCCGGCCGATGCCAGGGAGGACGATGTCCGAACAGGCCGAGCAAGAAAGCGCGCTGCTCGAACAGCTGTGGGAAAAGGTTCCTCAGCTTGCTGGAGAAATTGTCGGGTCCGAAGTCTCGGTCTCAAAAATCAAGACAAACGAAGATGTTACGGATCTCGATGGGCACTACGTCGCGGTACTGACGGCGGACGGCGTTGACGAGGTCCATATCTTTCTCGTATTTGATATCGCCTCTGCGATCGCATTCTCAGGTTTGCTAGTGATGATGCAGGAGAAGGTCATCCGCGAGCATATCGCACGTCGTGAGATGGATGAAGACGATCTCGATGCGATGGGGGAATGCGTCAATCAGATCACCTCGAAGATCAACGAGTGTTTCCGGGGGGTGTTCGATAAGGACTATCACTTTGTGTTCTCCGGCGGTGGGGTGAGGACTCCCGAAGAATTAGAAGGATACCAGCGCGGCCGTATCGTCGAGACCAGGGCAAAAACGTCGATCGGTAGTCTGCACAACGGGAGCATGAAGTTCTTGCTGCCAGACCAGATCTTCACCGGGATATCTGCTCAAGAGAGTACAAAAGGCGGAGTCGAGCTCAGCGACGAGGAGGCAGAGGCGATACGTCTCGCTACGTTGGAGGGGATGGAAGACCTTGGGGACTTGGTGGTCCTGCTTCCCATCGATCGTGAACGCGGCGTATGGGAAAAGGTTCTCGCTGATGCTGGGCTCGGCTACAAAATTGTACGCAACATCCATGATGCTCGGCGCGTCTGCGCCGATGGCGACGCCGGGATGGTGTTGATCGATGCCGATGCGAGCCCCTGGGGCGGACTCCCCGCTCTTGCCCGGTTGTTGGCATGGAAAGACGTCGATGCCCCGATACTGATGGCAGCCTCTCATCCGACGCGGTCCCATCTCGTATCGTGCCTTGCGTCCGGAGCGAGCACGTACCTGGTGAAGCCGATCGAGTCCGACAGGCTCCGTGGACAGGTCCAAGAGCTGTTTCAGATTTGGCGTGATTCGCCGCGGGGCTAGTCGCCGTTTATGGAGTCCGTTGTGCGAGTCGCGTTCTGCCGTGGGCCGCGCCCGGTCCGCCACAATACCCGACTCGACCCGAAACTCGATGTTGAGGCCTTGTGGCTCTGCTAGTCTCCATTCATGCCGACAGTGCACGATTTGCTCGACGTTGCCGCGATGCGGGGGGTGGGCGAGGTGGTTCTTGAGAGCCGGAAACCCGCGGTCTTGATCACCGGCCATGGTAGCGAGACCGTTGGGGCCCCGATCGAGGAAGGGGAGCTTATCGAGTCGTTGACAGGCGTACTCTCAGATGAGCAGCAAGTCGACCTGGCAGTGGGTAGCGTGGTTCAATTTACGATTGAGCATGAGGGGGTGAGTTGGAATGTCGTGGCTGAGCCCGGTGCTGACGGAATTTGTGTCCGTGCGACGCGCTCGGATGTCGATGATGATTCTGAGACCGTGTGTGTGGCTGGACTTGGGATTGACCTTCCCCCGGCGGTTGCCCCTGCGATTTACTATGGCCAGGACGACCCCGTGGCGCCTGGATATGGCCCGAATCCTGATTCTCTTTCCATTGATTTTGACATCGACGAGAGCGATGGGATCGGCGGGGGCGGTGGGCAATCATCTGCGCCACCTGCGTCAAATCCAGACCCCTTCGCGGATTGGGCATCCCTGGACGTCGATGGGAGAGGGACTCCACCGACCGCGATTTCTGTGGCGCCGTACGAGGGCGCAGTGACTCGTAGCGATATACCCGTTGCGGATCTGCAGTCGCCCGAACGTCACGAAATCGGGCTCGACTTCAGTGATGACGATGAGGACGAGCTTCTTGACGCTCCCCTTGTTTCATCTTCAGCGCCCCTTGATGCCACCCAATTGCCCGAGCTACCTGAGCTTCCTGATGAGACTGACTTTTCCGAGCTGTCGGTGGATGTTGAGGCAGAGATTGGGGGAAATGTGGATTTGTTACCATCGACCGCGGGAGTCTCGGTGTTGGCGGGCCCACTGAAGACAGGAAGAGGGGGCATGCACGCCCCCTCTTCCTCATCGAATCCGGCGGAAAATCTGCAGGCGAAACGAGAGACTCGTACCGACGACCTTTCGAGGATTGCGCCGAAAATCGTGGCCGGCGCTTTTGTCTTCGTGCGCGGGGATGGGCTCGCCAAGGGCCTCGCAGAGCTCTTTTCTGGAATTCCCGTTATCGTGCGCAGTCAAGGGGACCTGGTCGGGATGCACCCGGAGCGTTGTTTTGTGATTCAGGCCGAGGATCCCAGCCCATTCTTGGGATGGATGTTACGTAGAGTTGAAGAGGGGTCGCGGGTCGTGGTCGACACGCAGGCGTCGACGGGGGCCGGCGCTGAACGTATCTTGCTCGGCATCAATGCCACACAGGCTGCTCAGTCGTGGCTTCTCGCGCAGCCGCGTTACTGGATCTGTCGCGGAGACCCTGGGATAGTTTTCGAAGCCTTGTAGAAACTTACGCCCGTCGGCCCGCCGGCACATTTTGCGACGTTGGGAGGCTCTACGCAATCTTTCGACTGGGGTGGGCATGGGACAGGTGGTCGCTTTGATCCTGGTCCTTGCCTTGAGTCGACGCCACTGGTGTGGCGAGGCTCACCGTGTTTCGACCAAGCCGTTTTGCCTCGTAGAGCGCAGCATCCGCGGTGACAAGCAGATCGATCGGGAGATAGTCCCAGTCAAAGAGATCGGTGCCCGCCACGCCAATGGATGCGGTGACGGCACCGCACGGAAGACTTGCGCTCTCGTCCTGAATCTCTATCCGCAACCGTTCCGCGAGGGGCATCGCTTCGTGGGTATCGGTCTCGGGCAAGAGGACCGATAGCTCTTCTCCACCATAGCGAAAGGCCATATCGGTACTTCGAGGTAGCCGACTCAGCAGTTGGCCACAAAAGTAAAGAACCTGGTCGCCAGCGGCATGTCCATGGGAGTCGTTGATCAGCTTGAAATGATCGAGGTCGATCATCAAGAGACTGAGAGGACGATCGTAGCGCCGTGCCCTGGCGACCTCCATCTTCAGCTGGCTATCAAATTCACGACGGTTGGCGAGACCCGTCAGCGAGTCGGACTTCGCGAGTTGTTCGAGTTCGCGAGATTTCTCCTCGAGATCCGCAGTGAGCCGTCGAATTCGGAGCATCGTGGTGGACCGGAGCCTCAGCTCAACGGGGTCGACCGGCTTGCGCAGAAAGTCGTCGGCACCCGCTTCGATGCCTTGGTCCATCGCGCCACGGTCTTCGAGTCCCGTAATAAAGAGCACCGGGACATAGTGACGTGCGCGCTTGCGTAGCATGCGCGTAAGTTTAAAACCATCCATCCCAGGCATGACAGCGTCCATGAGAACGAGGTCAAATTCACGTTCTCCAAAGGCCTGCAGCGCGGTGGTCCAGCTGTGGGAGACGTGTGCATGGTGGCCGAAGCTCTGGATTGTTTCTGCGAGATAACGCGCTGATCCTGGGTCATCGTCGACGATCAATACCTCGGCCCGACGCGACGGCTTGGGCATGGGCATGGGCATGGCTCTTTCTGAGGGGCCTAGGCCGCCTGAAGGGCATCGAGGACGGGAGTATTAAGCTCGCGGTAGTCCGCAAGGGAGGCGACAAGGTCATGTTCAAGGGTGTCGGCGACCTCCACCAGGTCCAGGTCGCCCAGCGCGGGCTGCAGACCCTCAAGGGTGGTCATCAACTGGCCGCGATAGCGGTGGAGATCGGCGAAGATGCTTGGCGACGAGGTCTCGATAATCTCAGCAACGAGGACGATGAAGGTCAAAAAGTGCTCTAGATCATCTGCGCTCTCGCCGAGCCGCAGAAGTGCATCCTGGTCATCACCAGCGCGAAATGCGTCGGCGAGAGTGGCGAGGCGACCGGCGAGCAGTTCAGCGAAGGCCAAAGCGTTGTCCGCCGCGGAGCGAGCCAGGGCCATCGAGTCGGTGGACGCATCCTCCGGAGTGGGGGCGGCCAGCGTGGGTGAGGCGAGCGTGTCCGTAGTCATGGCGCTCAGGAAGCGACCGCGAGGTCGGTTGATTCGTTCTCTTGAAGTGGACTGCAGCTGGATCCGGCCGAAGAATCTTCGCGGAGTCCGGCAGGGTTGCATAGAGGCAGAGAGGGGATGGTGAGCTCAAAGCCGATAAATCCAGCCTCATCGCGCAGTTGGATAGAGCCACCATGTTGTTCGAGCAGTCGCCGGCAGTGGGCTATCGTGGGGTCAGATTCCCCTGCAGATGCGGAGTCACCCTCGACGGCGCGAATGGTTCGAAGGGGCGGGACACCGTTGGACAGGATCGAGACATGGACTTCACGGCCCCGAACAACCTGAGTCTTGATACGAACAATTCCGTCTTCGCTGTCTTCGAGGCTTCGAAGTTGGGCGACGAGCACCCCAGAAATTGCGAATGCGATTGCCGCTGGTGGGGCGATGATCTCGGGAGCGAATGGACAAAGGTCCAGCTCGATGTCGACGCTACCGGGGAGAACGCGCGCGGCGACGTTTCCGGCGCACTGTGCGACGAGAAGATTGATATCGAGAATCTTGTCGTCGGTCGCATTCCATTGGCCGGGACCATTGGCTGCCTCATTGGCTGCCTCGTCAAACTGCAGGCGTGGCATCAGTGCGATGGGTGATGGGAGATGGGGGGGGTGTATGAGTTCCATGCTTTCCTCCTGTACTTTGGTCGTAGATGCCTAGACCAACTGGCAGACGATCCGTGCTTCGAGTGGCTGCGGCGGGCTTCGCCGGGGACGGTTTTTTAGATGTTGGGCGATCTCGCGCTGACGTTCGTGGCACCATGCATGGATACGTGTGTCCATGTTGGCGATCTCGTTGGCGATCTGACGGTGTTTTGGCGTCACCACACCAACACCGTCAGGGAGTTGGTCGACGAGTTCTTGACGAATTTGATAGGTATCGGCGGCTTCGGCGACAGGATTGGACCCGCTGGTGATGAGATCGAGCAATTTGATGCTCAGATCACGTACATTTTCGAGCACCTCAACAGTTGACATCACAACGCTCATGATCTGCCTTGCTCAACTTCCCGGACCGCCTGCGACCAGGCTTCACGCAGGTCACTCATCAACCTCACCACGGGGTCGATGAGGGTCGGGTCCATCTTGATGTTCGCCATGCTCAACTGCTCTTGAAAGAACACGTAGAGTCGTTCTAGTGAGTTGCACAGCTCTGGTGCCTCGCTGTGGTCGAGCGTGCTGCGAAGTTCGCCGATGATGGCGACTGCCTTTGAAATCATTCGGCCTTTCCCCGCCACGTCCCCGGCCTCGATCTGAACTTGAGCGGCGCGGCAAAAACGAATGCAGCCGTCGTACAGAGCGATGAGAATCTGGCCGGGTGAAGCCGACTCGATCTGGACCGCTTTGTAACGACGAGCTGAGGCGAGTTGGGACATACGTGAAACTCTTACAGAAACTGTGCCAAGTAGGCTTGTTGGCTCTGTAGCGCGCTCATCGTTGTCTCAAGTTTGATGTATTGCTCTCGAAGCGACTCTTCGTAGGCGTCGAGATAGATCTGTTTTGCAGAGATGCGGTCCACGTTGTTGTCGATGGTTCGACTGATTCCATCCTTACGAATCTCAAGAAGGGAGTCAGAACCGTCGACGAAGCCCTCGATCAGGTCTGACATCAACGTGCTCATGCCCTCGATACCTGCCGACGAATCGCCGGTGAAGAATCGGGCTGCAGAGGCGAAATCAGTCGCCAGGAGCTTATCGAGGTCAGAATCGTTCAACGAGAGGGTGCCATCTCGCTGGGTCTCAAACCCAAGCTGCGCCAGAGAAAGATCGTAGCCAGTGGAATCTTGGAGCCCGGGAATGGTCCCCGAGATTAGCGCCATCATCTGTTGTTGCACCGCCCGAACCGTCGAGTCGCCATTGAGGGTGTTTGTTCCTTTTCCCTCGCCCGACTGGTCATTGATGATCTTCATGGCCGAATTGTAGGAATCGACGACGGCCTTGAGCTTTTTCTTGATCGCGTCTGTATCTGGGGCGATTTCGAGGGTGATCGGCGATGATGTCACCTCGCTGAGCGTCATCGAGACACCGGGCAGCAGCTCCTCTATGTTGTTTTGCGAGGAGGTCACTGCGAAGCCATCGACCGAAAATGCGGCATCGACGGCCTTTTGAGGCGTCTTGCCAACATCGTCAGCATCGAACCCGAGGCCAAGGCCGGTGTCGGAGAATGTGATCTTGTTGGCTACACCAGTCTCCTTACCGACGATTTGCAGCCGATATTGTGTGCCGTCGTAGAACAAACCAGCCGTGACTTTTGCGTCCGAGCTGTTGACGAGGCTGACTACGTCGTCGAGGGTCGCTCCGGACGGGACCGTGATTGCGGTGTCAGTGCCGTTGATACTGAGCGTGAGCGTTTGGTCACTCGCTCCGTCGAGGGCGGCACTCTTGTCCGCAAAGGTGTTGGAATAGCTGCGCTGCGATGCTGCGAGGGTCGTGATGTCGATCGCGTAGGTTCCGGGGGCGGCATCTCCGCTGACTGAGATCTCTGCGGCATCGTCGTCGCTAAGAGTGCCGGAGAACGACATAAATTCTTCCGTGGTCGCCAACGCGTCGACGGCTGTTTTCATCGACGAGAGTGAACTCGACAGTTTGTCGATGATCGACATCTGCGAACGAAAGTCCGCATTTTGGGCTTCCATGCGCGCCAGCGGAATTCGTTCGACACCCATCAACGCGTTGATGATCGCGTTGGTGTCGAGGCCACTGGCCAGGCCGGAAAACTGGATTGCTGATACCATCGTGAGAGGGTGGGTGCTCTACCGCTCTAGGGGCATCGGCCGTGGGACGGTGGTCTTGAGTCCGCGGTTGAACAAAATACAAAATGGCTGGGGCCCTGAGAGGAACCGAGGGTCCTGAATCGAGCCGCTGCGAACGCATGAAAATGCCGGAGACCCCCCAAGGGTCCCCGGCGTCCTGTGACTGCAAGAGTCCGTCTCTCGTTCAGCACCCCCGAACTCGATGAGCGAGAAAACTAGGCCACGCGCGTCGTTTCTGCAGGAGACCCATCCCGGCGAATTCCAGGAATAGGGTCAACGCGCGTAGCCCTCCAACCTACCGAAGCAGGGACAAGGCGATCTGCGGGCCCTGGTTGGCTTGGGCCAGCATCGAGGCGCCAGCCTGAACCAAAATCTGGTTTCTCGACATGTTTGCGGTCTCCGCTGCGACATCGACATCAACGATACGAGAGTTCGCGGCAGAGAGGTTTGTGGCGTAGCTGTCGATATTCGACATGGTGATCTGCAGACGATTCTGCATGGCACCCACCGCAGCCCGCCGACTGCTCACCCCTCGAATGGCGGTGTCTAGCTTTGTGATCGCATCATCTGCGAATCCCGCGCTGGTGATGCTTGCGGCGCTGATTGAGAGTGCCGCAGTGGTCGCAGCCGCCAGCGAGAGCGTTAGCTTATCGTTGGAGCTGGTCCCGACACCAATCTGAAAGGCGATTCCGGTCGCCTGGGACCCATCGATAAGTTGGACTCCATTGAACTCGGTCGTCTTTACGATCCGGTCGATTTCAGATTTGAGCTCTTGAAATTCGTCGTTCAAGTAGCCCTTCTGGGTGGTATTGACTGTACCGTTGCGAGCCTGCACCGCGAGCTCTCTCATGCGGTTAAGCATTGAACCCACTTCGGAGAGCGAACCGTCCGCGGTCTGAGCCAGACTGACCCCGTCATTTCCGTTGCGTTTCGCCTGGTTTAGCCCCCGGATCTTCGCCTTGAAGTCCTCCGAGATTGCGAGGCCAGCAGCATCGTCGGCAGCCGAGCGGACACGTAGTCCCGACGACAAACGTGCAAGGTTTGAGCTGAGTGCATTGCTACTTTTTGAAAGATTTCGCTGAGCATACAGCGACGTTGTATTTGTGAGTACCGATATCATGAGTGATTTTCCTTCGTGGAAAACGCCAGTGATCTGGCGGGAGCGACGTGCTCCGAGGTTGAGTTGACTACGACGAGAAGAGAAGTAGAAAGGCCGCAGAGAAGAGAAGAATTTGGATTGCGGCCAAAAATGTTCGCTGACCCGCTATGGGTTGGCGTCGCGGTGAGTCGCTAGGGACTCGATACTCTGGGGGAGTATAAACTCGGATGTCGAGTGGAACGTCGTGCACCAAACAATTAAGAGCATTTTTAGGAATGTCTCTGGAGTCACTCGGAGACTCCGGGAGACATTCCACCGACGCCTAGACGCCGGTGGAATGCCCTTGGCTCGAGCCTACCGCAGTAGCGAAAGTGCTATTTGCGGGCCTTGGTTGGCTTGAGCCAACATCGATGCGCCTGCCTGGACCATGATCTGTTGCTTGGTCAGTCTCGCTGTCTCGGATGCGACATCTACATCCGCAATCCGAGAGTTTGCCGCCTGAAGATTCGTGCTGTACGTGTCGAGATTCGACATCGTCACCGAAAGACGGTTTTGCATTGAGCCTAGCGCGGCTCGCCGCGATGAGACGGCTTCGATGGCAGTATCAAGCTTCGTCATCGCGTCGTCGGCAAAGCCGGCGCTTGATATCGAAGCCGCAGAGATTGAGATGGCTGCTGTCGATGTTGCCGCGATAGAGATGGTCAGTTTGTCGTTCGAGGTTGTCCCCGTACCGACTTGAAAACTGATACCACCCGACTGCGACCCATCGATCAGCTTGACGCCATTGAATTCAGTCGTCTTCACGATCCTGTCAATCTCACCCTTGAGTTCCTGAAATTCGTCATTCAGGTACCCTCGTTGCGTCGTATTTAACGTCCCATTTCTGGCCTGAACGGACAGCTCTTTCATTCGGGTGAGCATACCGCTCACCTCCCCGAGAGCGCCATCCGCTGTCTGAGTCAGACTAACGCCGTCATTGGCGTTTCGTCGAGCCTGATCCAGACCACGGGTCTTCGCTTTGAAATCCTCGGAGATTGCGAGACCGGCTGCGTCGTCTGCAGCCGACCGGATTCGCAATCCTGACGAGAGCCTGGACATGCTGTCTGCAAGTCCTTTGGTGGCTTTACCGAGGTTTCGTTGTGCGAACAACGACGTTACGTTCGTATTGATGCTGATGGCCATGTTGTTGGTGCTTCCTTTCGTGGAGCATTCACTCCGCGGGTGCGGAGTGCGGGCTTACCTGCCCTGCGGACCTAGCAGGTCCATGCTTCGGAGGCGGAATTGCCCCGAACTTTTGTCATATAGAACCTCGTTTGTTGGAGAAAGGGTGGGGGAGTGCACCGTCGCGGTGCGTCCGTGCGTGTTCGGATGGTGGCGAACTACGACGGGGATGAATCGAATAGGGGAAGTGTTGGGGGACCACGTGTATGGAAAATCAATTTGGTTGTGGACATAATTAAATTCCTTGGGGGGAGAACTACTTGAGAAGTGCGAGTGCTATCTGTGGTGATTGGTTGGCTTGGGCAAGCATTGCCGAACCTGCCTGAACCAAGACTTGATGTTTAGACATGCGTGCAGTCTCAGCGGCGACGTCGACGTCGACGATGCGAGAGTTCGCTGCTGATAAATTCGTCGAATAGGTATCGATATTCGACATGGTGACCTGCAGTCTATTTTGCATCGCACCGATCTTTGCGCGGCGAGATGAGAGCCCCTGGAGCGCGATGTCCAGTTTTGAGATCGCGTCGTCGGCAAATCCTGCACTGGTGATACTTGCTGCGGAGAGAGACAATGCCGCGGCCGATGTAGATGCGATCGAGAGCGTCAATCGGTCGTTCGTCGAGGTTCCGACGCCAATTTGAAACTCAATGCCGCTGGCGTTGGTTCCGTCGAGGAGGTTGACGCCATTGAACTCAGTTGTTGCCACAATTCGGTCGACTTCTGACTTTAGCTCCTGAAACTCGTCATTCAAGTAGCCTTTTTGGGTGGTATTAACAGTACCATTTCGTGCCTGGACTGCGAGTTCACGCATACGGTTGATCATGGACTGGACCTCGCCGAGCGATCCATCGGCAGTTTGAGCGAGACTGACACCGTCATTCGCGTTTCGTTTCGCCTGATTAAGGCTCCGGATCTTCGCCTTGAAATCCTCAGAGATGGCGAGACCGGCTGCGTCATCGGCAGCAGATCGGACACGCAGACCCGATGACAATCGGGAGAGTGAATCGGAGAGTGAATCGTTGTTGAAACTTAGGTTTCGTTGAGCAACGAGGGAGCTAACATTGGTGAGTACTGAGATCATCGGTCTATTCCTTCGTGGAATTCACGCCATGGCGCTCAACGGAGCGGAGGGAGCGGCGTGCGGGCATCGTGCCCAAGGTTGAAGATATTGTGATTGTGAATAGTATCGTGGGTAAGAAAGGGATCCGTTGGGGAGCCCTGAAGATGAGACTTCCAGTTTGGAAATATATGGTCCGGTTGGATAGTTGACGGAACAAAGACTTTGTTCCGTGGTCAGCAGAAGCAGAACGTCAAGCGCTGTGAACGCTGAACCTGCTTCTGAGAAGCGCCATCACGAATGGCGAATCGCAAAATGAAAGTAACGCATCAATTCGGACACGATACGCGCACCACAAGACACGGAGGTTGACCTATAGAAGGCACTCCGGGGTCTGGGCGGTCGTGGTCGACGAAAATGAGCGACTGAGATTGATTTGCCATGGTTGCATCCTCCTTGGATCATCCTTTCACGTTGGCGCTGTGAAAGGGTGGGCATCGTGCCCAGCGGGTGAGGCGGCATACTGTGCTGCCTTGGTACAAGAGAGACATCGGCATCAATGTCGCGAACTTGAGCCTTGAAGAGAAAAAAAGGACGGGCAGTTCACCGGGTCGGTGGACTGCCCGTACGCTGCGGCGAGGAGAGGTATTGCGCCTATCCTTGAAGTAGACTGAGGGCCAGCTGCGGAATCTGATTGGCTTGCGCGAGCACGGAGACCCCCGATTTCATCAAGATCTGATTGCGGCTCATTCTTGCAGTTTCTTCGGCGACATCGACATCTCTGATTCGTGAGTTCGCCGCCGAGAGATTTGCGTACTGAGTTGACATGTTATTGACGGAGACCTGCAAACGATTCTGAGCTGCGCCCATGATCGCGCGTTGCGCAGACAGACCCTGAATGGCGCTATCGAGAACGGAGAGGGCAGCTTGGGCGAGCGATGAGCTCGTGAGGCTGATCCCTTCGACGCCGAGGGCGGAAGGATTCATTGTCGAAAGCGAAACTGTAATCTGTTGGGCGGCATCGCCGGTCAACCCAACCTGAAATGTGATGGCATTGGTGGACGCGTAGCCACCGCTGAGGAGGGTGATACCGTTGAAGTCCGCGGTTGTACCAATACGTTCGATCTCAAGTCGTAGTTGATTAAACTCCTCTTGTAGAAACTGCTTCTGTGCCACAGCAACGGTATCGGTCGCACCTTGGATGGCCAGCTCACGCATTCGCATCAAGATATTCGAAACCTCCGAGAGTGCGCCCTCCGCAGTCTGGATCAACGAAATTCCATCGTTCGCGTTTCGTCTAAGCTGCTGAATGGAGCGAATGTCCGCGGTGAACTTCTCGGATATGGCGAGCCCCGCCGCGTCGTCTCCAGCGCGGTTGATGCGTAGTCCCGAGGCGAGTCGGGTCATGTTTTGCGTAAGCCGATCGTTCGACTTGCTCAGTTGAGTGTTTGCCTGGATGGAAGCTACGTTTGTACGAAGTGAGATGCCCATGTTGTTTCTCCCGATGGTCGTTCGTGGGGTCGAGGGCCGTCATGGCCTGATTGCGGGCTGGCCTGCGTCACATCGTAACGATGCGAGCCCAGAGCGCGTCTCGAGCAGGATGCTTGGTTCACACGTAGACGTTGCAGATGCCGGGCCAAGTTGGTCACGGAACCCGTTCCAATTGGAGACTCCTTCGGCTATTCGATTGTTGAAGATAGAATGGGTCGTCTGAACACCGAGGGTACCCAGACTAACGCCTTCGGAGACCTTCTTAGGCGGCGGCCGAATCTCGTCGTTCGCGCAAAGTTGTCTCGACGAGACCGAGTCGATTGTCGAGCTCGGTGAGATGCTGCCGCATGGCAAGATGCATTGAGAGCGTATTTAGCTCTTGTCGATCGGAGAGAACGTCGAGTGGTGAGGTCATCGCTTCACGGACGAGCGGAGCATCGCTATACAGCTTGATCACCGCCCGATAGATCTCGGCGAGGCGAATCGCCACAGCCGGATCGGCTAGTATGTCCCCATCAGGGTCATCGTTAACCAGTCTTCGTGCCTCGATTCCTAGAGTCAAGAGCTCGGCGATGGCGTGACGCTCGGCCTCGACGGCCTTGAGGATGGTCGAGGGGCTCGTGATGGATGCATCACGAACCGAGGCCTGAAAACGTCCGCGCACGTCTCTTGACGGTCCGAGGGGGTTGTCGGCGATGTGGCGTTCAATCGCCTTGGCAAGGGGGATGTCGTCCCAGTTGGGAATGTGGGCACCACCCTCCGTCGCATTAAGTAGCGTGACCCCTGCGCGGCTGAATTCTGATCCGGCGGAGGCGAACCAGTCACGAAAGAGAAGAAATTCTCGGGTCGTGGTGACCTCTGGAAATTCTTGACTGACGGTGCCGTCGCTGCCCCAGCAAGGCACAGTATCGGTCTTGAATGTTGTCGCCGCACGGATGCCAGAACGGAGGGTCCCCTTCGATCGTGCCTCGATATCGAGTTTTGCCTGAACCGATTCGAGGGATGCCGTTCCGGTCGTTCCCAAGTCTGCGCGAATATCTTCGAATACCGTCCCAGTTGCATACACTCGGTTCCCCGAGTAGGCGAGATCTTGTCCAGCAAGAATTATCGGATTGCAACCAAGTTGCTGGAGGACAGATGACGCGGCGTTGGCAACGCAGAAGCCTGCGGTGACCCCAGGACCTTCCGTGGCCTTCCGAGTGAACTGAGCGCAGGCGCTTGTTTCTACGGAGAGAGGGAGAATCGATTGTGTGGGTATTTCAAAAAGCCGAGGGTTGCCGGTCATTTCGAGAAATGTTGGGACCTCTTGTAGCCACGGGAGGTCCTTGAAGTGCTCTGAAACGTCGAGAGACTCCACGGAAATCAGTGCATGGGGCTTGACTCCAAGCTTTGCCACGGCGCGGGCTGCCGTGTTGACCACAAGGATAAAGACTTCGTTCTCCAGACCTCGCAACAGTTTGAGATTCTTGGTCAAGCTTGGACCGGCAGAACAAAGAACTGCGGGGACACCTTTGAGACAGCCGGTAAGTGCATCGAGGCTCGGGCCCTCTGTGAGTCTCGGAATATTGGTCAGGTAGAAATCGAGCCAGCCTTGAACGCGGACTTGCGTGGTGAGGTCTCTGGTGCGCGCACGCTCAATCGCTAGACCCGTCTCGCGAATCGCCTCCGCGTACTCCTTGGGGTGCTGGCGAACCGAAGGGGTCCACGAGAGTATACGGCCTTTGTCACCCGATTTGAGTACACGGTAGAGCGCTGCGCCGAGGCGTTTCGCTTGGGTTACAATTTGGACCTGCTGTGCGGGGAGAGGACCGTGCTCCAGGCCCATGGCAAGCACGTCGAGGTCGGGTTCGAAGATCACCAGTAGCGCGCCCGTCTGGCGCATGACAGCACGGGCGACGTGTCCGCTCCCCAATCCCATTAGGACCACGACCGAGGACTCCCCCAGGTCCTGGCGACGGACGAATCTTCGAGCCTCTCTTAGTGGATTTCTGGTGCTGTGTAGCTTACGGCCCTCGACGGAGACGACCGATCCGACTGGTGAATCAAGCGCGACGGTTCGATCGGTCGGCACGTGAGCGATCAGATCCGCGAGTCCCTGAGGATCGAGACTCATGAGTTGACGAATCTGTGAAGGATCTGAAAGTTCAGCCATGCTTTTCGCCTCTTTTAGAAAATGTCGCGTCAAGCGAGGTCTGGAGCCGACCGGCGGTGCATGAGGGTCCGGTGTATTCCCGGGGCCAGGCGTGGTCGGTCAACAATCTCGGTCTCACAATTTCGTGATGACGAAACTCCGTATTTTGTTGGCGAATTAGCTCGCTGGCTTTAGAAATTCGGTGCGTGATCCGAAACTGGTATCATGCAAGACCACTTGCGCGCCGCGCCTGGAGTCGATGCCGATGCCGATTGGCGCCATCATGTTGACTGTCGGAGGTTCCGAGTTCCCTGGAACCGTACAGATGCCGAGCACGATGAGGTCTTCGTCTTCGTTGAGGTCAAGAAAGGCAAGGCCGCGCCGCACTGATTCGATCGGGTAGCTTTCATTGACGATCAGCGGATCGACGACGACGAAGGCCAGTGACGGGATGCTGAGCGACTGGAGCCACCGGAATATCGACCCGGGCCGATGGTCAAGTAGAACGAAAGTACGGGCATCTCCGAAGCCCGGGATCCCCATTGGCATCTCGATTACGTGGTCTTCGGGGATTTCGATCTCGCCGAACCGAGTGGTGTCGATGACGGTGCAGCCGTCGGCGGGCTCAATCCGCTCAACGCGTCCAGGTCGATGTTCTGTGCCGCTCTGGCGTTCTCCGCTGCGATCTGTTGGTAGAGTTCCTCCCGATACACCGGTAGGCCCTCTGGCGCCGTGATTCCGAGGCGAACTTGGCGTCCCCGGATCTCCCGAATCACAATCTCTATCTTGTCCCCGATCCGGATCTTCTGTCCGGCCTTTCTCGTGAGAGTCAGCATCTTGTCGCCCTCCTTGGCGTATGGGGTCCGTTTTGACCCACGATTTTTTGTTCTCTACCGGCATGAGCTACTCGGTTTCAACCCTATTGAGTTGATACTGGCATCGCGCAAGGCCTAGCCTGCGCTCACGCCGTCAAAAAACTAGATCGCGTCGAGCAGGCTCGGTCCGAGAACTCGGGAAGCGACCGTTATGGCGGCTTGGAGGCTCGTTTCGGCCAACGTGAGGGTCGAGAAGGCCTCCGCAGCATCGGCATCAATTAATTCAGATTCTAGTGTTCGATACAGAGCAACCGACTGATTGGCACTGGAACGAGCGAGTTCGAGCCTATTTTGGCGAATTCCGACTCGACTACGTTCGGCAACGACCTGATTGAAGGCGTCATCGAGCTCGTCGATCGCTGTCCGCACGGACAAGACATCGTCAGGGGGTCTAAGAGCCGTGGATAGGCGCTGTACCACCGCAAAAACATCGACGCTCGATGGGTCGGCGACACGCTGGGCAAAGGCCATGCTGGCCGAAGAACCGATTTCGGCAAGGGCCGTGGGGCCCACTTCGATCTGCCGAACACTGGTGTAGGTATTGAAGTCCCACAGCATCGTTCCGCTGGGAGTGACGGGAGCCGTGGTCGTTGCGATCGTCGCGAATACATATTCGTCGCCATCACGGGTGTTGGCGAGATCAACCATCGAATTGAGCAAGGAGTCCACCTCGTCGGCAGCAACGTTGCGTTGGTCGCCGTTTATCGTGTCCGATGCCATCGTCAACGCGAGCTCCTTGAGGCGCATGAGCGTCGTCGAAAACTCAGAAAGGGCCTGTTCCGCCCGTTGTAGGCGCAGGTTTCCCATTGCTGCGTTCGACTCGTGACGTTCGGCCTCTGCCATGAGCTCGTGAAAGAGCCGCGCACGGGCCGATGCCGCCGGATCATCTTTGGGAGTTGACACTTTTGCGCCCGACGCAGCGATGATCTGGGCGCGCTGAAGTCGAGACCTGGAGTCTGAGACCGAGGTTAGGGCGAGGGATTGGAGCTGGGCTTGTGTGACACGCATGTTTACCCGTGGACTATTTGAGTTGGTTAATGATGGCGAACATCTGGCTCACCGTCTCGATAATTTTGGCGCCTGCCTGGAAGGCCTGTTGAAATCGCATGAGGTCGATCATCTCCTCATCAAGAGAGACCCCGATTCTTGAGGAATTAAGGGCATTAAGGCTATTGAGCTCGACCGTCGAACGTTCGAAATCATCTTGGTTGCCTTTTACTAGACGACCGACGCTGCCAATGAGGTCAGCGAGTTCTTCTCCGAAGGTTCGTGTGCTGGAGGATGCGAGAGTCTGGTCCTCGAGGTCTGTGAGATCGAGAAGGTTTTGATTGTCACCTACGGGGTTTAGAACGTCGAGGGATGCCGCGATCCAGTCCGGGTTCATTTCGATTCCGGTGGCGAGAGAGAAGGCCGCAGCCGCTCCACCAGGGGTCGCAACCGGCTGAAAAAAATTCCTACCCGCGACGCCGTCCAATCCATACCCAAGCTGGTGAACCGTGTTGAACTGTGTCGAGAGGTCGAACGCGAGTTGATCGAGACGATCGATCAGCGTTGTCATTCCCTTGTCGCGAAGGTCGATCACTCCGCCGAGTTCGCCTTGATCGAGGCGGCCCGTGATGTCGGTGGGGCGGCCCGAAATGTTGATAATGTCGACCCGTCTGAGATTGTTGTACGCAGGATCGGCTGTGGCTTGGAGTCGCGAGTGTTTTGGCCCCTGGACCAAGGGAACCTCTCCGTTGAACAGCACCGTCAAGGTTCCGTCGGGGTCTTGGAAGGTGTTGATTTCGATGATTCCACCTAGACTTTTGACCAGTTGGTCTCTTTGATCGAGGACGTCTCCGGCATCATTTCCGGCGGCGATGATCTCGCCCGCCTTTCCGTTCAGTCTGGCGATATCTTCGATGATGGCGTTCGCCTGAGAGATCATTCCATCGACAAGTTGGTCGGCTCTCCTCTGTTCCTCAGAGAGCCTCTGCGCAGCCGTGGACACCGACTCCGTCAGGGCCTTGGCCTGGCTGAGGAACTCCCGTCGGCGGTCGAGATCGACTGGATTGGCTGCAAGGCCACGTAACGTATTGAAGAACTCGTCCATACTGTCACCGAGTCCTCCCGGTCGGTCGGCGAACATCTGATCGATCGCGGCGAGTGGAATCGACGCTGAGTCTGCGGACCCGCGGCGCGCAGCGGCATCGAGGATTTTCCCACCCAGGTAGAGGTCTGTCTGTCGGCGCCTTGACTCGACTGTGACCCCACCGATGGTTCCCGCGGAGCTAAACAGGAGGTCGCGTTTCGCATATTCTGGAGTGTTGACGTTGGCAGTGTTCTTCGTTGTTGTTGCGATGGCCGCCTGGTGGGCCAAGATTCCGGTTTTTCCGGTATTGAGGATCTGATTTAGACTAGAAGACATGGCCGGTTCTCAAGAGTGGGGGACTAGCCGAAGCTCGATGTCAGGACCGGGACGCTTTGCCGGGAACGGTTTGATGTCGGTCCGTATCCGCGGTCTTTTGTGCCCGTTAGTGTCGAGATTAGACCCTTTATCGTTCTAAGGCATATGGACAGACGGAGATTGTTCTCTTCGGCATAGCCGAGCAGAAATGCATATCGGGAACGCAGTTCATCGCGGTTATGAACGGTGTTGTGCTCTCGGTTTGACGAGAGGTTTTTGAGGGCTTCGTCGATCCCTTCTTTTGTGGTGCGCGCGGTATCGATTCCGGCGTAGTCGAGGTCATTTATTGCTTCCCGCTCCTCCCTGAGGGTGGTTTCAAGGTCATGAAGGATGCGGTCTTCGCTGGTCGCAAGTTGCGACGAATCTGGCTCGTGGGACATGGTGTTCTCCTGCGAACAGATCCTTCACGAACCGTGCCAATGCTGTGGGCCGACCTGCGAGTCGGCGCGCGTGACGGCATCGATCTTTGGGCTGGACGCGATGACGCTCGGTCACCCGGATCGTCGCGCTCCTTGCGGGCACGCCGAACCCGAGCCAGTGGAGGCGCTGATGGGCGGGCCTCTTTGAGTCGGGCCTAAATTTTGGATCCGGACCGGAGTCGCTTCAGGTAGCGATCAGGATCGGTCGTCTTGCCATCGATACGAACCTCGAAGTGCAAGTGAGATCCGGTCGCGGCACCACTGTGGCCGACGTCTGCGATAGCTTCACCGGACTCGACGAGGTCTCCCATACGCACATGAATACGGGAGGCGTGGGCGTATCGTGTGGTGCTGCCATCGCTATGCTGTAGCTCCACAACTTTACCGTATCCCCCACGTCGGCCGGCAAAGATCACCGTGCCAGGCTGAACTGCGTGAATCTCTGTCCCGGTGGGGGCTGCGATATCCTTTCCGCCATGGAAACGTCTCTGGTTGTCGATAGGGTGATTTCGCCAACCGTACTTCGAACTGACGATGCCCTCTACGGGGTCGTGTCCCGGGGCTGGCGATCCGTATCCGTAGATACCGACCCTTGGACGCGATCCCGGCAACCGGCTCACGGGGAGATGGTTCTCGCTACTTTCGAGGCGAGGGGGGAGACCGGTTCGCGCCCGAGGGGGGGGGCGTGGCATTGGATTGATGCCTGATGATACTGAGTCTCTTGAAAACTCCCGGACGAGAAGTGGGGCGAGTCCTATTCCGCCTGCGCCCTCGTCTGCGAGGGTCTGGTCGAACATGTCGTCTGCCATTTGCAGACCAAAGCTATCGTCCTCGTCGTCTCGGGGAACGGTCGCACGCATGCTCTTCATCAGCTCGTGTAGCATTAGAGCTTCAAATTTTTTTGCCGCGCCCTCAATGTCGCTCTTCGATTTTTCGCGCTCCAGAGACGATGGGTCAGTTGCTTGTCCGAGTCGGGTCGACCGGACGGCGGTGGGGGCGAGATCCAATTTTGGCAGGAGTGTCATCGGACCTCGACCTCTGCTTGGAGGGCTCCCGCGGCCTTGAGCGCCAACAGGATGGCGACGAGGTCTCGGGGACCGACACCGAGAGTATTTAGCGCGTAGACAACTTGACCTAGGGTCGGCCCCGGATCCAAGACGTGAATGTCACCTCCTTCTTCGATGACTTCGATCTCCGTCTGCGGAACCATAACCGTGTCGCCGGTGGAGAACGTACTCGGTTGCGAGACGGACTTTGTCTCGTCAATCTGAACGGTTAGAGATCCGTGTGAGATGGCGACTGGCGCCAGACGAACTCCAGCTCCCATAACAACGGTGCCCGTTCGTTCGTTGATCAAGACACGAGCCTTCGAGTCTGGCGTCACTTCGATGTTCTCAATCGAGGCGATAAGACCGACGAGGTTGGTCCGCTCGCTCTTAGGGACAACGACCTGGATTGTACCGGGATCAGAGGCAGAGGCCAAAGGAGCTCCCAGCCGGCGATTAATCGCATGCGCCATGCGTGCCGCAGTCGTGAAGTCGGGACGTTTCAGAGCGATCGTAATCGGCTTGTTGGGATCGAGACGATAGCTGAGTTCCTTGGCGACCACGGCTCCATCCGGAATGGCTCCGACGGTAGGATGATTTCGAGTGACGCTCGAACCGCTGCCACCGCTGGCAGAGAACCCACCGATAGAGAGTGCACCCTCCGCCCATGCGAAGACATGGCCGTTGCCTGCCTTCATTGCGGTGGGTAGGAGAGTTCCACCCATCAATGATTTGGCGTTTGATGACGATGAGACGGTGATGTCGATTCGCTGACCGATTCGAGAGAACTGGGGAAGGCGGGCGGTGACCATGACGACCGCGACATTCTGTGCCTTGACATCCTTCGGATCAATGACGGTTCCGAACCGGCGAGTCAACATGTTGGCGACCATCTGTTGGGTTTGCACACTTTGGAGATTGTCACCCGTACCGGCGAGTCCGACCACGAGGCCGTATCCGATGAGTGCGTTGGAGTTGACACCCCGAATCGAGGCGAGCTCTTTGATTCTCTCGGCGTGTAGAGTTCCGGGGGAGATGAGGGACGCTGACAGAACGAGCATGGCTGCGCACGCCAGGCGCCTAAAGGGGCGTGAACCTCGTTCTCCTAGAAAGGCCATACTGCGTCCATTCCACGGTGAAGAAGTCCTGGGCTCTGTTTGTCCGAGATGACGCCTCGGCCACTGAAATCTACGCGAGCGTCGAGTACACGGTTTGAGGACACAGTGTTGTTCATGGCGATGTCCTGGGGGCGGACGACACCGCTTAGGTAGAGATGGGACTCCTCGGCATTCACTTGCAAGGTCTTACCTCCCTCGATGAATAGGTCGCCGTTGGGGAGTACTTTCTTGACTTGACATGGGATCGTCGCCTCAAAGGTATCGTTACGGGCGGTCTTTCCGTTGCCTTTGTAAGAGTTTTTCAGCGCTGCCTTTAGGAGTGCAGCCTGTGAAATATTGTCATCGGCGCCTGCCCAACGCTCGACGGCTCCGAGTAGATGCTCGATGCCTGCCTCGACTGAACTCTCTGATGATGTCTCTGTGTTGGCACTACCACTTGCGTCCGAGCGCTCCTCGATCATGACGATCACGATCTCGCCGAGTCGACGGCTGCGATTGTCTTCGACAGCCGTCTGAGTGTGCTCTCCCCACAGAAGACCTGTTTGACCGGAACGGTCCACGTCGTAGCTGCCCTGGTCGTAGCTTCGCTCTGGAAATTTGTAGTTCGTGATGGGTCCCGCACAGGCGGTGCTACCGAGGGCGCCGTAGCCCACTGCGAGGGTGAGCAGACTATTTTTGAATCGAGCGTTCATCGCATTCCACCCAGCTCAATTTGGACTTCGCTGCTCGACACCACCTTTGCTCGTAGGGGTCGTCCTCCTGAGATCGGAGTCACGCGCACCCAGTCGCCGAGAGCTCCATCTTCTTGGCAGGTTGAAGGTTGCGAGACTCGAATACCGGACGCGAGGGCTGTAAGAGTGACCTCGCGGCCTCGTTCGACGAGCGGCGGGGTGCGTACTTGGCTTGTTTGAAGGGGGCGGCCTGCGCGATGAGGTTGGACGAGGGCCCGACCCACAAGTTGATTTCGTCGCAGTGCCGCATTGGCGGGTAGTGATTCAAGCTTGGTTTCGACCATGTCCACGTCTCGGGCTGCGATGACCGATTTTCGCGGAAGATTGCGCCTGAGCACCGGAGCGAGAGCTTGGCCCTTCAGAAAAATTGTGATGTTGAGGGTGTTTCGAGCGAGCCCCGCGACTCGGATGATCACAGTCGCCTGGTTGCTGCGCCGTAGCTTACCAAGGCGCAGCTCCAGATCGTGTGGTCCTGGCGGAAGTATAACTTCGTGTAGACCGTTAATCTTTGCGACCGAGATACCCGTGGGGAGACGAGTCGCCAGGACGTCAAGCAACTCTGCCCGAAGAACGTGTGTTTCGAGAGTTACAGAACTTCGTTTGATCTTTTGACGCAATGGAAAAGCGTCGGCGAAGCTTGTGTCGGCGCCCGCCCGGCGAAGGGCGGACCGGACGGCGTCGCGTGAGATGGTCATGGTCCGGCCAGGAAGTGGCGCCGGAGCGACGTCAAGATGGAGGAGACTACGTGGTAGTGTTGGGTCAAGTTGACCGAGCTGTACACGATCACCATCGACATGGACCCCGGAAAATCCGTCCTTTGCCCGCGTTGTGCCATGGTCGCGCTTTGTCGCGGATGCGCTGGAAGATGCCAGGAGAGCTAGGAGCGCTAGGGCGAAAAGCGCCCCTGAGCGAAAGGCTTGTATCCGACTGTTGGCCAGGGAGATCATTGTACGTTCAATCCGTTAGCCGAGGTTGGATGTGGCCTGCATCATCTCGTCGGCGGCCTTGATGACCTTGGAATTGACCTCGTAGGCCCGTTGCCCGGTGATCAGGCCGATCATCTCCTCGACGACCTTGACGTTGGACATCTCGAGAAAGCCCTGGGCGAGTGTCCCGGCTCCGTTCAGTCCTGGAGGGCCCACTTGAGGGTTTCCACTCGCGGAGCTCTCCCGAACGAAGTTTCGTCCCATCGAGTGAAGTCCTGAGGGATTGACGAATGTGGCGACCTGAATCTGCCCAACCTCTGCAGCCGCGCTTTGTCCGGCCTGAATGACGGAGACCGTGCCGTCCGCACCGACCGTAACGGAGGTTGCGTCGGCCGGGATCGAGATTGCGGGATCAAGAAGATAGCCGTCCGAGGTTACGACCTGGCCTTGAGCATCCACAGTGAAGTTGCCTGCACGAGTGTATGCGACTTCTCCCCCAGGAAGCGTGACCTGGTAGAAGCCATCACCCTCGATTGCAATGTCGAGCTGATTTCCGGTTTGTTGAAAATCTCCTCCGGTATACATTTTCGTAGAGGCTACGGTTCTAACACCATTGCCGATCTGTAGGCCTGTCGGAACTTGTATGCCTTGCGCGGAGGATGTCCCCGGAGCGCGAATCGTCTGATAGAGAAGATCTTGAAATTCAGCACGGGATTTCTTAAAGCCAGCGGTATTCACATTGGCCAAGTTGTTGGCCGTGATATCGATCTGTTTTTGTTGGGCGTCCATGCCGGTGGCGGCGGTGCGTAGAGCTCGGATCATTGGGGGGCTTTCTTGTTTTGGGCTGGTGGAGAGGAGCTAGACCACGTCGAGAGTGCGTTTGTCCAGCCGTTGATACTGCTTCATGATCCTTTGACTCTGCTCGTAGGCGCGAGTCGTCTCGATCAGGTCAACCATTCCTCGAATTGCGTTGACGTTGCTTGACTCAAGGTATCCGACCGCCACCTCTGGGTTTTCGACGTCGGTGTATGTGTCTGGTTTGGCCCGGTAGGTGGCGTCTCCCATCGGTGTCAGATTTTCCGCAGCGGTGGTCACAACGCTGAGCTTTGCGACGATCGTGCCATCTTGCTCGATGCCCCCCAAAGGCGAGACGGTGGTCGCGCTCAAGGGATCGAGGTTGATTGGCTCGAAAGTACCGTTGACGGACCCTTGCAGGACGGGGTGCCCCTTTGTATCCACGAGAGTGCCGTCCTTCGTGACCCGAAAACTACCAGCGCGGGTTAGATTGTCGCCTGAAGGCGTCCGAACGAGAAAGAAACCATCAGCATGCAGGGCGACATCCAGCGGATTTCCGGTCTCGATTAGGCTTCCCGCGCCGAGGTCGGTCTTCATTGTTGCGATTGCCGTAAAGCCCTTGGTCGATTCACCTTTGGCATCGACGAGGTGCTGGTCAAAGCTCGTGCGCAGCTGTTTGTAGCCGGTAGTATTTATGTTTGCGAGATTGTTCGCAATGATCTCGAGCTGGGTGCCATGGGCGACTGCGGCAGACAACGCGATGTATTGTCCGTTAGCCATGACGGGTCTCCTGGCGCAGCATGCCGCGAAGCTTCTTGGTCGCTTCACCCATGATTTGGCACACGCGTGATTCCGTCACACCGACCTCGATACCGATTTGCTTGAGGGTCATCTCGCGTCGGTAGTACATATCCAAGATTTTTTGCTGGCGGGCTGGTAGTCCAGATATCGCCTGCTCAAGGTGCTGTTGAAGCTCTCGCATCGAGCTCGCCTCGTCCGGTGCGATACCCGGCGCTGAGAGCTCTGATGAGCGATCGTTGGCGGTGTCGTTGGCTCCGGTAAGATCGTCGAGACTGAGCACGCGAACGTTGCCAACCCTGTTGACCAAGTTCCTGTATTCTTGGATACCGAGATCGAGGGCACGAGCGATCTCGGACTCTGTGGGGGGCCGACCGAAGATCGCAGTGAGCTCCTGGGCCATGCGTGCGAGTCGTTTTGAGGTGAGTCGGGCATTTCTAGCCATGAGGTCGTAGCGGCGAAGCTCATCAAGAATCGCGCCCTTGACTCGGAACTCTGCGAAGGTCTCAAATCGGTCTGATTTCTCAGGATCATAGCGTTCCATCGCATCGATTAGACCCAAGATTCCGGCACCTATAAGATCATCAAGCGATACATGGCTCGGTAAGTTACGAGCCATTCGGCTAGCGACTTTACGTACGAAGTCGAGGTAGATGGTGGGGTCCAATTCGTGCCCCGTTTTGGTGCGCCGCATATTGGCCTTGCGCCGGGCGATCTGTGACGGACTGAGAGGCCCTTGGTTCGCTGCGGGAGCGTTGTTCGCTGCACGTGTTGATTTGGCGGCACTACGTTCTTTTGCGCTGCGTTTCTTTACCGTTCGTTTTTTAACTGCGGGAAGATCGGTCGCCGCGGCGGCCGCGGCCTGAGCGGGTGAAAGTGGCGCGGTGATGGTCGTTGCCTTGTTGCTTGCGCTCATCGAATCCCTCCTGCGAGTCTTTGAGTCGAGGTGTCTCTCGATGGCTGGTTGAGAAGCTTCCGCCAGAACAGCCGAATGGCTCCTTGGCGATCGTCGATGCTGCCTTCGGAAAGTCTTGTTGCGATATCTGACAGTCCGCGCGATGCGGGACAGTTTGGCGCGCTAGCGAAGAATGGGTCGCCTCGCATCACCGACCGAGAGACGCTAGGATCTCTCGGTATGTGACCAAGATAGTCCATCGAGACATTGAGAAAACGATCCGTGAGTCCCGATATGCGTCGAAACACCCGTTCTCCTTCCATCGGTGATGAGACCATATTGGCGACAATTCGGAGGCGTGTGACCCCCGCTTGTGTAGCGAGAACCTTGATGACTCCATAGGCATCGGCGACGCTTGTAGGCTCTGGGGTGACGACCACGACGATATCTTTGGCGGCGGCTGCAAATCCGATTGAATTGGAGCCTAGCCCTGCGCCCGTATCGACGACGACCACATCGAACTTATCGTCGAGCCCATCGACTGCTGAAAAGAGGTCGAGTCGCTGTCGCTCGCTGAGGTTGGCTAGGTCATATTGTCCCGACGCTCCGGGCAGCAGCCATACGTTGGGAGGTCCCTGGAGGAGTACGTCCTCAATTTCGGCCTCCCCTCGGATCAAATCTCGGGTGGTGTAGGTAGGCGCCACCCCCATGATGATGTCCATATTGGCGAGCCCGAGGTCTGCATCAATGCAAAGGACCCTCGCGCCTCGTGCGCCAAGTGCGATCGCTAGATTCACAGAGATATTTGTCTTGCCGACACCACCCTTTCCAGATGTGACGGCGATGACGGTGGGAGCGACCTTACAGGATGATTGTGGGGCGGTATCGCTAGGCTGGGACTGGACGTTGCTCATTCGTATTCTCCTCCGAGCAGCAGGTCGGTAAGCACCTGGGCGGTGGCTGGCGTAATATCTTCGGGCACTTGCTGGCCCGTGGTTAGGTAGGAAAAATTGAGGTTAAGGGCGGACCGAATTCCAAGAAGCGAGCCAATGGCGACCGCTTCATCGACTTTTGTCATCATCAAGGCATGCACATCAAGGGCGCTAAATATGTGTGTGAGACGCTCGAGTTCTTCCTGGCGCGTTGAGGCCGGTAGGCAGAGGTGAGTCGAGACGTCTTCGCCAGCCCGATCGAGACGACTCTGAAGTCGATGAACACTCGAGCTAGCGCTATGGGAGACGCCGGCCATCCCGGGAGTATCCACAAATACGAGCTCGGCATCGTTAACCTGTGACAGGGCTCGCGCCAAGGAGTCGTCGGATCCGCACGCTCGAAGTGGAAGATCGAGCAGTTCGGCGTAGGCGTTTAGCTGAGATATTGCGCCGATTCGATTGTCGTCGAGACTGATAAGCGCGACACGTTTACCCTCCACGAGGGTTGCATGGGCGGCGAGTTTTGCGATCGAGGTGGTCTTTCCTACACCGGTGGCGCCTACGAGGGCGACCACGCGGGAGTGCGGCGCGAGCAGAGGAGCCCGCGACCCAAACTCGTCGAGCAGGAGGTTGCGAAGGGCCAGTTCACTTTGCTCACGGCTGGCGCGCTTTGTGGGGCCGAGCCTCGCCAGCCAGCTTTCACACTGCTCGCGAGGGACAAGCGCGGCGAGTAGACGACGACGCAGAGCCGCATGGGGGGCAATACGTCCTACATTGCCCCCTGTGGCTGCTGCGAGAGCACTCTCTGGACGTCGGGTGATCGACTGACGAATGGTTCGCGGTGGACCGGTGCTTCGCAAGCGTTTGGCCCGGTTCAGAGCGACGAGAGCCTTGTGTTTATTGGCGGTGACAAGTTCGTCACCATGACGGCGGCTAAGGTCGTCCGATTTCTGACCTGAGCCGGCGTGCGCGGTCCCCTGGGCTGTGACCTCGATCAAGGTTCCGCCCAGAAGGCCCAAGGCTCTACCTGGTATCTTACGAGAACCGACAATTACGGCGTCAGGGCCGAGTTCGCGGCGCACGAGGGCGAGGGCTTCTTTCATTTCTCGTGCCTGAAAGGTTTGGGATTGCATGGGGGGTCTCCGTGGGACGGTCTTGGGTCAGGTGAGGTGTACGCGAACGATCAGGCGGCTAGTTTGACGACACCGGCCGTCTTGACGGTCATCCGTGCATCGACTTCTTTGAAGCTCATTACTGCAAGACCTGGTGCATGTCGGGCGGTGAGGGCCGCGACCGACGGACGAATATCTGGGGCGGTCAAGAGGAGTGGTTCGGACGCGACGCCCGCGAGCCCCGTGAGGGAACGCTCCAGGCCCTTGACGAGTCGTGGTAGCAGTGAGGGGTCCGGACCGTGTCCCCCGCCACCCGAGCGAAAGACCAATTCGGCTTGCGGGTCCAACACCAGCGCGTGGATGTGTCCCGTTCCGTCATCATAAATTGCGCTCAGTGCCCTCGCCATTCGTTGGCGCACTAGCTCTGTCAGAAGATCGGTATCCTTTGTTTGCGCTGCGTGGTCCGCGATCGCCTCGAGGATGGTCCGCATGTCGCGAATACTGATGCTTTCTCGAAGCAGGTTTTTTAGAATTTTGATCACTTCACCGAGTGGAACAAGTGTTGGGATGACTTCTTCCACCAGTTTTGGGTTGTATCGGGCAAAGGAGTCCACCAACTCTTGGGCCTCTGCTCGACCGAGGAACTCGGCAGCGTTGGCCCGAAGCATTTCTGTCAAGTGAGTCGCAGCGACGGTCGAGGGATCCACCACCGTGTATCCGAGGAGCTCAGCTCGGTCCTGGTCCCCCTTGCCGATCCAGAGCGCAGGTAGCCCAAAGGCTGGATCTTTGGTCTTTTCGCCGGTCATTGGAGATGCCGCACCATCTGGGTTGATCGCCATTACGCGATTCACTCGCAAAGATCCTGTGCCCACCGATGACCCCGAAACCATCAGTCGATACTGACCTGATTCCAGATGAAGGTTGTCTCGTACCCGAATGGGCGGAACGACGATTCCTAGATCCTGAGCCAGTTGCTTTCGAATCTGGGCAATTCTCTTGATCAATTCACCGCCCCTGTTTCGGTCGACGAGTGGAACGAGATCAAATCCAACCTCGAAGCTGAGAAGTTCGACCGCAAGAAGATCGTGGAGGGGAGTCTCAGCGCTGGGGTCGACTTCGACCTCCTCCTTAGGGTTGTCTCGCTCTTCCTCTTCCTCTTTCTCCCTCTTCAAGAGTTCGTCGGACCGACGTGAGAGCAACAGAGACCCGCCTCCCAAGAGCACAAAAGAGAAGGTCGGCATGCCTGGAATCATACCGATGGCAACTAAAGAAATGCCGGCAAGGATTAGAGGCTCTTTTCGACTGAGCAGCTGCCCTAGCAGGGAACTACCTAGGTCCTTACCGCTTGCCGTGCGCGATGCGATGAGTCCAGCGGCCGTAGAGATAAGGAGTGCCGGAACTTGAGAGACGAGTCCATCACCCACCGTCAAGATCGTGTAACTCTGCGCCGCTTCTGCGAGCGACAAGTCGTTCTGGGCAACACCAATGATGATTCCTCCGACGATGTTGATGGCCGTAATGATGAGTCCTGCGACCGCATCACCTTTGACAAACTTATTCGCGCCATCCATCGCGCCGTAGAAGTCAGCCTCGTCGGCCACCATCTTTCGTCGTTTTCGCGCATCAATCTCGGAGATATGACCGTTGGCGAGATCGTTGTCGATCGCCATCTGCTTACCAGGCATGGCATCTAGAGTGAACCTGGCCGCGACCTCCGAGATTCGCCCTGCACCCTCCGTGATCACCTTAAAGTTGATGATAACGAGGATCAAGAACACGATGATGCCGACGACATAGGAGCCGCCGACGACGAATTGCCCGAACGACTGGATCACATCACCCGCGGCATCGGGACCCTCGTGACCGTGCAAGAGTATCAAGCGTGTTGACGCGACGTTGAGCGACAAGCGCAACGTTGTTGCGACGAGTAGGACAGAGGGAAAAGTTGAAAATTCGACGGGGCTTCCGAGATTGATAGCCAGCAGGAACACCAGCATCGATGTCGTGATGCTCACCGCGAGCATCATGTCAAGAATCCATGAAGGCACGGGAAGGATCATCATCATCACGACCGCAACCAGGCCTAGAGCAAAGGCCTTTGATGCGATCCCCGTGTCCTTGTCACTGTTTGGCGGCGAGCTCATCGGTGAATGCGTCCGGTCATGCGGTGGAGGTAGGCGAGTACGCGTGCGACCATTTCGTAGAGGTCGCCAGGCACTTCCGCGCCAATTTTTGCTGAGGCATAGAGGGCTCGTGCCACCGGTGGGTCAGCGATGACTGGGATTCCGTGGGCCCGTGCGATTTCGCGGAGCTTCCCCGCGACCGCATCCTTTCCCTTGGCGAGTACGCGTGGTGCGCCCTCCTTGTCAGGGTCGTAGCGGAGCGCAACGGCGTAGTGAGTTGGATTGACGACGACCACATCGGCCTGAGACGCGCTCGACAACATCTGATTGGTCCCAATCTCTCGCATACGCTGGCGCATTCTTCCACGCACGAGGGGGTCGCCTTCTTGCTGCTTGTGCTCGTCTTTGACCTCTTGCTTCCCCATCTTCATCTGCTTGTTGATTCTTCGGTACGAGACCCAGTAGTCGACTGCAGCGAGTATCGCTGCACCCATGACACCGACGATCATCAAACGAAGAAACAGCATTCCGAGAAGCATGAGGGCCTGAGGGAGCTCGAGATTGGGCACGTCGAGGAGGCTTGGGATTGCATCAAGAAGCACCGCATAGAGACTCGCTCCGAGAAGACTCGCCTTTGCTATCGCCAACCCGATTTGTTGAAGGGTCTCGGCGCTAGCGAGGACACGCTTAAGGCCTTTGATGAAATTGAATTTTTCTGGCTTAAACTCCAAGGCCTTGAGAGAAAAGTTGGCTCCGGTTTGTGCCAACCCTGCGGCGGTACCGACTCCTAGGGTGATGGCCGCAACCGTCGAGAAGGTGCTAGAAAAACCGAGGCCGGCCAACTCGCTGGCCCGGAGCATCGTGCCGCTTGCATCATTTCCCGTGGCCTCTGGGATCGCCTGGAAGCAGCTGACAAGGGTGCGGCTGAGGCCTTGGTAGAGGGTGTCGCCGCGGTAGACTACATAAAGCAAGATGGTCGCCATGATCAGCGTTCCGCCGATGTCCCGGCTTTGAGGGATGTTGCCCTCCTCACGAAACTTCCGGCGTTGTTTGGCCGTCGGCTCCTCTGTCTTTTCCTCGTTTCCCTCGGGCATGTCGTCCCCAGGAAGAGCCTTGCAACCGGCGGGCCTAAACCTCCGCGCATGGGCCGACTTTGAGTTCCGTTAGGGTCCGATCGCTAGACTTCTGAAATCGTCCATCGCAGCGGCGAGGTAGTCACTGATCGCTCCGGCCATCGCAGGAAACGCGATTCCGAGAATCAACTGGCCTACCAAGAGGGTGAGGGTGAACGCTAGAGAGAAAATCTGAATTTTGGGTGCCACCCTCGCGAGCAGTGCCATGGCGAGCTTGAGGGCAAAAAGCGCCCCTGTGATAGGCAGAGCGAGCCCGACGCCGACGCGAAACATGGTGTCTCCCAATACGGCCACGGCCTCTATGAGTTCGACGTTGAGCTTTCCACTGCCGAGCGGTTGGTATTTGACGCTGTCTGCCATTGCGACGAGTGCGACTCGGTCAAGTCCGCTGGTCAGAAAAAGTTGAACACCGATCTGCCCAAAGAGTACCGACATAATCGTCCCTTGGGCCTGGTTTAGTGGGTCGGCGATCGCCGCGAACGAGAGTCCCATTTCTATGCCCGTGAGCTGTCCGGCAAGTCGGACAGTGGCGAAGGCCACATGAAGAATGAAGCCAAGCCCGAGACCGAAGAGCATCTCGAGCGCGACCCCCATGGCGAGGGTGAATTCGAGCCCTTCACCGGGAAGCTCAGCCACAGGTCGAAGCCAGGCAAGTGCGCTGGCGAACGCGAGTGCGACGACACCTTTGGCCTCGCGTGGGATGCTCTTTCGTGAAAACTGCGGGAGTGCCAAGAAAACACCGCCGACCCGAGCGAGTGCCAGGAACAGACTGTAGAGCCAAGGAATCGCTAGCGTCAGCCACGGATCGAGCAGACTGAGTACCTCGTCCACTCGCTCAGACCTCAGCGGGCGCCTACCGACGCGATCATATTGTAGATGTCGGTATTGTAGCTCACAAGTTGGTCGAGGAGCCAAGGGCCTAGCATTGCCATTGCGAAGGCCAGAGCCGCAAGCTTTGGCACGAATGTCAACGATGTTTCATTAAGCTGAGTCGCCGCCTGGACTAGCGCCATGAACAGCCCCACGACCCCGCCGATAGCGAGCAGTGGGCCGCAGCACTGGATCGCTACCCAGATGCCCCGGTTCATAACGTCGAGCATCTCCTGTTCGCTCATACGCGAAAGCTCCGAGCGAGTGATCCGATGATCAGGCCCCAACCATCGGCGAGGACAAAGACCATGATCTTGAGAGGAAGTGCGATCAGTGCGGGCGGTAACATCATCATGCCCATAGCCATCAGGACGGAAGCGACGACCAGATCGATCACCATGAAGGGGAGCAAAACGAGAAACCCCATCTGAAAGGCAGTTCGAACCTCGGATAGAGTGAATGCCGGAACCAAGATCGAGAAATCAACATCTTCACGGGTCTCGGGTAAGGCCCGCTCTGATATCTCGTAGAACAGACGCAGGTCATCGTCGTCTGTGTTGGCGAGCATGAAGCCCGAGATCGGTGCCTGCGCTCTGTCCACAGCCTCGATCACGGAAATCTCGTCGGCCATGAGGGGCTCGATGGCTTCAGAGCGAATGTGCTCAGCGACAGGGCCCATTACAAAGGCGGTGAGAAAGAGGGCCATGCCAACCATGATTTGATTGGGCGGCATGCCTTGGATACCGAGGGCCTGTCGAAGAAACGAAAAAACAATGATGATGCGGGTAAAGCAGGTCATCGTTAGGATGATCGCGGGCAACAGCGAGAGCGCTGTCATCATGATCAAGATTCGCAGGGCCATCTGAGCGCCTGAGGCCGGAGGCGCTGCGGGATCGGCCACCTGGGCGGCCGCCGAAATTTCGGTGGCTATCGCCTGCGCGGTTGTGTTCGCTAGCGAATCGGAGGCAGCGGGGGCAGCGAGGGTGGAACTGCTGGCGCTGAGCACCATGAGTAAGACAACGATTCCTGCCACTGCACACACCGATCGAAATGCATTTCTCTGCATTTTCCGATGTTGTGTGGTGGTTTCTTGCAGATCGTGAGCCATCATCCGACGTCCTCGTGGGTCCACGCGGGATCACTGTCGGTGTCGGCCTCCGCGGCGCGCAGCATCGACTCCAAGGACTGAAGGGGACCGGGTTCAGGAGGCGATTTGTTGGCGGTAGTTCCTGGGACTCGCTCTGATTTTGACTCTTTCGCTAGAGCCGCTGCGAGCCGATTTTTGAACGCGCTGACGTTTCGATTTTGACCTCCGTTTGGCGCTTCGACGACAGCCAGGGGCGAAATGTCGTGACCGTGACTCGACGATGACTCTGAACCTCTCTCCGAGACTGGCGAGTGGCGACGTGATGCGGAATCACTGTGGCCGAGGTCGAAGATCAGCGCCACTTGATGTTCGGTGACACCGAGAAGGAGGTCGCGTTGTCCCACTCGCAAGCGGACAGCCTGCTGTTTAGGTCCGAGAGCGGCTCGTTCGATCACCTCCATATTCTTGTCTCTGAATGGTCCAGAGCGCCGACGACGGAGCCAGAGAACGGCGAGTGCGATCAGCGCAAGAGCGGGGCCCGCGATCCATGTTGCCTGAATGGGAGTCGATGTCCGTCGCTCGGGCGGAGATGTTTTTTCATTGGCCGGAGGCGGGTCGTGACTGTCATTCAAAAAGGACGGTCCGAGCACCGGTTCGTGGCCTCCATCGATGGTGGGATCCGGCAACCTTTCGTTGGTTCTCACTGTCGTTGGAGGAATGGTTGCGGGGTCATCTGGAGCTGAGAAATCGATGCCCTCTTTATCGCTACGGTCTGCCACTGGGGTGATGGTCGTGGCCGGTCCAGAGAGTGAAGCTTGCAGGCTCTCGAGCGTCTGTGTCGTCGTGGGACCACTCGCGTCTGTCGCACCACCGATTGAGTCGTCGGAGACGTCGATGGTATTGCGGTCGAGGACCACGACGTCAAAGCCGCCAGGGACTCGCTTTTGCTCGACATGTTCACGGAACGACCCACGATTTTTTGATCGTTGAACCAGACGGACGACTGCGCCATTGTCTGTTTGCTGCATCGAGACGTAATCAAGCCGGCCCTCGTTCGCATGGAGTCGCCCACGTGACACGGTGCCTTCGTCAAAGATCAACATCACTCCGGTGCTTGAGGTTCTTGTCTCGGGTTCCCCTAGGCTCCCCTCGGGAGTACGGATATGAACTATAGATCGTCCCTCATGTTCGCCGATCGTGACTTGGATGCTCGTAGGTTTCGCCCATGCGCGAACCGATGGCAGCGATATCGCTGCCACGAGAAGGCACAAGGCCATCGTTCGAGCCATGGCGTGATGAAGGGTTGAACTCCAGAGACCCATCGTAGGGATGAGCGTTGCGGCCTGCGATCGTGTTTCACGCAGCCTGCTCACTGGATCCTCCCTTTCCGAGCAATGCATTTCCACTGTCGATGATAAGCTCCGTAATACGGATGCCATATTTTTCGCCCACGACGACGGCCTCTCCTCGCGCGACTAACTTTCCATTTACAAGGACGTCGAGAGGCTCGCCCGCAGCCTTTCCCAGTTCAATGATTGAACCTGGTCCAAGCGAAATGATCTCTGCGATTGGAATTGTACGTTTTCCGAGCTCGACGGAGAGTTGAACGGGAACGTCAAGAACGAGGCTCAGGTCATCGGACATGTTGATTGCCTTTCACGGACTAGGTGGTCTTTCGAGTGATTTCGATGGCGAGAGCACCATCGTCGTGGACGGGAAATCCTCTGAACTTCTCGACGCCCTCGACCTGGACAGGAAGCTCATCTGTGGGATGAGAGTCGAGAGCGATGACCATCCCAACCTCGAGATCCATGACGTCTCTAAGACGCATGTTCGAGGATCCCAGTTCGACTGAGACACTGATCTTCGTAGCCACGACTTGCTCGATCATGACACGAGCGTTGTCATCCTTATTGTCTGGTTCCGCCAGGGGGGCGCAGAGTACCGGTCGTAGAGGAGCCAAAGCCTGAGATGAGAACGCTAAAGAGAGACTTGCGAGTTGATCCCCGAGGGTCGTCGTAAATGGTATGTGAAGAACGGTAACATCGGGGGTGAACCCTGAGACGAGGTCAAGAGTGCACTCGACTCCGGCCAACTCGAAACGGAATGCCTGGGCCGGCTCAAGATTTCGGTTGATCGACTCAAGCACCGGAGCGAGCGCGAGACTTAACATGCGTCTCTCCAAAGATGTCGGATTTCTGTCGGGGGGGGAAGGCTCCGGTGCATTGCTACCAAAGAGACGTTCAATTATTGAATAGGCGAGTATTGGATCGATCGCCAAGATTGAGTATCCGCAATCTTGTCCTAGTGTCGTCGTGTGCATGGTTAACATGCATGCTGCCTTGTCGGTCACGCGCTCCAACCCGCGTCCCGTCATGATCTCTGGTTCTTCATTGTGCACTTCAACTTTGCGGCGTAGTACGGATGTGAGCACCTTGCGCAGATCTTCGGCGAGACGGACGTAGCCCACTGAGAGTGCAGGAATCATCGCCTGTAGAGCGCGGTCGCTAGCAAGAATGTCGATGGATTCCGGCTCGGATTGAATCCCCCACCGACGACCCTGCTGAGCATTTTCTAGGAGAGCGTGCACCTCCGTGGTGCTCAATATTGGTTCGCGTCGCTGCTGTTTCATCGATGATCGATCGGACGTTGGAGGTCTACTGAACGATGAACTGAGTAATGTGGATGTCTACGGCAGCATCCGTTCCGAGCGCCTCGTTGAATCTCTTTATCAAACGGCGTTTGATGCTGAGTTTGTTTTTCTTTCCCATTGTCTGTCGAAAGTTTAGGTCGGAGAGCTCTCTAATAAAGTGATCTCGGACGACCGGTTTTGCCGTCTCTACGGCGTCGACAAGTTTGTCATTGGCCAGTTGCACCGCGAGCCCAATCTTTAGGTAACGGGCGCCCTCGGGCTCGTTGAGGTTCACGACAATCGGATCAAAGATGACGATCGGTCCCTGCGTGCGTGCCTGGCGCGAAGAGTGAGAACCGTGACTTTCGACCGTTGAGGCTTCGTCACCATGGCCCTCGTCGCCGTGTCCACCGTCATCGTCGCCATGGCCCTTGTTCGGCGCGTGGGCCTCGGCGCCAGAGTTGCCCCGGAGAAAAAAGAATGCACCGGCTCCTCCTCCCAGCAATACGTTGGCCGCGATCACGATCAAAAGGATCGGTTTTTTCTTCTTTGGAGCGGATTCCGGTTCGTCTTTTGCGGCCACGTTTTTAGTGGATGCAGCAAACGTGCCGAGAGCGGACCGGGCGAATGTGGGGCGGAGGCGGTCTCTTGTGGGGCGGGGTGGCCGGGAGAGCGACCCAGGCGAAGCCAATGGACCCGCAATGACCGCGATAGGGGGCGAAAACAAGAAATGCCCACGCCCGGGGGAGGCGTGGGCATGAAGACCGTCACGAACTTGGGGGAGATGTGACGGTCTAGAGTGGAACTAACGTTTGAGGGCCAGTACCTCCGACAACATCTCGTCGGCGGTTGTGATGGATTTTGAATTCGCCTGAAATCCGCGCTGGACCGTGATCATGTTGACGAACTCGCTGGCGAGGTCGACGTTCGAGCCCTCCAGGCTGCCTGAGACCATGCCGCCCCTTCCGCCTGTGCCGGGTGCACCGACCAGGGGATCGCCCGAGTCGCGCGTGTCCGCGAACATTCCCCCGCCCTGGCGAGAGAGACCATCGTTCGAAGAGAACTTTGCAAGGGCCACTTGTCCGAGGGCGCGTTGTTCGCCATTGGAAAACATGCCAGACATGACCCCTTGGGCGTCGAAGACCAAACCCGCCAGGTCTCCCGACGTGAAACCGTCTTGCGTCAAGAACGTGGTGGTTGACTCGATCGCGTAGGTGGTGATGCCATCAACACCCGTGCCGCCAACGTTCGTCCCCGATCCGAGGTCGAGGGCGATCGTCGCCGCATCAGCGCCCGCCCATTGGATATTGACGGCGCTCAGAGTGTAGTCGTTAAGCGCGCCGTCCGTGTCGAAGTCCATGACCCCCGCGCCGAGTTGGACGAGCGCGTTGGGGACCGCGGGGTCCAGTTCGTCGCCATCGGCCACCGCGTAGTAGTCCCATGCTGGATTGGGCGTGTCCTGGTTTTTTGAGAAATAGATTTCTATTTGATGAGAGACCCCTAAAGAGTCGTAGACCGTGAGTGATGTCTGGAAATCAGAGGTTGTTACCGGATCTGTGATATCGAAGGCGACTCCGCTCACCGTCTGCTCGGCATCGAGATTGGCGACAATCTCTAGACTCGTGGTCGCGCTTGGAGGTAGTGAGTTGTAGTCGATCGAGAGATCGCCGATCGCCGTGGTAGGATTTCCCTGTGCGTCGATGGGATAGCCCTGAACCTTGAGGCCGGTGGCGTTGATGACGTTGCCGTCTTCGTTGACGACGAACGCACCATTTCTCGTGTAGAAGTTGTCTCGGACGCCGTTGATGGTGCCGTCGACGATGAAATACCCGTCACCCTGGATGGCCAGATCTGTGACATTTCCGGTGCCGATCAATGACCCCTGAGCGAAGTTCATCTGTACACTGGAGATCGTCACGCCCTGTCCGACACTGTCGCCGGCAATGTGGCCGCCGAGTAGATCTGAGAAATTCCCTCGAGAGCTCTTGTAGCCGACCGTGTTGACGTTAGCGATGTTGTCGCTGATGAGGTTCATGGCGCTGCTATGAGCCGTGAGACCCGAGATGCCGGTGTAGAGATTTGATGCGATCGACATGGGATTTTCCTATCGTTGAACGAGTTCGACTCGTGCGGGTGAATGAAGCGGGGTTGCGATGACGGCGGCGCGACTAGGGCGTGTAGCCGAGTTGTTGGTTGCCCCCCGGCTGGGGAGGCTGTGGCCCGCCTGAGTTTGGCGATGAAGGGGGAAGAGTCGAACTTCCTGGGGAGATGGAGATGATGTCGGAGGGCAGTATCCTGGCGTCACCGAGGATCAACTCGGGATATCCATTTTCAAAGCTAACCCCGGTTACGGTTCCCCTTGAAAGTGGCGAGGCGCTGACAGGGTCGCCGTTCGCATCCTCTCCTTGGACGCTGACGGTGTATTTTCCGTCAGGAAGATCAACACCGTCAGAGCTCTTTCCGTCCCAGGCAAAAGTCTGATTTCCAGCCTGCACATTCACCTGATCGATCGAACGAACGACCTGTCCTAGTGAGTTCTTAATGTTGATGGTCAGCGTGTTGGCGGGTCCATCGAGTTCCACGCCAATCGGCTCGGGAGACCCCGCGACAATGTTCACTCCATCGCCACGTGCTACGACGTCCTTGCCAATGAGATTGGTCAACTGACCGTTGGCCAAGGACATCTGCGCAACCTGAACCATGGAAAGGTTCTCGTTGGTCACAATTTGCTGTTCGAGAGACGAGAACTGTGCCAACTGAGCCACGAATTCGTGATTTTTCAGAGGATCAAGCGGATCTTGACTCTTGATTTGATGCGTCAAGAGCTTGAGAAAATCGTCTCGACCCATACCAGAGTTCGCATCGGTGAGGGGGCTGCTCGCGTTGGTGATGCCGCTAGTGCCAAGACCGCGGATGGAATCGATGGACATAGTATATTGTTCTTTCAAGATCCGCGCCGGGTTGCACGGAGGGGCGTATCGAATTGGGGACCCGCAGGGGAGAGATGCGATGAGGTCGCTGTACGGCGACGAGGGCACGGATATAGGTCGAAAAGTTGATTAGACGACTACGTTGATCCGCTCCGGGTGTTCTGTGCCATTGTCGGGAGGCTCTGCAGCGCTGGGGGAAGCGGAGGAGGCCTCGTCAGGGGTGAGGCCTGACGAGCGGGGGAGCTCCTCTTTTGGCGACGAAGATTGTCGTTCGGCCCAAGGGTCTCCTTTAGGTTTGCCGCTATCATCGCGGAAGTCGGATGGAGAGTTCGTGGCTCCATCTCCGTGGTCTTTGGGGGCACCGGGCCTGGAAGCGAAGTCCTGGCGAACCTCAATATCGACCCGCTGCCCGTCAACCCTCAGTGATGCTGCGAGGCCGGCGGCTTCGCGGTCGAGAAATGAACGCGTGCGAGCATCATCAGAGATGAGCTCAATGCGATAGGATCCCCCTTCATTGTGTATGGTTAGGCGGGCTTGACCGCCATTGGGCAATATGAACTCGACCCGCGCGCCGCCGCGGGGAATTGGGCGAAGCTTATCGACTAGAGTCTCCAGCTGCTCACGGACCTCCGCGGAATATTCGGAGGTGGACGAGACCGCTTGAGAATCCATCGAAGTTTCGCGAGCCGGGGATGACGGCTGTGTGCGATCGGTGATCGGTATTTCCAATGCGGACCCCTCGGAGCCCTGTCGTTGGGGGCTGAAGACTTCCGGCGAGGGTGAATGAGGGGCCCCGTGATGTTCTTGGGGTTCTGGAGGCCTTGGATCGGGCGCCGACAGATTGTTGGTGAGTCCGTTGATGAGCGTGCGATTTGGGGGCTCGTCGACCTCGGAAGGCGTTGTCGGTGATACGGAGATTCTGCGGGGGTTGTCTGCGGAGGCACCAACAATCGTCTGGATCGCGTGGCTCATCGTATCCGACGTCGACGCGAAAGTTGCGACGGATTTCCTAGCGCGGGAAACTGCATCCATATCTATATCTATATCTATATCTATCGCGGTGGGAACCTGAATTTCGCCCTGCAGATGACGTTCTCCATAACGATGATGCTCTTTGCGAGAGGGGGATGGTGACCGAAGGCGGGGGATTCGGACTGAAGAACTGTCCTTCGAGCTGGCTCGTTGTGTGTCGGCAGCCGAAGGGCCGTGGTGGACAGATTTTCCATCGTTAGTGATCAAACTTGGCGTGGGTGGGTGTCTCTCGTTGTGTGTCGGAGGTTGAGGTTGCTCGGTTGTGTTGGGATGGTTCCCCTGAAATACCAGGCCAAACTTCGAAACGGGGTTCCACTGCGCTCGAGGAGGTATCGAGGGCGCGACCCTCCTGTCGGGCGGAGAGGATGTTGGAAGAAGAACCCTGGGGTCAGGGGGGGGGGAATCGGCGGCCGCAAGCACGGGGGGGGCGGTCGCTGACTCGGGAGAAAGGGTCTGAAGCGACTGGGACGAAGGTGAATTGCCCCGAGCCTCCGCAGCGTACGAGTGACGAAGCTCGTACGCTGCGGGGACCCGAGCCAAGTCTGGGAGACCGCCCGCGCCACGAAAAGGCCCTTCCGTGACGCGGGTGTCGCCCTGGCTGGCCATCAGCCTAGACTGCCTGGAAATAGAGAGAGGGACCGCTACGGTCCAATTTCGTTGACGTGAACGGCTGGCCACGGACCCCTGCAAAGGTAGGGAGACATCCGTTTGGCCACGGTCCTGTGCTCCCTGAGGGGGGGGAGCATCCTCGGATCCGGCATCCCGAGAGTCCAAGGTCGGGGGGGCGAGGGCGGTTGCGTTGTCGGCGTCAGCATCAACCGTAAGGTTCAGGGGGTTGGTATTCGCCACCGATCGGGCTGAGAAAGTCGGAGCATCGCCCCGTGGAGTGAGCTCCGAACTGTCGAGGTCGGTTGGACTTGTGGGTCTGGGAGTTGTGAGCAAGGGGAAGGTGTTTGACGATCTAGCGATCTCGCTACTATCGATCGCACGTGGCACGAGATCAAGGCGATCGTTCTGAGATGAAGGTAGTCCGACGGTGGCGGGGTGGCAGTCGTCGACCGAGAGATGCGTATCCGAAGCGGCTCGAAAATGAGGTTCTTCCGAGGGTGTGGGCTCGCCTGTGGGTACAGAGTCCTCATATCGACGATGCGTGGTGGGCCCAGCGAGATCGATGCTCATCGTCCCCTCGGAGAACACGGACGGGACGTGAAGATCAGGAGCGACGGCTGCGGTGTGTTGCTCGGAAGACACGGAAGGAGGGAGGGGGAGAGGGATGGCGAGCGCGGCAAGGCTATTGTTCTCGATGTTGGATTCGGCCTCGGCTTCGACATCGTCCGCCGATGGAACCAAAGCTCCACGGTTGGAAGCGCTGGAAGCATCGGTACTCTTCGTAGAACTTCCGGAGCCGGACGCTTCATTCATCAGTTCGGTGAGCTGAACATCAAAGGCACCATTGCTCCGCCTCGAACCTTGAATCGCTGTCGATTCATCCAGTTCGATAACGCCTCCCGCATTTTGGGACTGTGACCCGAAGGCTGAGAAAAACTGTAGACTCATGGGGTCTTGTCATCCTTTGTCTGCTCGGCGCTGTTCTCCGGTGTTGCGGAGGTTCCGTTTGTGGGACCTGAGGGGTTCTTGTTCTGAGCTTTGTTTGCCGGTTGTTGGGGCTGAGGTGGTGTGGGGATCGGAGCCGCCGTCGGCGAGACCGGACCGAGCCTCTCGGACCCTGGAGGCGGCCGTTCGTTGTCGAGGTAAATCTGACCTAACTGAGCCGCTCGCTCTGAGGGCATCATAGCGAGGACCTTTGCTGCTTTGCGTTCGCTCGTGAGTGCAATCGCCAGCAGGAGAGCCTGAGCATCGTCGTCACTCATCTGGGCGAGAAGGTCGGCGCCGGACTGGGGGGGCATTGTCGAGATGAGCACTGCGAGAGAGGCAATCCGCTCCTCGCGCCGCGCTCGCGCGGCTTTTCCGATTCCGAGTTGGGCCTGAAGGCGCGCCTCGAGCTCCGTGATGTTATGGAGGCGGTGATTAAGCTCATCTTGGAGCGATACCAGTTCAGCGCTACGTTGAGCCAGCGCGATTTTCTTGTCTTCTAGGTTTGCACTTCGCTTGCGGAGGTCACCGACGAGCTGTTTCTTCGCCTCCTCGACCTCTTTTGGCACCGCATTGGTCCGTTCTTCGTCGATGTCAAAATCGTCGGACTTTTGCGTGACGCTACTTGACGAGCTGGTGTCCGTTCCGTCGTCAGTATCCGATGATTCAGAGATGTCGGGAGTGGATCTGGCGAGCGGAATGTCGTCGTCGCAGCCAGGGAGGCACATGCAAAATGCCGCGAGAGGAGCCCATTTGTGGAGCTGTCTCGTAGCCACTAGCGCTTCTCCTTGGGGCGGGATGCGATTTCATCATTTTGGCGCTGCTCGGTCTTGTTCGCCTCATTCCGTTCGAATTCACGATGGCGTTCCTGCAGGATTTCAGCGCTGCGCAGCTTGTTTGCCTGGAATCTTAGATGGGAGCGGCTCTTCTCTTTTCTCCGGCCCGCCTCAAGAAAAATGTCGCGTTCATGAATGACCACGAGGGAGATTCGTGTCAGCTCGTGGGCCGAGATTTCAGTGCCCGCAGGCAGCGACGCGACGAGGTCGCTTGCCGCCTCATGCTTGCATTTTGCTTCATCCTCGGTGAGACGATCGGCTGAGTGAGCGAGGGCGGCGCGGTCGCGTATACGCGACCGAAGTCGGACAAGTCGCGAGAGCTGTTTTCGGCGTCGAGACATCACTGGGCGGCGGAGATTCGTGTCATGACCTTGACAGTTTGTTCGACTGGGGTTGGTCCGTCACCGGATTGTTGGAGGAAGCGTAGGATGTCAGGCTTTCTCTGCAGGGCCCGATCCAACTCGGGATCGGCGCCAGCAACATAGGCTCCGATTTGGGCCAACTCTTCGGCATCTCTAAGTTGCGCGAGCATTCGTCGAAATGACCTCGCCGCCTGTTGGTGTTCCGGAGATGCGACGGAGTCGATCACTCTCGATACCGACTGCAGAACATCGATGGCAGGGAAGTGGCCTTGCGAAGCAAGATCGCGGCTGAGTACGATATGACCGTCAAGGATCGACCGGGACGCATCTCCGATGGGATCGGCGAGATCGTCGCCTTCAACCAAAACTGTGTAGATTCCTGTAATCGAAGACCCATTGGAAAACCGACCCGCGCGTTCCAATAGTTTTGGCAACAGAGAAAAGACGGACGGCGTGTAGCCGCGGGTCGCAGGGGGTTCGCCCATGCTGAGACCAAGTTCGCGCTGAGCCATGGCAAAACGGGTCAAACTGTCCATCATCAAGAGGACATCCTTTCCTTGGTCAGCAAAATGTTCGGCCACGGCGGTAGCCACAAATGCGCCCCTCATACGTTCAAGCGGGGATTGATCTGAGGTTGCCACCACAAGGACAGTCTTTCGTCGCGATTCTGGCGTCAAAATACGATGGATGAATTCACCGACCTCACGTCCCCGTTCGCCGATCAGCGCGAGGACGACCACATCAGCGTCGCACTGGCGAAGCAAGGTCCCGAGCAAGGTGCTTTTCCCGACTCCGGCACCTGCCATGATTCCGATTCTTTGACCTCTGCCGAGGGCCAATGGACCGTCGACGGCTCGAACGCCGACATGCAAGGCTTCGGTGATCAGGCTACGCGAGAGCGGAGATGGCGGCGATGCGTAGAGCGCTCGACGCACGAAGGGACCCGGTATCGGCCCGGAGTCGAGGGGCATACCTCGGGCGTCGATCACTCGGCCGAGCATTCCGTTGCTGCATTGCAGTGATGCGCTCACGCCCATGTGCCGGAGCCGAGTGCCAAGAGCGAGACCTCGGGTGTCTCCGAGAGCGACCATTGCCACACGTCCGTCCCTCAGGCCGATGACCTCGGCGGGCGTCGACTCTTGGCCGGAGTCGCCGATCGACACCAGATCACCGACCGCAGCTCCACTGCAGTAGCCCTCGATCAGCAGCCCGACGACCTTGACGACTCGACCATCGATTACGGGACGAAGGGCAGCATCGAGCTCGCCGTACGAGCATGCGGAGAGTGGAGGGAGCATGTTATTCATCGTTTGAAGGCTCGAGTTCCCGCCCGAGGATCAATTCACGGACACGTTTTAGTCGGTCCTCAACGAGGCTCTCAACCGTTCCGGATTCACACTGAAGCCGGATGTCCCCCTCTTGAAGGCCGGGATCGGTTTGAACAACGATCGGTTCGCCTCCCGCGCGAAGTTTTGCGAGCCAGGGCTCTAGGGATTCGGCGTCGTGTTCGCCGAGAGTGAGACGGAGTGGCTCCTCAAGCCCAAGTTCTGCGATGGCTTCCTCGACGAGCGGGCGAGCGATCGCCTCGCCCGCCGCGGTACGGGAGCGGGTGATCGACTGTGCGACCTGAATGGCGATTTCTACCATCTCGCTTCGGTAGCCTTCGAAGAGGTTCCCTCGAAGTCGTTGAAGCTCGTCGACGGTAGCTTGAAGTCTTTCAAGTAGCGAGGATGTTTCGGCCTGAGCGAGGGCTCGTCCTTCTTTGTGGCCGTGCTCGATCGCCTCAATTCGTGAGGTCTCGTTCGATTCTGCGATCGTGTCTTCGAAGCGCGGAGGAGGGATGTCACTTCCATCACCGTTGGCAGAGCTGTCTTGGCCGCGGGGAGCGGGAGAAGCACCAGTGGGAAGACCACCGATAAAGGCGCGCCGAAAACTTCGCGGACGGTCCTCGCGGGCCACCGGAAAGGGCGGAGTCGAAACGGTCGTGTGCTCGGTTTCGAGTCGAGGAGGGATAAACCTTGTTTGTGCCATCTAGACCATCTCTTCCGCGCCGCCTCCCGACATGGTGATTTTTCCTTCGTTTTGCATTTTCATGGCAATCTCGACGACAGCGGCCTGCGATTCCTCAACCATGGAGAGTTTTACTGGGCCCATTCCGTCAAGGTCATCAAGCAACATTTCCGATGCACGTCGGCTCATTGCGCCCAAGACGTGGTCTCGTAGTTCAGAAGATGCAGTCTTAAGCGCAAATTTGAGCTGCTCACTCGATACTTCACGCAGCAGATTTTGCATGTCTCGATTGTCGACGTTGATGAGGTCTTCGAATGTGAACATTGCTCGCTTGATAGCGAGACAGAGCTCCTCATTGTCCTCGTCGATCTCCTCAAGGAGCCGCTCAGTGACTTCACTTCCGAGTTTTCCGACCAGTTCGGCGGCTCGTTTGACGCCGTCGATGGGGGCGACTTTTGCTTCGCTGACCAGAGCCAATTCTTCGCGAAGGACGCGCTCCGCCTCCTGAATTGTCGTGTGAGGGATGGACTCTAGCGCTGCCATTCTCTGGACTACGTCGCGTTGCATGTCCGGTGAGAGGTAATCAAGGACCGCTGCGGCTTTGGTGATGTCTGCATGTGCTAGAAGCGCAGCCAGGCACTGTGGGTGTTCCTTTCCAAGCAGGCCAGCGAGCGTCTCGGCCTCGATGCGATTGAGTATATGCAGGGGCTCTGGCGCTTCAATTTGCTTGGCCAGCAGGTCATTGGCCTTCTCTTGACCGATGACCTGGGTTGCGATGCGGTGCAACATGGTCGCCCCGGTGCCCAGGGCGAGCGCGTAACTTTCGCTTGTTTTGCCGAAATTTCGGTAGACCGACTCTATCTGTTTGGACGATATCGCGTCCATTCCCTCAAGCGTGTCAGTGAGCAGCCGGATATCTGTCTCGTCGAGGTGCGCGATGATACTCTTGGCTCGTTCCTCGCCGATACTAAGGAGAAGCGTGATCGCCTTTTCGGGGCCTGCTAGATCTGTATCTTCATCAGCCACATTGAACCACCAGTGGGAAAATTGGGGCGTGGGGGGCGTGAATGAGTGTGTTCAAGCGCTGTCCTTCTCGTTCATCCATGCTTTCACAACCTCGGCCGCGCGTTCTGGATCTTGCTCCGTAGCGGTGAAGACGTCGGCTCTGAGTTGTTCCATCTCGGGCTCGGAGACGAGCTGCTGAGCTGCGGCGAGGGATGCTCGAGCCTGAATGTTTTCAGCGGCCTCGAGTGCCCGTTGGGCTTCGTCGACCCGTGTTGGAAACTGTATAATTTCTGCATCGATGGCCTTTGCACCGCGTTTACGTAACGCGATGAATGCTCCACCAACGAGCAGGAGAAGCCCGCCTCCGATCGCATAGGGGAGCCATGGCTTCGCATCATTGGCGGCGGAGAGCCCCGCTGCGTCTGTCCGAGGACGAGCCACAAACTGACTGCTGGTAACAAAAATTCGGTCGCCTCGGGCGGCGCTGTAACCGACGGCGGTCTCGACGAGTTGTTGAAATTTTGCCAGTTCCTCAGCGGTACGCGGATTGAAGACAGGATCTCCCCCGCCTTCGGAATCAGTGTACGTGCCATCGACGACCACCGCGACGGTTAGTTTTCGAAGATTGGCACCGGGAGACTGGGTCTCTACAATGGTCTTGTTGACCTCATAAACTGTGGTCACCGCCTTCCGATTGCTGGACCCTTTGCCGGCAGCGAGGCCCCCACCTTTTGCGCCGGGCTCATTTGCCATCGCTCCCGCCAGTCCTTGGGGGCGGGCGGCACCGCGCCCTTCGGCGGCTTCCTCGGTGGTCTGAGAGCGAATCGAAATTTGCTCGGGATCGTAGGTCTCTTCGAGTGTTGATACTTTTGAGAAATCGACCTCGGCCTCAACGGAGACGGACACGCCTCCGACGCCAACGAGCCCTTCGAGTTGCTTGAGAAGTTTTGTTTCGAGTTCGTTCTGTAGCTGGGTTTTGTAGTCGAGGCCTTCAGCCTCGGTCTCTCCCACGCCACGAAGTCGTTCGCCCTCGGTTGTGACGACCACGACATCACGAGCTTCGAGGCGCTCGACTCCAGCTGCGACGAGATGTTGAATGGCTGCAACGTTTGTGCGGCTAAGAAGTCGGCCGCGAAGATCGACGATGATCGACGCGCTTGGCGTCGATTGGTCCCTGCGGAATACTGTGGCTTTGGGAAGGGTTAAGTGCACGCGGGAGCTGGAGACAGCGGAGAGCGAATTGATGGTGCGTTCGAGTTCGCCTTGGAGGGCCCTTAAAAAGTTGACCCGTTCTGTCTCCTTGGTGGTCGCAGGGTCGGGGTCGTCGTAGATCTGCGAAAATCCGACCGATCCGCCTGCAGGTAGGCGTTGGCCGGCGAGCAACATCCGAGCACTTTCAATCTTTTCTACGGGCACCTCGATAATCGTCCCACCACCGGAGGTCTTGTATTCGATCTTCGCGCCATCGAGCGCCGCAGCGATTTCGGCGGCCTCTGATGGATCATCGAGCTTGTACAGAATGCCGAATGTCGTATGCGATGTGGCAAACATTGTGGCCATCACCAGTGCGGTAGCGAGGACTCCGCCACCGACAGCGATCCTGACCCACGGATCCAACTTGGACCACATGTCGCGGACTTGCGTGAGTATCTTTGTTATCTCATCCATAAGGACGGGGTTGAGAGACGTCTGCGCGAAGGATCATCGATGCCCGTGGTGGGCATCAGTGTGCACCCGTCGAGTTCGGGAACGATGACAACTGGGGTTCATTGCGAGCAAGATGATGTGACGGATGTCACTGGACCTATCCAGCTCCGGCGGACATCAGCTTCTGGTAGGCATCAACTAATTTTGTACGCACAGTCGAGCCCAACTTCAACATGAGGTCGGCCTTTTCCATTTTCACCATGGCCTCGTGCAAGTCAATTTTTCCGAGAACGAGGTCGTCTGAGGCCTGGTCGGCGACGCGAGCAGAGTCCTGAATCTGGACGACTGCCTTACCCATGCTTGTGCCGAAATCCGAGCTCCCAACAGATTTTTCGGGACGAGTCTGGCTGCCAGGCGCATCGAGAGCGAACTTCCGAAGGGGGAGTCCACGTTCGAGACCGATGCTCACTTGCCGATCCTCATGGCTCGCTCAGCCATTTGTTTGACGGTCTTCATCACGGAGATGCCAGCCTCGTAGGCCCGTGCTGAGCCCATCATGTTGACCATCTCCTTGACCGCACTGACGTCGGGGTATCGGACATATCCATCGGCATCGGCATCAGGGTGGCCTGGATCGTAGGTAAGCTGTCCCTCACCTTGATCTTGGGAGATTTGTTGAACCTGAACGCCAAAGGCCTTTCCATCGCCTCTTTGGATCGCCGCATCGAGATTCCTCGAGAATCCCCGTTCATCGATCGGAACGGCCTCAAGCACCACATCCCGGCGTTTATAGGGCCCTCCCTCCGCAGTTCGTGTGGTGCTCTTGTTGGCGAGGTTCATGGACGCGACATTCATACGCGTACGTTGGGCGGACATTCCGCTGGAGGCGATTTCGAGGGCTGTAAAGAGGCTCATGATTGTTTGTGGTCCTATCGTCCGTCCTGAGCGGCGTATTTGAGCATGCCGAGCTTCCGCGAGAGCAGTTCGGAGATCATTTGATATCGGAGAGTGTTCGCGGTGGTTCGTGCCATTTGGGTTTCGAGCGAGACCGAGTTTCCATCTTGGTCTGGAGTCTCGTCATCGCGAATGTACCCAGACTCGCCCTGCGTCATTTTTCGTCTCAGCGTCCCATGGGTGTCGAGCTGAGCTGAGAAGGTTTCCCGGAAGCTGATGTCTCGCGAGCGATAGCCAGGAGTGTCGATGTTGGCGAGGTTGGCGGCGATCAGTTCTTGTCGGTTCGCGTGATAACCGAGGTGCCCGCCGAGTCGGTCGAGGCCAGAAAAGGGTGTGCGATCGATGGCAATTGTTTTTGTGATGGTCATCGAGTGTGTCCTAGCTAGGTTCACGGCCCGTGTTCGTGGCGGAGGGCTCGAGAGACTCGATGACCTGCCGGAGCGCTCGCTCTCGGATTCGGGCGCGGGCGACGAGGCCCCACTGAGTTCCATGCGTCGCCAGTTCGTCAAGAATCCGTTGCCCATCCGCGTCATTTTTTAGAGAGAACTCGGCCTGGGCGAGTAGGTAGCCCATCTTGTCGCGTCTCTCAGGGTCGGTGGTACGTGAGATCCAGGCGCGCAGTCGAGGCGCTGCATCGGCATATCGACCGGACTCCGCCAGGGCGATTGCCAGGGCGGGGGACCGAATGTTGGGGTCATCGAAGCCGATTTTCTGCATCTGTTCCAGTGCTTGCACTTGCTGTGCCGTTGTTCCCCAGCCCTGAGCAAGTTCGATTTCGATGCTGAAGAGCGTTCGGAGCGTTGTCTTGTTGTTGGCGGAGGCGCGCAGCTCGGCGAGCTGGTGACGGGCATGGTCAATTCCACTGTCGAGCAGGTTGCTCAGAGCAAATTCTTTGAGAGAGCGATGGAGTCCAGGGACGTCAGGATGTTTGGCGACGAGAAAGTGAAGCACTTCTCGTTCGTGATCGGACTTTTCTTCTCCGTGATAGGCAATGGCGAGTAGAGCGACGATTCGGGCTTCCTCCTGGGCCGCCGGAATTCTGGTGAGTTGGTCGCGCAGGAGCGGAATCGCAAGTTCGTAGAGGCCGAGCTGGATGTAGGCGTCGGCGACGAGGTCACGCAGGGAGTCCCGTTCGACATGGTCGGATGTCAGGGATTCCCATGCGGCGTAGCGAACCGCCGTATCGAGCGGACGAGAGGTTGATCCTGGCCAGCCGATTGAGGCCGATACGATTCTGTCTCGTTCGATTTTCGCGGCCTCTTGCCACCGTGGGGGGAGTTGCTCGATTCGTGGGAAGTGGTGCAGAGCGAGATCTGGGGCCCCGAGATCTGAGAGCACGTGAGTCGCCCGCAGCCACGCGAACGCTCCGTAGCGCGCCCGATTTCCGGCCGCCGCAGCGATCATCACTTGGTCGTAGGTTGGGTCACCTTCACCAATAATGGTATCGATATTGAGGGCAGTGAGGCGCGCGAGGGCGGCGCCCGAACTTCGTGGGTTGTTGCGCGCAACCTCTCGCAGCCGGGACTTTGCCTCGTTGATGTGGCCGCTCATGACATAGAGTTCGGCCATCCGACACTGAGCGAGGTCACGGAGGTCTCGTTCTTCGGCGATCTTCGTCCACAGTCGCTTTGCTTGTTCAAGTCGGCCTTCATACGTGGCCTGCTCGGCTTCTTGCCACAGCTCAAGGCGGGCACCGAGGTTTTTAGGCGGGGGGATCGGATATCGAACTCGCTCGGCAAGGTTACGCAGACGTGTCTCCTCGGATAGCGCGCCAAAGGACAGTCGATGGAGTCCTTGGGGGTGACGGCGTGGCTCTTGGACACTCAAGGGGCGTGAGGAGTGAGAGATTCGAACACGTAGGCCATGTTCAAGGGGCGTGAGTCTCAGAACAAACTCGTCAGGAATTTGTCTCGCTGCCTGCTCGATCTTTGCCGGATCACCAGTGAGGTCGATTTGGAGCGTCCGCTCTCCTGGAAGCTGCCGAACATGGCTGCGTGTCGAACCCCGGGCAATAGGAAACTCCAATCGGACCTCGCGCTCGACACCATCGAGCGGCCTCCAGGGTATCGCGGCTCCGGCAGGTGAGGCTGCCAGTGTGGCCACGAGAAGGACCGTCAGCGCAAAAAGACGAGGAAGCACTCCAGGGATGTCAGCAACAGTCGTGCCACACCCGGCGTCAGAAACCTGGCGCCGGGTGTGCAGCGTATGATGCGTGCTCAAGCCCAACGAGGTCACCCGTGGGTAACCTCGTGGCGGATAGAATCTCAGGCTTCGGGTTCACCAAGGAAGTCGAAGAAAGATGGGCCGTCAGCCCGCGCGATCTTCGGCTTCTTTGCGTTTCCGAACGCGCTCACGCTTACGCAGCTTCTCGACCAAGGTTGTGCGGTTGAGCTGTAGGAGCTCCGACGCCTTTTGCTTGTTCCCATGGGTGCGTTCGAGGGCCTGATCAATGAGGTTGGCTTCAAACAATTCGACCGCTTGTCGTAAGTTGATGCCTGACTCGGGAAGCACAAAATCCACGGGAGAATCGGCTCGTGGCCGAGCATTCGCTTCGTTGGGAAGAGCGGGCGGAATGGGGGCATGGCGCTCGGAGACCGCATTTCCCATGACTTCGACGGCACCGTGAGCGGGAAGACCGTGGGGGATACCCGCGGTGGAGTTGGCGGCCGGGCCGTCGTTCGCCATGGTGACCACGCCTTCACCGATTCCTGAGACTGTGGGCTCAACGATTGAGGGGATACCCGCGGCGAGCGGAGAATAATGGATGCTGCTGGCCGGAATCGGAGGTTGATGCCCGGGCAGGGCTGGTGCCATGGGGGGCTGGGCGCGGCCGATGAACCGAGGTTGCGGCGACCGAAATTTCCCTGGGAGATCGTCGGCTCCGAGAACGCCTCTTCCTGTGTGCAGGAGCGACATGCGCTCGACGGTATTTTCAAGCTCGCGGATGTTGCCTGGCCAAGGATATTGACTGATCAAGTCGAGCGCCTCGTCAGTAAATCCCTCAAGGTGGCGAGAACGACGCTCGTTGAAGACACGCAAAAAATGTTTCGCAAGATTGGGAATGTCGGACTTCCGCTCACGCAGGGCGGGAAGCATGATCGGGATCAAGTTGAGTCGGTAGAAGAGGTCCTCGCGGAAATTTCCCTGTGCTGCCATGAGCTCAAGGTTTTTGTTCGTCGCGGCGATGATCCGGACATCGACCATGCGAGGACGGGTCTCGCCGACGGGGACGTACTCACCTTCCTGGAGCACGCGCAGCAATTTGACCTGGACGGCGAGCGACATCTCACCGATTTCGTCAAGAAAGAGCGTGCCGTTGTTGGCGGCAGCAAATCGCCCTTCGCGGTTTTGCGTAGCCCCCGAAAATGCACCCTTGGTGTGGCCAAAGAGCTCGCTCTCGATCAATGTCTCGGGGATTGCGCCGCAGTTGACCGGAACCATGGTCGTCTTTCGCCGGCTCGATGCATTGTGAATCGCGCGAGCCACCAGCTCTTTACCGGTGCCGCTGTCCCCGAGAATGAGTACCGTACAGTCGGTATCGGAGATTCGTTCCAGGATCAGAAATACGTCGAGCAGACTCTCGTGATCACCGCGTATTGCAGGTGCGTACTTGTCGCGCCACTTGGAGCGGTGATCTTGTGCGCCAGTTTTGCCTTCGGCTTCGAGGACTCGTCTCAATATCTTGAGCAAGGTCTCGAGTTCGAAGGGTTTTACGAGGAAATCCGAGGCACCAAGGCGGATGGCCTCGACCGCCAAGGGGACGGTGCCTTCGCCAGACATCATCGTATAATTTTTAGCGAGATTGTCGGCCCGGGCGCGCCTGAGCACCTCGAGGCCGTCCATGTCGTCCATCCGGAGGTCTAAGAGGACCAAGTCGGGCCGTCGCGCGGCCATTTTTTGCAGTGCCTCGTAGCCACCGGAAGCCGCTTCGACCTCACATTTTAGAGTACTCAGGAAAGTGACGAGCAGTTGACGCGTCTCCGCGTGGTCGTCGACGACGAGGATTTTGCGGCCGCGTAGGCCAGGTTCGTCCAATGAAAACATCGATCCTGACTACTATCCGGTCGGGCGATGGCGGGGTCAACGGAAGAAAGCGCGGATGGTGAATTCGACTTGCAGTGTAAGGTTGGCGGCCGGGCGAATGCGCCCGGCCAAGGGAGTGGGTCCTATGACGCTGTCGAGCCCAGGCGGGAGAAGTATCGGGATCCTGGCTTGATGAATGTTTTGGCTCGCTCGCCGGGCGCGGCTCGGACGGGGTGATCGGGGGGACCTCATCCCGCGAGAATTCTGATCAATTCGTTTGTCAATAGAGGCGACCGAGGCCGGAGAAGTGTCCCGTGAGGGAATCGGTGTCGGTGTCGGTGTCGGTGTCGGTGTCGGTGCCGGTGCCGGTGTCGGTGTCGGTGCCGATGTCTGTTTCGGTGCCGATGTCTGTTTCGGTGCCGATGTCTGTTTCGGTGCCGATGTCTGTTTCGGTGCCGATGTCTGTTTCTGTGCCGATGTCGGTGTCGGTGTCGGTGTCGGTGTCGGTGTCGGTGTCGGTGTCGGTGTCGGTGTCGGTGTCG
>Ga0256845_1000037_pt1 | contig 106512 bp, 84 predicted proteins | sample RiftiametaG_FD_189101 | JGI IMG/M metagenome (GOLD analysis project Ga0256845, IMG submission 189101) | Tube worm associated microbial communities from hydrothermal vent at the East Pacific Rise, Pacific Ocean - Riftia | ecosystem: Host-associated > Annelida > Integument > Unclassified ...
AGCTATTTTTCGCTAACCGGGCCTAGTTAAAATAGCGGCCAAGTTTGGGTGGCTATTTTTGGTTTACGTCGTGTTGATTTGGCACGACGGTTCAATTTTGTACATTCTAGAAATGGTTGGATCTAAATATAATTGTTTCAGATTAGAACTTGTGTTACTAAAATGCTGAACTTCCAAATATTACCACACTAATTGTTTCAAGCGGGCATTTTGTTTGGCTAAACTGTTCTCAATAAAAAGATATGAAGAGCAAAGAAAGACGTGACCCTATAAATTTTAAAATAGCGGCCAAGTTTGGGTGGCTATTTTTGGTTTACGCTGTGTTAATTTGGCACGACGGTTCAATTTTGTACATTCTAGAAATGGTTGGATCTAAATATAATTGTTTCAGATTAGAACCGGTGTTACTAAAATGCTGAACTTCCAAATACTACCACTTGATTGTTTCAAGCTGACACTTTGTTTGGCTAAACCGTTTTCAATAAATAGAGCGAAACAATGCTTTGTTATAAGCCTATAGTACATTACTTTTTCCTTGATTGCACATTAAGCATAGAGTCTCTAGGTTTTCTTCAATTGTTTCTCCGCCTTTCGACCAAGGAATAATATGGTCTATTTCTAGCTTAACTACCGGATTTGAAGCTGGAGATACTCCGCACTTAACACACTTGAAATTGTCTCTTTTTAAAATTTTAAAGCGCAACCTTAAGTTTATTGTACGAGTAGTCTCTCTGATGCCACTTTTTGAATTATTTACAGGTAAATATTCTTCTTGTTTATTACAGTAATCAACAAATTTTTCAAGAGCATTACGCCATGAACTAAATTTTCTCTCGTAAGAGGCAACATGAAATTTTGACAAAGGTTTTTGTATGTCTCTATAGGACGGTTGCCGCCCTATTGATTGCCATACATCAAGTAAGTTTACGAAAAGCTCGGGTTCGGTGATGTTACTATTCCGCGTTTTTGACAAGCCAGCCTTTTGTGTAGCGCTTGACCAGCCTCCAAATCGGCGAATTACTGTGGTTACACCAAACTTACCAGATTTTTTATATTGGACTTGAGTTAATTTTTTTTGTGAAAGTTCACACGCAACTTTTCGTAAATCATTAAGGAGATCATCATCAGTAATATTTCTTTTGTCGTGTGATAACTCAAACATTCTGCGATTTACTCTTTTGCTTTATAACGTTGCCCGTTGGCGAAAATGGCTCGCGTAGCGAGCTAGTTTTCGCTAACCGGGCTTGGTTAAAATAGCGGCCAAGTTTGGGTGGCTATTTTTGGTTTACGTCGTGTTGATTTGGCACGACGGTTCAATTTTGTACATTCTAGAAATGGTTGGATCTAAATATAATTGTTTCAGATTAGAACCTGTGTTACTAAAATGCTGAATTTCCAAATATTACCACACTAATTGTTTCAAGCGGGCATTTTTGTTTGGCTAAACTGTTCTCAATAAAAAGATATGAAGAGCAAAGAAAGACGTGTCCCCATTAATTGTAGCGATTTAACGTTTAAAGCAGGCGCGCGTGTTTTTGCGTCGACTGCCTTTTCTAGTTAAGGCTGCGGACAAAATGCCACAACCTATTTTGTGAACCTGTAAAGTAGGTTCGTTATTTCATGTTGCCACTTCATCAAAATGTTTGAATTAACATTTAACCATTTCAGAATAATAAAGAAACAACACTTCCAAATTTGTTTGCATTTATTGAGAGAAATATTAACTCGTTGCTCTCAATGAAATTTAGCATCTTAACGTTGCCCGTTGGCGAAAATGGCTCGCGTAGCGAGCTAGTTTTCGCTAACCGGGCCTTGTTAAAATAGCGGCCAAGTTTGGGTGGCTATTTTTGATTTACGTCGTGTTGATTTGGCACGACGGTTCAATTTTGTACATTCTAGAAATGGTTGGATCTAAATATAATTGTTTCAGATTAGAACCTGTGTTACTAAAATGCTGAACTTCCAAATATTACCACACTAATTGTTTCAAGCGGGCATTTTGTTTGGCTAAACTGTTCTCAATAAAAAGATATGAAGAGCAAAGAAAGACGTGACCCCATAAATTTTAGAAAACCAATACAATCTGTTGCACCCATAATTCTAAGAAAATACCACTTAGTAAGTTGAACAACTAAAAGTACATTATCATCAACAAGTTTCTCGGACCAAATTGATGGCCAATACTTCTTACCTTCTAACATAGTACTTTCTAAATTGACCCAGCCAATTCTTTCAACGTCGGCGTAAGATAACTCTTTATACTCCTCAAGCATTTTCTCTAGCTTATTGCGGATGAATTCTTTCATACTTTTACATAACGTTGCCCGTTGGTGAAAATGGCTCGCGTAGCGAGCTAGTTTTCGCTAACCGGGCCTGGTTAAAACAGCGGCCAATGTTTGGCAGCTACTTATTGTAAACTTCTTTTAAAGTCAAAACCGTTCCGTAGCGCTATGCTTTCCTACGGGTTACTTTTTCCAAGAGCTGAAAAACTAACGAAAAAAGCCCTTGACGTTACCACTGGGGAGAAAAGACTACACGTTCTGACTTTGGTATTTCTACCTACGGTATTTGATGCCTTAATGTTAAGGGTTTCTAAATTAGTATTAGAGCGATTTAACGCCTGCGTCAATTGAGGCGCATCTTTTCGTGCCTTCGATTGCACGCAATGGTTAAAAAAGCGGTCAATGATGCGACTGCTTTTTGGTTTAATGCCGTGTTACGGTGGCACGATTTATTTAATTTGTTTGCACTAAAAATGCTTCAACTTGAGCGTTGCCTTGAAGATAACACGCATGTTAATTTCCTTGAAGCTTTTAAATAAGTTCACACTTAAATATTTCATGTTGATACTTTGTTTCGGTTAAACTACTTCAATAAAAATAGAGCGATTTAACGTTGCCCGTTGGCGAAAGTGGCTCGCGTAGCGAGCTAGTTTTCGCTAACCGGGCCTAGTTAAAATAGCGGCCAAGTTTTGGTCGCTATTTTTGGTTTACGCCGTGTTAATTTGGCACGATGGTTCAATTTTGTACATTCTAGAAATGGTTGGATCTAAATATAACCATTTCAGATTAGAACCTGTGTTACTAAAATGCTGAGCTTCCAAATATTACCACACTGATTGTTTCAAGTGGGCACTTTGTTTGGCTAAGCTGTTCTCAATAAATAGAGCGCTTTAACGTTGCCCGTTGGCGAAAATGGCTCGCGTAGCGAGCTAGGTTTCGCTAACCGGGTCTGGTTAAAATAGCGGCCAAGTTTGGGTGGCTATTTTTGGTTTACGCCGTGTTGATTTGGCACGACGGTTCAATTTTTCACATTCTAGAAATGGTTGGATCTAAATATAATTATTTCAGATCAGAATGTGTGTTACTAAAATGCTGAGCTTCCAAATATTACCACACTGATTGTTTCAAGTGGGCACTTTGTTTGGCCAAGCCGCTCCTCAATAAATAGAGCGCTTTAACGTTGCCCGTTGGCGAAAATGGCTCGCGTAGCGAGCTAGTTTTCGCTAACCGGGCCTGGTTAAAATAGCGGCCAAGTTTGGGTGGCTATTTTTTGTTTGTGTCGTGTTAATTTGGCACGACGGTTCAATTTTGCACATTCTAGAAATGGTTGGATCTAAATATAATCATTTCAGATCAGAATTTGTGTTACTAAAATGCTGAACTTCCAAATATTACCACACTGATTGTTTCAAATGGGCACTTTGTTTGGCTAAACCGCTCTCAATAAATAGAGCGCTTTAACGTTCGCCTCAATTGAGGCGCTTCTTTATGCGCCTTCGATTGCAGGCGTTGGTTATAAGATTTTTAACTTTTCATTTTATAGAAAGTATAACCCTTGCCTCCAAGGCTATTCCACCATTTTAATTTGTAAATGCTATCTAAAAAAATCTCAGGTGTTACTTCGTGGTCTAAATCTAAGCTAGATATTAAACTCGGATCTTTTTTGATTAATTCGACTGCTTTCAATTCAGCTTCATTTAGATCACTAGCCTTAACTTTACGTGTTGTAATAAATCCGAATAGTTCAGCATTCCCATTAGACAAGATGGGGAAGTTTTTACCCTCCAAGATTACAGAATATTTCGGCATATCCGACCTTATAACGCCTGCGTCAATTGAGGCGCATCTTTTCGCGCCTTCGATTGCACGCAATGGTTAAAAAAGCGGCCAATGATGCGACTGCTTTCATTGTGTGCCGTGTTAAGGTGGCACGATTTATTTAATTTGTTTGTACTAAAAATGCTTAAAATTCAGTGCTGTCTTGAAGATAATACTCATGCTAATTTACTTTGAGCTTTCAAATAACCTTACAGTTAAATATTTCAAGCTGATACTTTGTTTGGCTAAATCACTCTCAATAAATAGAGCGATTTAACGCCTGCGTCAATTGAGGCGCATCTTTTCGCGCCTTCGATTGCATGCAATGGTTAGGTTTTAAGGCTTGTTTTACCCCAATACTGGTTACTTTTAAAATCAAGACTCCATCCCTTATTGATCAATGCTTTTCGCACATGAAGATTCATATAACCATGACCAAAAACAATAATATTACCTTTATTAATAGCTAATTCGATTAATTTGTTAGCAGCTAATTCTGCTCTAATTTTTGCCTCTTTATATGATTCAAAAGAACCTCTTAATCCAAGCATCCATAGAAACCGATTTAAATATACCCACGTCCAAGCCTTTAATTTAAATGGAAGTTTGTATCGTGGAATTTCCATTTCTCTAAGTATTTTCAGTTTTTCATTTGATTCTTTACCAGTATAAATTAGTGTGGAATGGATAGCTCGTTTAAGATCGCTTGAAACTACATAATACGAATTAATATTCTGAAGTATAGTATTTGGGCGACTATCACTTGCTACGTCCGAAGCATTGTAACGTCTCACCCATTTCGTAAACTCTGATGCATTTAAAATAGGATTATTTGCGGATGTAGGTTTTCCGTGCCGAATTAAAATTATTTCCATTTAAGACCTAACGTTTAAAGCAGGCGCGCGTGTTTTTGCGTCGACTGCCTTTTCTAGTTAAGGCTGCGGACAAAATGCCACAGCCTATTTTGTGAACCTGTAAAGTAGGTTCGTTATTTCATGTTGCCACTTCATCAAAATGTTTGAATTAACATTTAACCATTTCAGAATAATAAAGAAACAACACTTCCAAATTTGTTTGCATTTATTGAGAGAAATATTAACTCGTTGCTCTCAATGAAATTTAGCATCTTAACGTTGCCCGTTGGCGAAAATGGCTCGCGTAGCGAGCTAGTTTTCGCTAACCGGGCCTTGTTAAAATAGCGGCCAAGTTTGGGTGGCTATTTTTGATTTACGTCGTGTTGATTTGGCACGACGGTTCAATTTTGTACATTCTAGAAATGGTTGGATCTAAATATAATTGTTTCAGATTAGAACCTGTGTTACTAAAATGCTGAACTTCCAAATATTACCACACTAATTGTTTCAAGCGGGCATTTTGTTTGGCTAAACTGTTCTCAATAAAAAGATATGAAGAGCAAAGAAAGACGTGACCCCATAAATTCTTTGGAATGACATTAATGATAGTATTGAAATTATTAATAGCTTCATCATTCATCTCTCAATTTATTAGTTATAACGCCTGCGTCAATTGAGGCGCATCTTTTCGCGCCTTCGATTGCACGCAATGGTTAAAAAAGCGGTCAGTTGATACGACTGCTTTTTTGATTGTTTGTGTTAATTTACTTCGTTTTTTAAGTAAACACGAAGCTAACTTGGTTTAATATTAAACCTTTTTCTTGGGAAATAAAACGGGTTTTTCAGGATACTTGATTGAAATTAACATCCGAGGTTTCGTTGATCCCCTAAGTTTTCAATTTACGCTGCTTTCAAATGTTGTAGCGATTTAACGTTGCCCGTTGGCGAAAGTGGCTCGCGTAGCGAGCTAGTTTTCGCTAACCGGGCCTAGTTAAAATAGCGGCCAAGTTTGGGTCGCTATTTTTGGTTTACGCCGTGTTACTTTGGCACGACGGTTCAATTTTGTACATTCTAGGAATGGTTGGATTTAAATATAATCATTTTAGATTAGAACCTATGTTACTAAAATTTTGAACTCCCAAATACTACCACATTTGATTGTTTCAAGCTGACACTTTGTTTGGCTAAACCGCTCTTAATAAATAGAGCGCCTTAACGTTTTGCGCTGGCGAGCCGTCTGTTTGGCTTCGTCCAGCCGCGGCTGGTTATACAAATTTTGGATTATCTTTCGAATTGATGTAACCCCAGACCCTATAGTACTTTCCTTCGATAGAATAAGATATATTAAACTTTCTGAATACATCAAGTATTTCAGACCTTATGTCCGTATCTTTATCAGATAACAAATGCCCTCTGAACTCGTGTTCGATTGGATCAAAATCTAACCATTCTATCGCAGCAGAGTCATCGAACAGTTCGTTCCACCAGACCTTACTGAAACCTAAAATATTATCTTCATATATCAGTTTATATCGGACTACTGGAGATATTTTACATTTGTCAGAGAATGATGAACACAGCTCTTTCCACTTGGTCTTATTCATCACAGAAACAAGCTGCCTTTGGTCTATAACTTTAAGTAGGGCTTCGTTCATCTAGCACTCGTATAACGTTGCCCGTTGGCGAAAATGGCTCGCGTAGCGAGCTATTTTTCGCTAACCGGGCCTGGTTAAAATAGCGGACAGGCTTCCGCACGCTATTGGGTTTAATTGTGTTAATTTGCTTCGGACTAACAGACTACTACAAAACCAACTTAACTCAATACTAAATGTTTTGCTTGGAAATAAAAACCGGTTTTTTTGGAGAAAATACTTCGATTAATCTCCGATGTTTTTCAATTTTCTTGTATTTTCAGTTTGCGACACTTTTAATTTTTGTAGCGATTTAACGCTGCCCGTTGGCGAAAGTGGCTCGCGTAGCGAGCTAGTTTTCGCTAACCGGGCTTGGTTAAAATAGCGGCCAAGTTTGGGCCGCTATTTTTGGTTTACGCGGTGTTAATTTGGCACGATGGTTCAATTTTGTGCATTCTAGAAATGGTTGGATCTAAATATAATCATTTTAGATTAGAACCTATGTTACTAAAATTCTGAACTTCCAAATATTACCACACTGATTGTTTCAAGTGGGCACTTTGTTTGGCTAAACTGCTCTCAATAAATAGAGCGATTTAACGTTGCCCGTTGGCGAAAATGGCTCGCGTAGCGAGCTAGTTTTCGCTAACCGGGCCTTGTTAAAATAGCGGGGAGGCTTTCGCACGCTATTGGGCTTACCTGTGTTAGTTTACCTCGGACTTTCAATTTAGCACGGAACAAACTTAACTCAATAATAAACGTTTTTCTTGGAAATGAAAACCGGTTTTTCGGGAGAAAGTGCTTCGATCAACCTCTGGTGTTATTCATATTCCTTGTACTTTCAGTTTACGACACTTTTAATCTGAACGGGTTTAATTCCCAGCCGCTTGCGGCGTAAAGTTTTTGAACTTAACGCTATAAGATACCTCTCTTCGCGTAGCGAATTTGAGCCAAAGCGAAAAGCCTTGGCGCGAGGTAATTCATTTTTTATAGCGATTTAACGTTTAAAGCAGGCGCGCGTGTTTTTGCGTCGACTGCCTTTTCTAGTTAAGGCTGCGGACAAAATGCCACAGCCTATTTTGTGAACCTGTAAAGTAGGTTCGTTATTTCATGTTGCCACTTCATCAAAATGTTTGAATTAACATTTAACCATTTCAGAATAATAAAGAAACAACACTTCCAAATTTGTTTGCATTTATTGAGAGAAATATTAACTCGTTGCTCTCAATGAAATTTAGCATCTTAACGTTGCCCGTTGGCGAAAATGGCTCGCGTAGCGAGCTAGTTTTCGCTAACCGGGCCTAGTTAAAATAGCGGGTAGGCTTCCGCACGCTATTGAATTTAATTGTGTTAATTTGCTTCGGACTAACAGGTTACTACAAAACCAACTTAACTCAACACTAAATATTTTGCTTGGAAATAAAAACCGGTTTTTTTGGAGAAAATACTTCGATTAACCTCCGGTGTTTTTCAGTTTCCTTGTATTTTCAGTTTGCGACACTTTTAATTTTTGTAGCGATTTAACGTCCGCCGTTAGCGAAACAGATTTTGCAACGAAGGCGCAAAACTTCTGGTTTCGCTAACCGGCGTTTGTTAACTGCTTCCAAATTGTTCACGTAAATATTCCTTGTTTGACATTGATATTTCACAGAAATTGCTACCAATAGGGAATATTCCAAATATATATTTTGTCACTCTAACCTTTTCAACACCTGAATAGTAAGGATTGAATGTCATCTTTATTTTAGATGAACCATTCTTAAAGCTGAGTATTTTATCAGTATTTTTCACTACATTTAATGTGGAGATCTTCCAGTCGCAAAAAACATTTGTTTGCATTCCAAATGTAGGTGAAATTTTATAGTAATTAGCTCCGCTCTTTTCATAGATTTTCGAATTTAATGAGCCTAAAGGTATATCTTTCATGTTTTGTCAGTTAACGTTGCCCGTTGGCGAAAATCGCTCGCGTAGCGAGCTAGATTTCGCCAACCGGGCCTAGTTAAAATAGCGGCCAAGTTTGGGTCGCTATTTTTTGTTTGCGCCGTGTTAATTTGGCACGACGGTTCAATTTTGTACATTCTAGAAATGGTTGGATCTAAATATAATTGTTTCAGATTAGAACTTGTGTTACTAAAATGCTGAACTTCCAAATATTACCACACTAATTGTTTCAAGCGGGCATTTTGTTTGGCTAAACTGTTCTCAATAAAAAGATATGAAGAGCAAAGAAAGACGTGACCCCATAAATTTTTGTTTCGGTTAAACCACTTCAATAAAAATAGAGCGATTTAACGTTGCCCGTTGGCGAAAATGGCTCGCGTAGCGAGCTAGTTTTCGCTAACCGGGCCTGGTTAAAACAGCGGGCAGGCTTCCGCACGCTATTGGGTTTAATTGTGTTAATTTGCTTCGGACTAACAGACTACTGCAAAACCAACTTAACTCAATACTAAATGTTTTTCTTGGAAATAAAAATCGATTTTTCGGGAGAGAAGGCTTCGATCAACCTCCGGCGTTTTTCATTATCCGTGCACTTTAAGTTTACAACACTCTTAATTTTGTAGCGATTTAACAGTTGATTCTAAGTAAGCGTTCCTTAGATACACTTTCCTTAGTTTTTCTCATTTGAATGTGCAATATACGTAAAAAGTGACTAAATATCTATCTTTTCAGTCGAATGCTTAGGTTTGTAAAAAATCAAACGAGTAATCATTCCTTTGTTTTCTGGAAATGGTTTAATTTATAGATGTTTGACTTGTTACAAATATATCTTAATTATCAACAAGTTAACAGTGTGCAGTGCATGCAGTTTGATAAAAGAAGGAACGGTTCCTTTGTTTTCATCAATATATCGTCGAAAATTTATATTTAATCTTTACAAGCACTACTTTAACAAGTAGTTTTATTGGCTAAAAGGTGAATGACATTGTTACGAAGAGAAAAAAGGGTTACACGATTAAGGCTCTAAAATTATTAGGGAAAGAATATAGAAAAATAACAATTGATGGTATCGGTGGATTTCCCGAAGAAGATTCATGGAAGTATTGGTTGCACATGCGCAATAAAGGTCTAGTGGATGTCCTCTTGGATTCTTATGGTGATGAAATATCTTAATCAAAACAAATAATGAACGAATGTAACAGCGCTAATGATTATAAACCTTTCGATAGTTATAATGGCAAAAAAACCAAAAATGACATTTTGTACTATGGAAAATTGGGAAATAATATTATTCTAGGTTAATCTAGTGAAGTGTCAATTATCGGGTAAAAATGGTAAATTTAGGCCTCTATTACATAGGATACTTATGACCAACTCACAAAATAAATCGTCAGATAAAGATATGTCGTTACCACATCGTAACAGTCATTCCAACAAGAACTCAATCCATCCATTTCGCCGACTGGTTATTTTTCAACTAAAGCTAGCCGTTGATGCTTTGAGGGATGTTATATTAAGCCCTGTATCCATCGTTTGTTCTTTGATAGATTTAGTGGAAAAAAGAAAAGGCAAGGCAAGGCAAGGATAGCTATTTTGAAAAATTAATATTGTTTGGCCGAAATACTGAGAAAAAAATTAATTTATTTGAACAACACCAGTTAGAAGGAAGTACCATTGATTCTATTTTGCATCAAATTGAAGGGGTGGTAATGAAGGAGTATAAAGATAAAAAATTATCAAAAAAAACAATCTCAGCAATCGAGAAAATTCTGAAATCTGAAAATAAAAAGATAACGGATAAACCTACTAGTTCTTCAACTGATTAAATCAGTCAGTTGAAGAACCTGATTTTATTTTCTTGTACTTGAATTTAATCTTAAATTACTAAAGCTCCAACGAATACCTCGTTTTCCGATAGAGCGCCATAAGTCAGCGACCAGGTTTCTAATGAAATCTAGGAACAAATAGATGACTGGCAAGCAAATCAGAGTTGTCACTGTTGAGTAAGCCAGCCCACCAATTACCGCTCTTGCCATAGGAAAGTAAGGAGGACCACCACCGCCTAACTGTGTATCTCCTAAACTTAAAGGTAATAAGCCAAGGATGGTTGTCAAAACAGTCATGAGAATAGGTCTGATCCTGTCATTGGCCGCATGTAAAATAGCCTCTCGTTTGTGAAAGCCTTCCTGCCGATAATGATTGATCCGATCCACCAGAACAATGCCGTTATTTACCACCACTCCCATCAAGACTAGGATGCCAATTGTGGCCATCATTGATATCGTGGTATCGGTGAAAAAGAAATACACAAATACACCAACGATTGAATAAGCAATCGAAGTAATTACCGCCAGAGGTAACATTAACGATTCGAATAATGCTGCCATAACAATAAAAATCATGAGTACCGCCAGCAGCATATTGGTCGACATGATACGACCTATTTTTTCTTCTCTATCGGTACTGCGACCAAATCCCCAGCCGTAACCGGCGGGCAATGGAACGCTCTTCATTAGGTTATTAGCGGATCCTCTGATTTCCTCCGCGGTTGTTTTATCGGAATAATCAACCGTCAATCGAACGGATGTTCGTCGATCATATCGAGTAATTTGTGGAAGCGATTGCCTAATTTCCAATTGAGCAACGCCGTCTAATCTCACATTTCGACTTCCTCCAGGTTTCGGGTTTGGGAGCTCGATAGGGAGACCTGCTAGATCATCAATGGATGCTTTTTTTTGCCCTGCAAAGGTTAGAGTAATATCGATTTCACCAAGCTCAGAGCGAAAGGTTCTTAATTGTTGTTTACGCAAAGCGATCGATATATTAGTGCCAACATCGGTTGGAGTCAGCCCTAGCTGGTGAAGTTTTTGGCTGTTTAGGATGACTCGTACTTCCTGAGTACCAAACTTTGAACCAGAAATTACTGATTTTACACCCTTGATATTTCTGATTATTGGCGAGACCTGTTTAGCTAGTTCAAGCAGTGTTTTAGTATCTTCTCCATTTAATCCAATGGTTAATGCTTCTTGCCCTCCGGATCGATTTCTGTCGAAACTTGGTCGACCAATGGCAATTTTCGGAAGATTTTTTTCTATATATTCTCTAATTTCTTTATTGGTTTTGGTTCTTTTTTCATCGTCTATTAATAATAATGTTGACCCTGCTGTGTCTCTAATATAATAGGAGTAAACATTTTCAATATCTAATATTTGTTGATTTTTATATAAAAATTCTTCGATCCGATTGACGGATGCCTCTACTTTTTCAAGCTCATAATTTCCTTCTATTTTGTAGTCAAGATACAAGGTTGAATTTTCTTCAGCAGGAAACATATCACTCTTCACTAAATCTCCCATCATGAGCGCAGGTAAAGGTAGAAATAATGCGATGGCGATCAGTCCGGAATAAAACGGATGTATCATCATCCAGCTTAAAAATTTTGAGTATTTACCGTGTTCTTTGACCGTGTCGGTATGGCTAATGGTTTTAGTTTTAGATTTCATTTTACTCAGGGCGAGCGGAATAATTGTCATCGCTATAAATAAAGAGGACACTAGTGAAATAATAATAGTTGATGCCACATGACTTAAGAATATGGTGATATCCACTTTTTCACCAATAATATTTGGTAAGAAAACGATTGCGGTGGTAATGGTACCTGCAACCACTGGGATCCCAACATCTTTTACGCCTTTTAGAGTTGCTTCATAGGGTTTGTCTGGCATTTGTTGCCGGTATCCAAAAATACTTTCACTGATTACCACGGCGTTATCCACCAACATACCAATTGCTAACATCAGTCCCATCATAGATAATAAATTAATGCTGACGTCTAGAAAATACATTGCTGCAAGTGTCATTAATAAAGAGAATGGAACCGCTAAAGAAACGATCAAGGTTAACCGAATATCCCTGAGAAAAATGAAAAGTACTAGCGAAGACAAAAGAAAACCGATGGATCCAGATTTAGCGATATCACTTAAAGAGCTTACTACCCCATCTGCTTGATTCTCCATTACAAAAAGCTTAATACCATCAAAGTCCGGTAGTTCTTCAATTTTTTTCATCTGGGCGATAACCGCATCTGCCGTTTCCACCAAATTTGCATCTGCTTCGCGAGTGACAGTAATACCAACAGCATATTTACGATCAAGATGTCTGCCTACTTCAATTTCTTCTTTATCAAACGATACTTTGGCAATATCGATAAGTTTTAAACCTCGTTCGTTGACCACAAAATTTTGAATATCTTGTAAATTAGAAAATTGTTGATCAACGGTAACTCGAATACTTCGATGGCTGTTTTTTACTTCACCTGCAGAGATCAGACGATTGGAGTTTTGTAACTTAGTGAGTAACTGATTAGTATTAATATGATAGGCTGCAATTCTCTCTGGTATTAATTCGATTTGATAGGTTTTAGCGGCGACGCCTTCTATATTTACTTTTGATACACCTGGGATCCTTTCCAATATTTGTTTTAGCTGGCGATTAAGGACTTGATATGAATCGCTTAAATCAGTGTCGGCGGAAAGTCTTGCTTGAATAATCGGTTGGTCATTGGTGCTGCCGGTAAAGATAAAAACCCGGCGAAGGTCATCGGGCAGTTCGGCTCGAATAGTATCAATTTTTTCCCTCGCTTCCACTCCCTTTAACTTAGCATTGACACCCCAGTCGAAAATGAGCAGGATTTGCCCTTGATTTTGATTACTGAAAGACTGCATTTGTTCAATGGATCCCATGGTGGCTAGTGATTCTTCCAGTGGCCGAATAATGTTTTTTTCAATTTCTTCCGGCGATGCACCTGGGTAGTTTGCTTGTACAAAAGTGATGGGAAATTGAATCGTGGGAAAAAATTCTAAAGGTAAAATGCGACTTGAAGCAAGTCCCATCACTACCGCACAAATAAACAACATAGAAATGGTAACGGGTCTCTTAAGGGCTATTTTAGTGAACCACATTTAAGCATCCTCTTCAAGATTAATAGCGTCAAGATCTATTCGGTTCAACTCGATTGCATTGTTGTAATCTTTTCGATCTAACAATTGATACATGACGGGGATAATAACAAGCGTTAGTAAGGTTGATGCTAATAATCCACCGATGACGGTTATCGCCATTGGTGCACGAATTTCTGTTCCTTCACCGAGCCCAAGAGCTAACGGGATCATTCCCAAGGTAGTGGTTAAAGTGGTCATTAATATCGGTCTAAGGCGAGACTCTGCTGCTTCAATAATCGCAGTGGTTTTTTCAACGCCATCAAGGCGTAGTTGATTAATTTTGTCGACTAAAACAATGGCGTTGTTTACTACAATTCCTGCCAACATGATGAGTCCCAAAAACACTACTACGCTTAATTCTGTATTGGTTATTAGCAATGCTGCCACTGTGCCGATGATTGCCAGCGGAATACTTAACAAAATAATAAAGGGATGTAATAGTGATTCGAATTGGGATGCCATCACCAAATACACCAGAAAAATGGCTAATGCTAACGCCATTAATAGTGAATTGTAGCTGCGTTCCATTTCTTCACCTTGACCGCCAAATTGCATGCTGGTACCAAAAGGTAGTCGAATATTTTTCAATATTGATTCAGCTTCGGTGGTGGCTTCGGCTATGCCGCCATAGGCTATTTGCGCTTCAATTAAAACCACTCGCTCCTGGTCGATACGCATTATTTCACTCGGCCCTTGAGTTTCGATAATTTTAGCGACTGACTGTAGTGGAATGGGGCGAGGGGAATTAGGATTAATGATTAGATTTTTAACATCGTCCAGTTCATCTCTGGCGGAATCCTCAAGACGTACTAATACTTCGATCTGTTGTTCTCTTAAACGATAACGTGTCGCCTTATTTCCTCGAATGGAATTAACAATCACGGTATTTGCTTGCTCGATAGAAAGGCCTAACTGAGCCATTTTTTCTTGATCAAAGGTAATCTGAACTTCTGGGTAGCCTTGTTTCATATTGGTGTGCAGATCAATATAACGATCCGATTGAGATAGCGTTTTTACAACTAGATTGGCTGCCTTTTTTAACATGCCCACATCAAATCCTGAAACTTCAATACTTAAAGGAGTCGAAAAACTAAATAATTGTGGTCTTTCAACATCGGCTGTTAACCCTTTACTTTCTCTAGTTAATAATTGTCTGATCTTCACTAGCATTTTGTCTTCGGTCGTTCTTGAGATCCCTTCTTTTAGTAGTAGGCTGAATTCGGCCTGATTTTCACCTTCTTGCTCAGGGTTAGCCGTTAATTTGTTACCCGAGCCGGCTACAGCAAACACTTCTTTGACTCCTTCAACTGCGAGTAATGTTTTAGAAAGTGAAATGACTTTTTGATCGGTTAGTTCAATGGCCATACCTGGCGAATATTGTACTCTGACCATTAATTCTCCCTGAGCCATTTCTGGCAGGACTACTTTTGAAATAGTGTTGGTTAATAAAATACTACCACCAAGTAATCCCAAAGCGACGCTTATGGTAACGGTTTTGTTATTCAATGAAGATTTGAGTAAAGCTAAATAGAACCTTGTTAACGGGTTGTAAATAGAATCGAAAATTTTTCTCAGAAATCCAAAAATATGACCAAATATGAAAGATACTGCGAAAGCAATCAATTTAATCAAGGAAAACAGTCCAGCCAGAATTAATACCATTAACTCGAAAGGTAGCAGAATGATCCTAATCCATATTGATTTGGAGCTTCGCTTAAGCACTGGTAGTGAACCACTAATTTTTTTCCCTCTTGCCGCCATCGTTGGAATGAGTGTTAGGGCAACGGCTAAAGAAACAATCAATGAAAAGGTAATGGTTAAGGCTTGATCTCTGAATAATTGACCAGCAATTCCTTCGACAAATACAAGCGGTAGGAAAACGGCAATGGTTGTTAAGGTTGATGCGGTTATTGCACCAGAAACTTCACTCGCGCCTTCGAGTGCCGCTTGAGCGATGGAAAGCCCTTTTTCTTTTTTGCGGGCAATATTTTCCAGAACCACAATGGCATTGTCTACTAACATGCCGACTGCCAGTGCTAAGCCTCCCAAGGACATTATATTCATGTCGATTTTCGCAGCAAACATTAGGTTAAAGGTAATGATGATTGAAAAGGGGATAGTCAACGAAATAATAAATGTCGGCCCAAACTGGCCCAAAAATAAATAAATGACTATCATCGCTAACAGCCCACCGAAAATCGCTGACTGAACGAGTTCGGAGATCGCATTGTCGATAAACTCCGAGGCATCGGTTAGTAGGGTTAGCTCCATGCCTTTAGGTAGGTCTTTCCTTATTTTTTCCAGTTGTCGATGCACTGCTTCTGCCACTTTTACAGTATTTGCATCGCCTTCTTTATAGATGGCAAGTTCAACAGCTTGAGTTCCATTGTGCCTGATAATGGCGGTCGGATCTTTATGGCTTGACTTCACTTCTGCGATATCTTTTAGGCGAACAATTTTTTGATCTTTTGAGATGATAATCGTATTGCCAAAATCTTCGATAGAGCGGTATTCATTAAAGGTTCTAACTAATAATTGTTGCTGACCATTTCTAATTTTACCACCACTCATATTGATATTTTGAGTTTTTAATTTATTGGCAATTTCAGCCACAGAGATATTAAGTTGAGCTAATTGACCTTGATTTAAAAGGATTTGAATTTCATCTTCTAATCCACCTGATGCTTTAGAGGCCGCTACTCCTTCTATGGTTTCCATTTTTCTAGATAACTGTAAATCAGCATACCGTCTTAAATTTGAAAGGGCGGCAGTTGGATCTTCCCCATCTTTTAGTTTTTTATTCAGGCTCATTCTAATGATAGGATCATTGTTGGGATTAAATCTAAGTAGAGAGGGCGCGGTGACTTCTAATGGAAGAAAAACCTGTTCTAATTTTTCGCGTACATCCAAGCTGGCTATATCAATGTTGGTTCCCCAATAAAATTCGAGATACACATCGGAACGTCCTGCTTTTGAAACTGAGCGGACTTGTCTAAGTCCTTTAATTGTTCCAAGCACTCCTTCTAATGGTCGCGAAATTAGATTTTCGACTTCCGCTGGCGCGGCACCTTCAAAATCTGTTCTCACGGTTAAAGTGGGGTAGCTGAGTTCTGGCAATAAATTAAAGCCAAGTCGATTAAGTAAAACTAATCCAAATACTAATGCTGCGAGAGTAAACATTGCAACAGTGACCGGCCTACGAATCGCAATAGCAATTAGGTTCATATCAGATATCCTTTGGGTATTTCTGTTTGCTGGATGTTCTGACAGCTAGGGCTTGCTGCCAGACTCAAATATTGTTTTTATTGGTAATCAACGACAATCTATAGATTAGATGCAAGAGTTGAATTTGATTGTCCATTGTCTTTGGAAGTTGGTTCGACGGATTTTTTGTCTTCAGCCACTTGTTCTTCCTGACCGACTATTTCAACAATGGTTTCATGTTTAAGGATTTGTTGACCGGTGGTAATGACTTTATCGAACTCTGATAGCCCATCGGTAATTTCTAATAATCCATTGTGTCTGAATCCAATATTAACGGGTGTTTGTATCGCTTTGTTATCTTTATTAACCACAAACACATGGGAGCGGTTGTCCTGCGTAATGACAGCGTGCTGCTCTACGATTAAACTGTTCTGATGAATATCAAAAACCACTTCTACTTTGCCAAACATACCTGATTTAAGGAAGTTGTCTTTGTTGACTAGTTTTGCCACTACTTTGAAGGTTCCCGTTTGGGTATCAATCGATGGTCTGATGCGTTCTATTTCACCTATAATGACCTCATCACCTAACGCATCGAAACTTAATAAAATCTTTTGTTGTTTTTTGACATTGGCTAGTTCTTTTTCGGGTAAGTGCAAAATGGCTTTTAATGAAGAAAGATCAACGATCTTAAACAAAATATCATTATCTCTAATTAAATTGCCGGCTTTTACCATGCGTTCAGTGATGATCCCGCTTATTGGCGCTTTGATGCTGGCGTAGTTAAGCTTTAGTTTGGAAAGTTTATATTGTGCTAGTTGCGATTGATATTCAAATTTGGCACGATCTAAAGCATCGGAACTACCGAGTTTTCTTTTAAATAGAGACGTTTGTCGATCCAGTTCCTTTTTCAATTTATTAGAGGTCGCACTTAATTGGGCGACTTCTAATTCTAGTTGTTCCACATCAAGTTGTGCCATTAGTTGACCTTTTTCTACTGTGTCACCTTCTTCAACTAAAATATCCTGCAGCAAACCAGTAGAGCGTGCCACAACTTGAACATCTTGTTCGGCTTCTAGTGTGGTAATAGTGCGGTAGGTTTGCTGAATATTCCCTCGTGCCACAGCAACAACTTCCACTGGTACAGGTGGTTTTTCGTCTTTCTTTTTTTCTTCCGTTTCAGCTGTTTGTTCAGTTTTAGTGCCGTTGTCAGTAGAACCACTGTCGCTGCATCCCGTTGCGATTAAAGAGACGCTGATTAATAATGCCACCAACAATTTGTTTATTATGTTGTCAATTAAGAATCTGGTTGAACCTTTCATATTATTTTCCTTCACCACTAATAAATCATCTGAATGATAAACTTATTGATTAAATAAGCATTTCAATCTGGGTTTGCAGTTTTTGTGCCAAATTAAGTTATTGTTCGCATAAATCGAGGCAGCCCAATAACCACGCCTTTGATATGGTGTATTATATGACTAAAACACCTTTCAAGGTGTGTACGCTTTGTAACAAGGTATGTGTAGAATTTGATAACTGGCTAAATATTGGTTTAATTGACTCATTAGGATGATAAACTCCTATTCTTTGGCAAACTACAAGCCATTTGCCATACAGCAAGTCACTTTAAAATAATTCAACTTCTGATCCCACTGCTTGTTTTTTGAAGGTTCGTTCGATCAGAGCGCTGACAGCTGTCTCAAAACCTTCGCCGCTACGAATGCTATCGAATAATTGTTTTTCTTCTCTCATGGTATAACTTTTTTCGATCTTTTCGAAAATATCATGCCATTCAGCTTCACTTCCATTTGCTTTTACTTCCAAGGTTTTGATGGCGTCTTGAATGGTCCCCATAATGTGTTGTAATCGTTGGGTCATTCGGTCATAAAATTGAAAATCGACGATTGCATTACGCACCTTTGACTGGGTTTGTTGATGAAGCAATTGAAGGTTACTAATATCGGATTGTCGAGTAGAGCCAATGAGAGACTCCATAGAGTTATAGCCTTCGACGATTTGAATAAATAGTTTGGATAAATCATCGAATGGTTGCTCGGTTTCTTTGAGGGATAATGCCAGCTGTGCCGCAGCCAGCTGTAGTAAAGTGATCTGATTTGCAGAATCGGTCATAAAATTGCCTATTTTGTCCGGAATTTACAATGAAATTAGACTAATCTATTGATGAGTATAGGCAATAATTTGCTAAACGACAGGTAACTATTTTGCTAACCGCTAAAATCAGTTATTTCAGCGTTCAGAAATGCTTATCTAGGTGAGTATGCTCACAGTTTTTGCCTCAAACAGGCTGATTTTAGGGGTAACTTGAACGGTAATTGGTAGGTATCGTTCTTCGATGAAATGTTACAAAGTCGGTGCATTTGTTTTTGCCATGCCGTCTATCTAACGGCGGTTTGCAAGCTAATGATCTTTAGGGATTAGAAACGGGTAAAGAGATTTGTTGAATACAGGAACCTTGATTTTTCAATCGGTATAACCCATGCTTAATAACCTTTGATGTTTTCTACGAGATCCTACAAATCCCATGTATTCCAACCTCCAAGCAGTCTTACAAGCTCTTAACAAAATCATTTTGGGTAAGCCAGGACAAATTAAACTGGCGATTGTTTGTCTTTTAGCAAAAGGTCATCTGTTAATCGAGGATTTGCCCGGTATGGGGAAAACTACCCTTGCTCATGCCTTAGCGAAGGTTTTGGGATTGGATTTTCAACGAATTCAATTTACCAGTGATTTATTACCGGGTGATATTATTGGTTCAGCCATATATCGAAGAAGTGACGAGTCTTTTAAATTTCACGAAGGGCCTATTTTTACTCAGGTTATTTTAGCCGATGAAGTTAATCGCGCCACTCCAAAATCCCAAAGTGCGTTGCTTGAAGCAATGGAAGAGTATCAGGTCACTGTTGATGGTGTGAGTCGTAAGCTTCCTGAGCCGTTTTTTGTAATAGCCACTCAAAACCCGTTTCACCAAATCGGTACTTATCCGCTGCCAGAATCTCAATTGGACCGGTTTTTAATTCGAATATCACTGGGTTATCCTGCGAGAGAAGTCGAACGACAATTGTTTAGCGGTCAGGATTCGCGGGAGTTAATTGAAAAACTAGAACCGGTATTAAATGCAGAGTCTTTGATATTAATGCAGGATGCCGTTGATAAAGTTAGCGTGACGGATACTTTGTACGAGTATTTGCAAGATCTAGTTGCCGCTACCCGACAAAGTAATCATTGGTCACATGGATTGTCGCCTCGCGGCGGTTTAGCACTGTTAAGAGCGTCTAAATCTTGGGCAGTTCTTGAACAAAGAGACTATGTGATACCGGAAGATATTCAGGCGGTTTGGTTGGCAGTGACCGAACACCGATTACTGAGCCAAACTAGTTCAACACCCGCAATTGATAGTCCGGTGGCCAATATATTGAACAACACCGCTATTCCACGATAATGAGGTACCCGGAAAACCGCAAGGTAAAATCGCCATTGTGAAAAATAATCTGCTCAAGACAAAATTGAGACAGTTTTTTGGTAATCGCATGCCGATTGCTGATACGGTCAGATTACAACAAAAGTCGACTTATATTTTACCCACTCGGGCAGGATTATTACTGGTTGGCGTGATTATTTTAATGATGATTGCTGCAACCAATTATCAAAATAATTTGGCATTTTTGTTAACTTTTTTGATCTTAAGTCTCGGTTTAGTCAGTATTTTGTTTACCTTTAAGAATTTACAAGGGTTAGTCTTTAAAATGGGTCTTGTGGATAGTGTTTTTGCCAGTCAGAAATTGCAGGTGCATATTTATTTATCCAGCCAATCCAAACAAAATCATTTTACAATAGGAACCGGTCTTTCAGCTTCAAAGGTTTATTTTTGTGACGTATATGCAGGGCAAGATAACCGAATCATTATACCCGTCCCTTCAAAACATCGGGGATGGTTTCGACTGCCACGAATTATGGCGACTAGTCGTTTTCCTTTTGGCCTTTTGAGAGCCTGGACTTGGTTTCAGTTTGCTTCACCGGTTTTAGTCTACCCAATGCCTGTTGAGCCACCGATTGAATCGAAGCAAGGAGGTTATGAAGAAGAAGAGGGGGCAACAAAGATCTCAGGAAGTGATGATTTGTATGGATTAAAAACCTATCAGCCAGGCGAGCCCCTCTCTCGAATTGATTGGAAAGCGTTGGCGCGAGAGCGGGGGCTTTTTAGCAAGGAGTTTGTTGCTTATCAGAGTCAGGATTTGGTCTTTGACTGGAATGATTTTCCCGCAGTAGATAAAGAAATGCGTTTAAGTTACCTGTGTTATTTAGTGGTTGAAGCAAGTCGATGTCACTATGAATATTCGCTTCGACTACCGGAAAATTATATTCACAAAGATGCCGGAGAGCAGCATAAAAGACAGTGTTTGGAGGCCTTGGCCTTATTTGATATGGATAAAAACCAATCTCCAAAAAAATTAATACTCAAGGCAGATAAGTAGTGTTTGAGCCAATATCCTTGTCAGATTATGAGAATCGAAAAATCAACTTATTACCCATCTTGGTGGCTCAGCAGTTGGTACTGTTGCCGCTGTATTTTTATATTCCTATTTGGATAACGTTACTTAATTTAATGGTTCTATTGGTGGTTTATTTAGCGAATGTACGGAACCAGTTTTTGGTACATCCCCGGATCAAGAATATCATTACTTTAGTAGCGGTTGCCGGTATTTTGTTTTCGTTTCATAAATTGATTGGTAGGGATGCCGGAGTCGCTCTTATTGCAACGATGTATGGCCTAAAAATTTTAGAGATCAAATCACAAAGAGATGTCTACATTTTAATGTTGCTTGGTTTTTTTATTTTGTTGGCGGGTTTTTTATTCGATCAATCGCCGGGGATAGCCATTTATCAGTTTATTCCTGTAGCAGCGATATTAAATGCTTTGATGTCGATCCATTCACTGACAAACACTGGAGAATTAACAACCACAGGATTCAAATCAAAAACGAAATCAATGGCTATTTTGCATCATTCTTTTAGAGCAACGATCAAGCCGTTGCTTAAGTATTTGGCATTATCCATCCCACTAATGATTATCCTGTTTGTTTTCTTTCCGAGATTAGCAGGACCTATTTGGCGTATGCCGGGAGGTTCAAGTGCCTCAAGTGGGATATCCGATACGATGAGCCCAGGCGAAATCAGCGATTTACAACTGTTTGATAAAGTTGCTTTTCGGGTCAAATTTGAAGGTGATGCACCCGGAGGTTCGAATATGTATTGGCGGACTTTAGTATTGGATCATTTTGATGGCTTGACTTGGTCGCGCGAGAAAATAAGCAAAGAGCAAGGAATAGAGACGTTCGCCCAATCAAATCGGACCAAACTTACCGAAAATGACTATGAAAAGAACATTGATTTTTATCGCTACGATATATCACTGGAAAAAACCAGGCAACGATGGTTGATTTTTTTGGATAGACCTATCGATATTCCCAAGCAGGCGAAACTATTTTCTGACTTTTCGGTGCAAGTCGATCACCGATTATTGGATAGAACTCGTTATACCGCTGAGTCGCTTGTTGGCCTGCGCTTGGATAAACAACTGTCTGTCTCCCAACGACAAAAAAATACTCAATTGCCCGAACAAGGTAATTCTCGTTCGATTGTTTGGGCAAAACAACAAAGACAACTTTTTTCTGGTGATCGGGAGTTTATAGAATCTCTATTATTAAAAATCAATCGACAGGAATATTTTTATACTCTGTCACCTCCTATTATGCAAAGAGATACTGTTGATAGTTTCTGGCTTGATGAACAAAAAGGATTTTGTGAACATTACGCGGGAGCATTGGTTTTTTTAGCGCGTGCGGCTAATGTACCTGCCAGAGTGGTCATTGGTTATCAGGGGGCTGAAAAAAATCCTCTGTCAGACTATTGGATCGTTCGATATGCTAATGCCCATGCTTGGACAGAAATCTGGTTGGCAAACGAGGGATGGGTGAGAGTCGATCCAACTGCTGCCATTGCGCCGCATCGAATCGAAGAGCAGTTGCAAACAGACTATAGCCAGAGAGACAGTCTATTTGGGAATTTTGGTTTTGAAGCCGTAGATTTGAATGATATTGGCTGGATCAAACAATTTGAGTATTGGATGGATCAGGCTAATACAGGTTGGAATGATTGGATCTTGGATTATAATCAGGAAAATCAGAGGAGATTATTTGAAGGATTAGGGTTGGAAAAATTAACCGGCCAACAGATTGCGGTTTTAATGATTGCTATGTTGGCTTTTTTTTTGATGTTGGTTAGTTATCGATGGGTAAAGGACAAGAAGCCTGTCGATCCGGTTGAGTCGAGTTTAGATATTCTGATTAAAAAATTAAGTAAACATGGTATCGAGTTGTTGAGTAATCAAGGGGTCAATTCTTTGATTAGCGATATTCAACACAATCAACGACTTAAGAGGACAATTGACCAAACCTCAACAGTGCAACTTATTAGAGTTTTAAATTTATATTCTTGTCTACGTTACCAAAGGAAAGATCTTAGTCAAAAACATCAAAACTACTTTCGTCAACAAGTAAAGAGCCTTAGAATCCGGTCTTACGAAAGTCACTAACGCTGGTTTAAAGGAAAGAAATGTCAACCCAAGAATTATTAGCGCCAATATACCATTTTTTGGCCTGTGAAACTCCTGACGAATGGATAGAAGTGGCGCTGGAAAATCAGCGTATCTTATTGATCGATCATTGTAATTGCGAAAAAAAAGCGGCCAATACTGCGATCAGCCTGATTTTTAAATACAGTGAAAAACATTCATTGTTAATGAAAATGTCCAAGTTGGCTCGTGAAGAGTTACGCCACTTTGAACAAGTATTACAAATTATGAAAAGGCGAAATATTGAGTACAGCTCGTTGTCAGCATCGCGCTATGCAGCAAAGTTGTTTAAGTGCTCCCGCAAAGACGAGCAGGGCTCGCTGGTCGATCGATTAATCATTGGCGCTTACATTGAAGCAAGATCTTGTGAGCGATTCGCCAAAATCGCACCGTTGCTTGACGATGAACTACATAAATTTTATTTGTCGTTGCTCAAATCGGAATCGCGGCATTTTTCCGATTATCTCAAGCTTGCATCAGACTATGCAGATGAAGACATCAGTCAACGGGTCAGCGAATTGGCTGAAATTGAGGCGCATTTGATCACTTCCAAAGACAAAGAATTTCGATTTCACAGTGGTATTCCTGCTTAGTTGCTAAATTGGTCATATTTGTTTGAACCTTGCCCGATTATCTCTGTCATATAAAAACTTACTTGCTTAGGGTATATATCTGTGTTGGGATCTGCATTTTAAGGTAACACAGGTATAAAGCTTGAGTTGTTCGGTTACGAGCAGTAATATAGCGCACTTCGTGAGCCTCGGTTAAATTATCCGAAATTTTATTGCGGTCACTAGAAAAATTTGAACTTATTCTCATAAGGAGCCCTATGACAGACAATCATCGACTATTTCAAGGCAGTATAGTTGCGTTAGTTACACCAATGAAAGATGACGGTCAAATTGATTATCCGGGATTATGCCGTTTGATTGATTGGCACATCAAGTGTGGCAGCAATGGGTTAGTGATTATGGGAACCACTGGTGAGTCTGCGACTATCACCGAGCAAGAGCATTTTAAAATTGTAGAAACAGCAATCGCACACAGCGACAAAAGAATTCCAATCATTGCCGGTTGTAGCTCTCCGGCGACCCAAAAAGCCGTGGCATTGGCCCAATCGCTTAATCGACTCAAGCCAGACGCTTTTTTATGTGTCACCCCCTATTATGTTAAAGCATTACAGGAAGGCTTGTATCGACATTTCAGTGAGGTGGCAAAGGCTTGCCAATCACCAGTATTGCTGTATAACGTACCGAGTCGCACCGCCTGTGATTTAAATAATGAAACCGTGATAAAGCTGGCCAATAACAGTAACATAGTGGGAATAAAAGATGCGGTGGGAGACATTCCCCGTTCAAAAGAGTTAATTGATAGCATAGGCGATGATTTTTGTCTGCTCAGCGGTGATGATCCAACGGCCTATGAATTTATAAAATCGGGTGGAGTAGGCGTGATAACGGTTACTGGCAATATCGCACCTGAATCAATGAGCCGTTGGTGCAATTTGTTGCTGGATGGGGAAATGGTTGAATCAAAGATTATTTCCGATGCTCTTTTGCCCTTGCATGAGGCAATGTTTATCGAGTCCAATCCAATACCTGCCAAATGGGCCCTGAATCGATTGGCAAAAATTGAATCAGGTATACGATTACCTTTAACTCAACCATCGACAAAAGCACAACAAAGTATCGAAAAAGCGATGCTTAAGTGCGGTATTTTTTGAATATTGGAGCAACCTTTTGAGATTGATGAAATTAAGTTTTTTAGTAATGTTAGCCTTTGTTTTAAGTAGCTGTGGATATATTTACGGCGAAGACGGTCTAATTAAAAACAAAAGAAATGACTATGTAAATGCTAGGCAATCCAAAGCATTGGAAATCCCCCCGCCTTTGTCACATAAAAATAACGCTGATTATACCCTTGTGCCAAGCATTGGCGAGCAAGGTAAAAAAGGCCTGATTGGAAAGTATTTAGAACAGGCTGCGCCTACCCAACTGCTAGCGGTTCTAGAAAATACACGAGTGGACCGAAAGTCTACGGCTCCGGCGGTACTTATTATTGATGATTTGGAATTTATTTGGCAAACAGCGACCCAGTTTATTGAGCAGCACAATGTAAGTACTGCAATTCAAGATCGGCAAAACCGAACCATTATTAGTCATTGGCTAGCCATTGAAGAAGGTGGTATCTGGTTAGGTTTGGATGGCAGTGAAGAGCCCGATCTCATTAGAGCAAAATACAAAATTTTAATAGAAGACGGAGAAATAAAAGGTGAGCAAAAACTCATTGTAGAGCGGATTGAAAGTCAGATTCGAGCTGATGATGATGAGCCATGGTTGGATAATCCGATCAGTTGGCAAGAATCGGCCGATATGATGAATTTATTGTTGAGCTATTATGACGCTCGCCTAAGAATTCAAGAAGCGAAGCATCAACAGCAGGTAATGGCTGGTTTTAAGGTCGATTTAGGTCAGGATTCTGACGGGAATGCCGCTCTGTTAACCGCTGCAAAAGAAACTTTAGTATGGGAAAAAATCCCGAAAGTGATGAGAGAACTAGGTTTTATTATAGTCGATAAAGACACCCGTCAAAAAACCTATTTTATGGAGTACCACAAACCAGAACAAGGATTTTTTGCAAGTTTGTTTGACGGTCAAGATATTTTATTACCATTGGAAGACGGATCGTTTCAAATGACGGTGGGTGAGAGTGGTCAACGACGTAGCATTACTATCAAGAATGGTCAGGGAAGCGGGATTGAATCGGGACTTTTGGTTAAGCTTTACCCCGATCTAAGCCGTTTGTTTGGCGACAGGCGTTAGTGATAGAACAAAATACTTTTACGACGGATAATCAGTCAATACAATTTTGCTCTCTTGGTTCCGGGAGCAAAGGTAATGCAACTTTACTCGCCTTTGATCAAAGCCTGCTCCTGATTGACTGCGGATTTAGTATTAAAGAAACCATTCGTCGGTTGGATTTAAAAGGTATTTCACCACTACAGATTTCAGCGATTCTTGTCACACATGAACATTCTGATCATATTGCTGGCGTTTCAGGATTTTCTAATAAATTCTCAATTCCTGTCTGGCTAAATAAAGGGACTAGCCTGCACAAAAAATGTATATCGATTAAATCAAAGAGACTATTTAACAGTCACCAAGCATTTCAATTAGGCGATTTTCTGGTGATGCCAGTGGCAGTGCCACATGATTCTAGGGAAGCCACTCAATTCATATTCTCTGTGGGTGATCAATCAGTAGGTTTGTTAACCGATGTTGGCCATATCACTAGTCATATTATTGATACTTATTCACTATGTGACGCTTTGTTATTGGAATTTAATTACGAGCTAGCGATGCTTTTAGAGGGAACTTATCCCTTTGCTCTTAAGCAAAGAGTCTCTGGTGATTTGGGGCATTTATCTAATCAGCAGGCGATAGATATGCTGAGTCGTATGGATTTGTCGAAAATATCCAAAATTGTGGCAATGCATTTAAGTGAAGAAAACAATAATAGAGCATTAGTGGAAGAAAAACTCAGTACAATCATATCGTCAGGTCCCACCAGCTTCTACTTGGCCAATCAGGCCGAAGGAGTAGGCTGGCTTAGTCTCTAAACAGGGGGGGGAGTAGCATCGTTTATTGAGATAAACTAAAACTAAGTGGGACTGCAAATTCAAATTCATTCACTTGAAGCTCTGTTGGGATCATAGGAAAAGGGGCCGCTTTACGCACCATTTTTAGAACGGCTCGGTCAAGGATCCGAGAACCAGATTTTTGTAGAATAGAGTTTTTCAATATTTTTCCCGATTTGTCAATTTTGACTTGAACGGTGACTTCTCCCTCAATGCCCGCTATGATGGCCTTTTTAGGGTATTTTTGTACAGCTCTTATGCTGTTAATCAACTCTCTGGTATAGGAACCACTAAATAAATCAGCATCAAAAAATTCCTCCTCAGGTACATCTAATTTAGCAACTTTTTTATCGGCTACCGGTGGTGGTTTTTTTTCTTTGTTTGATTTATTTTTAGTAACAGAAGACTGTTTGGCTTTTTTACCAAGATCGGTATTGATCTTTAATTTTGGTTTAACTAACTCAACTTTGGTACGTGGAATTTGCAGATCATTTTGTGGTAGCTTAATGCTTTTGTTGGTTGCTGGTTTAGTTTTTTTGTTAATAACCGTTTTTTTCTTTTTTTGTGTGGCTGGCTTAGTTTTTGTCTTTGCCTTTGTTTTTGTCTTTTTCTTGGCAGTCGTTTTTTTACTATTCGCTTTTTTCTTTGGTTCTTTTATTGTTTCTTCCGTATCGGCTTTGGCCAGTTGAGTTTCGACAATTTTATCCGCATCAAAGCGGCCTAGCTCAGGCTGAATGTTTTCATAACGAGTGATTAGCCGCTCATTAATGGGTCCCTTGTTATTACCGGTAATGCCATTTTTAAATTCCTTGGTCGGTGGAATACTACCTACCCAAACGTTTAATAATAGTTTATAAAAATCTAAATTGGGGATTGTCAAAAACAATGTTTTATTGAGATAAACACTAGTACCAGAAACAGGCTCAAAATCAATATTTAACTCATCGCCAGCTTGCATCGCACGCTTAAATATCCCGGCAAATTGCACGATTTCTTTAGTCATTGGTCGCCACTCTGATTTTGAATTATTCATCGCTATTCGTTGTTTCCAAAGTCTGGACATTTTTCGATTTGAATAGCTTGAAATAAACTTGAGGCTCATTCTTTTGCTGGTGGATGGCTCTAAAATCTGGCTGATGGTTGCCGCATTTACGGTGGCGAAAAGTGCGCCAACGTATATGTCATTACGTTGTTCTTGATGGATGCTGATGCCAAACAAGCTTAGGTTGTCTCCATTGGCTAAAGTCGTCTCTAAGGCGTTTACAGGAGAAAAAGGTAGCGTGAATAAAATTAATACCAAAGTGGAAATAAACGATTTATATATAACTCGAAAAGGGCGTTTAAACATCTTTGCTGGCTCCTGCATGACTATTTTTATCAGACAAAGCATTTTTCATTCAAGTAACTCAATGAATATTATGCCTTTCTAGCGTCTTTATAGTAAAGTAAAAAGCTATTTCTGTGCAAGTACAAAAAAATATCTTTACTGTCAGTTATATGATTTGTAAGAGACTTTTATTCTAGGTTTATAGTTATTTTGAAGTTTTAATAAGATGATTAAGCTTGTTTTCCAATGGATTGAATGATATTGAAATTTGCCTAATGGCTTAGGTTTGTATATGATAAAGTAGTAGAATCGGCAAATGTGGTAAGTGAAATTTTGGTAAAACTTGTTATTTCAGGGCTGTTTGTATGTGCAATTCAGTCTACAATGGAATAATAAAAGTCGGGCTTACAAACCTTTTTATTCAAAGGAATGATCGAAAAATCGAACTTATGTAATAAGAGGAAGCTTGCAAATGAAAATATTATTAACCGTTCTGATGCTAGTATCCTACCTATTTTCAGGAATTTCAGTTCAAGGTGCAGAGTCTTCAACGTCAAGAATTACGCCAAAAAAAATAACAATACTCGATCGTCCACTCATTCCTACCGGGTATGGGATCACTAAACTCCTTGAAAAAGACTATTATTTAGGTCGGTTGGCTATCGATGAAGCCGCGATCTATCGAACTCCTGAAGATCTTATTTATATAGATGCTGCCAGAAGTATGGAGTTTAAATTCGTATCTGAACGCAAGATTTCTGGTAGAACTTTTGCTCGACAATTAGCTGAAGGGATCAAAATCAATAACGATCCTAAGGCACTCAGAGAAAGCATGGCCCAGATAAAGCGTTTTATCGCTTTTTTTAAACGTAATATTAAGAAAGGCGATGTAATACGAATCGACTACCATGGGAATTTTGGTACTAGAGTTTACCAAAATAAGCGATTACTCGGTGAGATATCCGCGTCGCTCTATTTCTATCGTTGTGTACTTAACATCTGGCTCGGTGAGAGGCCTCCTTCCGCTAAGTTTAAATCAGGGTTACTTGGGCAAAATGGTGACGAATACGCAATTGAGCTTCAAACCCGCTATGAAGCTATATAAATCATTGGGTTATCACTCAACCCTAATAGGAACTTTTAGACTAAGCTGACTTTCCTGCCTTTATTGCAAACATCATTGAAATTAAAAACATAAAGTTTATTTGATACCAATAAGTATTCTTTATGGTTTTATAGTTAATTTCAATTATTCTAATTGAAATCCTAAATTTGGAAGTGACAGTGTTACACTGTATCTTTCATATCTATCAGGTTTACTCTAACTAATCTCAATTCGGGAAATAAGAGCTTTCAGTAGCTCTTGAAATATCTGATTAATTAACTACACATTTACTAAGGAGAACAAATATGGGCGTACTCGTTGGCCGTCAGGCACCAGATTTTACCGCGGCAGCTGTTATGGGAAATGGCGAAATCGTTGATGATTTTAATTTTGCAAAAGTGACTGAAGGAAAAATGGCAGTGGTTTTCTTTTATCCGCTTGATTTTACTTTTGTTTGCCCGTCAGAATTGATTGCATTTGATCATCGATTAAAAGATTTTACTGATCGAGGTGTTGAAGTGATCGGCGTATCGATTGACTCTCAGTTTTCTCACAATGCATGGCGTAATACCGCTATTAACGACGGTGGTATCGGTCAGGTGGGTTACACGCTGGTTGCAGACGTTAAACATGAAATTTGCCAAGCGTATGATGTCGAGCATCCTTCTAACGGTGTTGCTTTCCGAGGCTCATTTTTGATTGACCAAGAGGGTCAGGTTCGTCATCAAGTAGTGAATGATTTACCTCTTGGCAGAAATATTGATGAAATGTTAAGGATGGTTGATGCGCTTAAGTTCCACCAAGAGCATGGTGAAGTTTGTCCCGCTGGTTGGAGTGATGGTGACAAAGGAATGGACGCATCTCCCGATGGCGTAGCGAAGTACCTTTCGGAAGAAGCTGATAAGCTATAATCCTAAATTAATCAGTTGACGGGAAATAGTGCTACCCCGCAACGAGCCTGACTATGCTCTTTTTCACTAGGTCATGCATGCCGCAGGATAGCGCTCTTTCCACGGATCCAACTGATTATTTTAGAATAATCGTAAAAAGTCATTAAAACTTAAAAAGCCGGAATTTTTCCGGTTTTTTTATGCTGCAAAGTTCACAGTTTGCGCCCAATATAGGTAAATTATTACTCAAATATGCTAACTTGTACGTGAGGGCACAATGAAACCGGTTGGTACAATGGGCTCAGAAAACCATTTAGATCAGCCGGACACTAGGTTGTTCGAAGCTGATCATCAGGAGAATACCATGCAATATTCAACCAACTGGGCGTTGTTAGTGATTTCAAAAATAGCTGTCATTACCAGTCTTTTATTTTCTGCCAATGTGCACGCTGCGGATCCTGTCCCCGATGAAGTTCAAGCGATTTTTGCAAATTCTTGTCTAACCAATTGCCATCAGGGTAACAGTCCAAGTGGAGGCCTGTCGCTTGATGATGCGGCTACCTCTGGCAATGCCTTGGTCGATATTGTAGCGAATTGTAGCAACAATGGTTCAAATTTGGTTGAGCCGGGCGATCCTGCTGTTTCAGCATTATATATAAAAATTTCAAGTACCAATCCCAATTGTGGTGGAATTATGCCACCAGGAGTGGCTAATAGACTGAGTGACAATGATATCAACACCATATTTGATTGGATTGTTTCGATTGGACCTGCCGCTCAATTTGGCCTTATTTCTATGGAGGATACCAGTGTCACCGTACAAGAAACGGATGCTGATGTTACCTTAACCGTTAACAGAGAGTTAGGTACTCAGGGAGCGGTCACCGTTGATTTCGTTGTTTCCACGGTTGGTGCCGATACGGCCGTTTCACCGACTGACTATATCGCCCAAACCGGTACTTTGGCGTTTGCCGATGGCGAAACAAGCAAGACCATAACGGTAACGTTAGCGGATGATGATGTGTTTGAAGGTACGGAGGTTTTTTCAGTGACTTTAAGTAATGCCTTAGGTGGCGCGGTGTTAGGTGGAGCCACACAGTCCAAAATAAGCATTACTGACAACGAATTTGACAACCAACCAGGCACTTTCTTTTTTAGCCGAGTTTCCTATTCTAGCGCTGAAGATGCTGGCGATATGGAAGTTATGGTAATACGCTCATTTGGCGCTGCGGGTCAGGTTACGGTTGATGTCAACAGTACCGATGGCATGGCTTTATCTAATTCAGACTATCAAACAGTCAACACTACATTGGTATTTGAAGAAGGGATAAGAAATCTCACTTTTAATGTTGTAATTGTGGACGATGCCATTGAAGAATCTACAGAATCATTTACCCTTACCCTGTCTAGTCCCGGAAATGGAGCAATATTGGGTGCACCTCAAAGTGTAACTGTCACGATTAATGATAATGACGCTCCAGACAACGGTGGCGGCGGAGATAACGGTGGAGGAGATACTAGCGGCGGAGATAACGGTGGAGGTGATACTAGCGGCGGTGATAATGGTGGAGACGATCCCATTCCTGCTGAAGAGGTCGATTTTGAGCCCGCTGGTTCTTTAACCTATTTGGTTTGTTTATTGGCTATTTTTGCAATAAAGCGACGAAGAAAACAGCGTTAATTACCATTTTATGTGAAATTCAGTTACTCACTCACTCATTAGGGAAAAGGAGGCATTTTTAATGCCTCTTTTTATGTCCAAAGACAGAATCGTGTCTATACTGATAAAGTCAAAAACAATCAGTGAGGCATATAACATGGCATTAAGATTTCCCGATGATCCTCTCTATCAGCTGATTAGAGATGAAAAAATCAAAGCATTTAACTCTCAAAGAGAATCAACTCAATCTCTTGATTTTCATGACTGCGACTTCCGTGGGTTGGATTTACGTGGCCTAAATGCGGCAGGCATCAATTTTAGTGGGTGCTATTTTCGAGCCGCTGATTTACGAGGTATCGATTTTAGCCAATCTAATATGGACGGTGTTAGTCTGGCCAGTGCTCAAGTTTCCGGCTGTTATTTTCCCAAGAATATTGATGCAAGTGAGATTGGGGTGTCGGTTGACAAAGGCATTCGCATGCGAGCTCGTTAAATTTAAAAAAGACATGGATCAAATTTCAATGGTGGAGAACAAGATTTTCTGTGCCGTTTCGTTTATGATGCCCTAATAACAAACAAATACTAATAAAATTACCAATATTTAAGGGGCAGTATTTTGGATGCAGTTAATAAGCTTTTATTGTGGATGGATGGTTATCTAGGTTCGGCTGGATTTTTTCCTATTTTACTTCTTGGTACAGGTATTGTTTATTCCATTTATCTGGGATTTCCGCAGATCCGATATTTTAAACATGCTATTCGTATTTTGCGCGGCAAATATTCGAAAGATAATGCGCCTGGTGATACCACTCATTTTCAAGCTTTAACAACCGCATTATCCGGTACCGTTGGAACAGGCAACATCGGCGGGGTTGCTTTAGCCATTTTTTTGGGCGGTCCTGCAGCTTTATTCTGGATGTGGATGACAGCCTTTTTCGGTATGACGACCAAATTTGTCGAAGTAACCCTTTCCCATAAATATCGTGAAAAAACAGCTGATGGAACTATGGCTGGCGGCCCCATGTATTATATGGAAAAGAAACTTAATATGAAGTGGCTGGCTATTTTGGTCGCCATTGCAACGGTCGTCAGTTCGATGGGGAGCGGTAATATGCCGCAAATTAACAATATTGCCATTGGTATGAATGATGCCTTCGGTATCGAAAAATGGATTACTGGGGCAGTATTAGCGGTTTTATTGGGGTTTGTCATTATCGGCGGAATTAAACGTATCGCTCGGGTTGCTGAACGAGTTGTACCTACAATGGCGTTGATTTATATCATCGGCGCGTTAGCGGTCATTTTTGCTAATTTAGAAAATATTGGTCCATCTTTCGTTGCAATTTTTTCCGATGCATTCACTGGAACAGCTGCGGTAGGTGGTTTTTTTGGAGCCAGTTTCGCTTATGCCATGGATAGAGGAATAAATCGTGGGCTCTTTTCTAATGAGGCAGGGCAAGGTTCTGCACCGATAGCTCATGCAAGTGCTAAGGGTGACGAACCTGCGTCTGAAGGAATGGTATCTTTATTAGAACCCTTTATAGATACTATCGTCATTTGTACTTTGACTGGGTTGGTGATTTTGTCTTCCGGGGTGTGGAATCAGAAGCATCAAAATGATTTTGCACGTACCGATATGCTGTTTGTTGAAGGACAATTCTCAGAAAAAGAAGCAGCCGATGTTCACCAATTATTTATCTTTTTAGATAAAAAATCTGAGGAGGATGGTGGTGTAAAAGTTTTCAACGGGGAAATCAGTATTAATAATGGAATTGCCAGTAAAGGCCGTTATACATTATTGAATGCGCGATCTATCGCAGAAGAAGTTAGCTATTCGAAACAAAACACCCCTTTTACCGGTAGTATTGTAATCAGTGAGGGGCAAATCGAAGATCCAGAAATTCTCGTATCGGGCAAATCATTAGTTCATTCGGTGAAATTAACTACAGAAGCTTTTAAAAAGGGTCTATTTGGTGATTGGGGGCAGTATATTGTTACAATCGGATTGTTGTTGTTTGCATTTACGACGACGATTGCATGGTCATACTACGGTGATAGAGCAATCACCTATCTATTGGGCTCTTCGGCAGTATTGCCGTATCGCGTGGTCTATATTGCAGCATTTTTTGTGGCATCGTTCACCGATGCTACGGTAATCTGGAATTTGGCATATGTAACGGTTGCGATAATGACTATACCAAACTTGATCGGCATCTTGATATTACATAAAGACATGAAACAAACCGTGGCAGATTACTGGAAACACTTCAATAAAAACCATGCGGATTGACTTTCGAGAGGGGCGTTTTTAGATTAAAACATTCGTTTGAATGAAGTAAAAACATGGTAAAATGACATTGGTCAGACCATAGCAAGAGGCTCTGCGTAAGGGCCTTTTTTGTGTCTTTTGTTAAAATATGACAATTGAATAACAGGATTTAATCATCGATATGAGTTACAAAGCCCCGCTAGAAGAAATGAATTTCCTGATCAAGGATGTGTTTAAGATACAGGATGCCTTGAGTGATATTGAAGCATTTCAGGATTTTGATGAAGATCTTTATTCAGCGGTATTAGAAGAGTCAGCCAAGTTTTCAGAAAATGTCCTGTTTCCTATCAATCGTTCGGGTGATGAAGAAGGCTGTCACTTCGATAGCGGGAAAGTAACTACACCAAAGGGATTTACCGAGGCTTATCAGGAATTTGCTCAAAGCGGTTGGCTGGGAGTATCGGGTGATCCGGAGTTTGGCGGGCAAGGATTGCCGAAAACCATTCATCTGTTAACAGAAGAAATGGTGTACTCCACCAATACGTCCTTTTGCCTATACTCCAGTCTTACTTCCGGCGCTTATCATGCCATACATGCCCATGCGAGTGATGAATTAAAATTACTCTATCTTCCACCAATGCTAGAAGGTCGATGGGCTGGTGCGATGGGCCTCACAGAACCTCATGCCGGTTCAGATTTAGGCATTATTAAAAGCAAGGCGGTTCCACAGGAAAACGGTGCCTATCAGCTCAACGGGACCAAAATCTTTATCACTGGTGGTGATCAAGATCTTACCGAAAATATTATTCATCTGGTATTGGCTAAATTGCCGGACGCGCCAGAAGGGCCAAAGGGAATTAGCCTATTTTTGGTACCCAAAGTAAAAGTTAATCTGGATGGAAGTCTAGCTGAATCCAATGGCGTCAGCGCTGGTAGTATCGAACATAAAATGGGCATCAAAGGCTCAGCGACCTGTGTGATGAATTTTGATGATGCAGAAGGATATTTAGTCGGTAAAGAGAACCGGGGTTTGTACGCGATGTTCACCATGATGAATTTGGAAAGGTTGTCAATCGGTATACAAGGAATTGGATTAGCTGAAACCTCCTATCAATTAGCCAAAGAGTATGCGCTGGAAAGAAAACAAGGTAAGGATTCTCAAGGTCGTGCTACCACCATTTTGCAACATGCGGATGTAAGAAGAATGTTATTGTCGCAGCGGGCTTACACTGAACCAGCCCGAGCACTTGCGGTATTTATGGGATTGCAAATTGATAGACAATACCACCACCAAGACGAAGCGGTATCCCGAAAAGCTTCTGCAATGATGGCGCTGCTAACCCCAGTTGCGAAAGCGTTTTTTACTGATAAAGGCTTTGAGGCTTGCAATCATGGTGTACAAATAATGGGTGGTCATGGCTATATTCGAGAATGGGGAATGGAGCAACTCGTTCGAGATGCTAAAATTGCCCAAATATATGAAGGGACCAACGGTATTCAGGCCCAAGATTTCATGAGTCGAAAAATCTGTCTGGATAAGAGAGAGTTAGTTGAGGAGTTGTTCAGATTAATGGATAATACTTTGAGTAAAAACAGTGACTTAGCTGAATTTAATCAGTTAAAAAAGGAACTCAATAAAGTTAAACAATGTGTCATTGAAACGACCGATTGGTTAAAGCTGGTTTTTTCTGATCGAGCTTACGAAATACAAGGTGGTGCCATTGATTACTTGCACGCCATGGGGCATCTTATTTATGGTTGGTTGTGGTTGGAAATGCTGCTCGCTGCAGAAAATTCCAACAATGAGACTTTACTCCTTCGTAAGAAAGTAGCGGCCGCTTTTTACACACAACAATTATTGCCGCAAGCATTTGAGCAATGTCGTCGAGTAAAACAGGGATTTCAAATTGCGATGGAAGCTCATGAAAAATTAATATAGTCTAAATAACCTCAAAGTAATTAGGGCGTTCGTCTGTTGTTTATTTAAAGATCATTGTGGCAAAAATACTGCCTAAAAGTTACTCACAAGCATTTTTAAACTTATCCTTTTTTTGTAGAACCGTCTAAACTAAAATTACCTCAGATTCAAAATTGGCCTCAGATTAACCACAAAACTGCCCAAAAGTGGGTATTTTTGTGATTTGTGACAGGGTTGCTATTGGTAAAAAGCCAATTATCAGCTATAGTTAGCGCAATGTTATAAAGAAAGTTCTTAAGACAATCGCGTAACTACATGGTAAGGCTGGATATTTTGACCAAGCAATCATGTGTTTTACTGCTAGTTTTGTGTTATTTTGATGATCGTAAGAACGAAAACTTCAGAAAAAATATGCAACGGGAAAAGCGTATGTTTCGTAAATTAATGCTATTAACAATCTCTTTTATGGGCCTTTTTTCAGCCAGTGTTTTTGCTGTGGGATTAGGTGAGATAAAACAGTCCTCTGGTTTAAATCAACCATTGAAAGCGGAAATTCCATTATTGTCTTCTGGTGATCTCGCTGAATATGAAGTACTGGCTACCTTGGCGAGTAACAATGACTTCAAAAAACTTGGTGTTGATCGAGTCTTCTTTTTAAATAGTATCAAATTTGAAACCACAAGAAATGACAGTAATCAAATTGTTATTAAGGTTTCTACCTTTCAGCCAGTGAAGGAGCCATTTTTGAATTTTGTGGTGCAGCTAAGCTGGCCCAATGGGCAGATCTTGCGCGAATATACTTTGCTTTTGGATCCGCCCATATTTGAAGACATGACATCTACAACGATTGAAAAAACCAAATCTGAACCACCCAAACAGTCGAGCGTGAGGCAATCTAGGCAACCACAAGCGGAGTCAAGGACTCCGCGTTCTAATTATGAGCCTCAAGAATATTCAACTTCGGGTTTTTCTGGGAGTCGTTATGGGCCCGTTAAAACGACTGATACGCTTTGGAGTATTTCTGCCAGAGCTCGTCAAGATCATTCAATTAGTATCCAGCAGGCGCTGGTTGCTATTTATCGTGCCAATCCAGACGCATTTGCTGATGGCAATATCAATAACTTACTAAAAGGTAAGGTTCTTAATATACCCGATGCTGAAACTATGCGTAATGTGCCAAGAAGGGCGGCTTTGCAAGATGTCGTCATGCAAAACAGGCAGTGGCGTTCAGGCGGTGCAAGAAAAATTGTCGATCGTACTGGTGGTAATCGTTCGGGTGGTCAATCAACATCGAGCGGTTCACGTCTCAGTTTGGCTGCAGAAAGCAGCGAGGGTGATGCGCAGGGTTACGGATCAGATGAAGCGCTAACCGACACAAGAAACAAATTGGCGCGCTCTCAGGAAGAATCTGCGACATTACAAGCTGAAAATGATGCCTTGAGGGCTCGTTTGGCAGAAATACTCGATAAAGCTGAAAATATTCAAGGTGATTCTGTTGTTGAAGTAGAAGATGCAGAGTTAGCGGCTTTAGCCCAGCAATCTCAACAGGATGAGCAAGTTGAAGTGCAACAAGACGGTTTGACGGATCAAGAATTGACAGAACCGTCATCAACCGAACAATCATTGGCAGAAAATGGCGATGGTGGTCAGGACCAGTCACTCACCGATAGCCAAGTAGAGGAGTCTGGAGACTTACAAAATGAGTTAGTTGAAGAAAAAGCCGAGACTACTGAAACGGATGCTGTTGCTGATTCTCAAGAGCAAGCCCCCCCAGCGATCTTCAAGCCTGAAAAGTTAGACAAAGGTATAGTGGATCAAATTTTAGATGGCGGTGCTTTACTTTGGGGCAGCCTTGGTGGTTTTGCCGTTATTATTTTGATGGTGGTCTTTTGGCGTATGAAAAAACGTATGGAAGAAGAAGAGTTTCAAGATGATTTGGTGGCCTCAGCGGGCGCAGGTTCGATGGATACCACTGAAACATTTGAATTACCTGATGTTGGCGATGATATGTTAGTTGAACTGGACATGGATGATGAAGAGAATGCTGGTGAAAATACAGACGAATCATTTGATCCATTAGGAGAAGCTGATATTTACATTGCTTATGGCAAGCACGAACAAGCTGAAAATATTTTGCTGGAAGCGATCGAAGACAACCCGGTTAGGGCTGACTTGAAAGTTAAGCTAATGGAATGTTATGCAGAAAGCGATTCGCAGGACAAATTTGAAGCGCTGGCGCAAGAAGTTGAGGAAGCCGTTGATTCTGATGAGTGGAAAGATCAGATTAATGGACTTAGAGCACAAACATGGGGTTCAGAAGGCATTGAATCTACAGAGGATGATTTTGATTTACCTTCAACCGAAGATATTTTTGGCGAAGAGGGTGAAGATGAATTAGATGTTGATTTTGGTTTGGATGAGATTGATTCTGAAGAGCAAGATGATTTTTCCGGATCAGATGCATCACCTGACGACGTAGAATTAGATAATCTGGAAACTCTCGACGATATTGAGGGCTTGGATAGCTCTGATGGATTAGATCATTTGAATTTAGATCCGCAGGATGAAATAGATGACATCGGTGGACTAGATGATGTCAACGATTCTGGGGATTTAATGGAAATCTCTGATGAGGCAGATGACGATTTCTCTGTCGATATAGATGACGGCGAATTGTCGTTAGATGCTGACGGCTCGGGTGATTCAGAAGAGATTTCGCTGGATATAGATGATGATTTCGGTTTTGATGACGATGATGATATGGATTTTGATGAAAGCCTTGGTGACGATGGGGATGAAATAGCGACTAAACTCGATCTTGCCAGAGCTTATGTCGACATGGGGGATTCCGATGGTGCCAAAGAAATTCTCCGAGAAGTGATTGCAGAGGGAAGTGACGAACAAAAATCAGAAGCGCAAGAATTGTTAGATAAAGCAAATTAATTAATCAGTTTAAAAGAGTATCAAAAGGCGGATTATCCGCCTTTTTTTATTTTTCAATCTGAGATATTAGTCATTGTTAGAAGAATTATTCTAGGGCCTATTGAGAGAGAGTTAGTTTTATCATGCGGATCGCATTGGGAATAGAATATAGTGGGGAAAACTATTGCGGTTGGCAGCGCCAGAAGCATTCTCCCTCAGTACAGGAAAATCTGGAAAAGGTACTGAGCCAGATAGCAGCTCAGACGATCAAAGTATTTTGCGCTGGTCGCACTGACACAGGAGTGCATGCGATCGGTCAGGTGGTTCATTTTGATATGCAGGGCAGTCGACCAGAAACCGCATGGTTAAGAGGCGCCAATAATTACTTATCCAATGATATATCAATTGTTTGGGCAAAAGAAGTCGATGAGAACTTTCATGCCCGCTTTTCCGCTCGAAGCCGTAGTTACCGGTATATTATCCAAAATAGTGAAACACCGGCAGCGACACTTAGCAGTAAAGTGACCTGGCATCGACAATATTTGAATATTGACTGGATGCAAAAGGGGGCAGCATATTTACTCGGCCAGCATGATTTTTCCTCTTTTCGTGCTTCTTCCTGTCAGGCCAATACCTCAATACGAAACATTGAACATATCCAAATAAATCGACAGAACAGACTTATTTTTATCGACATCAAAGCTAATGCTTTTCTCCATCATATGGTTAGAAATATTGTTGGTTGTTTATTGCGTGTGGGTGAAGAACGCGAAAAACCAGAATTTGTAGAGACAATACTGGCTTGTCGGGATCGAACCAAAGCCCCAGATACGGCAAAGCCCAATGGACTCTACCTGATTGATGTGGGTTACCCGCGAGAGCAATCTATACCGACAAATCGTTTTGCGCCATTAGGGTTTTCGTTACCGCTAGTTTGAGTCAGGTTGGTGCTGATAAATCATACAGATAGGACCAGTTAGGGGATGGTAAATAATCCACTATTTTGGATTTACCTTTCGTTAAACAGTGATAGAATAACGAACATCAAGAAGTACGGATTGATCAAGAGAATACACCATGAGCTGGTTTGAACGAATATTACCCAAAAGAAACACCTCCGTTGCCGACAGAAAAAATTCGGTGCCAGAAGGCGTGTGGTCAAAGTGTAAACGGTGTGATGCCGCGATTTATCGAGCAGAATTAGAACGTTCATTAGAAGTTTGCCACAAATGCTCATTTCACATGCGTATTGTAGCCAGAAAACGCTTAGAACGATTTCTTGATGAAGGAAATAAAACGGAGTTAGGCGCTGATCTCCAGCCCAAAGATATTTTAAAATTCAAAGATTCCAAGCGTTATAAAGACCGTATAACCGCCGCTCAAAAAAGCAGTGGAGAAAACGATGCGATTGTTGTGTTTGAGGGTCGCTTAAAAGGGATGCCACTAGTGGCTTGTGCGTTCGAGTTTAATTTTATGGCAGGTTCCATGGCATCGGTGGTTGGAGAAAAGTTTGTCCGTGCAGTAAATCAATGTCTGAAAGATAATAAACCATTGGTATGTTTTTCGACCTCGGGTGGCGCAAGAATGCAAGAAGCTTTGACCTCGCTGTTTCAAATGGCAAAAACCAGCGCAGCATTAGCGCGTATGTCACAAAAAGGCTTACCTTTCATTTCTGTGTTAACCGATCCCACTATGGGAGGCGTTTCTGCCAGCTTGGCCATGTTGGGGGATATTAATATTGGTGAACCCAACGCTCTGATAGGTTTTGCCGGACCGAGAGTAATAGAACAAACGGTTCGAGAAACATTACCGGAAGGCTTTCAACGCAGTGAATTTTTAGTTGATCATGGCGCGATTGACATGATTGTTGATCGAAGAGATATGCGAGATAAAATCGCATCGCTTTTGTCCAAAATGATGCATGTTGACCTAGAGTCTGCTTAACTTCCAGCTCCTAGACTCCTAGTTTTAGCTCATACAAATGAGCCTGCTGCGCGTCCTGATGCCCAAGCCCATTGAAAATTATATCCACCTAAATGACCTGTTACATCAAGTACTTCACCAATAAAATAAAGATTTTTCTGTTTTGTCGATTCAAAGGTTTTAGATGATATGTCGTTGGTATCAATGCCACCCCGCGTAACTTCCGCGACTCGATAACCCTCATAGCCAATGGGGTATAATGTCCACTGGCTCAGTTGCTTCTCGACTTTATTCAAATCATTGGTTTCGATTTGTTTTAATTTGCCATTAAATCCAAGCAAAGTGACAAGGTAATTCGCTATAGCTTGGCTGAATTTGCTGGATAACAAAGTTTTTAATTGAATCTCGCCACGGGATTGTTTATTTTCTTGCAGCCAGTCAGCAACATCTAGAGCGGGAAGTAGGTTGATTACTATCGGTTGTCCGGGTTTCCAATAGCTGGAAATCTGCAATATTGCTGGACCACTAAGGCCTTTGTGAGTGAATAACATTGCCTCGTTAAAACTTTGACCATTGCAGCTAACCTGTATATCAATGGCGTTGCCAGGCAAGTCTTTGGTTTTTGCCAACCATTTTTTATCGAATGTGAGAGGAGTGAGCGCCGGATTTGTTGGAATTATTTGGTGATCAAACTGTTGAGCAATTTTATACCCAAATCCGGTGGCACCCATGGTAGGGATCGACAGACCTCCTGTGGCGATCACCAGTGATTGACAGTGATATTCTTCTAAATTAGTTTTTAGTTTAAATCCACAAGAGCCTGCCAACGCCAAAATATTTTCAACACTCGTTTTAAGCTGAATCTTAACACCATATTTTTGGCATTCATTAATTAGTAGATCGCGGATCTGTTTAGAACTGTTCTTGCAAAAAAGTTGGCCAAGACCTTTGTCATAATATTCGATACCATATTGTTCAACCAACTCAATAAACTGCCATTGACTGTAACGACTTAATGCGGACTTACAAAAGTGGGGATTACTAGCCAGATAATTATCGGGTTCTATTGAATAATTAGTGAAATTACAGCGTCCACCGCCGGACATCAGGATTTTTTTGCCTACTTTGTTGGCATGATCGATCACCAGCACCTTTCGGCCACGTTTTGCTGCGGTTATCGAGCACATCAGCCCCGCGGCACCTGCACCTAAAATAATGACCTGATATTCTTGATTCATACCGATATACTGTTTGAACCTAGAAAAATCAGTTGAAGCGTGAGAAATAGCGCGGCCCTGCAACGCGCCTGACGATGCGAAAAAGAGGCTCATCACCGGTAAGGTGACCATGCCATTTTTCACTAGGTCATGCACGCCGCAAGATAGCACTCTTCCCACGACTTTAACTGATGATTCTAGGTTGAAGGCGATAAAACTGAATTCTATCCTATACCTAATGGAATGGGCTACAAGAGGAAGGATATATTAGAGGATAATTTGTCAAACGCTTCAATAATGGACTAAGCTTTAGCAAGGCAGAGTCATTTTATAACGTACCGCCGAATTTGCTCCAAGTGGAGTTGCCAAGGGGATGATTTATGTATAAAGAAATGTATTATCACGACGACTTAGAGAATCTTGCTGAAGAAGTGGTTTTCGAGCAGATCCATTTATTGATCGAAGGAGCAGAAGTCGAGGTGCCAACCTCAGATGTCTCGATTCAGGATATCGCAGCCATCGCTCTCAATCGTATGCCAGCGAAATATATTTGTAATTTTCTTGAAAAGCGAGAACCCGGCGAGCAACTACAAGACGAGGTGAAAGACCTGCACAAATACGCTAAACGTCAAGTATTGAAAGCCATCAAAAAGGTTCAGGAAACTCCCCACGATTGAATCAATTAGCAAAGCTTTTTCTCTGGTATGACTGACTGAATTCGATATAATGAGGGATGATCGAATATAAATTGTTACTGGCTGGTTGCGAATGTTGTGTTGCTGAATGGAACCCCGATGGTAAAACCATCGTATTGGCATTACATGGCTGGCTAGATAATCTTGCTACCTTTGAAATTCTGGCGAGCTACTTACCAGAGATCCGTGTTATTGCTATCGATTTTCCCGGGCACGGTCACTCAGAACATATAGAACCCGGTAAAGCCTATTATTTTATTGATGGTTTGTTTCTGATAGACGATTTAATAGAGCACTTTCATCTGGATTCCGTTAATTTACTAGGTCATTCCATGGGCGGCGCGATTGCCACCATTTATGCGGCCATTCAACCAGATAGAGTTAAAAACCTGTTATTAATAGAAGCGCTTGGACCGGTTACATCTGCTGATAGTGAAGCGCCAGAAAATCTGAGCAAAGCCTTGAGTCAGCGCCGGGCGTTAAAAAATAAAAGAAAACCCATCTATTCCAGTTTCGAACAGGCACTAGCCGCCAGAGCCGAAGTTTCAGAAATTGAACCTAAATTAATCAAACCCTTGGTAGAAAGAGCGTTAACCAATATCGAAGGTGGCTATACTTGGCGAGCGGATTCTCGATTAAAAATACCATCCATTTTACGCATGTCAGAGGCGCAGCTACGCTGTATTTTACCCAATATACTGGCCAAAACTCTGTTAATTGAAGCGAAATCGGGATTGTTGCAATCGGCCAATGCCGAATATATTCAGTTGCGTAAACCGCTGGTAAAACAACTGGAAGTACACTTACTGAAGGGGGGTCACCATTTACATTTGGAATATCCAAAAGAAATAGCCAACTTAGTCAAAGAATTCATAAAATAAACCCACCAGCTATAGGTTGTCCATTAACACTTTAGTATACTGTCACTGGACAGACCATTAGATATAAGATCATAATATTAGAATTAATGTGTAGTAAAATTTAATAGGCAATAAAAAACAATCTGACTTTTTTATCCTAAATTAATCAGCTATTTCTCGTGATTCAACGGATTGATTTAGGTTTATGAGTGATGAAATACTTGGGCTTGGTAGGAGACAATAAATAATGCAAAAAATCTGGTTGGATTCATATCCTGAAGGTGTGCCTGAAGAAATAGACGCGGATGCCTATCAATCTATTATTGAGATCTTTGATGAGAGTGTTAAAAAATTCTCTGACAAACCGGCCTTTGAAAATATGGGCACAGTCTATAGTTTTTCTGAACTTGATCAGAAAGCCAGTGATTTTGCAGCTTATCTACAGCAGGAACTCGGTCTAAAACAAGGCGACCGCTTAGCCGTCATGATGCCCAATCTGTTGCAATATCCAGTGGCCATTTTTGGCGCAATGAAAGCAGGATTATGTGTGATCAATGTTAATCCGCTTTACACAGAAAGGGAACTCAAACATCAGCTTAACGATGCTTGCGCCGATGTGATCTTAATTGTCGCCAATTTTGCTAAAACACTGGCCAATATTTGTAGTGAGACCCTCTTAAAACATATAATTGTCACAGAGTTAGGCGATGCACTTCATGGTGTTAAGTCCATGTTGGTTAATTTTGCAGTCAAAAGAATCAAGAAGATGATACCGGCTTATGAATTACCTAGCGCCTTAAGTTACAAAAAAATAATGAAAAAGGGCGCTCAACTAACATTAGAACCAGTCGAACTTAGTCAAAATGATATTGCATTTTTGCAGTATACCGGCGGTACCACCGGAGTAGCTAAAGGTGCGGTACTGACCCACAGAAATATGGTGGCGAATATCATGCAGTCTTATGCGTGGCTACAAGGCATAGTCAAAGAAGGGCAGGAGACCATCATTACCGCTTTGCCGCTCTATCATATTTTTTCGTTAACGGCTAATTGTATGGTTTTTGTAAAATTAGGTGGCAAGAATGTCCTAATCACCAATCCGAGAGATATGCCCGGTTTTGTCAAAGAACTTTCCAAGCACCATTTTTCAGCTTTTACTGGAGTGAATACACTTTTTAATGGCTTATTAAATACTCCGGGTTTCAATGAACTAGACTTTAGCCACTTTAAATTTAGTCTCGGTGGTGGCATGGCGGTGCAGGAATCGGTTGCAAAACAATGGGCTGAGGTTACTGGCGTTGTACTATTAGAAGCCTATGGATTAACGGAGACATCACCTGGTGTTTGCATGAATCCGACTAACCTAAAAGCTTACAACGGCACTATCGGACTGCCGTTAAGTTCCACTGAGATAACGATCCGTGACGAGCAAGGCAATGAAGTCGCACAGGGAGAATCGGGAGAAATGTGGATCCGTGGTCCTCAGGTCATGCGAGGATATCTTGATCGTCCTGAAGAAACGGCCAAAGTATTAAAGCCGGGTGGATGGTTTACAACTGGAGATGTCGCGGTGATGGATGAAAAAGGATTTTTCAAAATAGTGGATCGGATCAAAGATATGATCTTGGTTTCCGGATTTAATGTGTATCCCAACGAAATAGAAGATGTCGTCGCATCTAATGCAAAAGTATTGGAAGTTGGAGCCGTTGGTATTGCAAGTGAAACTAGCGGTGAAGCGGTAAAAATATACGTAGTCAAAAAGGATGATTCTTTAACTAAAGAAGAACTCTTAGCTTATTGCAAAGAAAATTTAACGGGATACAAGCGGCCTAAAGAGATTACTTTTATGGATAAATTACCCAAATCCAATGTTGGCAAAATACTTAGAAGGGAGTTAAGAGATTAAACTTTGTAATGAAATAGCTGTTGCTCAATTAGATTCTACTTGTGCAAAAAAAATTCAAGTTTTCTTTGTTGAAGATTCAGGCGAATTGAAAAAACTTGCGGGTTCATGGCGTAATAATCATTGTTTAGCACTTGATACAGAGTTTGAGCGTCGTACGACTTTTTATGCCAAACTGGCGCTAGTGCAAATTTATGATGGTGAAACCATTTATCTTATTGATCCATTGCAACTCGATTGTCCTGTTGAATTAAAAGAGATCATTGAAAATCCTCAAATCATTAAAATTTTGCATTCAGCTAAAGAAGATTTAGAAGTTCTCTACACATCCTGGAATTGTCAACTAGCCGGGCTATTTGATACTCAAGTTGCTTATAGTTTTATCAATAATGAATTATCAATCGGTTATGCCAAACTGGTAGAAAAATTGACCAGTCATTTTGTCAGTAAACAACAAACCAATTCCGACTGGATTAAACGTCCTTTGAGCAATGAACAGCTGAGTTATGCCGCTAAAGACGTTTTGTATCTATTCGAAATATTTGATTTGCTGACCAAGCAACTACAAGATCAACCCTACCACCGTTTTTTTCAAGCGGAGTGCGAAGAGTATTGTCGTGACGCTGTATTGCGGGTTGAAACACCTGCGGACTATCGTGAAGCAAAGGATGTTTGGCAGCTTAATGAGACGGATTTGGGCCTTTTTAAACGACTTTTTGATTGGCGTGAGAAAAAAGCAAAATCAGATAACCGTACTAAAAACCATATCATTCGCGATCAGGGGTTGGTTCTTTTAACAACCATTAAAGCGGATACCACCAGCCAACTAAAAAGCATTCAGGATATACATCCTCGTTCGATTCGTCTATATGCAAAAGACTGGTTCGATATTATTGCCAACTGGAAATCCTCCAAGCCACAAAGTCTTGTAACCGTCATCAACCCAAGAGATGTGAAGCAATTAAAAGTATTGTCAAATCAACTGGAGTCAGTGGTAAGATCCGTTGCTCTAGCCAATCATATATCTCATACCCTTTTACTGAGTAAACGATTGGTCAGAAAATTGGCTTTTTCTATACTAACCAACAATCCTAGGCCATCTCAATGGTTTGGTTGGAGAAAGAAATTATTAGACCAACCTATCCAAGAAATAGCCAAGTCCTTTATTAATCAATAGTCATATAAATTATATGACGATAGGGCTTCACAACTTAAATCTATATCAGAGAATATTTTAATGCTAGCCAGTGTCTACCGAAGCAAAGCTAAAGATCAGATGTATTTGTATCTGGCGAATAAAGATGATTTTTCATCGGTACCGGATGCGTTATTAAAAATATTTGGTCAGCCAGAGTTTTCCATGCAACTGAATTTAGCCAAAAGACAAAAACTGGCTCGTGTTGAACTTTCTGATGTACTAGAGGCTATGAATGAACAGGGGTATTACTTGCAGATGCCGCCAGTGATACATGACAATAAAGCGGGTTAGGTTCTTGTTTTGAATAACCACTACATCGTAATAAATTTCATTTTTAGGAGTATTGATTGAAAATTTTAGTCAGTGGATTTCGTTTGGTGATTTTATTTTTACTAGTCGGCATTGTGGAAACCGCCGATACAGCGGCATTGAAAGCCGAGCAAAAGATGCCAGAAAGCACAACAGGATCGGAGCAGATGTTGACATTTGAAGTATGGAAAGAAACTCTTAAACCTGACATGTTAGTACAAGGGGCTGATCAGCAATTAGTCGAGGAAATCATCGCCTCCTTGAAATTTATTCCGCGAGTAATTGAGCTAGATAGGCACCAACCAGAAGGACGCATGAGCCATGAAGAATATTTAACCAAAGTTATTCCGCCTTGGAAAGTTAAGAAAGCCCGCGAGCAGTTTAAGCTCAATCAGGCAATATTGATCCAAGCAGAAAATTCCACAGGAGTACCCGCTCATTACATTGTTTCCTTGTGGGGAAAAGAAACGAATTTTGGAACCATTACGGGTAATTATTCGGTGCCAAGTTCGCTTGCCACTTTGGCATTTGAAGGCCGCCGCGCCAGTTTTTTTAGAAAAGAGTTAATGGCTGCAGTAAAAATATTGGCCGAAGGACATATCGAATTAGAAAATATGAAAGGTTCCTGGGCTGGTGCAATGGGAAACTGTCAGTTTATGCCAAGCAGTTTTTTGCAATTTGCGATAGATGCCAATAGTGATGGCAAAAAAAATATCTGGTCTGACAAACAGGATATTTTTGCTTCTATGGGAAATTATCTTGCCAGTTATGGTTGGGACAAGAATAAAGGTTGGGGACGTCAGGTTCGGTTAACTAAAAAATTTGCTGACTATAATATCGGAAAAAAACACTCTCAGTCTTTGTCACAGTGGCAGCTTTTAGGTGTGCGTAGGATGGACGGTCGTGATTTACCTGTGGTTGAACTAAATGGCTATTTAATTGCGCCTGGTGGAGAGAAAGGGCGGATATATCTAGTGTATCCCAATTTTGATATTATTATGAAATGGAATCGCTCCCACTATTTTGCCACCGGTGTGGGCTATTTAGCGGATCGGATCCGATACCCGAAAATCCAGTAGGTAACTTCGATGTTCTATGCAAAAAAAATCAACCAATTCGGAGAATTGATGGGTCAATATCAGTGGCCAACATCTAAAATTGTCTGTGTGGGTAGAAATTATGCAGCACACGCCAAAGAGCTTAATAATCCTATTCCTAAAGAGCCTTTATTGTTTATCAAATCAACCAATACACTGGTTGATTTAGATGGCCAAATCAGTATTCCGAATAATCAAGGTGAATGCCAGCATGAGCTGGAAATTGCGATCTTAATCGGCCAACCATTAAAGAACTCAGATTATTCAGAGTCATTAGTGGCAATCGAAGGTGTCGGATTGGCACTTGATCTCACTCTTAGAGAGTTGCAGTCAGATCTAAAATCAAAAGGACAGCCTTGGGAAAAGGCTAAGAGTTTTGACGGTGCCTGCCCCGTCAGCGGATTTATTTCTTTTGATGAATCAATCAATCTATCAGGTATTCAATTTGGATTGCTCAAAAATGGTGATTATGCCCAACAGGGAAATTCCAAAGAGATGTTGTTTGATATCCTTGGTCTTATCCAACAAATATCGACTCATTTTAGTTTGTATCCCGGTGATATTATTTTAACAGGTACACCGAAAGGCGTTGCATCTTTGAATTCTGGTGATAAAATCTGCCTCGAATTTCAACAGCAACCCATTGCACGCGCAACGATACAGTATGACTAAAATCGACAAGTTTTGGGAAACCGTTCCTTTTGAACAACTCAACCAAAAACAATGGGAATCTATTTGTGATGGGTGTGCACAGTGTTGCGCACATAAACTACAAGATGAAGATACCGATGAGATCTTTCTGACAAATATTGTATGTGAGTATCTGAATACCCAAAAGTGCCAGTGCTCGATTTATGGTAATCGTCACGTTTATGTACCTGACTGCATTAAAATTACGCCTGACAATGCTAAAAAACTATCATGGATCCCTGAGACTTGTGGTTATAAGTTATTAGCTAATGGTAAATCGCTGCCAAATTGGCATCCACTAGTGACGGGGGATCCTCTATCAACCGAAAAATCGGGTATGGGTATTCGTGATAAAGTTATCAGTGAAGCCGATATTGATATGGATGATTTGGAAGACTATTTGGTTGAAGATGATTATTTTGCCACACTTTGTAAAACGATCGGCGCAGAATGTTAAATTAGTTTACAATTTTTTGACAAAACCCTCAAAATCAACACCTATCTCACTGAATATTATGAAATATTCTATAATTGGTCTAGACTGGTAATGAACCTTATCTTTTAAGTGCAAGGCCGAAGTTATGGAAAATTTGAAGTTTGTGAAAAATTCAAAATCGTTAGCTATCTTGTTGACTATTTGTGCGTGTTGTCTAGCCGCTAGTGGCAGTAGCGCCAATAACAAAAATAAAAAATCTGACGTACGCCTGTTGATTGATATTTCTGGCAGTATGAAGAAAAACGATCCCAATAACCTTAGAATACCAGCATTACAATTAGTCACAAATTTATTGCCTAGAGGCTCGGATGCTGGCGTCTGGGCTTTTGGCCGATATGTTAATATGATGGTACCCTTGGCAAAAGTTGACGCGAGCTGGCAGCAAAAAGCCACTAAAACAGCTAAAAAAATCAATTCTTTAGGACTGTACACGAATATTGGCAGTGTTCTTGAAAAAGCGTCTTATGGTTGGTTGAGTGTCGATCCAAGTGAAAAGCGTAGTTTTATACTCCTAACCGATGGCATGGTTGATATTTCCAAAGATGCTTCGGTTAATGCTCGTGAAAGGGCTAAAATTCTTAATCAAATTCTACCAAAACTGAAGAAGGCCGGTGTTGCCATACACACCATCGCCTTATCACAAAATGCAGACCATGAGTTATTGAGACAATTATCCACTCAAACCGATGGATGGTATCAGGCAGTCAATGATGCTGCTGAGCTACAGAAAGTTTTCCTTAAAATATTCGAGCAAGCTGCATCGCGCGATAATCTACCCATTTCCGAAAATCATTTTACCGTAGATACCAGTATTGAAGAAATGACCGTGTTAGTTTTCAGGCAGGATGCTACTTCGCCAGCCAAATTGGTCGCTCCAAATGGGGAGGTTTTGAGCAAAGACTCCTCGATATCAAAGCTAAGGTGGTTTTCTACCGATGGTTACGACTTAATCACCTTGCAAAAGCCTGAGACAGGTCAATGGCAAATTGATGCGCAGGTTGATCCAGATAATCGAGTAATGGTGGTGAGTAAATTAGGCCTGTCTATATCAGAGCTTCCCAATAATTTACTTGCAGGAGAAGCGATTAATTATGAGTTACAGCTGCTTGAAGAAGGAAGCGTCATAAGCAATTCGGATTTTTTAAATCTGGTTGATGCTAAATTGGAGCAAAACAAGGGGGGGCAAAAAAGTAAATTAGCCATGTTTTATGATAGTGGCAGCAAGACCTTTAAACAAAATTTTTTCACCGATAGCTATGAAGGTGAGCTTAAATTACAATTGCACGTGAATAGCCCCACCTTTGAAAGAACCAGAAGCCATGCGATTAATATTTACGGTTCTCCGATCGAGACTCAGGTAGAAATATCCAAAGATAATATCAGTCCTCATAAGATCAACATGTCGGTCAGGGGGGATATCGTAAATGCGGAAAGTCTTAAAATTAATGCGACAATTAGTAAACCTGATGGTGAAAAACTCTATCAAGGCATCGAAGATCCTACCAAGCCTTTGGAAATTCCAGCAAACATTACTGGTGGAAAGTACAGTGTTGAGTTTAAAATAACGGGTGAATCTGTGATGGGACGACCGTTTTCAGTCAATCCCGAGGCGATAGTCTTTGAATCAAAATCACTGATTGAAGAAGAGGCCGTTTCTGAAGCCTCAATTGATACTCAGGTTGTAGAAGATGCGATTGTTGAAGAACCTATTTCCCCAGAACAACCAGAAATTGAAGAGCAATCAGAAGTTGAAGAAAAAGCGCCAACAGCAGGAGCTGAAGAAATAGCTGATCCCGGAATCAATTGGTTATATATCGGGATCGGCGCCAACCTAGTTCTAGGAATTATCGGTTTCCTTGTTTGGCGAGTAATCAAAAAGCGGAATACTAAAGGCGCATCAAATGTTGCCAACGAGTTAGCAATTGAAGAAGAAGAAGATGATGAACGTGAAGATGAAGAAAAGCGTGAAGATGAAGAAAAGCGTGAAGATGAAGAAAAGCGTGAAGATGAAGAAAAGCGTGAAGATGATGAATAGACATGATAGGTATCTATCCAGAATAACGGGTTTGAGGGTGTCGTCAAAATGAGCTCCGAAAATATGTCTTTACTGTTGATCCTAGAAGCGGTACTCCCGTTTGTAATTTTGTCAATGGTGTTAATTTTGGTCATTATGACAGGCCGTAAAAAGTTTAAACAAGCTGCCAAGTCTCTGATTTTGGATGTTAAAGCGAATGAAGAAAACGAAAAACAAGCTATAACCACCTTTCTGACAAGTAAACTCGCAATCGATGAAAAGCTCGTCAGGAAACAAGTCAAAAAAATCATGAATGAACGGAAATTCCTAGTTAGAAACTTGGTCAGTGGAATATTAGATAAAAATGTTGAGGCAATTAGCCAGTTAAATCAGGATCTTTGCAGGGTTTCCAGACGTTATCATCAACTTGAAGTAGTGGCGGTATCTCAGGAAGAGCCGCAAGATGAAAATAAAGATAAAGATGAAGGAATATCAGAAGAAGCACAAGAAATGGAAGCTTCCCTTAAAAGCGAAATTAAAAGTCTTAAGCAGGAAGTGCATATTACTCTGACCACGCTCAACAATATTTTTAAAGAATTTAGCTCTATGTTTGGCGAGGATGATATTCCCGAAGGTGAAATGTCAGTCGATCAAATTATCACTGCTATGGAATCTTTTTCAGGCAAAGATGTCGAGAATAGTCATGATTCTTTGGAGGTTGACGAGATCGATGATTCCGGTGATGATCCGCAACCCGTTGTCGATATGCCGAACAATGAACCTGAAACAGAGCCGCAGATCGATCAGGAACAGAGCTCTGAAGCGAACAAAGAATCGTCAGTGCTGAACGATGTAGGAGAAGAGCTGAAAGATAGTGTTGAGCCTTCTTCTGAGGATGAATCGCTGAATTTTTCGGTGGACAGTGCTATCGATGATATAGACAGCGCGCTAGATGATCTCGAGTTGGGCGAAACTGAAAATGATGATGGAGAACCTGATTGGGGCGACGCCTTTGCCGAGTCAGGTGATAAAATGGAAGGGGAGCCAGAATAGTCTCCAAGGAGCTTTTTGGCTCAACAAAAGATCAAATAGGTCGAAATTAGTTAGCAAACAGGTCGAATAGTGACTGACGAAAAAATAAATGAATGATAAGGTAAATTTCTAGTTGACAGCTCTAACAACCAACCGTATTATTGCGCCTCGCTGAAAGGCGGAAGCCAAAAAGCTTATCTGAACGAGCTTTTTAATTGATTTAATTTTGATCTCTAAGGTAAAAATTAATCATGCTTCACCCGGTGCGGAGTGGTAGTTCAGCTGGTTAGAATACCGGCCTGTCACGCCGGGGGTCGCGGGTTCGAGTCCCGTCCACTCCGCCATTATTAGAACTTTAAAAGCTGCTTCAGGGCGGCTTTTTTGTGCCCAGTGAACAATCAGTTCATACCCATTTATTAGGCTTTTTGGCTATTTTTCAAATGCGTGTTCAGGTATAAATTTGACCAATTAATGAAAATGGGTGCCCAATTTACTCTTTCGCTGGTTTATCAAAAGACAAAAGGATAGTAGAATCTGGCAATGGACTTTACATTGCTCTTATTTGTTATCATTGTTGCTGTTTCTGCCTTTAGGGGCTATCGAAGCGGGATATTGGTAATCGCTGCTCGTGTCATCAGCCTTGCCTTGGCCTATCTATCCTCAATCTTTTTTACGACTTCCGCCGCGAGCTTACTGCAAGAATATACCGCCGTTGAAGGGGTGATTACCTATCTGGTTGCTGGCTCGCTGGTTTTTATTGTTACCAGTATTTTATTATCATCCTTATTTTCATTGCTGATCCGTCATTTTACCGAAAAATCAAATGAAACCAGCCAAACATCGTCGCTAGTTGGTGGTTTGTTTGGTGCAATGGTTGGTTGCATCGTCGGTTTAATGGTGGTGTGGTTTGTCAGTACCTTTCAAGAAATATTGTTGGTAAAAAAAGGGCAGCCAATCTCGGGCTCTAGCGTGTTTAAACAAACGGCTAAAAAATTGACTGGCGCAGCCATTGGCGGTATTGTCAGCGGAACCACTGGCGATTCTGATTTAGCCAAAGGCGCCGCGAAATTACTTTCAAATCCTGCAGAAAATATTCAACATTTTAATCACTTGTCTCAAACTAGTGTATTACCTAATCTATTTCAAAATTCAGAAGTGAGAACGGCGCTTGATTCGCAAAACCCTGCCGCTTTGCTCAATTCAACAGCGTTTAAACAACTGCTCACTAACCCAGACTTTGTCGCATTAACGGATGAGCTAAGTTTGGCTGAATCTGGCGAACCAAAAAACAAACAATTCGCAATAAAATTAACCAGCATTTGGGCTCAGATGAAACAGGTTCAAAATAATCCTCAATACTTGGAGATTGTTCAAGATCCACAAATTAAACAAATGTTACAAAGTGGTAATGCTTATAAACTTTTGAATAGCGCGAAAATAGAACGTCTAGTACAAATTATTTCTTCTTCAAAAGCACCAGAAATTATTTTTCAAGAAATCGATGAACTAGATCAAAATCCGGTTAAAAATAATGCCGTTTATCGTTGGGTTGACAAAGATGGCAAAGTGCATTATTCAGATAAAAAAATCAATCAATAATGGATCTATATGAGTGAAAAGAACGGAATACTTAGAAAAATATTACTGTTAACTCTAGCTTTAATTTTAGCCATTGCGGGATGGATGTTATCTCAATATGGATTCAAATCAATTCAAAATCTGCGCCAAATAGAACGTATCTCACTAACTTCTATTGCTTCTGCGTTGCCGGGAGAAGTTAAACTCAATGCACAGGCCAAAAAGCGAAATCAATTGATCCGCAGTGAGTATTTTAATATTCCTTGCGTATACTATTTTTACCGATTAGAGCGCGAAGAAACTGATTCTGACGGTGATACTCATTGGTCAACCCAACATGAGTCCACAGGTTCTGTTGATTTTTTGCTTCAAGATAGCACCGGTCAATTAAAAATTAATATTCAAACATTGGTTGATGACAATCTAGATTTTTCGATGCCCATCAGTCAGCAACAGGAGATTGGTAACTATCGATACACGGAATGGCGAATTGAACCGGGCGATCAATTATTCATTTTAGGGATGTTACAAGGTACTGGTGATACGGCTGAGGTCGGATTTGTTGAGCCAGGACAATATTTACCGCTGATTTCCAAATATGGAGAAAGTGAAGAAAAATCTGATTTAGGGTTAATTGTTATATTGGCCGTGTGCGGCGGAATATCTTTGATTGCTTTTGCTGCTTTTTGTTTAACCAGCGGGCTAGGCATCCATCGGATTTTAATCTTTTTATTGGTGTTAAGTTTTAGCACTATCGTGCCACTGGTTCAGTTGGGTCTGAGCATGTTACATCTTGATATTGTAACAGGGCAGGCGCGATTAGATAAGTTATCTGAAGCCTCACTAAATGAAATTAATCGAAGTATTTACGAACTTGCTCATCCTCAATTCAATTGGCCTGAGTTAACCGGTCAATTGCGACAAGTAGACGATCGCCTAGTTGAAAAACAACAACAAAGAATTGATGAAATTCAAGTCAATCTGGAGTTTACTCAGCAACAATATATCAAACAACTTAAATCGTTTCCAAATAATTTGATTGCTTGGCTCTATTCAGTTGAGCCCGATAATATTGTGAAATTATTGAACCAACGGCAGCTTACTAAGCTTAATCTACGACTGAAAAAATTTAGACCTGCAATAGCACTGGGTGTATTACCTTTTGTTTTAAGTGGTATAGGTTTGCTATTATGTGTCGGTCTCAGTTATTTAGGCTTTCGGCTGATTCGACTTAAACGTCATATAGAAAATTTGCCTACTTCAAAAACAACTGGATTAGTTTTTGGTTTGTCCGAGTTAAAAGGGCGTGTCTCCCAGATTGAAAAGCAAGAGCCATTGATTAGCCCATTGACCAGTAGTCGTTGTTATTGGTTTCGATACATAGTACAAGAAAAACGAGGAAGCGGTAAAGATTCCAAATGGGTTACCATTGAAGATCGGCAGGAATACCAAGCCTTTTTCTGCAAAGATGCTTATGGTCAAATAAAAATATCACCGCAATACGCTGAAATTATCAGTCATCGTAAAAAAACGCGTCGACGGGGACGATTGCGATATACTGAGAAAACTTTAAATCTATCTGACAAAGTTTATATTCTCGGCAATGCCAAAATCGATCGATTGGTCGGCGATAAGTTAGAAATTAGAGGCGGTAAAAAAGAACGGCCTTATTTAATCACCAATTTAAGTGAGCAAGCTATTATGTTGCGTAAGGCCAATGGCGGTATGATCAGTTTGACCGCTGCATTTTCAAGCTTAATGTTTGCGGGTCTATTTTACTTAGGGAGTCTTGGTAGTTTTTCACCAGCCGACTATTTATTAGCGGCATTAATTGCACCGATATACATGGCTCTAATGACTTTGATTTTGCATTATAATGATTTGATTTTTCTAAAACAAAGAGCGACCAGAAATTTATCTAACATTAGTGTTGCTATGCAAAAACGATATGATCTAGTGCCTAATTTGCTGAAAATTGTTAAGCGCTATCTGTCTCATGAGGCAAAAATATTGGAAGAACTAACCGCTTATAGGGGGCAAGGTCGTATTGACCAAAATCAAGTTTCAAAAATATCTACACAATTGGAAACAGGGCAGCAAATACTGAGTCAAATTCTTATTCGCTCGGAGAGCTACCCTGACTTTAAAGCACAGAAGCTGAATGTAAAATTGATGAATAAACTGGTCGATCTGGAGAATGAAATCTCTTTAATGCGGGAAGGTTATAACGATGCAGTGAACTATTATAATATTCGTATAGCATCTATTCCTGATGTTTTTTTTGCACGGATTCTTAATTTTAAGTCGCTGCAATTATTTACCTTCAAAGACAGAAAATTCTCTCGAATAAATGTTGATTTTGAATAATTAAAGAGAGAATCCACTAACCATCGTTGCCGTGTTTTTGAAACCGCTCATATTCGCTTCGGTAAGCATCCGCTATTTCCTGATCGTGGCTATTTTCAATAGCTTTTTTAATCGCTCGTTTAGCGGATCTTAAGTTGCCGAGAGAGTATTGAGATCTTGCTATTCCGGCAAATCCTTCGTGCAGGTAGTCGGCCATTTTATTGGCTTTTTTGTAGTAGTCAATAGCACTTGAAAAATTATTAGCGAGGAACTCTTTGTTTCCCATGTCTATCCATTTATAAGGATTAGGGTCATAGTATTTCTTCAATCGCTTAGCAATGACTTGGGCATCATCATTTCGATTTTGCTCTTCTAATAATTGATAATAATTATGTAACAGTTCAAAGTTTTCGCCACTGTACTTAAGGCCGTATTGATAAATCTGTTCTGCATAATCCTTGTGTCCAGCGCGGTCATGAAGTATCGCAAGCAAATTAATCGTCTGAGGTTCTGATTTATTCAGTAAAAGAGATTGTCGTAAATACCAGAAGGCTAAAGCATCGTTGTTGTTGCCGAGCGCTTCGGCCGATTTGTTGGTGTAATACATGGTGTGGAATTCCAGCTCTTCCACATTTCTTAAACGATAGCTGCCGCTAGAGGGGTTAAAGTCAATACGAACATAGCTTCGCCATTGAGGGATGTAACTAGGAAGTTCGTCAAATTTTGGTGCTAACAAAAGCGTTCTTACGTGTTGTGAGATCAAAATAACATCCCCAGCCTTTTGGTAGATGGGTGGTGTTGTTACCAGCTCAAACTGTACCTTAACATTGACCAGATCGGCCAGAGCTTTAGTGACAATGGCGACCGAAAGACAATTTCCTTGCTTACGATCAATCGACTGGCTTGCTGTTAGAGTATCGGCATGAAAGCTAAACCCTTCCATATTTTCTTGTAAATACCGGGAAATCCGCTTGTTAGGCAATAAACTTCGATAGTCTGAGCTGTTGTAGAGAGCTAAAAATTGATTTTCTTGAATATCGCTAAGGGTATAAATATCACTTAACGTGACGGTATTTTTTGATGGGATCTTGTACAGGCTTTCGATAATTGGAGGATCTGGTGCGAGTGCTGTTGTCTTTGCTACAGGAGAGTTTGGCACAATCGCGCAGGCGCTTAATAAAAATATACTAAGGAATATGAAAGTTCGCATCAAAATTCTCCTTTGCAAAGGGCTATAATCATTAGACGTAGAATAAAGCCAAACGTTATCAAAAAATTAAAAACAGTTCTTTTAATAAGTAAATATTATCACAAAAAATATATTTATCACTATTTGTGCTTAAACCTAGACTAATCAGTTGGATTACGAAAAATAGCGCCATTCCGCAACGCGCCTGACTATGCGAAACCTAAACTCACAAGTGTTCTTAATATCTTTAATTGAGTTTTGATTAGTTTGAATAAAACCTGTATAAAAATAGATTAATAACAATAATTCTAAACAAAGGATAATAAAGGAGATGAAAATGAATAAGTTAGCGGAGAATAATCTAAAAGACGCACTCGATAACAAAGAGAAACTCAAAAATTCAGTTGAGGAGCAAAAAGCAATACGGCTTACCGATACCTCAAAAAATATTGTTATTTGTTCTGATGGTACTGGAAATAGAGGCGGAACCGGTAACGATACTAACGTTTGGCGTATTTTCAACGGTATCGATCTAAATTCTTCTAAAAGGAAACAAATAACCCATTATGATGATGGTGTTGGAACCGAGGACTTTAAATATTTCAAAATATTGGGCGGTGCTTTTGGTTGGGGGATGACCCGCAATATTATTCACGCCTATAAATTTCTTTGTCGAAATTATAAGGCAGAAGACGAGATATATTTATTTGGTTTTAGTCGGGGAGCTTATACCGTTCGAGCACTGTCTGCCTTTATTACTTATTCCGGAGTGATTAAAGATGCTAATCAATATAGTGATGCTGTGTTGGAAAAATTAATTACACAAATGGTTAAAATTTATATGGAACGTCCAAAAGAAGAAGGATTTGTCATAGCTGCCGATTACAAAAAATCTTTGAAACAATATGCTTTAAATCGATCTAAAATCAAGAAGCTGCTAAAAATACCTTTTTCAAAACTATCCGCCGAGCGTCGCCATTGGTTGAGAGATCATTATCACCCCCCAGAACAACGAGCTCATTTCAACGATGAAAGCTATAATAAAGCACACCGGGAGTTTCGAGAGAAAAGAAGTGAAAAAATGACTGCATGTTTGGCTAAAATCAAACAGAATAAAGGTGATAATTCTGTTGCTGTACCAGTGGAGTTTATGGAAACAAAGATAAAATATATCGGTGTATGGGATACGGTTTCTGCCATCGGCCTACCTTTTGATATAGGGCTTAAATGGTTACTGGAAAAAGTATTTTTTAAATTTAATTTTAGAGATAATCGGCTATCGACACAAGTGGAATTTGCCTCCCATGCGATATCTATTGATGATCAACGAAAGACCTTTCATCCAGAAGTATGGGAAGAACGAGATGGTATCGACCAAGTATTTTTTTCGGGGGTTCACTCAAACATTGGTGGTGGTTACCCAAAACAAGGAATGTCCTATGTTGCCTTGAAGTGGATGTTATCGGAGATTGAAGCTAAGCTGGGTTCGAATGTTCTTCATTTTAAATCCAGTTTTATTCAGGAGGTTGAGCAAAGTGCGGATGTCCATGAAAAAATGTATAATTCTCGTGCAGGCCTAGCTGTTTATTATCGATTTAAACTCCGATATATAGATAAGATAAAGCCACTGAAATCGGTCAAAGTGCATATATCATGCTTTAAGCGTATTGCAAGACAAACTTTGGATTATAATCCTGGTAATTTTATTCTCAATCCGGCTCAGAATATTTCGATTGTTGCAGAGGGTCAATCGACCCAACTCGACATTTCACCCAAGCAGGATTTGATTTCAAAATTGGTGGCGCAAAATAAGAGATTGCTCTCCCGTGCTTTATCAAAAGCTAAACCTACCGTTAATCAACTGGAAAATGTCTATTTATCTTTTGTCATGATTACTCTACTGGTGATTGCAAGTATCGTTACTGCAGCGCTTCCATTGTGGTCTGGCACTAGCTCTGAAGATTTAAGCGCCAATGTTATCGTTGAATATGCTTTTTACCCCGGTATATTTGTGTCGATCATATGTGTGTTTATCTTTTTGTATGCGAGTCCATTTAAAAAGCTGATTTGTATAGTGACAGGAGGCGGATTTTGGTGGGTTTCTCTACAATTACCAGAGGTAAATATTCCAAATTTAGCCGTCGTGGATAAAATAGTATGGTTAGTTGATGTGGCCTTGACACCCTTGACAACATTAATGCCTCAAAATTTAGATATTGGAATGCATTATTATTTCGAGCATCAGGCCAATGCTGTTGTGTTAGTCGTGTTAGTTTTAAGCACTTTACTAATGAGATATATCAGTTTAAGAAAGAAGCTAAAAAAATTATTTTTTGAAGCGTGGAGTTGGTTAAGAATAAAATAGTTTATCAGGGTTGTGGCCTTTTTATACGCACTACTTACCTAAAATTCACTATTAGTGAACTAGAAATATCGCGTTTATGCTTGTTATTTATCTAAATCTGATTATCTATTGCCAGAATGTGGTTTTGTGGATATAGTAGTTTCGTTTTCATATGCAGCAGAATTAACTTATCATATTTATCAAAAGGTGCAGGCACGTTAACGATGACAGTAGATGTTAAGTGGATTATTTATGGCCTAATTATATTGGCCGCAAGTCTTATATCTTTCTCTTCAACGGCTCATGGCGTTGATGAAGGCACCAAACAATTTCTAACCGACAACCAGGGGGTCGCACTAATACCCTTTTTGTATATTGGCGCTAAACATATGGTTACCGGTTATGATCATCTATTGTTTCTCGTAGGCGTATTATTCTTTTTGTACCGCTCAAAAGATGTACTCATTTACGTTAGTTTATTTACGCTGGGACATAGCATGACCTTATTGTTTGGTGTCTGGTATGATCTACAGGTTAACGCTTATCTTATCGATGCTATTATCGGGCTCTCTGTTGTTTATAAAGGTTTTGATAATTTAGGTGGTTTTAAGCGATTATTCGGTTATCAGCCCAATACAAAAGCGGCAGTGTTAATTTTTGGATTATTTCATGGCTTTGGTCTTGCGACCAAACTGCAAGAATTCGAGTTTGGTAAAGAAGGACTATTTGAAAATTTGGTTGCTTTTAATGTGGGAGTCGAATTGGGGCAGTTTATGGCGTTATCTTTTGTATTGATCATCTTAAGTTTTTGGCGACGATATTCAAGTTATCTTCAGTTTTCGACCATATCCAACACCTTGCTGATGAGTGGTGGACTTATTTTGATGATGTTTCAGTTAACTGGTTACTTTACAAATCTATAACGAGAACAATATGAACGAAATGACATTCCCAACTCAATCAACCGGTACATTAGTAAAGGCAAGTGTGGCTGCAGTGTTGATTTCTGTTGTTATATTTTTTACGATAGTTTTACCCGCTGAGTATGGTATTGATCCAATTGGTACCGGGAAGGTTTTAGGCTTGACTGTTCTAAACAATCGGGAGCCCGCTGTTGTTGAACAAAAAAATAGTGAAAAAGCGGTGGGTGCGCAAAAAAATCAAGCCACTATACTGGTGCCAGCGAATAGTGGCGTTGAATATAAATTTCAAATGAATCAATACGCCAATCTGAGCTATCAATGGTCTTCGAACGGTGAACCAATCTATTTCGATTTTCATGGTGAACCAAAGGGTGATACAAGCGGGTATTTCGAAAGTTATACGATAGCGACCGCTGCCGAAGTGCAAGGCTCGATGACGGTACCTTTTGACGGGGTTCACGGTTGGTATTGGAAAAATACCAGTGAAAGAGATGTCACTATTTTGCTAAAAACGGAAGGTGTGTATGAGGTTGTTGGGTTGATCCACTAACCACAAATTTTCCAGCTTAAGATTGTCATTCGGTCCATGTTGATGCTTATCAATATTAGCAATCAATTAATGATCGGTGCTGCTTCTTTTTTTCAAATAAATGAATCGGTAAACTCCCTTTCTTGGCAGGTGTCATTAATATTGGGTAGCCATCTATCTAAATTGGGTTAATATTGGCTAAAGATCAACCACTTAGTTGGAAATCCGTAAGATTTTGCAATATCTTTTGATTTGTTTCGCCGCTCGATAACGAGTTACTGGCAAATTCAGCCTGATTATCATATTATTAGATATTAACGATGTTATTTTATTATTAACAATAATTGATCAATTAACTTGGGTGCGAAAGACCTAGGAGAGAGGGGAACAAATGAAAAGGCTTGCGATTGCTGTCATTCATGGGTTAGGTAGCGAAGAAGAGTTCTATTCAGTAGAGCTTAAACACCGTATTACCGAGGAATATGTTAAAGGGGCAGAGGGACGTTTAGAAGACGACCTGCTATTCTTTGAAATCTATTGGGCGGACCTGGTTAGAGATGAACTGGAGTCATTCCGCAATAAAGCGAACTATAAAGGCGACTTGGCCTATCAAAATCTCCGTCAGATCATGACGGACACACAAGCTGTCGCTCTGCTTTACACCCCTGGCACCGAGTTTTACGAAGCAATCAACAATCGTATTAAAGACGGCATGCGAAAATTTGCCTCTCACAGGCGCGTGATCCCTGAGGAAACACCATTAGTTGTACTGGCACATTCTTATGGTGGCGTAATGATGAGTCATTTTATTCGCTCGATGCAAAATGGCGAATCTCAGTTAAGTAATTTTGAAACAATGAAGACTTTGGCGGGTTATATTACCTTTGGTAATCCACAAGGCCTGTATACCATGCAAGGTTTAGATTCTGAATTGGGGCATTCTTGTAAAATTACGGGTGAAGCATTGCCTGTCGATTTAGCTAAACGGGCTCGTTGGTATAATTTTTACGATAAAGACGATATTGTTGCTTACCCGCTTAAAGGACTATCTGATGAGTTTAATGCTAACGTTGATGGCGATTTTGAAATTAACGTCGGTAGCGCAGCAACGTCGTGGAATCCTGCTTGTCATACGGGTTATTGGGAAGATAAAGATTTCTATAAGCCTGTCGCTGAATTTATTGGAGAGTTAAGAGCGCCTCATTCTTTTTGGAATTGATAGCTGCAAGTAGAAACAATCGGCGGATTGTGCTTCGCTACTAATCCACCTAATCTATTGAAAAGCCTGCTAAAAGCAGGCTTTTCGGTTCTTGAAACATTTTTTTATGAATAATCAATCTTCAAAAAATACTCTTCCACAAGACAAACCGTCACAAGATATGATATTGGATAATTTGCAAACTTGTGATCTGGGAAAAGTGTTTTCACTTCACCAAACGATTGCTACTAGAAAACGCAAGGGTCAAGCGGTCGATCAATTAGTTGAAAAGCTTAAAATGATGTTGCAACGTTCGCGCCAGACTACTAACAATATCGGCGATAAAATACCCAAAATTCAAATTGAGTCTGGCTTACCCATTGCGGAAAAAAGTCAACAATTAATTGAATTATTACGAAATAATCAGGTGGTTATTGTGGCAGGCGAAACGGGCTGCGGTAAGACGACTCAACTACCTAAAATATGTTTGCAGGCTGGTCTTGGGGTCCGTGGTAAAATAGCCCATACACAACCCCGACGGGTGGCTGCCACTAGTGTCGCAAGTCGAATTGCTAGTGAGGTTCATTCACCGCTCGGTGAGCTGGTGGGTTATTCGGTTCGTTTTTCCGACAAAAGCAGCCACAATACTCGGATTAAATTGATGACCGATGGGATGTTATTATCTGAACTTCAGTCGGATCCGATGCTACGTCACTACGAAGTAATTATCATCGATGAAGCCCATGAAAGAAGCCTGAATATTGATTTCTTACTTGGTTTTCTAAAACAATTACTCAGCAAACGAATAGAGCTTAAAGTGATTGTCACTTCCGCGACCATTGATCCACAAAGCTTTTCCAAATATTTTAATGACGCACCCATTATGCTAGTCGAAGGTCGAACCTATCCGGTTGAAGTACGTTATCAACCGATTGAAGAGGTTGATGATGCGTCAGGAAGTGAACCTCTGTTGTTCGCTATTCGAGATGCGATCGATAGTTGTATGGCAGAATCAACCGGTGATATACTGATTTTTTCTCACGGTGAAAGTGAGATCAAGAATATCAGTCAATACTTAAGCCAACAAAAATTAAAACAAACCGTTATCTTGCCTTTGTATGCTCGCCTTGGAATAAAGGAGCAGCAAAGCATTTTTTCGCCTTCTAATAAACGTAAGATTATTATAGCGACCAATGTCGCCGAAACGTCCCTAACAATTCCCAACATTGTATTTGTGATCGATATTGGTACGGCACGCATCAGTCGATATAGTCAAAGAAATAAAATTCAACAATTGCCAATAGAAAAAATATCCCAAGCAAGTGCTGAGCAAAGAAAAGGTCGTTGTGGACGAATTTGTCCGGGAATTTGTATACGATTGTATTCCCAACAGGATTATGAGTTAAGACCTGAATTCACTCTTGCTGAAATTAAACGCACAAATCTGTCTTCAGTCGTTTTGCGGCTAAAAGCCATGAAGGTTGATCAGGTCGAATCATTTCCTTTTATACAATCACCGGACGACCGTCAGTGGAAAGTCGCGTTTAATTTATTATTTGAATTGGGTGCGATGAACGAAAAAAAAGAAATCAGTACAATGGGTCAAAGGATGGCGCATTTACCGCTTGATCCACAATTAGCTAGAATACTTCTCGATGAAAAACTAACCGCAATAGAAGAAATGTTTATTGTCACTAGTTTTTTAAGCGTAAGAGATGTACGAATGAGACCTCATGATAAACAGCAAAAAGCCGATCAATGCCATGCTCAATATCGTGAACCCAGCTCTGATATTTTGTCCATCATTAAACTGTGGAATTTTCTTGATGAACAACGAAATAAATTGTCTTCAAGCGCTTTTAGACGATGGTGCCAGAAAAATTTAATTAACTTTGTCGGTTGGCTTGAATGGCGCAATATCTATTTTCAGACAAAAGAAAATATTCGCACATTTGACATTAAAGCGAGTTCTCAGTCGGCCAATGCGGATGAAATTCATAAAGCGTTAGTGTGCGGTTTTATAAGTCATATAATGATAAAAACTCAGGAACGATTTTATCAAGGCGCGAGGGGGATAAAAATCTGGTTACATCCTTCGTCAGTAATGTTTAAGCAATCGAGCAATTGGTTGCTTTCGACTGAAATGATTGAAACCGATAAACTTTATGCTCGTTCAAATGCACCGATCAAACCCGAGTGGATTGAGGAAGTTGCACCTCATTTAATAAAAAATAATTACCAAGATATTCATTGGCGAAAGAACAAAGGGCAGGTTGCTGCTTTTTTAAGCCAAACATTATTAGGATTGCCAATCGTTAATCGACGACTGGTTGACTATAGTAACCTAGACATTGAAGCCGCAAGGGTATTATTTTTATTGGAAGGGCTAGCTTGCGATAACTTGAATCAAAATTTCCCATTCCTAGACAAAAATCGCCAGGTTTTAAAAGACATAGAAGATGAAGAGAAAAAACTCAGGGTTTCTGATATTAAAATCAACGAGCAAGTATTAGCCGCTCTTTACCAAAAGCAGATACCTATTCAAATCAATAATTTGATTAAATTAAAACGTTGGTTAAAAAAAGACTGGAAAGTACGTAATGAACTCTTAACTTTTGATGCCCAAAAACTCAGTCAACGATCAGCCGAATCGGTTCAAGATTACCCATCTGAGATTTCAATCGGCGGTGTGTCGCTGCCTTTATCCTATTGCTTTTCACCAGGAGAATCAGAAGATGGTGTGACGGTTGAAATACCTTCAGCCATGTTGCAACAGTTTAAACAATCAGATTTTGATTGGCTGGTGCCAGGCTATTTAAGTGAAAAAATCATGGCTGTGATGAAAGCATTGCCAAAATCAGTCAGAAAGTCTTTTATTCCATTAGCCGAAACCGCAAGAAAATGTGCCGAGGAAATACTGACTCAGGATTATTTGTCGATGTCGTTTAAACCTACCCTGATAAAAATGGTCAAAAAAATTACCAGTGTTGATATTGCCATTGAAGATATCGATTTAGATAAAATACCGGCGCACCTTCAAATGAAATTTCGAACGGATATCGCTAGAAAAAAGAGCCATTCGATAGCGGATCAACTCTCTCTTTTGCAACAAGAATATCAATCAGGTAGCAATGCCGATAAACATCAGGAACGAAGCGATCTTTCTTGCCACTTATCAACAAAATTTTATTCATGGCCTGAAAAAAAATTTTCGTTGCAAGACATCAATCAAGTTGCAGGTCGTGATATCAGAATATTTAGAGGACTATACGACAGGGGCGTTCATGTTGAGCTTAAGGAATTTTCCAGTTTAATGGAAGCACAAAATTCTCATGTCTTTGGGGTGTCTCGTTTGGTAGTACTCGATCAATTGCGTATGATTAAAGAGATAAAGAATAGTTGGCCAGATAGAAAAGAGTTAGAAAAATTAAACCTTCGGTTTGGTGGTTTTTCGCCATTATTAGATTGGCTGGTTTTGTCTATTTTAATCAATATGCAGACAGACTATCCAGAAGCTATCACCCATAAAAAACAGTTTTCATTATTGGCCCGGGAGTTTTCTAAATCGGGCCGTGCGATGATTGCTGAAGGACTAGCCCAGCTGTTGAAACTATTAAGACAAAAAAACCAAATCTATGCACAAATGGCTAGGTTAAAAAGTGATGTTTTTAACGATTCTGTAGAAGATATCAAACAGCAGCTGGTTTCTTTATGGTCTAGTCGACGATTTATTCAGCAAGGAGGTAATTTATATCAGTCTTATCATCGTTATTTGCAAGGAATAGACTCGCGATTGATTCGTATTAAACAAAATTTTCCTAAAGAACAAAGCGCGTTGGATATTTGGCAAGATTGGAACGAATGGTGGAATGAGTTATCTCAACAACCTACCGATGCAGAGTTTTCCATTCAGTTAGATGAACTTTTTTGGAGCTTGCAGGAATATCGGATTAGTTTATTTGCTACCAATGTTAAAACCAAGGGGAGTATTTCCGCAAATAAACTACAGGCAATGTTTGATCGGTTGGAAGCGCGATTGATTTAATCTATATCTGTTTTAACCTAGAAAAATTAGTTGCAGCGCGAGAAATAGCGCCAGCCCACAGCGCGCCTAGCGATGCAAAAAATGGCAAGGTGACAAGGGTATTTTGGTAACTAAGATAATGAACGTCCTCTACCAATATCAACTTGCTGAAACCAAGCTTTTGTAATTATCTATTTACAATGAGTTGTAAAAGGATTAAAGTACTATTTGCATAGATAGTGCTTATAATCGGTAGTAAATCATTAACGACTGATATTGGTACTGCTCCAATAACCGAACAAGGCTTATTTATTCTGCTTTGTTCTCAGTTTATCCAGGGGGACCTAGGTATGACGAAAGATTTAACCCAAAGACAATCCGAAGTGCTGGACGCTCTAAAAGGCTACATTGAAGATTATGGTATCGCACCTTCCCATGTAGAACTTGCCGAGCTGATTGGGGTAAAGTCCTCAAAAGCGGCGGCTGATCATCTAAAAGCACTAGAAAGAAAAAATGTGATCGAAATCTATCCCGATAAGCCGCGTGGGATCCGTTTACTTAATCAGCAAAACGAATTTGAATTGCCTTTAGTTGGTTCTGTGGCAGCCGGTTTGCCTATTGAGGCGATTGAAAACGTAGAAAGTTATGTCACTATTCCTGAAGTATTAAGACGCAAAAAACCAACCTTCCTGTTGAGAGTCAGAGGTGACAGTATGATTGATGCAGGTATCTTAGATGGGGATCTGATTGCCGTTAGAAAATCACAGACTGCCAATATTGGTGAAATAGTCGTCGCCCGAATTGAAGATGAAGTGACGGTTAAAAGATTGCAAAAACAGGGTGCCAATGCGGTGTTAGAGCCTGCCAATGACCATTATCAACCAATTGTCTTACCGGCGGAAGATCTTGCGATCGAAGGCCTGTTTGTGGGATTGATCAGGGCCTAGGCGCTTGGATAATTTTTTGCCTACCCTAATTCTGAGTTAATCATTTTCTATATGCTTTATTCGTACAGATAAGCTAGAATAGCGGCCTTTCTAGCTTGCTTCTTTGTCTGATATGTAACTTGATATGAAATTTGTCATTAAATTATTCCCTGAAATCATTGTAAAAAGCCGTCCAGTTCGGAAGCAATTTATTGCCCAGCTTCGAAAAAATCTGAAAAAAGTTTTAAGTCCTATTACCAAGAATGCTGAAATTACTGGTAGTTGGGATCTCATCGAACTGGATATTGCTCAGCCGGACGAGCATTTAGAACAGCCCATTATCAACCGCCTTCAATCGACGCCCGGAATTGATTTTATTCTTAAGGTCAAACCTTATGCGTTTGATAGCATCGATGACATTGCTAATATTGTTATAAAAGAATTTTCTACCAAAGTACAAAACAAAACTTTTTGTGTTCGGGTAAAACGTTCAGGCATACATGCTTTTAACTCAATTGAGGTTGAACGTCAGGTCGGTGGCGCACTTTTTCATAATAGTGATAATGCAGGTGTAAAGCTTAAAGATCCTCAAGTGACCGTTAATCTAGAAATACGGGGAGATACTTTACTGACCGTTGTAAAACGAATTCAAGGGCTTGGTGGATTTCCAATGGGGCAACAGGAATCTTGTGTCAGTTTGATTTCCGGTGGTTTTGATTCTTCAGTTGCCAGTTATATGATGATGAAACGTGGTATAAGAACTCATTATTGTTTTTTTAATCTTGGTGGTATAGCACATGAAGTCGGAGTTAAACAAGTTTCCCATTATTTGTGGGAAAAGTATTCTTCTTCCCACCGAATATTATTTATTACCATTCCTTTCGAAAAAGTAGTCGCGGAAATTCTGACCAAAATTGATCATAGTCAGATGGGCGTAGTACTGAAAAGAATGATGCTTAGAGTGGCTAGTCAAGTTGCTGATGAATTTAATGCACCAGCTTTAGTGACTGGTGAAGCCGTTGGACAAGTTTCCAGTCAAACTTTAACCAATTTAGCGGTGATCGATAAAGTTTGCGAAAATCTGGTAATGCGTCCTTTAATTGTGATGGATAAACCCGATATAATTTCACTGTCCCGAGAAATTGGTACTGAGGAATTTGCGGCGGTTATGCCTGAGTATTGTGGTGTTATTTCTAACAAACCGACCACTAGAGCCAAATTGGCCAAAGTAGAAGCTGAAGAACAGCGGTTTGATTTTGAGGTGCTTGAGCAGGCTTTTGAAAATCGAAAAGTCGAAAACATTGATGAAATCTATGCATCAAAAACAAACCTGCAAGAAATCGAAATAGTCTCGCTGCCCAACAAGGATGATATCTTGGTCGATATTCGACATCCTCACGAGCTAGCGATAAAACCATTGCAATTGACCGCCAATAAAATAATGTCTATACCCTTTTTTAAGTTGCAGTCTTGCTCGGAACTGGAAAAAAATCAAAGTTATTTATTGTATTGCGACAAAGGTATTATGAGCCAACTGCAAGCAGAAGAATTAGCCAGTAAGGGATACCTAGTCAAAGTTTATCAACCTGAGTAACTTTTCAGTTTATTTTCAAAATACACCGAAAAATGACCGTTAATTCTTCAGCAACTAATGGTACCGCCGGTCGAGTTTTCATGGATATTATCACCGTCAGTATCTTTTGAATGTCGGATCCGTCCGGCTTTGGTTAGGAATAATGCTCTCGATTTATCGGCTTTGTTATCATAACAAAGCTCAAAACTACCATTTTGATGATTAGTGATACCGGTGCCAGTCCATTGCAATGAATTTTTATAACCAAATGCTCTCCAGCTTAAACTAAATTTTTCGTCTTCTGAATAATATTGATTAAGAAGTTCATCACCATCGTTATACTGTCTGTCGCCATTATTATCCACAAAAGACATGTAGCCGGTCGACCAATCGCTGCTGCAAACAAGTCTATTATTAATGGGGCACATAGTGACTTTGTGATTACTGCTAATCGCTTTTAGGCGGGAAAATTGCAGAGTTTGGGTTAATCTTTGAACATTTGCACTGACCTTACTACGATCCATTATTTCAGAAAATGATGGGATTGCCAGATTAAGTGTAATTGCGATAACTGAGATACTAATCAGTAGTTCAATCAGTGTAAAAGCGCTGCTTAGCCGTTTCATAATGTTATTCCTTTTTTGTTTGACTGGTTATTCCAGATTCTGTCTTCCAATGAGGGGCTTATTATGAATAAATTTGAAACGTTTTGGGATAGGGGGATTCTTGCAGCGAGCGACGAAAAGTCGCTTTTAAGACGCAGACAAACTCAGTCGTTTTTGTAGGATAATGACGATTTTTTTTGTAATTATGGTAATCCTATGACCGGATAGTCGTCCTTAAGATCCGTTAATCTAAGTTTATATTAAGCTTATCCAGTTTATATCGCATTGCCCTAAAACTAATCCCTAGCGTCTTAGCTGCTTTAGTTTTATTGCCGTTGGTTTGCTCCAATGCTGCCAGTATCTCATCACTTTCTATATTAGCGAGGTATTCATCGAGCGGAGTATCATTTCGACCAGGGACGGAGTGGCCTTTAACGGCCTGATTAGGCTTTATAGGCAAATTCAGGTCACTCGTCTGTATGGTCTCTTGCGAAGCTAAAGTCAAAGCTCGTTCCAAAATGTTTTCAAGTTCTCGTATGTTGCCTGGAAAATCATATTCAGAGAGCACGCTGAGCGCTGATTGTGATATTTGAATATTTTCAATACCATGCACTTTTACGAGCTGCTCGAGTAGATATTGGGTTAGCTTAGCGATGTCTGCTTTTCGTTCTCTTAGGGCTGGAACATTCACCTCGATAACGTTAATACGGTAAAATAAATCCTGGCGAAAAGTTCCTTGATTAACCAGATCCAGTAAATCTCTATGACTAGCGCTTAAGATCCGCGTGTCTACGGGAATTTCTGTATCACTACCAACGGGTCTTATACTTTTTTCCTGAATGGCTCGAAGTAACTTAACTTGCATTGCCAGTGGTAATTCTGCTACTTCATCTAAAAATAGAGTGCCTCCTTCAGCGGCTTGAAAAAGTCCTTTTTTGTCAGCGACTGCACCGGTAAAACTACCTTTCTTGTGGCCAAAAAACTCACTTTCCATCAGCTCTGAAGGGATCGCTCCACAGTTGACCGGCACAAAAGCTTTTTCAGCGCGTGGGCCTTTATGATGGATCAATTTGGCAACCAGTTCTTTACCCGTCCCTGACTCACCATTAATATAAACGGGCGCTTGACTTCGTGCGAGTTTGAGTATGGTTTGTTTTAAAATTTTCATTACATCGGTATCACCGATAAGTTGCTTTTTCGATTTATTTGATTTTCCTGTAGCATCCTTTCTTTTTATCGTTTTACTATTTACCTTTAGTGCATTGTTGATCAGTGTCCGCAACGCGGTGAGATCAACCGGTTTTGATAAAAAATCAAAGGCTCCGGCTTTCATTGCATCGATGGCAGTTTCCATATTGCCATGTGCGGTTATTAAGGCGACTGGCAGTTGACTGAAGTTTTTTTGAATAAATTTTATCAAGTCGATACCGTCGCCGTCTGGCAAACGCATGTCTGTCAGACAAAAATCGAAAGCGTGTTGTGCAAGCAATTGTTTTGCTTGGATGATGGTTTCAGCTCTTTGAGTATCAATATCCATTCTAGATAGAGTAATACCCAATAGTTGAAGTATGTCCGGTTCATCGTCAACAATAAGTGCAAGAGGTCTTTTAGTCATAGTTTTTCCAGGTTAAAAATCCATTACTGGCATTCTTTTGCTGATAGCAAAACTTATTCTGAAACAGGAGCCACCTGCCGTCAAGGGGATATAATCTAATCGTGCCCGATTAGCTTCACAAAGCTCTCTTGAAAGGTACAATCCCAAGCCAGTTCCTGTTCTGGAGGTTGTAAAAAATGGTTCGAATATTTTTTCAGCTTGTTTAGGAGGGATCCCTTCGCCTTTATCAATCACATCGAGAAAAGGTGTTCGATTGCTAGGCTCGATCCCGACCATGATCAATAGGTAAGGTTTACTAGAAAATAGTTGGCTATAACGTAAACCATTGTCTATTAAGTTAGTGAGTATTTGGCGTAGTTGTGAGTCATCGAAATGAACAATAATATCATCTGATTGAAACTGTAGGTGTATATCTGGTAAAGGTGATTTGTTTAAACAATATTCTTTTTTGAGGTTTATTAGGTAGTTAGAAAGATTAATTTCTTTGGCCTGAGCTGTTTTTCTGACAGATAGCTGCATAATATTTTCAATGATTTCATTGACTCGTAAAGCATTTTTTTCGACAATTCCCACTAAGTCCAAATTGGCGGCCTTAAGTTCCTCAGACTCTTTCATTAATTGGGCTGCATGGCTTAATGCGCCCAGTGGATTTCTAATTTCATGGGCAATTGATGCGGTTAGTCGGCCTAATGAAGCTAATTTAAGATTTTGTGCCTGCTGGGTCAGCATGGACGTATCATCAAGAAAAATAATAGCATTTTCTTTGCTCTCTCCAATGGGTGAGAAATGAGGTAATAGGTTAGGTCCCGTAGCCGTATTTCTAAATGCTTTGGAACGATAGTGATTTTTTCGACGCCATAAATTAAGTTGTCGGGCAAGTGGCGTTGCGACCTGCTCTAATCTTTTACTTTGAGTTGATTCTGGCATTCCTAAATGAACCCAGGCAGCTCGATTAATCAGTCGGATATTTTGAAAACCATCAATAACAATTACGCCGGTTGACATATATTGAATGATTTCTTCATTCAGCTTTTCCATGCTTGCTAGGCCGCGGATGGATTGTTCAGCAGCTTCATCACTCTCTCTGATCCTTCTTGATAAGTAAAGCGCCAGTAAGCTGGTGCCAAGAAAAGTGACGGCAAGAATGCCAGCCTGAGTCAGGCTACTTTTATCTCTAATGCCATAAATGATGGCATACCCTTCCTCTATAAACACTAATATTGCCGCTAAAACGGAATAGCCCAAAGCGGGTGCGGTCCCTATCAAAATGCTTGCAGCAGTGGTGCTGACGGCTATCAACATGCCCAGACCGCTAGAGATCCCACCACTAGCATGCATTAGTAATGTCAGTAATATAATATCAATCAGTACTTGTACTTGAAGTTGTATTGCAAAATGTGCACGGTAATAGGTCGCTACATGATTAAGCACTGCCATAGTCAAAAATAGTAGAGTTGTGAGGTTAAAAAGCTGAGGGTATTGAGTACCTAAAAACGATGTTTCCGGCTGAAATTGCACCACCGCTACTAGAATAGTAGCCAGCAAAAGACGGTAAACTGAAAAAATTCGGAGCGCACGCCAAGTAGAATTTTTTATCACAGGATTATTGCTATAGGCGGTCATTGTGGTTGAGATCCTCCCCAAAGTATTAGCTCGAACTATTTGTTTTTTTACTAATCATAAATTGTCGGAATGGGTAGACGTTTATGTTGTGTCTTTTGGTAGATAGCCATAATTTTTTTGTCAGTGATTGAATCTTTGGATTTATTTTCCAGAAAATTATCAATTTGTTGATAACTTAAACCCAGAGCATCTTCATCGGTTTTTGATGGCGACAAGCATTCTAAATCAGCGGTCGGGGTTTTAGTGACTAGCATGTTCGGTGCTCCGAGGTGTTTTGCTAGTTGTCTAACTTGTCTTTTACTGAGTCCAAATAGAGGGGCTAAATCGCAGGCTCCATCTCCCCATTTTGTATAAAAACCAGTAATATTTTCGGCAGAGTGATCGGTACCCAAAACCAAACCCGATAGTAAACCTGCCACTTCATACTGGGCAATCATTCTGGCTCGAGCCTTATTATTACCTTTTACAAAATCTAATTTTTGGGGGTCTTGTGGGCAGATCCCATTGTCTTGTAGCGAGGAGATTGATGATTGATGAAGTTGATCGACGCCGTCTTTAATATTAATACAAATATTTTCACTTGGCTGGATAAATGAAATTGCTTGTTGAGCATCTCGCTCATCCGCTTGAGTACCATAGGGTAGTCTGACAGCGATAAAACGATATCCGCTGCCCGTTTTATTTAAATCGTCGATAGCTAACTGAGCTAATTTGCCTAATGTGGTTGAGTCAACACCGCCGCTTATTCCTAATACAAGTGTTTTCATTGCTGATTTATTTAGTTGCTGTTTGATGAATTCGATCCGTCGATCAACTTCCCGTTCGACCTCAATTTCTGGTAGTACCTGCATTTCTTTTATGATGGTATTTTTTGCCATTAGTTAATCATCCTAAATTAATCCGTTGAATCACGAGAAATAGCGCTACCCTGCAACGCGCCTGACTATGCCATTTTTCACTAGGTCATGCACACCGCGGGATAGCACTCTTTCCTCGGATCCAACAGATTATTCTAGGATAATGGGTCGGTTTGTCAATGGTAATGCATTTTAGGTCATACGAGAGTTTTACTCAATGGTTGTTGCTGATCTCCCGATTTGGATAAATTAAACTTTATCAGAAAGTCTATCGGTACCGGATGCAAGTCATTATCCTAAAATAATTCTAGGATTACTTTTACCTGTGTATTCAGCAAGTCTATGTTAATATTAGGGTCTGTTGATCTTTCATATTTCAACACTGCCGAGGTGCTTTTTGTGCCTAACGAGGCAGAAGAAGCGCTGTTTAGCGATTCTAAATGAGCGACTGATAACGAAGTTAGGTGAAAAAAGCACTCGGCCCTTCGGGTTGTGGTTAAAATATCGCCACTTGTTGTTGCTCCTCACTCATTTGGAATAACTAAACTACACTCGTCGCGCCTAAATTGGCGATATTTTAGCCGCAACAGTGATGAAATATGAAAGATCAACAGACCCTAAATTATTCACAAAATTTAATATTAACTTCAACGGATTATTCTAGGATAAAAGGTTCAAAAAATACATCTGCTGAAGAATGAATGGATCAACTATGAAAAAAATCGAAGCTATCATTAAGCCTTTTAAATTGGATGATGTTCGAGAAGCTCTAAGCGATGCTGGTATTTCTGGAATGACTGTTACCGAGGTCAAAGGCTTTGGACGCCAAAAAGGGCATACGGAGTTGTATCGTGGCGCGGAATATATGGTCGATTTTTTGCCAAAGATAAAAATAGAGATCATTATTTCTGATGATTTGTTAGATATTTGTGTCGATACCATCATGGAAGTGGCTCGGACTGGAAAAATAGGTGATGGTAAAATATTTATTTCCGAAATTGATAAGATTATTCGTATTCGTACTGGCGATGAAAACGAAAGCGCGATATAAATATGAGCTACGGGTTATGAATTCAGGACTATATACGGGATGTAGGCAGCAAAATGACAGACCCTAAAAAAGGGCGCTAATTGCGCCCTTTTTGATGGTTGATTCGTTGTACTATATTTTATGGTCTGGGTAATTTAATAGTAAAACTCGCCGACTATTTTCAGCTAATTCTGGTAAATCGAGAAGCTTATAGGTTATTACCATCATTTCAAGGGCGTGAGGGACCGCTGGTGTTTTAGGGTAATGGTCAACGACATATTTGGCGCGATTGGCCGCCGCAAGATATGCTGTTCGTTGTAGATAATAATTGGCTACATGTAATTCGTAATCCGCTAATCGATTACGTAAAAATATCATTCGTTGTTGGGCATCCTTCGCATATTTACTATTGGGATATAAACGCAAAAGCTCAGCAAAATCATCAAATGATTGACGCGCCGCACCGGCATCTCGTTCTGAAATGGGGGCTGAAAATAAGTCTTTACCAAAACCGGTTTCAGTCGAAAAGTTGATCAGGCCCTTCATATAATAAGCATAATCAAGATCTTTGTGGCGAGGATTCTGTCGAATAAACCTTTCAGCGGAAGCTATTCCGGTTCCGTAGTCACTCAATTTATAATATGAATAGATAAGGTTGAGTTGGGCTTGGTGAGAATATGCACCAAAAGGGTATAAACTGTCTAATCTTTCTAGATATTGAACGGCGCTACGATAGTTGCCCGAATGCATTGAGAATTGTGCTTTTTCAAATAATTTGAAGGCATTATTTATTTTAGCTGCTCCAGTAAAATCTTCATCGCTGCTTGAGCAGGCTGCTAAAATGGTCAGTAATATAATTAAGCAAGTGCTTTTTACTATTCTCATTGATTCTCAAAGTCGTTAAAATGATACTATTAATGAACCGACTTAAAATTAAAAACCGGATTCAAAGTGGTATCAGTGATAAACGTCAGCAATCTCGATTAGTGGTTAAATAAAATGATAAAACTCAGCGAATTGCGAACGTATAAAATTAGGTGAATACAGCTATTTTACCTGAGAGGGAAGGTAACTGCTACACCAACCAACAGATAAGGCCCACAAAGTGACAAAAAGTTCCCTTAAAGAAATTCAAGAAGGTCAAGCAAGTTTAGAATTTGATGTTGAACAAAGTTTGGCGGGCGAACGGCTCGACCATGTTTTGTTGCATTATTTCCCAGAGTTATCACGCTCCAGATTACAAAGTTGGATTAAAAATCAACAAGTTAAGCTGAATGGACAGGTTTTCGTTAAACCAAAACAAAAGGTGTCAGGGGGTGAATTACTCGAAGTTGTGCCGACATTACAGGATCAAGGGGATTGGAAACCTATTGATATTGATTTTGAGGTTCATTATGAAGATGACGATTTACTGATCGTCAATAAAAGAGCCGGATTGGTGGTGCATCCGGCGCCCGGCCACTATCAGGACACTTTGGTTAATGGCTTATTGTACCGTTATCCCGAACAAATAAAGTTACCACGCGCAGGTATAGTGCATCGTTTGGACAAAGACACTACCGGTTTATTGGTGGTGGCCAAAACCGCTGAAGCGCATAATCATCTAGTAAACCAGCTCCAGCTTAGAGAGTTTGCTCGAGAATATATTGCGTTAGTTCACCACACATTGGTCGCTGGAGATACAATTAATTTACCGATTGGAAGACATCCACAGATCCGAAAAAAAATGGCGGTCATAGTCGATGGTCGATCGAGTGCTAAGGAGGCAATCACTCATTATCGAATTGAGCAAAAATTTAAACATTTTACTTTATTGAAAGTGAAGCTAGAAACGGGTCGAACGCATCAGATCCGGGTTCATCTTTCTCATATCAATCATTCGATCGTTGGCGACCCTTTATATTCTATTCGTAACCTTAAACCAAGAGCTATGGATGAGTCCTTTACCGAGGTATTTGAGTCGTTCCGACGTCAGGCACTACACGCGTCATCTCTAGGTCTTGTTCTTCCGAGTAGCGGAGATAAAATGAGCTGGCAGGCGCCTTTGCCGGATGATTTTGTAGAGTTACTTGATGCTATCAAACTGCACGAGGCTAAATAGGCTTGTAGCAAAAATAAGACGTTTATTGAAAATGAAATCAATATGTAAACTAAGCAACGCCCAGAGGATCAAGTCAAATTCTTATATTGAAGCTAAATGGCCGGTACCTACAAAGGTGCGCGCCTATGCAACCACTCGTGTTGGTGGAATGAGCCAAGCACCCTTTGATTGCTTTAACTTAGCGATACATGTGGGGGATGATGAGCAAAAGGTCATTCGAAACAGGCAACAACTGGTTCAGGAGCTTGGCATTAAGCAAACACCGCGGTGGTTGGAGCAAACCCACAGCACCCAAGTTATTGATCTCGATCGAATGGAACAGCCCTTTTTCAGCGATAAATCACCCTCTATTATCCAAGCTGATGCCAGTTTTAGTGCTCAACCGGGACAGGTTTGTGTGGTAATGACCGCCGATTGCCTGCCAATATTGTTTGCTAACAAAACCGGTAGCTGGGTTGCGGCGGTGCATGCTGGATGGCGAGGATTGCTTGATGGCATCGTGCAAAATACGATTGCGGCATACCCAGGAGATCCCTGCGAATTGCTCGCCTGGCTTGGACCTGCCATTAGTCAGCCCCATTTTGAAGTGGGTGAGGAGGTAAAGTTCCTTTTTGAACAAAAAGAACCGTCTTATTCAACGGCTTTTAAAGCAACGGGTGTTGCTAAATATCATGGTGATCTATATGCCATTACACGAATGCTATTAAGCAAATATGGGATTGACGCTTTTGGTGGAGAGTTTTGTTCTTTTTCTCAGCCTTCACAATTTTTTTCTTATCGGCGAGATGGCAAAACCGGTAGGATTGCTAGTTTGATTTGGATCGAAAGTGAGGAACAACAATGAATGGTTGGGTGATATTGCTGACTGTTTTTGTCATTATCTTCGGTTTGTTGGCAATGATTGTTACCATTGGCAACAGGTACAATGGCGCAAATTGGGGACATCCCGCCACCAATATCCTAGACGGCTGGCTGCGTTTGTATTGCAAGAAATTTCATCGACAAGGAAGCAACAAAATTGAATTACCTAACGTGGAACAATTAATACTCGTTTCTAGTCATGTGTCAGCTATTGACCCTTTTTTGTTGGTTACAGCTACCGACAGGCCCATCCGTTTTATGATTGCAAAAGAGGAGTACGAGCGTCCAATACTCAACCGGATTTTCAGAGCGGCGGGCTGCATTCCTGTTGATAGAAGTGGTCGAGTAGAAGGGGCTTTTCGTAGTGCTCTTAGAACCATTAAAGCTGGAGAATTGGTGGCTATTTTCCCTCAAGGCGGGATCCATTGTGCCGAAAGTCCACGTCCCAGAATTAAACCAGGAATAATCAAACTGAGTCAATTAACCGGATGTTCAATTCTACCTGTACGGATTAAAGGCGTGACTGAAACCAATTCAACTCTTAAAGGGGTCTTTACCCGATCTCACGCACACTTTGATGTAAATGAAGTTTTGTCTAGCAAGCAAGTACAAGCTGAGGCGTTTAGCCAAGCGATGTCAGACTGGTTGATCGGAAAAATATCGCATTTGAAACTTTAAACCATCGTTTATCGGAGCTAGCTTGATTTGGATCATCAATTAAATTTCGTTATCTGCTACCTTCACTATCATCAGAGCGGGTTAATTTTCATCGGGTCAATCATGCAACAAAGTAAACTAGAATGGGATGAATCCCTGCTAGCCAAGTATAACATTTCAGGGCCAAGGTATACATCCTATCCCACTGCTTTAGAGTTTACCGAAAACTATCAAACTAGTGACTATCTAATGTGCCTAAATGGGCTACCTGCTGATCAATCTTTATCTCTTTATATCCACATTCCATTTTGTCAAAATATTTGCTATTACTGTGCCTGTAATAAAATCATTACCAAACATAAATCGCAAGCTGAGCAATACGTTGATAATTTGATGAAAGAAATACGTTTGGTCGCGGCTGAAGTGGGCGACAATCCATTACGACAAATCCATTGGGGGGGGGGGACGCCCACCTATCTCTCCATTGAGCAGATCTGCGCAATTATGCATGCTATTCGTGAGTCATTTGAGGTGCCTGACGAAGAATCAACAGAGATTTCTATTGAGATCGATCCTAGAGCTATCCATATCGAAGATATTAAGCATTTGGCAAAGCTAGGGTTTAATCGTATGAGCATGGGAGTGCAGGACTTTGATATTAAAGTACAAAAGGCGGTCAACCGCGTTCAGTCCTTTGAAATGACCAGAGATATGATTATAGAAGCTCGAAAATATGGCTTTAAATCGATTAATCTTGATTTGATCTACGGTTTACCATTTCAAACCAAACACAGTTTCGAACAAACTTTAAAATTAGTGGTAGAGATATCACCAGACAGAATTTCGGTGTTTAACTATGCTCATTTGCCACACCGATTTAAGCCGCAAAGACGGATCAGTTCAAACGATTTACCAACGGCAGTAGAAAAACTATCAATTTTTCAATATATTATCGAAAATCTACAGGAAAATGGCTATTTGTATATCGGAATGGATCACTTTGCGAAGCCCGATGATGAGCTAGCCATTGCCCAAAAAGAAGGCTGTTTACACCGAAATTTTCAAGGGTACACCACCCATGAAGAATATCAACTAATTGGCGTTGGAGTCTCTTCAATTGGTTCTATTAATGGTCATTATCATCAAAATGTAAGAGATGTAGAGCCTTATTATAAAGCCTTAGATAATAATCGATTGCCCAGTTGGCGCGGAGTAAAGGTAAATGGTGACGATCTTCTTAGAAAACGGGTAATATTCGATTTAATTTGCCACTTTGAATTAGATATGGCCAAAGTCGATCAAGAATTTAATATCGATTTTGAACACTATTTTGCAACGGAATTAGCCATGTTAAAACCTTTTATTGAAGATAAGCTGGTTGGCCTAACAGAGCGCACAATACAAGTATCTAATCGTGGAAGATTGTTAATTCGTAATATCTGTATGGTTTTTGACGCTTATCTTAATGAATTACATACAATTAATAGTTTTTCTAAGGTGATATAAGTATTTTTTTGAACGGTTGAGATATTTTTATAATAGTTTAGCAAATCACTGGGTTTTTATCGGTATAGCAGCTGTCAGTACAAAATAAAACTGCTATAATCGCCCAATCTTCGTAATTACTTGGTTGATTTTGTTTTGCCAGTAAATGTAAATTTATCCAGTCAGATCAAATGTCAAACATGCAGTATCAGACGTCTTTGTTTGCCTGTTATGTTAGCGGATTCAGAAATAGAATATCTGGACAACATCGTCCAACGTAAACGAGTACTTAAGAAAGGTAAGTTTTTGTTTAAAGCGGGAGATCCGTTTGATTCAATACACGCGATCCGATCTGGAAGTCTTAAATCTTACACTATCAGTACCGACGGTATCGAGCAATTAACGGGATTTCATTTACCCGGGGAAATGGTTGGTTTAAATGCGGTAAGTACTGAATCCTATCCGAGCTTCGCAAAAGCGTTAGAAACCTCCTTAGTTTGCAGTATTCCCTTTGACCGACTGGAAACCTTGGCTAGAGATTTGCCCGCTCTTCAGAGTCAATTATTTCGCGTTATGAGTGGCGAAATAAGGGATGAGCAAGACTTGATGATGCTGCTCAGTAAGAAGAATGCTGATGAGCGATTTGCAGCTTTTGTCATGAATCTCTCTGCTCGTTATCGTCGTCGAGGCCTTTCGGATAAAGAATTTTTCCTTTCTATGACTCGTAGCGATATAGGTAATTATTTGGGCTTGGCCGTTGAAACCGTTAGTCGATTAATTACTCGTTTACAAAAAAAGGAACTTATTGAAATTAAAGATCGATATTTATGCATTAAAGATATACATGAATTGAGTGTACTCGCTGGGACTTCTTGCCACCATTAGTTAATTATCCTAAATTAATCCGTTGGATTCGTGGAAAGAGTGCTTACTGGGCAGACATCCATTACTGATAGTTTTGAACGGTTTTTAAAAGGATTTTTTCTAAATAATCACAATATTTATCCAAGTAGTTTTTTCCTTCATTTTCGGCACTCAACCAAGGATTCATCAGAGTATGACGTAAGATCAGGATCTTGTCGTTTTGATTGGTGCTACTTTGTTTATCAAATAAGTGCAATTTTTTAAACAAATTCGTTTGTTCTTGTTTACTCAAGTTAGTTACTGATAGATGAGTTTTAGAGCCTAGAAACTCATTCGATTGTACCGGTGTATCCGGATCATGGGTTAGTTGCTTATAAATATCTTGAGAAAAGCGATTCATAAGATTCAAACATTGGTTTCCGTCGGGATTTATGGCAATAGTGACTAAGTTGCTGTCCGGTTCAAATGGAACGGTCAAGCAGACCTTTCCCTTTAGTTTTTTCTTAAGTTGTCAAAAAAGTACTCAGATGAACGAACAGTTTGGCGAATGATGCGGCCAAAATTCTGATTATCTAAAGGTAATACACTGTGTGCAACATAGGCTGCTGCTGCGTTAGCGCCTGGTTTGGAACCTTCTAAAATATATTGTCCTACCTGTAAAAAATCAGGATCTTCAGATTCGGAAAAAACATAGTCTGCACTAGTACTCAAGAGTCTCACCACTTCACGATTTTTAGCAATAAATCCGCCCGTACCAAATGGTAGGTAGCCCTGTTTATGAGGATCGATAGTGATGCTATCCGCTCCTGTTAAAGCCGCAAACGATTGGTAAACGCGCCTAGATGGAAAATAGTTGAGTTCTTGCTTCATTTCTTCAAAAGAAACTAACTCTCCATTGGGCTTTCTAAACAGGCTGGTTAAATATCCGCCCCAAGCGGCATCAATGTGTATATAAAAATTTAAACCTTTATCCGATAATTCATTTTGCAACGCTACAATTTTGTCGATCGGATCGATAGTTCCAAATTCGGTGGTCCCTAATACGCCAATCACCGCCAGAATAGGGATATTTTGAGAATGCAATTTGTTGACAATTCTCTCCAATTCCTGCTCATCCATGCGCATGGAATCTGTGAGCGGTACCTTAACTAAAGATGCACTACCAAAACCCATTACTCGCATAGCTTTTTTCCAGCTGTAATGAGCGGTGGCCGGGACGATGACTACCGCTTGTTTTAATTGCCAATGTTCTGCATAAAATTGAGCGGGCCCCAATGATTCGATACGGTTGTCTTCAATGGCTTGTTGAAATTCCTTCAGCTTGTTATCACCATATTTACCCGATACCCTATGCAGGGCCAATTGACGAAACTCAAGAACTTTTTCGATAGAAAAATTAATCAGCTCCCAGCATGTGTAATCGGTCAGGTTTTTGAAATCGGATGAATCTAATTCCAGATCTAGCTCAATCTCTAGCTGTTTGGCGGCGGAGGCTATTGCAATCGGATAATATTTAGCCGCTCTAAAATTCCACAAGCTTTCGTAATTGGCGCTAGTTCCACCGCTAGTAAGATGTCCCCAAGCGCAAGGAAATTTGGATTCGTCGATATTAAAACCAAACATTTGGGCAAACTGCTGACCTACCTGTAGCTCCATTTTTAAAGTTACCGGTCCAGCTTCGGAGGTAATATTATTGGGATTATAAAAATTGGTGATCAATTGTGCGAGCAGTGCTGGCATCATCAGATCTGACGACATGTGTCCAATATAGCGTGGATTGTAAAAGGGGACCGAACGTTTTAGTTTTGCGGTTAAAGAGTGTAATGCAGCTCGGATCTTTGCCAGTCCGTCTTGATAACAGGTATCGTTCATCATTTGAGGCGTGATAGGTGGCGTATCTTCAGGATGGAAGTTACGACGCCAGTAGATATGATCCCTCACAAATTCCACTAACAACTTTTCCAGCGCGTCATTATTCTCACCATACGCTCCCAAAAAATAGGGGCTCAGAAATTTTAGATTATTGGTTAAATGATTATCATTAGAGCTATTGCTATTTGAAATATTCATCATAAAATCCGTTATAATCTTAGAATAATAGTTGTTTGACTTCTCTTGGGGAGACTAAGCGGAAATAGAGAAGCAACAGTGGGTAATATCGAGGGCTTTATGTTACTCAATCTAATTACAACTAATCTTGATCCAAATCAGCATTCAACCAGACTTAATAGTGACGAGTTTGAACCTAAATTAATCGGTTGAAGTATGGAAGGCGGTAATCATTTAATGAAAATATTAATGAATAAAGAAAATATCACAGGCCTAATTTTAGCGGGCGGTGCAGGCAGCAGAATTGGTGGTGCGGACAAAGGTTTTTTGAAATATGCCGATTTGACCTTAATAGAGCACCAAATTCAGTGGCTTAAACCGCAGGTTAAAACACTCCTAATTTCCGCCAATCGCAATATATCTCAGTATCAAAATTTTTCATATTCGGTTCTAGAAGACAATAATGATGGATTTGAGGGGCCGTTATGGGGTTTAAAAAAGGGGCTTGAAAATTGTGTAACCGATTGGCTTTTTGTTCAACCGATCGATATGCCTGATTTACCGACGAATTTAATTGGATTATTGGCTGAGAATATTTTACTGTCAGAAGTTAGTCAAGAGTCAGATTGTTTTTATTTGATATCGGACCAACGTGAACACTATTTATCGATGCTGATTAATCGAAAATGTTTACTAGCATTGCAACGTTTCTTAAATACTGGCAATAAACGGGTGAGAGATTTTCATCGGCAAATTGGTAGTCTCACTGTCGATCTGAAGATAAAAGAAACAAATTTTAAAAATTTAAATTTTCAATCCGATTATCAATAGAGGAACCACTGCGTTATTATTTTCTTTTTAGGTCAATTTCTAATGATACGGAAATACTCTTGTCTGTCATTGACTGGGAGAATAAGAGTCCTTGTTTGCTTGGTCGTCCTTCAAGTTCCTTTTGTAATTGTTCTCGATTTATTGAGAGTAATAGTCTGTTCGTCTTACTATCAAAATTAAAAAAATGTGGACTCAAATTCGTGTTTACCCCATAGACTAACGAATGGGTTGGGGACAATGCTATTGATGATTGGATTGTTTTCCCCTCTGTCAATTGGCTTGCCTCAGCCTTGGAAACTCGAAAGCGAATGCTGTTATCTTGTATTCGAATATACATACGGCTACCTGTTTTTCTAGGTTAATGGTTAAGATCTAAGTTTGAAAAATAGAAATCAACCAGCTCGCCTGTTGGGGTGTTTTTATTCGTCTCTGATAAAATAACCCATCCGTTTGCATCCAACATAGGATGGATTTTAAAAGACTCTTGCCCTTGGGATATTTCTACGATTAAATTGGCACTTAGATCAATCTTTGCGTGAGCTTTTAAAATTTTTTTAAATCCTTTCTTTTTAGATTGATTGTTTAATATTTTAGCTTTCAGCGGTTTTTCTTTTGGCATACCTATCATCAGGTTTATCAAATGAGTGACAAAAAAACGTAAACCAATAGTTGCTGAAATTGGATTACCCGGCAGACCAAAATAATAGCTGCCATTTGGAAATTTTGCAAAGAGAATTGGTTTGCCCGGGCGGATTTTAGATTTATGAAATATAATTTCACCGCCCATTTTGATTATTGTTTGAGGGATGAAATCGAAATCTCCCATTGATACGGCTCCGGTACTAATGATGATATCAGTATTCTTGTTTAGCTCCATTTGAAGTGCTTGTTGATAAAGTTCGACTTCATCATAATTTGTGCCAGCGTTGTATGCTACGACAGGTAGCTCTTTTAGGTATTCGAGAATATAGGGCATATTGGAGTTATAAATTTGCCCGGGCTGAAGTTCGATAGATGGGTCGTCCACTAATTCTTTACCGGTTGAAAAAATAGCGATACATGGTTTTTTCACCACTTTTAACTCTGCAACTCCCAAGGAAGCTAAAGCCATCACTCGATTAGCATTGATGATTTGTTTATCTTTCAACACGACATCATGTTTTACAAAATCTTCACCACTCGATCGAACATGTGCACCGTAATGGGGTGCTGAAAAACACTTAACATTGTTTTTCTCAGTGGAGAGTTCGGTATTTTCTACAGGGATGATGGAATCATAACCCTTTGGAAGCGGGGCGCCGGTCATTATTTTCCAGGCTGTTTTGTTGGTCTTATCTGGCAGAGCGATATTATCACCAGCAGCGGTCAATCCTATTAGTTTTAATCTCACAGGATTGTCCGGGCCTGCGGCAGTTAAATCTTTAAAATTAACAGCGTAACCATCCATCGCTGAGTTATCAAATGTTGGGACTGAAACTGGTGAAATAATATCTTCAGCCAAAATTCTTCCGCTACAATTGGCTAATTTGATTGTTTCGGTATCTAGTAATGTACAATGATCCGTAATAAGTTGAAGCGCATCATCAAAACTAAGCATATAGTTTTGGGTGTAGGGAATTTTGTTATCATTCATTAATCGTTACTCGGTAAATCGCTACTAGCCGCCAATCGATGAAAGATTGGGTGTTACACCGGTATTATTATCATGTAAGAAATGTTGCTTTCGTTTTTTGGATAATAACTGACAAAGCGTAGACTTTAGGATTTCTTTTTGTAAGTTGGATTGCAACAAATCTCTGACAGAAAATCCTTTTTCACCAAATAAACATAAGTGAAAATCACCGGTAGAAGACATTCTCAGCCGATTGCAACTATCACAGAAATGTTTGGAGTAGGGAGCGATCACACCAAATGTTCCTTTGTGTTCAGGGTGTACATATTCTATGGCAGGACCACTTGCTCGCTCTTTAATTTTCTCTGTCCAACCATTAGCCAATAAATAGTTTTGTAGTACTTGAGCGCTGACGTGGTATTTATTAAAGTACTTTAAATTATCACCCGTTTGCATCAGCTCGATAAAACGAATGCTAATGTTTTTATCCTTTAATAGAGTCGTGTATTGATCAAACTGGTGGCTATTAACATTTTTGAGCAAGACGGCATTGAGCTTTATTTTTTTTAATGGCAGAGTTAATGCGTAATCGATCCCTTGTAAAATTTCTTTAAGACGATTGTGCCCTGTTAAGCTATTAAACAAGTTAGCATCCAGAGTGTCCACACTAACATTAAGATGAGTCAGGCCAGCATTAACCCAAGATTTGATATTTTTTCGTAATTTATATCCATTGGTGGTTAAAGCAATTTGATCGATACCAGGTGTTCTATCTATAATTTTTATGCAATCAATAAAATCTTTTCTAAGTGTCGGTTCGCCGCCAGTTAATCGGATCTTGTGTGTTCCTAACTCGGCAAATGCAGCCACAGTGTTTTTAATTTCATTTAACGACAAAAATTCTTTTTTGGTTTCACAATGATAACCATCTGGCAGACAATAATCACAGGAAAAATTGCAAACATCAGTTAATGATAACCTGAGGTAGGGGAATTTTCGACCATGCAGATCGACAAGCTGTTGGTGTGATTGATTCACGATAAATCAAGCTCCTTTCCAAATGCGGGAGGCTAAGTGATTTCTCTCTTAACCCTGGCAGTAGTCGATGATCAAAAAAAATCAAACGTCGATCCGCTGCGGCAATATAAACTTATCAAAGTAAAACTTACTTTATTACATTCACTATTAACTTATACAAGAAAATGAGTTGTGAAGAAAAAATATGATTGACTTAGTTCAATAATGCTCGGAGTTTATGTTAAAGATAGCATTGACCAAAGTATGATGACTCATTGCTAAAGAACGCTATCCGCTAGCGGCTATTTTACAATATTGTGGACCAATAAACAATTTTACCATCTTGATCCAAATCACGGTAACGAATTAAATCAGTTCATCAGCATAGTTAGTCAAAATTCTGGTCTGAATATTGTTAATTTTTAGCATTAGGTTGATTAAATTAAAACTAATCTATGAATATGTTTTGACTTTTTGATTTCCTATACATTAAATCTCTTAGGTAATTTCCAAGCACCAAGCATCAATATAATCGCAATTATACCAGCTATTACCAAAGGTGGAGCGCTTTCAAACAATCCTTGGAATTTATCAACGCCGGTATCGGCAAGTGTTGTTTTACCTCCAGCAATGGTGTCAAAAATAGATGGAAAAGAGGCCTTTAACCAACCGTAGATCAAGGTGAAAACTCCAGCACCAATCAATCCTCCAAGTACAAAAAATAATGCATCTTTTCTTCCACCACCAACACCAACCAAGCAAGTTCCAGGACAATAGCCTCCAACCGCAAAACCAACACCGAAAATTAGACCGCCTAAAATAACGCCAATATAAGCAGACTTAATGCTGATATGTGATTGGTCGATTAATCCAGTTGCTAACAGGATAAATAAAGCTAAACTACTGGCACCAATGGCAAGCAAAATAACTTTTGCAAGATGTAGATCTTGTAGTCTTAACATATTGATAATATTCTGAGGGTTTCCAGCGCCAACACGATGAAGTACAAAACCAAATGCTAAGCCAATGATAATCGCTAATACAATACTCATGTTACACCGCTCCTTTTTTTGAACGATAAAAGAAAATTGCGATTGGGATCCCGGCAGAAAATGCGCCGAAAGCAAATAAATATCCACTCAATGATGTCTGCATCATACCGCTCATCATGTGACCGCTAGTACAACCTCCAGCCAATCTTGCACCAAATAGGGTCAATGCACCGCCTATAAATGCGTACATATAACGGTTATTTTTTCCGGTGGCTCTGAAAATTTCTGGTGCTTCACTTTCATATTTGCTGAGTTTATTTTTCTGCATAGCAGAAGACAAAAATCCTCCAGCAAACATAGCGATTACCATAATAAATCCATAGTTAATTGGATTTTCAACATTTTTTGCATATTTACCACCGCTTTTGGCTAAGTAGGCGTTATTGCTGGTATAACCTGATTTTGTTGATTTATCTTCTTTTGCAACATTGTCTGAAAATAGGCTCCAGACCATGCCATCAAAAATGACGAACTGCGTTGAAACGCCGAGAGGTTTAACCAAAACAACGGCCAATAAGAATACCGCGCCGAGTACTAGTCCACCTTTTAACCAATCCCATTTTATTTGCATATTTAACCCTTTGATATAACTGTGAATCCTATAACGAATTACTTAATTAGCCTATGCTTTATTAGCAAAAACTTATGTTTGTCTTGTAAAGTTACATTTATTTTGTGGAAATGTAAAGGGACTCACTGCTAGCAAATCTTTGCAAGGAGGAAATTAGGGACTGGAATAGACGACAATCTATTGATCTGGATGAGTATAAAATGCTTTAAATACAATAGGTTGTGTGATTATTGCCGGTGTTACTTAATCCTCAAATTAAATATGGATATTTTCTTCCTCGAACTTCATGATAATCCCCGTTATTTCTGCATTGACGATCAGGTTTTGAATAAAAACTTGAATGGCTAAGTGAGATGCTCGATGAGTCAGATATCCTCGTACCTTATCGGCAACCATCGAATATTCAAGTGCCTTGCCTTTAATTTTACGGGTGACATTAACCACATGAAAACCATATCGTGATTCGATAGGGTTACTAGCTAGTCCTTGTGGAAGCGTCATTAATTGCCGTTCAAATTCTGGAACCGTTTGTCCTTTGCTAATCTGCCCCAATGAACCGCCCGTTTTTTTGGAAGGACAAGCAGAATATTCATTGGCTAAAATAGGGAATCGCATTGGATCAATTTTCAATTTAGCAATCATTTCTTTTGCGTTATTTTTGGCGACTTCTCGGGTGGGCAAATCATCTTTTGCTGCGGCAAGTAATATGTGATCAACTTCCATTAATGGAACGGTAGTAAATTTGCTTGGATTGTTTTCAAAATAACGTAAACAATCATTCTCACTTGGGTCATTATAGCTGATTTTTTTCGATAACAATTTTTGCAGTGCATCTTCTTCATTGTCATCGTCAATCTTAATCCCGTCTTTTTCGGCTTGAGCGAACAATAGCTGTTTTATGACCAGTGCCTGTCCAGCATGCTGAACCACCATCTCAAAATTTGGATTTTGATGATATTGTAATTCATTTGCTAGATCGCTTTCTGGTATTTCGACACCGTTAATAGTGATGATTGGGAGCGGCACTGAGGGAGATGTGTGTGTCTCTATGTGATTGTGTGAGCTACATGACATAATCTTTTCTCGATTAAAAAGTGGTTGAATAAAATATTCACTTTTGGCTGGTTCTTGCTGGTATTTGTAGGTTGTGCTTCTGCTCAACATTATGGTGTAATATTAAGAAAACCTAACCTACATTGATTAACATTGTATTCGACTATCTTTGTCTAACAACCTGATAACGTCGACCGAAATACCAAATGGGCACACTGATAATATGAACCAATCGAGTAAAAGGGAAAAATAAAATCATGGTTAATCCTACTAATACATGTAGTTTGTAGAGGATATGAACCGACTCAATAGAGGCCGCTGCGGCGGTTGCTTGAAAGGTCACTATGTTTTGTGCCCAATTACCGAGCAAAATCATTACCGAACCATCTAAATGATCCATAGAAACAATAATGGTCAACAGCCCTAGTACCAATTGCACTAGTAACATCAATAAAATCATAATGTCAGAAAACTTGGATGAAGCTCTTACTCTGGCATTAGTGAGTCGGCGTTTTATTAACATTAACAAACCAATCAAACATAAAATACCAAAAAAGCCACCAGTAATCATTGCGACCAATTGTTTGTCCGCGCTGGAAATAACATGATGATAAAGCCACTCAGGTGTTAATAGCCCAACAAAGTGTCCCATCAAAATAAAAATGACGCCAACGTGAAATAGATTGCTTGCAACACGAAAACCTTTACCATCCAGCATTTGGCTGGAGTCAGCTTTCCAAGTGTAAGCTTCTCGATCAAAGCGGATCCAACTGGCGATAACACAAACTATTATCGCGATGTAGGGATAAATCCCAAATAATAAATTATTCATATTAGACATGATATTCTCCTTACAATCCAGAAACTTGAGCGGCATCTTTGTCATGCCAGTTAATCGGAACTTGCGGATTGTTTTTATCAAAGTATGGGGTGTTAGGATCGAAAGAATTAACCGATTTCTGTATTCCAGAACTGGCACTTGGACATTGTTCACCCGCTTGAATGGGATCATCAAATTTTATTTCTTTGTCCTCCCATTCCTTATCGATTGCTTCTATGGTGTCGTCACGATCCTCTTTGCTAACCGCTTCGGCGACTTCTTCACGATTCACTTCTATTTTAGAGAGTTCAATCAGCGAATCAAAAAGCACCGAGTAATCACATTGCCTGTCAATCAACCTTTCTGAAAGCATGGTCATTAGATGGCAAATATCACCTAACCATTCTTCTGCGAACGGAGTATCCTGCTCACTTAAAAATTCTAAATACAAAGGAATGTAATCGGGTAGCTGCGAGGAATTAACTTCAAAACCTTTTGACTTGTATACATTCATCAAGTCAACCATGGCTTGACCGCGGTCACGAGATTCCCCGTGTACATGTTCAAATAAAAGTAGTGAGAGAGAACGGCCTCTATCAAATAAAAGGTCATATTTTTCCTGCGCATCGAATATATCTTTAGTGCTTAATGTCTGAATAAAATCAATTAAAGAATTTTTGTTGATTTCACTAAGGCTGGTTTCTTCACGGACAATACTCATTAATTCATCAGAGGCGCTAAACAACGCTTCCGATGGATAATCGAGAAGTCTGGATATTACTTTAAGTATTAACACGACTAGCCTCCAACATTGACGGTTTTAATGACATGACGTTGGTTGACCTTTTTAGCGCCGAACATATTCATATCATTGTTGCCAGTGCTACAACCGTTACCAAAAGTAAAGCCGCAACCACCTTTTTCACTATAAGCTTCAGGAACGTTCATCTCACGATGACCGGTTGGGATCACGTAGCGATCTTCATAATTGGCGATCGCTAAATAACGGTACATTTCATCCGCCTGTTTCTTACTTAAACCAGCCTGACGAAGGACTTCTAGGTCTTCCTTTCCTTCAACATTTTCTGCACGTTTGTAAGCACGCATGGCTAGCAGTCGTTCCAATGCGCGAATAACCGGTTCTTCATCACCAGCGGTTAAAAGATTGGCTAAATACTTCATCGGAATACGCAGTGAGCGAACATCTGGAAGTACACCCGCCAAGCCTAAAGTTCCGGCTTCAACCGCATTTTGGATTGGACTTAAAGTGGGAATATACCACACCATAGGCAAAGTTCTATATTCAGGATGGAGCGGTAATGCCAGTTTCCAATCAATTGCCATTTTATAGACCGGCGATTTTTGTGCCGCTTCCAATACTGAATCGGCGATCCCATCTTTACGTGCTTGCTTGATAACCTTTGGATCATTTGGATCAAGAAAAATTTCCAGTTGTTTTTCATACAAATCAGTTTCAGATTCAGTAGCAGCAACTTCTTTGATCTTATCCGCATCGTACAAAATAACGCCTAAGTAGCGAATTCGCCCGACACAAGTCTCAGCGCATACTGTAGGCATACCCGCTTCAATTCTAGGGTAACAGAAAATACATTTTTCAGATTTTCCTGATTTCCAATTGAAGTAGATTTTCTTGTAAGGACAACCACTGACGCACATTCTCCAACCTCGACATTTGTCCTGATCGATGAGTACGATGCCGTCTTCTTCACGCTTATAGATCGCGCCAGAAGGGCAAGACGCCGCACAAGCAGGATTCAAGCAATGCTCACATAAACGAGGCAAATACATCATAAAAGTGTTTTCAAACTCACCATACATTTCTTTTTGCATATTATCGAAGTTTTTATCTTTACTGCGTTTTTCAAATTCGGTACCCAGAATTTCTTCCCAGTTTGGCCCCCATTCGATTTTCTCCATACGCTTTCCAGTAATTTGAGAACGCGGACGTGCAGTAGGTTGATGTTTCACTTCTGGCGCCGTATGTAAATGTTGATAATCAAAATCAAAAGGTTCGTAGTAGTCATCAATTTCAGGCAAGTCAGGATTGGCAAATATATTTGCCAAAATTCTGAATTTTCCACCTATTTTGGGTTGAATATCACCGTTTGATTTTCTTATCCAGCCACCGTTCCACTTGTCCTGATTTTCCCATTCTTTTGGATAGCCAATACCGGGTTTGGTTTCAACATTGTTAAACCAGGCGTATTCAACCCCTTCACGAGATGTCCAAACATTTTTACAAGTAATTGAGCAGGTATGACAACCGATACATTTATCGAGATTTAATACCATGCCGATTTGAGATCTTATTTTCATCGGTAGGCTCCTTAAGCTTGGTCTGGGTTAGTAGGAAGAGGGCGAGGTAGGCCGTCGGCTGTGTTAAATTTATCAGTCACTTTGTCATCGGAGCCTTCCAGCCAATCCACTTTGCTCATTTTTCTGACAACCACCATTTCATCGCGATTACAACCAACGGTTCCGTAATAATTAAAGCCCCAGGACTGTTGTGCATAACCACCAATCATATGGGTTGGTTTCATCACAATGCGAGTGACCGAGTTATGGTGTCCGCCACGGGTACCAGTCATTTCACTGCCTGGTACATTCACAATTCTTTCCTGTGCGTGGTACATCATCACCATGCCTTGATTGACTCGTTGAGAAACGACTGCGCGACAAGCGATTGCGCCGTTAGCGTTAAACACTTCTACCCAGTCGTTATCTTCTATACCTGCATCTTTAGCATCAATTTCACTCATCCAGATAATAGGGCCACCCCGTGAAAGTGTTAGCATTAATAAGTTATCAGAATAAGTACTATGGATCCCCCATTTTTGATGAGGTGTGATCCAGTTAAGTAGAATTTCTTTATTACCATTTTCTTTGCTACCTTTAACGACCTCAATCGTTTTTGTGTCGATAGGGGGCCGGTAAGAAACAAACTGCTCACCAAACGCTTGCATCCATTTGTGATCTTGATAGAACTGTTGACGACCCGTGATAGTTCGCCATGGGATGTACTCATGCACGTTGGTATAGCCAGCGTTATAGCTCACATGTTCATCTTCAAGGCCAGACCAAGTTGGTGAAGAAATAATTTTTCGTGGTTGTGCTTGTACATCACGAAATCGAATTTTTTCATCCTGTTTTGGCTTGGCTAGATGAGTGTGATCACGACCGGTAAATTCACCGATTGCTTCCCAAGCTTTCACTGCGACGTTGCCGTTTGTTTCTGGCGCAAAGGTTAAAATAGTTTCGGCGGCATCAATAGCCGATTCAATAATAGGGCGACCTTCGCTGATCCCTTCATCAGTATTTCGATGATTTAAATCACCTAGTAGTTTGATTTCATCATCCGTATTCCAATTGATACCTTTACCGCCATTCCCCAATTTATCCATCAATGGCCCGAGGGAAGTAAATTTTTTGTAAGTGTTGGGGTAATCACGTTCAACTTCCACCATGTTTGGCGCAGTCAGGCCAGGGATCAAATCACATTCGCCTTTTTTCCAGTCTTTTACATCGAATGGTTGTGATAGTTCTCCTGGGGTATCATGTAACATTGGCACTGTCACCAGATCTTTTTCAACGCCTAAATGACCGACCGAAACTTCTGAAAATTTCTTAGCAATCCCTTTATAAATTTCCCAATCAGATTTTGCTTCCCAAGCAGGATCGACAGCAGTCGATAATGGATGAATAAACGGGTGCATATCAGAAGTATTCAAATCATCTTTTTCATACCAGCAAGCGGTTGGTAAAATAATATCTGAATACATACAGGTTGAAGACATTCTAAAATCGAGAGTCGTTACTAGGTCCAGTTTTCCTTTGGCGCCTTCATCAACCCATTCGGCTTCTTCAGGAATTAATCCATCAACCATGCCGCAATCTTGATTCATCACACCATGTTTTTCTGCGCCTAGTAAATACTTGAGCATATATTCATGCCCTTTACCAGAAGAACCTAATAAATTGGAACGCCAGATAAACATATTGCGGGGAAAGTTTTCAGGAGCATCAGGAGCTTCTGCGGCGAATTTTAAATTACCATTTTTAAGCTCCTGAACAGTAAAATCTTTGGCGCTCATTCCTGCCGCTGCGGCATCTTTGGTTAATTGCAATGGATTACGATTAAGCTGCGGTGCCGATGGTAACCAACCCATACGTTCCGCTTTGATATTATAGTCAAGCATGTGTTCAGAGAATTCGCTTTTATCAGCCAATGGAGATAACACTTCGTGAATACTAACTTTCTCATGTCGCCATTGAGATGAATGGTTGTAGAAGAAAGAAGTACCATTCATTTGACGAGGTGGGCGAGACCAATCAAGGCCAAATGCCAGTGGTAGCCAACCCGTTTGCGGACGCAATTTTTCCTGTCCTACATAATGTGCCCAGCCACCGCCAGACTGACCGATACAACCACACATCATTAGCATGTTGATCAGTCCACGATAGTTCATATCCATATGGTACCAATGGTTCATCGCCGCGCCGACAATGATCATGGACTTACCTTTAGTTTTATTGGCCGTATCAGCAAACTCCCTAGCGATACGAATGACTTTTTCTGGTGAAACACCAGTAATTTTTTCTTGCCATGCCGGTGTAAAGGGAATGTCCTGATCAAAACTGGAAGCAACATGCTCGCCGCCAAGTCCGCGGTCAAGACCGTAATTTGCCATCATTAAATCGTAGACGGTAGCTACAATAAGTGTTTTGCCATTAGCGCCTTTGATCGATTTGGTTGGGACGTTACGCAGTAAAATATCATCATCTAAATCACAGGCATTCCAATGAGAATTAGATTTATCTGCGGCAAAATGCGGGAATGCTACGGCCGAAATATCACCACCAATTAGTGACAATTGAAGCTTGGTTTCTTTGCCGTCTTTACCTTCACGTTGTTCAATATTCCATTTGCCTTTTTCGCCCCAACGGTAACCAATCGAGCCTGTTGGAGAAACCATTGAGTTAGAGGTTTCATCAATAGCGACTGTTTTCCATTCGGGATTATTTTCTTGGCCTAAGTCGCCCGCTAAATCGGATGCGCGGAGGAATCGAGTTGATTTCATCGAGTCATCGTCATGTTTTTCGAGAACGACCAACATTGGAAAATCGGTATATTGACGTACATAATGGGTAAAGTATTCGCTCGGGTTTTCTAAATGAAATTCACGTAAAATGACGTGTCCAAAGGCCATACCCAGTGCGGCATCGGTACCTTGTTTAGGGTTGAGCCATTCGTCAGTCAGTTTAGATACTTCGGCATAATCAGGTGTAATGGAAACGGTTTTAGCACCTTTATAGCGAACTTCCGTCAAGAAATGAGCATCGGGCGTACGAGTTTGTGGAACGTTAGATCCCCAAGCGATGATATAGTTGGAGTTATACCAGTCAGCGGATTCAGGCACATCGGTTTGCTCTCCCCAAACTTGAGGTGATGCTGGGGGAAGGTCACAATACCAATCATAAAAACTTAAACATACACCGCCAATCAATGAGAGATAGCGAGAGCCTGCGGCATAAGAAACCATAGACATTGCAGGAATAGGGGAGAAACCTATTACTCTGTCTGGTCCGTATTCTTTTGCTGTATACACATTGGCTGCGGCAATCATTTCATTCACTTCGTCCCAGCTGGAACGAACAAAACCGCCTAGTCCTCGTTTGGACTTATAAGAGTCCGCCTTTTTTTTATCTTCAACAATGGAGGCCCAAGCCTCGACGGGCTCCATGGTTGCCCGTGCTTCGCGCCATAACTTCATTAGGGGTTTACGGATTTTGGGGTATTTGAGGCGATTGGCACTGTAAAGATACCAAGAGTAACTTGCGCCACGAGGACAGCCGCGCGGCTCATGGTTTGGTAGATCAGGTCGAGTTCTCGGATAGTCCGTTTGCTGAGTTTCCCAAGTTACCAATCCGTTTTTGACATATATTTTCCAAGAACAAGATCCAGTACAGTTGACTCCATGAGTAGAACGTACCACTTTATCGTGTTGCCAGCGTTGACGATAGCTATTTTCCCATTCACGACTCTCATTGGTGGTTTCACCGTGACCGTCTGAAAATTCGCCTGTTTTCTTTTTAAAAAACTGTAAGCGATCCAAAAATTGACTCATTTTCTTTCTCCGTTGACCGATTGACTGACTAGCTTAATAGTAGTCAATTACCAAATAATTTCTCTTTATCATTGCACACAATAAGAATAGACATGTTTTTATTGATTTGTATTTGCCAATTTTTACATTTAGGGTAAATACTGATCCATCAATATTACAAACAAAATAACAAAAGATGAGCCATCCATCTTTTGTTAACTGATTCATTCTTTTACATTTTTATGGATTATGAAACTCTGCATTTTTTCTAAGATAGAACCACCAGTTGATAACAATACAAACCGCGTAGAAAACAGCAAAACCATATAAAGCATTTTCAGGCGTCGTTAGCTTGATTTGCTCGCCTAAAACCTTGGGGATGATGAATGCTCCGTATGCGGCTACCGCTGAAGTCCATCCTAGAACCGGCCCGGCCTGCTCTTTATCAAATACCATTGAAATGGTACGGAAAGTTGATCCATTGCCGATGCCTGTGGCGGCGAATAACAGCAAGAAAAGAACAAAGAAGGGAACAAAAAATTCTTCTGGTGTTGGTGAGGAATATGCCGCTTTCATATAATAAGCGACTCCAACAGCGCTACCAACCATTGCTATGGCGCAAATTTGAGTAACTAATGCTCCACCAACCTTGTCAGAAATCCAACCACCTACCGGGCGGATCAACGCACCAATGAAGGGGCCCATCCAAGCGTACATAAGTGCGCTAGGACCATTTGGATTAGATAGATCATGATTCATAACACCATCGACCATCAGATGTTGATAGCCGAAAATAACTTTGATTGAAAGGCCAAAACCTGCAGCAAAACCGATAAATGAACCGAACGTCATGGTATAAATAATGCTCATTACCCAAGTGTGTTTGTTGTCAAAAATTTTATATTGGCGAGAAAGGTTCTCTTTAACCTGGCCTGGTATTAGTTTGAGCAAAAAGACTGTCAAGGTGATGACTATAGGTAATACTATCCATTTACTGATCCCCAATCCAGAACCACCGACCTTTTCGGGTAGCATCAACCAAAGTCCAAATATAGCGGTTAAGAAACCAACGAGCAACATACCTGAAATGACACTAAAAGAACCCATTGGGCTTGGTAAGTCCGGTGTAACGTGTGACGCTTTGATATTGTTCATTCCCCACCAACCAACAGCAATCAGAGGTACTAAGAAAAGCAACCAGACATAACCCGCATTGTGTATCCAAGCGTCTGAACCTGCAGGGATCTTACCTATCAAGGTGCCCGAAGTATTGACCAGTTCCATTGGCTCACCACCAAAGATGCCAAAGGTCATAAACAGCGGCACCAGAATTTGCATGGTAGTGACACCAAAATTGCCTAAACCAGCGTTTAAACCTAAAGCAAGACCTTGTTGTTTTTTAGGGAAAAAGAAGCTGATGTTTGACATTGATGAAGCAAAATTCCCACCACCAAAGCCAGATAATAAAGCAAGAACTTGAAATACCCACAATGGCGTGTTTTTATCTTGTAAAGCAATACCCGCACCAATCGCTGGTATCATCAACAAAGCGGTCGTAAACACGATGGTATTGCGACCACCGGCTAATCGAATAAAGAAACTGCTGGGGATCCTAAGGGTTGCACCAGTTAAACCGGCAACCGCCATCAATGTAAACAATTCACTTTTAGCGAAAGGGAAGCCCAGATTTAACATCTGAATGGTGATGATCCCCCAATAGAGCCAAACAGCGAAACCACATAATAGACTAGGGATAGAAATCCAAAGATTACGGTTGGCAATCTTTTTTCCTTCTGATTCCCAGAACTGAGTGTCTTCAACATCCCATTTTTGTATATCTGACATGATATTTTACTCCAAACACAAATCTAATTTTCTCCCCCAACTTAGTGGTGTCTTTCTTTTGTCACCTCTCCCTCAGGGAGAGAGCTAAGGAGAGGGCGGTTTTCTTAAAAAAGAATCATTATCTATAATATTTCGCTGTCTTTTTTCATATGAATGATGGAATAGTTCATCCAAAACATACAAACAGCGACTAAACCAAACATCAGCATAAAATTAGACGAGCGGATATTGGTGTAGTCGGAAAGCAAGCCAAAAAAGATCGGTAGTGTAAAACCACCAAGACCACCTAAAACGCCAACCATTCCGCCAACAGAACCCATGTTGTCGGGATAATAGTCGTATATAAGTTTATAAACGCTGGCCTTACCAATGCCTTGGGCAATACCTACGATGAATACGAGTACAGTAAAGACCCAGACATTAAGTCCAATATTAAATTCCATGGTACCGTTAACACCTTTTACAATGAAGCTGGTTTCAGGATAGGACAAAAAGAATAAACAAGCAGCAGATAGCCAAAAAACCCACCAATTCACTGTGCGTGCACCTAGCTTGTCGGATGCATATCCGCCTAATGCTCTAATAAGGCCAGATGGTAAAGTGAAAACCATAGTAATAAGAGAGGCCGTTTTAAGATCCAAGCTATATTCGCCCATGTAATATTTAGGTAGCCAAAGAGCAAGGGCGACAAAACCGCCAAACACAAAATAATAATAGAGGCCAAAGCGCCAAACTCTGAGTTCTTTTAGAGGGGCTAATTGCTCCGCCATCGTTTTATGGGTGCCTTTCTCTTTTCGTTCTTGTTGGTGAGGGTCATCAAAGGTCAAAAACCAGAAAAGGACAGCCATAACAGCCATAGCAATTGAATAATAGGTCGGAACCATTCTCCACCCTACGGAAACCACTATCATCGGCGCCACTAAGTTGGTAATTGCAGCTCCTGCATTACCTGCTCCAAAAATACCCATTGCCGTTCCTTGTTTTTCTTTTTCAAACCACGCGGAAGTGAAAGCGATCCCGATAGCAAAAGAGCCCCCCGCTAAGCCGACAAATAGACCAGCAAACAGATATTGCCAATATTGAGTAGCAAATGCCAAGCTATAGGTTGCAATGGCCACTAAAATCATTTGAATAAAATAGACAATTCGACCACCGTAATAGTCGGTGAGTATTCCTAGCGGTAACCTTGTTATAGAACCCGTTAATATCGGTGTCGCAACTAACACACCAAACTGAGTGTCGCTTAGCCCAAGTTCTTGCTTGATTTTTAAACCAATGATTGAAAACATGGTCCACACAGCAAAGTTAAACGCAAAGGCAACAGTGTTCATTGCCAATACAGAATTTTGTTTTGTTTTATGAGTTGTCATTATTCTATTCCTTAACAAAGATAGATTTTAGGAGAGAAATGAGTGGCTTATTTCGCGCTAGAATATCAATGGGGGAAGGTTTAATATTGATCTAGATCAAGTATCACAATTGAATAAGCAACGAATAAATACTGACGTACCTCTAAAGTGGTAGATGCCGTATATTTTTATCTTATTGATTATAAAAGAAAATATGGCGTGAGTGGGGTTGTATTTTTAAAGTGGACAGTGGGGTAACTATTAATGGGTATTCAGGCTAATTCTGCTAGACTATCCTTTCTACACCGTTTGTGCATTTGGCTATCATTTCACCTCAACGAAAACAATAAAACATCACAATGATAAAAACCAATCAAAAAAATGATATTGATGAAAATGGAAACTCGCTGATCACAAGAGCCGGACAAATTATGGCTCTTATTATTGGGTTAGGTTTGGTGAGTATGATTTCATCAATGCTCGTCGCGGAGAGTTTAAGCGGTGATGCAGAAAAAATTAACCGCTCAGGACAACTTAGAATGCTGGCGGTAAAGGTTTCTCGCGCAGCGTTATTAGATGAAAAGGTAAACCCACACACCAGCCAATATTTATTAACGGCCAAAGAAGACTTCGAAAAAGCTTTTCGACAATTATTTGTAGGTGGCTTAACTCATCAATTGGATGAGCCAGCCATTAGTTCCCAATATCAAAAAGTGGCAAAAATATGGGACAAAATCAAAAGTATCAGTTTTACCCCCGCTATCGATGAATTCGATGGATTTGTTGTTGAAATTGATCAATTAGTTCTTTTAATCCAACAAGAGTCGGAAAGTAAAATAAGTGTATTGCGAGCAATTCATGGAATAAGCTTATTAACCATTATCCTTATTGCATTTGTGGTTTTGCGTAGGATAAATCGAAATATCGTTTCTCCTTTAAAACGATTGGTGACGGTTGCTTATGCAGCGGGTAAGGGAGACTTCAGTTTACGTGCGGACTACGATCAAAAAAATGAGCTTGGTGTACTTTCAAAAACAATCAATAAAATGTCAAAAGAATTGAAGCTGACTCATGAAGATTTTGAGAAAAGGGTGCGAATGAAAACTAGCGCCCTATCAAGAAGTAACAATATTTTAGCCGTTTTATTTGATTCATCAAAATTGTTAGCAGAGCAAGATATTAAAGAGGCGATCGCCCAAATAACTAGCGAACTGCAAGAAACCCTAGGATTTGGTGAAGTGGTTGTTGAATTTACGACATCGGAGGTAGAAAATGTTATTTTTGATACTGCAACCGGTTCAAGAGTAAAGCACAATATTTGTTTTGAGCAGCAGAAATTTTTAATTTCCAAAAGGTCAAAAAAATACGGTTGTTTAATTTGGAACTATCAAGCAGAGTTCAGAGTAGAAGACTGGCAAATAAATTTACTAAAAACCATATCAGATATGTTGGCTTCCGCATATACCCATGAACTAGAACGAGTTGCTGAAAATCGGTTGGTTATTATTGAAGAAAGAGCGGTAATAGCGAGAGAATTACATGACTCTCTTGCTCAGTCATTATCTTATTTAAAAATACAAGTAGCATTACTAACTAAAAAAATGAACAAAGAATTATCAAGAGAGCAAATTGATTCAACGGTAGAAGATATTCATCTAGGATTAAATAGAGCGTATTTGCAACTTCGAGAACTACTGACAACCTTTCGGCTTAAGTTAGAAGATCCATCATTAAAAAATGCTTTAGCAGGAACGGTGATAGAATTTTCCAGTAAGAGCAGCCATGAAATAAAATTAAATTTTGATCTAAAAAATAAATCGCTTTCAGCTAATCAGGAAATTCATATTTTACAAATTGTTCGAGAAGCTTTATCTAATGTCCGTCGGCATGCAGAAGCAACATTCGCAAAAGTTTGTATTGGTTTTGAACAAGGCCACTTTATATTAACGATTGAAGATAATGGGATAGGAATGAAAAAAGAACATCAATTAGAAGGTCATTTTGGTTTAGGGATAATGCGGGAAAGAGCTAAATCGTTAAATGCAAAAATAAATATCAAGTCTTCAATAGATAAGGGAACTATCATAGAAGTCACTTTTCCTGAATAGGCGTCACCAACATATTGGATAAAAAATGAGCGATGTAAAAAATATTTTGTTAGTCGATGATCATCCCATGTTGAAAAAAGGAGTGTCTCAACTCATTAACTTGGAAGATGATCTTAACGTAATTGCGGAAGCTAATAATGGCGATGAAGCGATTAGATTAGCATTAAAGCTTATGCCGGACGTGATATTACTTGATCTTAATATGAAAGGGCTCAGTGGAATAGAAACCCTATCGGCATTAAAGAGAGCGGGGGTTCGTTCAAAAATTATAATATTCAGTGTGTCTGATAGTGAATCGGATGTATTACAAGCTCTAAAATATGGAGCAGTCGGTTATCTGCTCAAAGATGAAGAGCCTGATTCAATCATAGAGAATATTCGAAAAGCCATTAATAGTGAAATAGTCATCAGCGCACCCTTAACACAAATTTTGGCGCGCTCTATCATACCAGGGAAAAAAGAGATCAACCCTATTCAATTATTAACACCAAGAGAGATTGATATTTTAAAACATTTGGCTAAAGGGAAAAGTAATAAAGTCATAGGGCTACAATTGGATATTACAGAAGCAACCGTTAAAGTTCATGTAAAAAATTTACTCAAAAAATTAAACTTGAAAACTCGGGTAGAAGCAGCAATTTTAGCCGTTGAAAACGGGCTGTAGTCATTTATGTTCTGGTCGATAAAGTGATCTAAATATTCAAATAATCTTTCACCAATAATCCCATCTCAGGCATGTATCCGTCTGGTTTTGGGATCCATACCTGATGACCGGATCCGGGTGCTACAATCATCTTTCCGCCGTATTGATTGGTCATGGATTCAAGTGGCACACGAATATCGCCATCAGGCGACATAAATATAATATTGTCACCAATCTGGAATTTATTTTTCACTTCAACTAATACTTCGCTTTCTCTATTATCGATGATTTCTCCAACAAATTTTTGCTCATGCTGTTCAGGACTGCCGTTTAAATAATTTTGATAATCATCGTGTACGTGACGGCGGAAAAAACCTTCAGTAAATCCTCGATTGGCCATACCTTGTAAGTCATCCATTAGCTTCATGTTAAAAGATTTACCTGCCACAGCATCATTTATTGCTTGGCGATATGCTTGTGAAGTTCTGGCCGCATAATAATATGACTTGGTCCGCCCCTCAATTTTTAAACAATCAATGCCGATCTCAATGAGTTTTTTCACGTGCTGTATTGCCCGAAGATCTTTGGAGTTCAAAATATAAGTACCATTTTCATCTTCATACATCGGCATGTATTCACCGGGGCGTTGTTTTTCCTCAATCAGGACCAGTTTGTCGGTGATTTCTCCGATACCGGTGGCGGTGACGATATTAGCCTTGCCCAGATCTGAGGTAGCAAGATCTAAATTGATTGATTCAGGACCGACATGCAAATTGGTTGGTCGGTTTACTCGTTGGATATCGCCATTATCTTGCTGCTCTGCTTGATGAACATCGTAGCCCCAACGACAGGCATTAGTACAAGTTCCTTGGTTGGGATCACGGTGATTAAAATAGCCAGATAATAAGCAGCGACCGGAATAAGCAATACAAAGTGCACCGTGGACAAATACTTCCAGTTCAATATCCGGGCATTGTTGGCGGATTTCTGCTACTTCATCCAAAGACAGTTCACGGGATAAAATAACTCTCTTAATTCCCATAGACTGCCAAAAGTTTACCGCAGCATAATTGACTGTATTCATTTGTACTGATAGGTGGATGACGGTTTCCGGCCATTTTTCACGCACCATCATTATCAGGCCGGGATCAGACATGATCAATGCGTCCGGTTTCATGTTTACAACAGGCTCAATGTCTTTGAGAAATGTTTTCACCTTTGAATTATGAGGGGCAATATTGGCTGCCACAAAAAACTGTTTACCCTTACTTTGCGCTTCTTTAATGCCGATCCCAAGGTTTTCAAGATTAAAACTGTTATTTCTAACTCGCAGGCTGTACCGTGGTTGACCGGCATAAACGGCATCGGCGCCATAAGCCAATGCGTAACGCATGTGTTTGAGGGAGCCAGCAGGAGCGAGGAGTTCGGGGGATATTATTTTGCTCATATTCATCAATATATTGGTGGTTTACTGTCATTTTAGTCGACAGGTGTCACTTTGGGCGTGGATTATAACATTTAGCAATAGTGTAAGCAGTACTGTCTACGCCAAAGCCTTGATATGAGTCAGTATTAGATTATAATACGCTGGTTATTAATCGTACGGGCGCTAGATTTACGTTCTAGACCGCCGGAAGGATACTTTAATGCCTCAAGACTCTATGCCGCATATCGTTTGCGCACTGTACAAGTTTGTAGTGCTCCAAAATTATCAATCTATCCGCCAACCGCTATTAGACTTTATGAAAGAACATCAAGTTTGCGGGACTTTGTTGTTGGCACATGAAGGGATCAATGGCACGGTTTCGGCCTCCAGAGGATCAATCGATTTGCTCTTGAACTGGTTGGAACAACAACCTGGACTTGATTCGATTGTGGTTAAGGAATCATTGACTCAGGATAAACCTTTCAAGCGAACTAAAGTCAAACTCAAAAAAGAGATCGTGACCATGGGCGTAGAAAATATCGATCCTAGAAAAGTGGTGGGGACTTATGTGGAGCCAAAGGATTGGAATGATTTAATCAATGATCCAGATGTTTTATTGATTGACACCCGTAATGACTACGAATATGCGGTTGGGACATTTGAGCATGCGGTTAATCCCAATACGGTGTCATTTAGAGAATTCCCTGATTATGTGAAAGATAATCTATCTCCGCAAAAACATCAAAAAATCGCGATGTTTTGTACGGGGGGGATCCGTTGTGAAAAATCAACGGCGTTTATGAAGCAACAAGGGTTCGAGGAAGTCTATCATTTGAAAGGCGGTATCCTTAAATATTTAGAGGAAGTGCCACAGGAGCAAACTACATGGCAAGGGGAGTGTTTTGTTTTTGATGATCGGGTAACCGTTGATCACGATTTAAGACCGGGCAGTTATGATCAATGCAATGCATGTCGCATGCCCATTACTCAAGATGAACAACTGAGTGACCAATTTGAGCAAGGCGTGAGTTGCCCACATTGTTTTGATAACACTTCGGCTCAACAAAAAGCCCGATATCAGGAAAGGGAAAAACAGATCCGTTTGGCGAATGCGAGGGGAGAGCAGCATGTTGGCGGTGAGGTTGAACAGCATCATCATTGCAAGAAATACGACAGTTAATCAAAGAGGGTGACGATACCAAACGTTGAAAATTTCTCTATGGAGAATCTCAAAAAGAGGCTAGATAACCACTAATGGCTATATTCAAGGTATCTAAAAGGGCTGAAAGCGACCTTTTAGAAGTTGGACGCTATACGCAAACTGAATGGGGTATAGATCAACGAAACAAGTACCTTGATGAAATTAACCAGCGTTTTCGCCACCGGCAGACTATCCCACCTCTAAAGATATTGGCAGTATCTCCAATGGCTGTTTTTATTGTTCATAAATGAACATTTCATTATTTATCGAAAATTTGCTTACGGCGTTAGAATTGTGCGTGTCCTTGGTCAAGTAATGGATTTAGAACGGTATTTATAGAATCGCTAATTCGTCACGTTGTTTATTACCGCGAAACCACTTATGGAGTTGAGGTGATACGCGTTTTACATGATCGCATGTTAGCCACAAGATACTTTTAAATCACTTGGGGATTTATTCCCCGCCGCTTGCGGCGTAATGTATTATGGGTGAATGAGTGAGTTTATTCATAAAAGCCACAATGTTACGGTATTAATTTATCACTTGGTCTTTCCAGCGAAATATCGACGTGTAGTATTTGATGAGAATGTTGACGAGGCTTTATCAGAGATTTGCCTAGAAATAGAAAAACGATACCAGATTAAGTTCTTAGAAATTGGAGCGGATAATGACCATGTTCATTTTCTTATACAATCAGTTCCAACTTATAGCGTGACTAAGTTGGTTAGAATGATAAAGAGCTTAACAGCGAGAGAGATATTTAACCGCATAGCGTAAATCTCGGGTGGCTTGCCCCCGAGCTGGATAGTGTGGCTGGGCTCGGCCCAGCTAAAACTATCCAGCTATTGAGAAATCTCAAGATTATTACGGTTATAAAATATTACGTTCTTTTAGAGGATTTATCGCAAAGCGATTAAGTCTCTGGCCCTTAAAACTCGGTAGCTTGCTGCCGAGATTTTTATTCAGCTACATATAACGAAGAAACACTTGTAGCATTTGGTTTAATCAATAAGTTCGTCAAGAAAAACTATGATGATAATTTATTGTTACGTTTTGGCTAGAACATTACGCGACTAACTGGTCTCAAGTTGATGATTTGTGCATCAAAACAATTTATCAGTTCCTAATGGCTCGGCCTCACCTCATAGAGACAACACAAGGTTGGTCTAATTCAAACATATCATGGTGTAGGCGTGCCAGTAATGTTGTATGGGTGAAGTTCATAAGAAGAAAAATAGGTAAATCTGTATACGAATTAGATATAAACCTCGTCTTTAAAAATTGTAATTTACTCATTGAAGATCATGACGAATTTGTTCAAAAAAGTACTGGCTGGTTATTGAAGGTCACCTCTTTACACCACGAAGAAGCTGTTATTTCGTATATTCGGAAGAACTTTAGGAAAATGACGAAACCCACAATTAGATATGCCATTGAAAAAATGGAGTCAGAAACTAGGAAAAAATTATTGGCTACATTATCTGATTAGGGCAGGGCGATAGTACTGACCATTTGCAGCTTTCTATGAACAACCCAAACTATCAAGCTAGCGTAAGTCTTTTTATGACTGCATGGGCTACAGGAAAGAAAATTAAAGCATACTATGATGGCTGCGGAAAAAATGCTGCTAGCAGTGGTGGCCGTTAGCCCCTTGTAGAGAATAAACTGATAGTGTTAGCTTTACTCCCAAGGGCGCTGTAGGCTCTAGCCTATCTATCGTTGAGGAAATTTTCAGGGCTTAGGTAGTGGTTCATTTTTCTATATTTATGATAGTTCTCATCATTGAGTTCATGGGCTAGAAAGAAATATTTTTCAGGCTGTCGGGTAAACAGGCGACATTACTGTCGCCAGCTCCCCTAAGAACCGTGCGTGCAAGTTTCCCCGCACACGGCTCAAGCCTCCACAAAGGCATCTTTCGACACCCGGTTACACACCTTA